>Ga0194129_10001998_pt1 | contig 31721 bp, 31 predicted proteins | sample TA2KigCa35mmetaG_FD_150862 | JGI IMG/M metagenome (GOLD analysis project Ga0194129, IMG submission 150862) | Freshwater microbial communities from Lake Tanganyika, Tanzania - TA2015038 Kigoma Deep Cast 35m | ecosystem: Environmental > Aquatic > Freshwater > Lake | place: Tanzania: Lake...
TCCGTCACGCCTATCGATCGGATGGCTTCTGCGACCGATCGCCCTTGCGCCGTCAATACTTCCACTTGCCGCAACTTGGCGACGATCTCTTCAGGCTTGTGTCTCTTCTTGCTCATTTTTCGTCCTCCATCGGCTCAAAAGCCATACATCAGGGGGGATCACTTTTCAGGGGGCAGACCAATCTCCTATGTCATTTTTCAATTAGCCTTCGCCTCAGCTCTCTTCGCATATCGCTCGCGCTTGGCTTCGATAACATCGATCATCACTGAGCCCATGTCTAAGGCGCTCTTGATGTGCGATCCGTAGAAGCGATTGATCATCAGCTCCCTAGTGCGCGCGTTAGGTGCTATTATGCTGATAGGTATGCCTTGCCTGATCGCAGCGACGATAGCCGTGTGGCGTAGGCTGTAGAGCGTCCTGTTCTTACCCTCAGCATCGCGCTTCAAGCCTGATAACTCAAGCACGATAGAAAACTGGTTCGTCAACATCGCTAGCGCGCTGTCTCTGTTCTCCATGTTTGGTGCGAAGATGTAATCGTCTTTCTCGCCAAAACCAACCGCAAGCGATCGTTCCCTTATGCGCTGATAATGCTCCCACGCATGTTCCGTGCTTGCCATGTAGTTCTTGTGGTTTTTGGTCGACTTATGTCGTAGCTCGATAAACGTGATGCCCGCTCTTTCCAGCTTGAACACATCCCTGTGTCTCAGAACTTTTATATCCGTTGGACGTATGTAAGTGTTGCGCATAAACATGATCAAGTCATAGCATTCATCTGTTAGCTTGATCTTGCGATATACGCGTCCAGTTTCGTCCTTCACGTCAAATGTCTTGCCTACGTTATGCTTGGCAGCTTTCCAAAGCTTGGTGTATTCGCCGATGTCAAAATAACCCCTCGCCTCGTCTTCCAGCTTGATCGTTGGCTTCGTTGGTATATTCGCTATCACACGCTTGCGTTGTGCTTCTTTAAGCAAGACCATCACCAGATTGATGTAGTCGAGCTGCGTGCTCTTACCTAGCTCTTTCTCAGCGAGATAGAAGCGGAAGCTCTCTAATGCTTCGGCGTCTATGTCTTTTATGTCGTAGCGTTTGAAGAATGGCTTGATGTGACGCTCAAACACATATTGGTTCTTTTTGTTCTTATGTTTGTTGAGCTCACCCTGTGCGATCCGCCGCTCTTGCCTATCCCAAAGCGAGTTAGCGACGGATTGGAGCGACTGCTTCGAGCTTGGTTGTAGGGTGCCTTCATCGCTATAGATGCTCTTCAGCATTTCAGCGTAGATCAGCTTGGCGCGCTTCAGCGCGGCATCCTTATCCACTTCTTTCGTGCTGCGCTTGCGCTGCGCGCCCTCCAAAAACACACGGAACTGCCAATATTGGCTAGCGGCGCATTGGTAGATGATGGCGGATTGGGGGAGGCTTTTAACATGCGTGATGGTTGCTGTGATTGGCGTCGTGCGGAACTTCTCCGCTTCCACGCTATCTGGCACCTTAATAGGGCGGGTAACCCTTGCCATGCGCACTCCCAAGCAGGAAGTCACATAGTATGTGAGTTTGTAGCATACGTCTATACTATGCTACTAGAAACCGCTAAGTCATTGATAAATGGTGCTGCCGGAGAGGATTGAACTCTCGACCTCTCCCTTACCAAGGGAGTGCTCTTCCACTGAGCTACGGCAGCGATGGGCGTCCTTCACCAAAAACGCGGCGCCAGAGAGCGGGCGACAAAGTGATCGCACGCGGGAAGCGGCGCGGGTATGCCATATGGGGTGCGGCGAGGCAAGCCACGCGGGGACCACCGAGACGCCTAAGGCTTTCGCCCTTCAACAAGGCAGAGGGGACCGACTGTTGCGGCGGCTTCATGTGGACTTGTCAAGTCGCTGCCAATCGGCCAAAAGGCATCATCCGACACAGACTTGATAATGATTACGTGCGTTTAGCCTGATGTCTCCTTGAATCCTTAGTTTTTCTGCTCCCAATGCCAAAAGACGTTCGGAAATCGCGATTTGAAGCCGCCGCAGTAGCTTTGCGTGAAAATTTGAGGCGCCGGAAGGCCCAGAGCCGCGGCCGGGCCGAGCACGGATCAGAGACCGGGCGGGAAGCCTCGGCCGGTCCGTCTGGCCACGAAACCGCCATCCCGCCGCGCGATACGAGCTAAAAATGAGACAAAGAAAAAGAGATCATGGATCGAATTAAGATCACCGGCGGTCACCCGCTCGAAGGCCTCATCACCATCTCGGGCGCAAAAAATTCCGCACTGCCTTTGATGATCGCGAGCATCCTCACGCGAGAAACGCTAACACTGCACAATGTGCCACGCCTCTCTGATGTGCGTCTGCTCATGCGTATTCTCAGCAATCATGGTGTTGATGCCGCGATCAGCGGTAAACGTTTGGGCCAGTCGGAAGAGAGCGGCGAAACGATCACGCTGTCCGCGCGCGATATTGTTGATACAACCGCACCTTACGAACTTGTTTCGCGCATGCGTGCGAGTTTCTGGGTAATCGCGCCCTTGCTTGCGCGTATGGGTAAAGCGCGCGTGTCACTTCCGGGTGGCTGCGCGATTGGCACGCGCCCGGTTGATCTCCTGCTGATGGCGCTCGAAAAACTTGGCGCGGATATCGAAATTGATTCCGGCTATGTTATCGCGAAAGCGCCTAAAGGTTTGAAAGGCGGTAAAATCGATTTTCCGAAAATTACTGTCGGCGGCACTCACATTGCGCTGATGGCGGCGAGTTTGGCTGATGGCACAACGATAATTGATAACGCCGCACGTGAACCGGAAATTGCCGATCTCACTGACTGTCTCACAAAAATGGGCGCAAAGATTGAAGGGGCAGGCACATCGCGCATCATGATTGAAGGCGTGTCGCGTCTTGATGGTACGCATCATACGGTTCTGCCTGATCGTATTGAAACGGGAACCTATGCGATTGCGGTGGCTATGACGGGTGGCAATGTTTTGCTTGAAGGCGCGCGCGCCGATTTGTTGCAAAACGCGCTTGATCATCTTGAAAAGACAGGCGCGAAAATCGACATCGAGCCCAATGGCATTCGTATATCGCGTGCGCCCGGCCTGCTTGCGCCAGTTGATATCACCACTGAACCCTTCCCCGGTTTTCCAACCGATCTTCAAGCGCAATTCATGGCCTTGATGACAAGGGCAAGCGGTCCGTCAAGCATTCATGAAACAATATTTGAAAATCGCTTCATGCATGTGCAAGAACTCGCGCGGCTTGGTGCGCAGATCAAGCTTGAAGGCGATGTGGCGATTGTCAAAGGGCAAAGCCGTTTGAAAGGCGCGCCGGTTATGGCCACCGATCTGCGCGCTTCTGTGTCACTCATTGTTGCCGCGCTAGTGGCTGAGGGCACGACCACGGTAAACCGTGTCTATCATCTTGATCGCGGCTTTGAAGCGCTGGAGAAAAAACTCGACCGCTGCGGCGCCGAAATTGAGCGCATCTCGGGCGAAGGCTGAACCAATCCGCCCTCTTTTCCATCCTTACAAACCTCGTTCTCAACTAAAGACCCAATTATTAACCAGAGACCAAGCTCGGGATTTGCAGGCCGGGCCAAGGCATGATTTATGACCGCGATAGAAGGCCCAGCGCCTCTTGGCTTGGGGTAAGGAGTGGTTCAAGCGATGAAAATGGCAGCCTTGGATACGGAAGACCTGATCGTGATTTCGAGCTTGCTCGAGGGCGCGCGGTTCAACCTATCCGATATGACCTACCAATCGCTTGAGCAGCGATTTGTCACCGTGCTGAGACGTAAAGACGATCAATCCCATGAGCCTTCAATTGCTGCGGGATTGCATTTTGATCGTGTGACAAAAGTTCAATCCATCAGTTTGCCTCAACGTGCATCAAACACTGCGCTTACTTTAATCGGCATCATGTTCAGTCCGGCAGAGCCTCCTTCGGGCAATATCATTCTCGCCTTTGAAGGCGAGATCGCCATCAAACTAACGGTTGAGTGTCTTGAAGTGGCACTCTCTGATCTTTTACCCAGGACCTGAAAGGCTATAGTTGTGGTCAAGCGCCTTAAGATTTCTGATCCGACTTTTGAAAAGGATTTTATCTCCCTTCTCGCGACAAAGCGCGAAGTGTCAGAAGATGTTGATCATGCCGTTGCCGTGATTATTTCGGATGTGATCGCGCGCGGAGATGAAGCGCTAGCTGATTATACAAAACGCTTTGATCACTTTGATCCAGCAACAAAATCGTTACGGGTGAGTGAAGATGAAATAAATGCGGCAGAAGCAGCTTGTTCTAAGCAAGCGCTTGACGCGCTACAAGTCGCACATGATCGCATCAAATCCCATCACAGGCGTCAAATCCCGAAAGATGATCGCTACACCGATGCGCTAGGTGTCACCCTTGGCCATCGGTGGACAGCGATTGAAGCGGTGGGTCTTTATGTGCCTGGCGGTACGGCAAGCTATCCCTCTTCCGTTTTGATGAATGCGGTGCCCGCGCGCGTCGCCGGTGTACCGCGTCTTGTGATGGTGGTTCCCGCACCGAAGGGGGAAATCAATCCGCTCGTTTTGGCGGCTGCAAAACTCGCGAGCGTTGATGAAATCTATCGAATTGGCGGTGCGCAAGCAGTGGCGGCGTTGGCATACGGAACCGCGATGATCAAACCCGTCGCGAAAATTGTTGGTCCCGGCAATGCCTATGTCGCTGCAGCAAAGCGTCGTGTCTTCGGAACGGTCGGCATTGATATGATCGCTGGCCCCTCCGAAGTTGTGATCATGGCTGATGAAAGTGCTAATCCTGATTGGGTCGCAGCCGATCTACTCGCGCAAGCGGAACATGATGTGGCCGCGCAATCAATTTTGATCACATCGTCATCGAAGCTTGCAGATGCGGTTGAAAAAGTGGTCGAGCATCAGTTGAAATTATTGGTACGGAGCGAGATTGCGCGCCGCAGTTGGCAGGATCATGGTGCCATTATCGAAGTGACTTCACTCAAAATATCGATTCCACTTGTTGACCGCTTAGCGCCCGAACATCTCGAGATTGAATCAGATGACGCCGACGAGCTTGCGGCAACGATCCGTAACGCAGGCGCCATATTTCTTGGCGCGCATACGCCGGAAGCGATTGGTGATTATGTCGGCGGTTCAAACCATGTGTTACCGACCGCACGTTCCGCTCGTTTTTCATCCGGCCTCGGCGTGCTTGATTTTATGAAACGTACATCAATTTTGTCTTGCACGCCGGACTCACTTCGCGCTTTGGCCCCTTCCGCTCTGGCTCTTTCTGAAAGCGAAGGCCTCGGTGCTCATGCGCACTCTATCGCTATCCGATTAAATCTGGAGTGATGGTGTGTTATGAGTCAGGATCCGAGATATCGACTCGTGTCTGTGACGCTTGATGAAGCATCAATCGGTCGCGCCGGTACCGAACAGGAACATGAGCGTGCAATCGCCATTTATGATCTCATCGAATCCAATCAATTCATTATTCCAGAACATGACGGTGGGCCCTACACTCTCACCGTGAGTCTCATCACCAATAAATTGGTGCTTGAAATCAAAGATCAGGGCGGCGCACCGGTGATCATTCATATTTTGTCACTCACGCCCTTCCGTCGCGTGATCAAAGATTATTTTTTGATTTGTGAGAGTTATTACAACGCTATTCGTTCGGCTTCGCCTTCACAAATCGAAGCGATGGATATGGGGCGGCGCGGCCTTCATAACGAAGCCGCGCAGCTCCTCATTGATCGCTTAGAGGGCAAAATTACCGTTGATTTTGATACCGCACGACGTCTGTTTACATTGATCTCCTCTTTGCATTGGAAAGGATGAGCGCGGGTGGAAACGGAGCATCGCGGAAAAATTCAAGCGGTTCTCTTTGCCTGCGCGATGAATGCGATCAGATCCCCCATGGCGGAAGCCATTGCGCGACATTATTTCGGCAAGACTCATTTCATCCAATCAGCAGGCATCCGCAAAGGCGATATTGATGGCTTCACCATCGCTGTTCTTGATGAAATCGGAATCGACGCACGACAGCACAAACCCCACACGCTTGACGAGCTTGCGGAATGGGAAGAGCTAAATTTTGATTTAATCGTGACGTTAAGTCCTGAAGCGCATCACACCGCGCTTGAACTCACACGTACGCTTGCGGTTAATGTCATCTATTGGCCAACTTTAGATCCTTCTATGATCGAAGGCAGCCGCGAAGAAAAGCTTGAAGCCTATCGCACTGTTCGCGAAAAACTCACCGAACAAATTTTGGCGCTGCTCGGATAGATGCGCCTATTCACGTCTTAAGACGCGATCAATAAGCCAATCGCCCCATGAATTGGATTTGAAATCACGCTCAAGCGCCGAAGGATCATAAATCGTTTCCACCCAGGTTTGAAACGAAATACCTTTTTCCAATCCCTCGCGACGATAGCGTTCAAAAAATTCATCAAGAATGCCGGTCTTTGCAAATTTGAAATGACCATAACGCCAAGAGAGTTGTTTGATCGCTTCATCAAGCGGGCGTTTTTCATGAACAAGTAAATAAAGTGCGGACATAAATCCCGCGCGATCCGCACCCGATTTGCAATGGGCGAGCGCCGGATATTGCAGAGTCTCGAAAAATTTTGCCGTTGAGGCGATCCGCTCGCGATCCGGTGCACCGCGGGAGCGCAGCACAAAATCAACAAGCGTCAACCCTTTTGATTCGCAGACCTCACGCTCGAGTGGCCAAGAACCAAATTCACGACCACCACGCAGATTGACGATGGTCTTGATCCCGTCGCGCGCCGCCTGTCGCAATTGTCGAGGCGTGGGCTGGGCCGCGCGCCAAAATTTGTCCGAAACGGGATGTAAATTGAGATAAATCAAGCGGAAAATGCCATGATCGACAAAAACCATATGCACCCAAGCGCGGAAACGCCGCCAGAGTGTATTGAGCGGCTTATTCCAACGAGCCACGCTGCGGCGGCGCCGTAGTTCTCGCGTTTCTTGAGTGGTCAATTTCATCAAAAAGTGCGAAACCCTGCCAAAAGGGGCGGAAAGAGGCTTGATTGCCTTAATTTCGTGCCAAGTTTCTATCATGCAGAGGGGTGCGCGGCAAGTAAGGCCAGTTTTTTCTACAGCCAAGACATGCTATGACGCGCAGATACGCATCGAACCGGCCCAGACTGACTGAGGGAGTTCCCATGACCTATCTCGACTACGGCGCGCTAGAAAAAGCGCCCCTTCAGACCGACCCCTACGACTATCTGATTGTCGAGAATTTCGTGAAACCCGAAAAATTCGCAGAAGCTATGGCCGATTTTCCGGAAGTCCCGGGGCCCGGTTCACATCCGCCATCGGAATTAAACGTCTCCGGCCGCTTCCACGCGCTTCTTGACGAATTGCAGGATGAAGCCTTCCGCAAGGCGATCGAAGAAAAATTCAAAATCGATCTTTCGGGTCGACCCACCATGTACACCGTGCGCGGCTTCTTGCGTAAAAATGATGGTTCAATTCACACCGACAGTGAAACCAAAATCATCACGGTTCTTCTTTATCTCAATGATAATTGGAGCGTTGATGGTGGACGTTTGCGTATTTTGCGTTCAGGCACGGACCTTGAAGATTATGTTGCTGAAGTGTCGCCGTCGAATGGAACACTTCTTGTGTTTCGCCGCTCCGACAATTCATGGCATGGCCACAAGCCTTTCGAAGGTCAACGCCGCGTGGTGCAAATGAATTGGGTTCTCGATGAGGATGTCGTCAATCGTGAACAAAGCCGCCACAGCGTTTCAACGCGCTTCAAGAAATTGAAGAATTTCTTCACAGGTCGCGCAGCATAATTTATTGCTTGGCCTGAGATCGTCAGACGAAGCACCTCACGCGGGCGTAGTTCAGTGGTAGAACGACAGCTTCCCAAGCTGTATGTCGAGGGTTCGATTCCCTTCGCCCGCTCCATATTTGATTACCAATCCGCTCCGGACTTTGCTCGACCGCGGATTGGTGAGATTTAAAGACAAACTTAAAGCTTACGCATCTTATGACAACTTTATCTGATCATACGAATTCAGATTCACATGATATGCGTGGCTTAACGGCAACGCATCGTGTGATGATCGGCGTTGCAATCGGCATGACTCTCCTTGTGGGCGTTGGATTTTGGGCCTATCACGGATCGGTCGTTTTCACCGAGCTAGTCGATTTGGCCTTGGCCTATTGTTTTTAAATCAACATGAAACAGCGCATCGGGTTATCGCTCATTGTTGCCTTGGCCGGATTGGTGCTGATCGGCATCATGGCGCTCTTTGTCTTGAACCCCGAACACTCCTCAACTGATGCGATTGGTGGTGCATTTACACTTACCGATCAGCGCGGCGCGCGCGTGACGGAAGCCGCGCTGAAAGGCCAACCCAGCCTTGTCTTTTTCGGCTTCACCCATTGTCCCGATGTCTGCCCGACAGCGCTTTTCGAGATCAGCGAAGTCTATAAGGCCCTCGGCCCGAAAGGGGATGGCCTCAAAACCTTATTCATTACGGTTGACCCCGAGCGGGATACGCCGGACACACTCAAAGCCTATCTCGAAAGTTTCGACCCTCGAATCATCGGCCTTACCGGATCGCGCAAGGAGATCGACGTGGCCACGCGCGCCTATCGCGCCTTCGCCCGCAAAGTGCCGCTTGAGGGTGGCGGCTATGTGATGGACCACACCGCGCTTGTTTATCTCATGAACAAAAAAGGCCGCTTTGTTTCAAGCATGAATTTCGATCGGCCTCCGGAAGAAAATGCAAAACGGATCGCGGATCATTTTTAAGTTTTTGCGCCCTCTCCTTTCACTTCAAAATGCTTTGCTCACCCATGCGGTGTTTTACGCCAATGACTTGGCGCCACCATTAATTCAAAAAACGCAAACCAAGCGGCTGCGGTTTTTAAAAGCGAATAAGGAAATTGCAAAAGAAAATCGCTAATTTTTAAGTGATAAGAGCGGAGACGTGCCGCACGGGTGAGCATGATAAAATTAGTTGTTATATGAGAGAGTAAAAATACACACATAATCCACAAACCGCTCTCTCGAAGGATTTTTCCCGATTGGTCGTCTTTGATAAAATCAATCATAACCGTCGCGATAATCATAAGAAGAGGATGATAAAGTGAAGTGACAAAAGACGTGGTTGCAATAAATGCAATCATCAGTCGTGTCTAAATTGATTGTCTTACACCAAACCGCTTGGTACGACCCAAATGAACAATTGATGTTTGTATCCATCCTTTGGACCATCGCGTTCTTTGTCGAAACCAGATGAAAATTTCATTCAGGGCTGCTTCAAATGTGGTTGATGAGATATGCTGGGTTTAAAAATCAAACCTGCTGAGTCTTAATCCAAGATCAGCATCTTCGGTGACATTCCACGGGTCCCAACCTTACACCACACTTAAAGCGCTCCGGCGCAAATGATTGGATGTTCCGCCCAAGGGAATGGGCATTGAAAAGCGTGCCATTCCTGGAAGAATGATATCAAATAAAACCGCATATTCATAAGAAAACATGCGCGCGAGCCATGAGTCCTTTCGGTTATATATAGCAAGTGATGCTTGGATACATCCAAGTCGTGGCGAAGCTTGCATGAATATGGTTGCTGCACGACGCAATTGTTGTAGTTCAGGTAAATCTTCTGCGTCAAACACGACAATAAACTCACCACGCGCATAGGATTGACCAATAACCAGCGCTCGAGGTTTGGTCTTTGGTAAACCTTCCGGACAAATGACCGTTTCAAAATGGGAAAAATATGATGATGACCTTATAGCCTCTCGCGTCACTTTATCATGCTCCTCGATGAGCAGAATAATTTGTAGCTTCGATCGCGGATAGTCGATCTTGAGCATATGGTCCATGAAGAGCGGAGCGATTTCGGCCTCACGGTGGAAGGGAAGAAGAATTTTATAAATTGGCAGTTTTGAATCTTCTAACAATCGAATGGGTGGCATATCACTTTTTACATAAGTAACCGCTACCTTGAAAAGCAAAGAAGGTGTCGCAAAGAGGCTCGAGAAGACATAAAGTCCTGTTGTCCAAAATTCTGTTTCAATCACCAATCCTAACAAAAATAGAATCGGGAGAATGATCATCAATCCTACAAAAGAACTGCGCTTCAAATCTGTCGTAGAAAATTCCGGCATAGATTGACCAAGACGACCGACATCTCGATCGGCTTGCGTTTTTCCATATTGCGTGAGCAGGGATCGCTTAAAAATTTGATGGGGTTGTAAATACGATTGGGGGGCTTTTTCAGCCGTAAACACCCGCATCAACAAATCTTCAAAGAATACGCCACGCGGCGCCGCGATCACCGAAGTTGCTCCTTGACCATCTTCAAATCTTGCAATACCTGACGACAACAACATTTCAAAAGGATAAACTGAGGTTAGACGAAAAGGGTGATTGATAAACTGCACACCAAGCGCTTCTGCCAGACCACGATAGAGTTCAGTTTCTGCAATCAACCCACGCGCTAAAAGAAATGCATCAAGTGTCACCCGCGCAACCCGCGCTGATGCGATCGCGTCAGCGAGTGTTTTGTCATCAAGTCCAAAATATCGTTGCAAAATGACGTGATGATCCAGCGCATGAGAATTGGAAGCCTTGCTTTAAGGAAGCCTCGCTACACCCTGCGCCTCGGTCTCAGAGGCGACGCGTGTTCGATCTGAGCTCATAACTGCAAAATACGCGTAATAAAAAAATCACCTGTCCAATAGACCAGTCAGGCCGCGCGCGGCAAAGCGCGGCGGATGCAGCCGCGCAACGCGCCACCCCGTGAAGCCTCCCCTTCCCCGTTGGCACGATCTGCTCTAGGGTGCGCGCCTTCCCGCTTCTTTCTTCGCCTTTTTGTGATTGTGAACCCATGATTTCGATTACCGATTTGCTCGCCGACCCCGCCGTCCTTACCGCCGCGCGCGAAAGCGCCGCCTGGCCTTTCGAGGAAGCGCGAAAACTCGTCGACCGTCTCGCCCGTACGGGCCGTCAAACCGTGTTGTTTGAAACTGGTTACGGACCCTCGGGTCTGCCGCATATTGGCACATTCGGTGAAGTCGCGCGCACAACCATGGTGCGCACCGCGTTCCGCATTCTCGCCGAAGACAAAATCCCGACACGGCTTCTGGCTTTTTCCGACGATATGGATGGTATGCGGAAAGTGCCGGACAATGTGCCGAACCGGGAGAGCCTCTTCGACCATCTCCACAAGCCTTTGACGCGCGTGCCGGATCCGTTTGGAACCCATGAAAGCTTCGGCCATCACAATAATGCGATGCTGCGCCGCTTTCTCGATACGTTCGGCTTCGAGTATGAATTTGCGAGTGCGACGGATTATTACACCTCCGGCAAATTCGATTCGATTTTGCTGCGCGCGGCGGAACGCTATCAAGCCTTGATGGACATCATGTTGCCGACGCTCGGCGAAGAGCGGCAGGCGACCTATAGTTGCTTCCTGCCGATCTCGCCTTCAACCGGTCGCGTGCTCTATGTGCCGATGAAACATGTCGATGGCAAAAAGGGCGAAGTGACCTTTACCGATGAAGATAGAACCGATGTTACGGTTCCTGTCACCGGCGGCCATGTGAAATTGCAATGGAAGCCGGATTTCGGCGCGCGCTGGGCGGCACTCGGCGTCGATTTTGAAATGTATGGCAAAGACCATCAACCCAATACGGCAGTTTATGATTCGATTTGCAGTGCGCTTGGCGGTGAGGCGCCGGAACATTTTGTCTATGAATTGTTCTTGGATGACAAAGGCCAGAAGATTTCAAAATCAAAGGGCAATGGTCTCACGATTGACGAATGGCTGACTTATGCAAGCCCGCAATCGCTTGCGCTCTTCATGTATTCGAAGCCGCGTGAAGCGAAGAAACTCTATTTCGATGTTATCCCGCGTCAGGTGGATGACTATCTCACCTTCTTGGAAAAATATCCAAAGCAGGAATGGAAAGAAAAGCTCGGCAATCCGGTCTTTCATATTCATGGCGGCCATCCGCCTCAAGCCGAAGTGCTCAATGATTCCGCAGGACATTCAACAAACGTCAATTTCGCGATGTTGCTTAATCTTGTTGCGGTCGCGAATTCGGACGACAAGCAGGTCGTTTGGGGCTTTTTGAAACGCTATGCACCGACGGCATCGGCCGAAAATCATCCCACACTTGATCAATTGATCTCTTACGCGCTCGTTTATTATCGTGATTTTGTGCGCCCCGGAAAAGTCTTCCACGCACCCACACCGGAAGCACATCAAGCGCTCTCTGATCTGTCGAATGCGCTCGCCGCGCATGAAGGTTCAACCGATAGCGATGCCTTGCAAGCGGTTGTGTATGAAATTGGTCGTGCGCATTTTCCCGATCTCTCAAGCAAATCGAAAAGTCCCGATGGAAGGCGCGGCGTATCGCAAGCCTGGTTCTCGACTCTCTATCGAGTATTACTCGGTGCGGAGCGCGGACCGCGCTTTGGTTCTTTCATCGCGCTTTATGGCGTTCAAGAAACGCGCGCGCTGATCGCAAAAGGGCTCGAAGGCGCATTGATCGCCGATCACGCTCATTTTATGGCGACGCGCGAAGAGCGTTAAGACTTAAAATTATTGGCTCGCCCAGAGAATACGGGCGATCCAGTTTTTCTCGGTCGCTGCGATCATTGTTTCGGATGCACGGCTCGCGCCGAAGAGCATAAGATCAATTCCAGCGATTGTCTTGCGGCGCAAAGTGCCCCCGAGAATTTCGCCCGTCTTCAATTTTAAAATCACGCGATCACCGCGACGCACCGGAATGGTGGTGGTGCAGACAAGAATATCGCCTTCGCGATAGATTGGCATCATCCGGTCATCAGTCAGTTCAAGCGCGAAGAGATCGCCGGCAGGCAATTCAGGAAAACCCACTTCATCCCATTTAGGGCCCTGTGGACGACCTTCTCCGTCAAAAGCCTCTGCGCAATCACTCATCGCGATAAGCGGGATCGCGCGCGTGGGTGCAGGCGGGCGACCCGCCAATACAAGCGCCATGAAGACGTCGAGATCGGTCGAGGTCGATTCCAGTATTTTGGCAATCGATTCAGTTGAAGGCCATCTAAGCCGCCCATCAGACGAGACGCGTTTAGATTTGTTGAAGGCCGTGGGATCAAGCCCGGCACGACGAGCCAGCCCTGAAGCCGAGAGGCCGTTCCGCGCTGCCAGAAGGTCAACCGCCTTCCAGATCCGTTCATGCGTCAGCATCAACCGCCCCCGAGCAAGGATATTAATCTGAAATTTCACTGTTTATAGGTTTATTTTCTCTTTATTGACAAGCAGGTTGGGGTTGAGAAAGCGTCGGTTTCATGGCTCTTAACGCGCAGTGCGCTTCAAATAACATCGGGCGATCGACCGCCCCTTCACCTGTGGCTGTGCTCATGCTGATCTATAAAATCATCTCAAAAGAGCTCTGGCAGGACGCCGAAACAACCGGTCTCTTCAAAGGTGCGCCTGTTGATATCGCCGATGGCTTCATCCACTTCTCAACCGCAACCCAAGTGCAAGAAACAGCACGCCGCCATTTCAAAGGGCAGAGTGATCTCCTTTTGCTCACCCTTAATGATCAAGATCTGGGCGATGCTTTGATTTATGAACCATCACGCGGCGGTGATTTGTTTCCGCATCTTTACGCTTCACTTTCCACAAAGCATGTGATGCGTATTGCTTCTCTACCCGTACTCGCCGATGGCACGCATGATTTTGAAGGACTCTTGCCATGACTTTGTTATTCACACTGGCAAAGCCCCTCCTTCATCGGATGGATCCGGAGAACGCGCATAATCTAACGATTGATCTCTTAAAGCGCTTCGGACCTCGGAAGCCTATCGAAGATGATCCGCGTTTGGCCGTTTCGCTTTTTGGTTTGAATTTCTCAAATCCCGTCGGCCTTGCCGCAGGCTTTGATAAAAATGCCGAAGTGCCTGATGCGATGCTCGGTTTGGGTTTCGGCTTTGTCGAATGCGGTACCGTTACACCTCTCCCTCAAAAAGGAAATGCAAGACCACGCTTGTTTCGCCTTGCGCTTGATGAAGCCGTTATCAATCGCTTTGGTTTTAACAATCATGGGCATGATATTGTTGCTGATCGCTTGAAAGCGCGTAAAGCAACTTCTGGCATTGTCGGGATCAATGTCGGTGCGAATAAAGAATCGACCGATCGCGTTTCCGATTATGTCAAAGGCATTCGCGCTTTTGCAACGCTTGCTTCTTATTTCACAGTCAATATTTCATCGCCCAACACACCCGGCTTACGCACTTTACAAAGTCGCGACAGTCTTGATGATCTTCTTGCCTGGACCTTGAATGAACGCGATGAAGCCACACGGAACGGACAAAAGAAACCTGTCTTCTTGAAGATTGCGCCCGATCTCTCTTTAGAAGATCTCGATGATGTTGTAGATGTCTCTCGCAAGCGCGGTATTGATGCGTTGATCATTTCTAATACGACGGTCAAACGGCCAAAATCTTTGAATGACCGGCGGCAACGATTGGAGAGTGGCGGATTATCCGGAAAGCCACTGTATCCGCTTTCAACGAAAATGCTCTCGGAAGCCTATATCCGCATTGAACAACAATTTCCACTGATTGGAGTGGGAGGCATCGACTCTGCCAGAGCCGCGATTGGAAAAATCGAAGCCGGGGCAAGCCTCATTCAACTTTATTCGTCACTTGTTTATAAAGGCCCGGACTTGATCAATGAGATCAAAAAGGGGCTTGTTGAACGGATGGAGAAAGATGGTCTTACCTCACCGCTGCAACTTGTTGGACGTGCGGTTGAAGATTGGCAAAATTGGCCGCTTGAAAGTTTTCTTTGAAATTTTTTAGGACCGTAATCGTTTTATGCGATCGATTGCAAAACACCTGTCCACTGTCCAGCGGCTATTTTCGACGCGGCGATCACCGCTTGCGTACGACTATCAACATCAAGCTTTTGCAATATTGCCGACACATGGGCTTTGACAGTGGCTTCTGATACCGACAACTCATAAGCAATTTGTTTATTGAGAAGACCTGTCGAGAGCGTCGTCAACACGCGGACTTGTTGCGGCGTGAGCGTTGCCAAACGCCTGACCATATCACTCGTTTCACGATCAGGCGTCTCGGAAAGATCAACATCATCCAGCGTAAAGACTTGGCCATCAAGTACCGACTTAATTGCCGCTTTCATCGCGCTTGGATCAAGAGATTTTGGCAAATAGCCAGACGCGCCGAGCTCAATATAGCGCCTGATCACCGCGCGGTCCTCATTACCGGAAACAACCGCCACCGGCGCTTCAGGATGAGACGCGTGCAAAAAGAGAAGGCCTGAAAAACCTGGCACGCCCGGCATCGTTAAATCGAGAAGCACGAGATCAATATCAGCATCAGATTGGAACGCCGCAACAAGCTCATCAAAAGAGCCTGCTTCAATCACGGTTGGACTTTTAAGAATTGCGGAGACCGCCTCGCGAAGAGCGCCACGGACAAGCGGATGTCATCGGCGATTAAAATCGTGTGATCCGTCAACTCAACCCCCCTGTACAGACGCATCCGTTCCCGATGCCTTGGGCGCTTATCATTCATTGCAAGGACGTGGAGTGCAACCCCGTCTTAGCCGAGGGGTGGATGCTTTTTGCCAAGAAATCGGAAGACCCCGGCCACCAAGGTTGACCGACGGGACAAATTGGATTCCGATAGGCCCATGACGAATGCGATGGGCCTCTCAAATGACCTCGATCCTTCGACCATTAAGCAGGTCGGGGCGCTGCCGGTCGAGCGGGCCCCGGATGGCTCCTGGCGTGTGATCTTAATCACCACACGGGATTCGGGCCGCTGGTCGATCCCCAAGGGTAATCCGGTGAAAGAGCTGAGCCCTTCTGAGGCGGCGGCTCAGGAGGCTCTTGAAGAAGGCGGATTGACCGGAAACATCGACGACGAGCCAATCGGCTCTTATGTCTTCTGGAAACGGCGCTCGGGCCATTGGGAATTGGCGCGTGTGGACGTCTACCTCATGGATGTCCGCAAACAAGTCGACGAATACAAGGAAAAGGGCCTTCGCAAAATCGAGCGTTTCGGCTTTGATGATGCTGAGGACGCCATTCTCGAGCCCGGCCTCAAATCCATCATCGCAGCAACGAAAGACCGGCTCGCAGGGTCGAAGGCTTGACAGAAAGCACTCGGCCATGCCGAAAGCCTTGACCCTCTGCCAGACCCAGATTGTGAGCCTCGTGCATCGTCAATGGTGATCCGCATCTTGATCCGAAAATTGGCAGGCCTTGCGCTGTTCTTGGCGCTTGCGAGTCTGCTTATCTTTTTAATCGTCGATGTGTTGCCAGGTGATCCAGCCGAATTGATGCTCGGCACTGATGCGCGCCCCGATACGCTACAAGCCCTTCGCCATCAATTGGGTCTCGATCAACCCCTAGTCATTCAATATGTGTCGTGGATCAGCGAGTTGTTGCACTTCGATTTCGGAACGAGCATGACTTATGCGACACCCGTTCTCGCTTTGATTGGTGAGCGTCTTCCGGTGAGCCTCCCTCTTGCGGTCATGGCGCTCATGCTCACGACGCTTTTGGCCATTCCGCTTGGTGCTCTTTCTGCGCAGCATTACGGATCAAGACTCGATCACGCGATCAAAACGGTGTTTCAACTCACGCTCGCGCTTCCCAATATTTGGCTCGCTCTTTTATTGATCATGATTTTTGCAGTGAGTCTTCATTGGTTTCCGGCAGGAGGATTTTCCGGTTGGAAGAGCGGACTCTATTTAAGCTTAAAGTCTTTGTTTCTTCCTGTGTTGGCCTTGGCGCTTCCGCAAGCAGCGATCTTAGCACGTATTGTGCGTGCTGAAATGCACGATAAATCGCAAGAAAATTTTGTGCTCGGCGCGCGTGCCCGTGGTCTTTCTGAAAGAGATATTCTTTGGCATCACATTTTACCGAATGCGATGTTGCCTGTCTTGTCGATTATGGGTTTACAATTCTCGTTCTTGATTACGGGAACAGTGATCATTGAAACGGTCTTTTCGCTTCCAGGCCTTGGGCGTTTGATTTTTCAAGCGATTACACAACGTGATCTACCGCTGATTAAGGGCACAGCCATGTTGCTCGTCGGTAGCTTGATACTCGTGAATTATATCGTAGATTTCATCGCGACTTTGATCGATCCACGCTTGCGACGCAGCGGAGTCGCAGAATGACAATGAGATTCCAAAACAGTCTCATCACCGGTGGACTTCTCTTTATATTGGTCTATGGCACCTTGGCCGTTGCCATGCCGTTCTTGGAGCATCATTATCAAATTCGCATCGATCAACGCCTTCTACCAATGTCTTCATCGTATTGGTTCGGCACGGATCAATTCGGACGCGATACCTTCGCCATGGTGATCGGCGGCTGTTTTGCTTCACTCTCCGTGGCAGCGATGGCTGTGATCATTGGCGCAGGAATCGGCATTCCGCTCGGCCTCATTGCCTCTGCTGAAGAGAGCGCGCTCAGTCGCATCATTCTTTCGCTCAATGATTTAATCTTCGCTTTTCCCGCTCTTGTGATTGCAATCCTGCTTCATAATATTTTTGGATCAGGAATTTTGACAGCCGGATTGGCAATAGGCCTTTTTAATATTCCTGTTTTTGCCCGTACGATTTATGGCGCGTCACGTCCGCTATGGACGAAAGATTTTGTCAAAGCCGCGCGCCTTGCCGGGCGATCAACTCTCACGATTGCTGCAGTCCATATTTTGCCCCTCGTCTCTAGCGTGGCGCTGGCGCAGATCGCGCTGCAAATGGGTCTCGGCATTCTCGCAGAAGCGGGCCTTTCTTATGTTGGCATTGGTGTTGTTCCCCCTATGCCGAGTTGGGGCCGCATGCTTAATGAAGCGCAGACTTTGATTGTGATGGCGCCACGACTCGCGATCATTCCAGGGTTGGCAGTAGCACTATCGGTATTTTTCTTCACATGGATTGGCGACAGACTTTCAGATTATGCTGATCCAAGACGGCGCCAGGTTTATGATCATGACCGCGCTTGAGCTCAAAAATCTCCAAGTGAAACTCGGCGCGCGACGCGTGCTCGATGATGTCTCATTCACTCTTGATAAGAGTGAGATTCTAGGGCTTGTCGGCGCATCAGGCTCAGGCAAATCCATGACCGCGCGGGCATTGTGCGGATTGTTGCCACACCGCGCGGACTATGGCGGAACACTTACGCTTGAGACTCAAACGCTCTCGCTTTCACAAAATACATCTTTCGAAACCATTCGCGGCAAAAAAATTGGATTAATCTTTCAGGATCCAGCCGGAGTCTTTAATCCTTTGATGACACTTGGCGATCATGTCGCTGAGGCGCTTCATCGTGTTGATGGATTAAGCTGGGGGGAAGCACGCGAAAAAGCGCAAATGACTCTTGATCGTGTCGGCTTTCCAAAAGACATCCACGCCTTCAAACGCTATCCTCATGATGTATCCGGCGGACAGCGACAGCGCGTAATGATCGCAGCAGCCTTGGCGCTTTCGCCACAAATCGTGATTGCCGATGAACCCACAACCGCACTGGATGTCACAACCGAAAATGCAATTCTCACTTTGTTAAAGCAACTCGCGAAAGAAGATGGGCTAGGTGTCATCTTGATCAGTCATGATCTGCCTGTTTTAGCGCGCGTTGCTGATCGGCTCATGCTGATGAAGAATGGTCGCATTATGGAGTCGGGCGCGCTTCCGCTCTTAAAGAATCAGGCGCCTGAACTCTCGCGCCTCTTGGCACTCGGTCACAATGAAGAGGCAATAAAACCCGCGAAAAATGCTTCACCCCTTTTGCAAATAAAGGCCTTAGGAAAAACCTATCGCTCTCCCTCACGATTTTTTTTCAAGTCTTCACAATCCTTTGATTCGCTCACAAATATCTCGCTCACAATCAATAAAGGCGAGATCGTCGCGCTTGTTGGTGAATCAGGTTCGGGCAAATCCACATTTGCGCGTATTCTGGCAGGACTCGATCACGCATCACAGGGAGAGATCATTTGGCCATCAGGCGTAGGCCGCGTGCAAATGGTGTTTCAAGATCCAGTCGGTTCCCTAAACCCGCGCTGGACGATTGGCAGAAGCATCAGCGAGCCTCTATCGCTTCCCATCAATGATCCAAAAATTGCAGAGGCTGCGCGTGATTGCGGATTAGATCCGCCCTTACTAATGAGATACCCGCATGAAATTTCCGGTGGCCAAGCGCAGCGAGCCGCGATTGCCCGCGCTATCATTGCAAGGCCGGAACTGTTGATTCTTGATGAGCCGGTTTCAGCGGTTGATTTTGAAATTCGTGATCAAATTCTCTCGCTTCTTGAGCGACTTCGTGTCATTCACGGCATCGCTATGTTATTCATCACCCATGATACCGTCGCGGCGCGACACCTGTCAGATCGCATCTTTATTCTCGACAAAGGAAAAATTGTCGAACACGGCTCAACGCGCGACATCTATCAAGCACCACAACATCCGGCAACAAAAGCACTTCTCGCCGCCGCCTCCTCTTCATTAAATGAAGCGCGCACATCATGACGATAATTCCTTTAAAGGCGATGCGTTTTGCGGTGGCGCCCATGATGGACTGGACGGATCGCCATTGTCGCTCTTTCCATCGACTCCTCAGTCGTCATGCAACGCTTTACACTGAGATGGTGACGGCCGCCGCGATCATTCACGGACCACGTGACAGGCTCCTGGGTTTTGATGATGCCGAACACCGTATCGTCGTACAGCTTGGTGGCTCTGATCCAGATGCTTTGGCAAAAGCCGCAAAGATTGCTGAATCTTTTGGATATGGTGAAATCAATTTAAATGTCGGCTGTCCGTCTGACCGCGTGCAAGGGGGAAATTTTGGCGCGTGCTTGATGCTCACGCCGGATCTCGTCGCTTCATGTGTCGGCGCGATGAAAGCCGTTGTTAAAATTCCCGTCTCCGTCAAATGTCGCTTAGGCGTTGATGAACAAGATACGGAGATGGCGCTTGATCAGCTAGCTGATGCAGTGATCAAAGCGGGATGCGACGCCTTAACGGTGCATGCGCGCAAAGCCTTGCTCAAAGGATTGTCGCCTAAAGAAAATCGCGAAATCCCACCGCTTGATTATGAGCGCGTCTATCGCTTGAAACATCGGCTTGGCACCTATCCGGTTGCAATCAATGGCGGTATCGAAACAATCGATGCGATCAAGAGCCACCTACAGCATGTTGATGGGGTGATGCTTGGGCGCGCGGCCTATCATACGCCAGAAATTCTTCTCGAAATTGATCCACATCTCTTCGGAGATGATGCGCCATTTCAAAATACATTTGAAGCGCTCGAGGCCTATTTCTCTTATATCGAAAGACAACTCAAAGATGGCGTGCCACTTCACGCGATGACGCGTCATCTTTCAGGTCTTTTTCACGGTCGTCCGGGCGCGCGGTCTTATCGCCGTCATCTCGCTACAGAAGGCGTAAAGCGCGATGCCACGCTCCAAACAGTTAAAGAGGCGCTTTCGTATGTGGCGCGCGATGTCACCCGCGCCGCCTGATCACAAGGAATAAAATTATGTTTTTGGGTATGACTTATGAAGCGCTGACTTTGCTTGTAATAAGTCTTCTCCTTGCAGGCGCGGCAACCGGTTTCTTCGCCGGTGTTTTTGGTGTCGGTGGCGGCATTATCATTGTACCAGTTCTTTATGAATTGTTTCGTATCTTAGGCGTCGCTGAAGAAGTGCGTATGCCTTTAGCGGTTGGGTCTTCGTTGGCGATTATTGTGCCAACATCCATACGTTCTTTCAGAGCGCATCTTGAAAAGGGCGCAGTTGACACAGAGCTTCTGAAAGCTTGGGCGATCCCCGTTGTTATCGGCGTTATTGGCGGCTCGCTGATCGCGCGTGTGGCGCCACCGGCCGTGTTCAAATCTCTCTTCGCGGGAATTGCGGCTTTCACGAGTTTCCGCTTGCTCTTGGCGAAGGACAATTGGGTTTTAAAAAGCGAAATGCCAAAGGGCTTTTGGCTTAAGGCCTACGGCCTTGTGATTGGGCTCTTATCATCCCTGATGGGGATTGGCGGTGGTCAACTCTGCAATGTTTATATGATGCTTTATCGCCGCCCCATTCATCAGGCGGTCGCGACATCATCGGGGCTCGGCGTGTTGATTTCTATTCCGGGAGCGCTTGGCTATGTCTATGCCGGATGGCCAAAAATGGATCTGCTGCCGCCTTTTTCATTTGGCTTTGTATCTTTGATTGGCGTCGCACTTTTTATACCGACCAGTATGCTGGTGGTGCCGTACGGTGTTAAGCTGTCTCATCGCTTACCCAAGCGCAAACTTGAAATTGCTTTTGGATTTTTTCTGCTGATGGTTGTCTTGCGCTTTTTATGGACAACACTTTTTTGAGCGACGTCTTACTCAGCGTTGACGGTGACGCACGCGCTCACGCGTTCTGCCACCGCGCGCCTCGCGGCTTGTCATGCCCTTCAAGCGCTCCGGCAATGTCTCCATCAAGAATACACGCTCATCTTCCGGCATGAACGGCCATTGCGCGATTTCTGAACCCGTGCGGCCGCATCCGATGCAATAGCCGGTGACGTGGTCGATCACGCAAATTTTCACGCAAGGTGTTGAGACATTCATGGCGCGCTCCAATGGCCCCTCTATGCCACGGAGAGGGCGAGGAGGCACATAATTTCCGCGACCTGTTGTGTGGCCCCTGCGACATCGCCCGTCTGACCGCCGATTTTTGATTGCGCGAGAACCAGCATCGGGAAGGCACTTGCAAAGCCCAAAAGCAGACAAGCCGAAATGCCACGCGGCGGAATACCGCTGAAAAAGAGGATCAAAGCGCCAAGACTGAGCACGGTGACGACCGCAATCGTCGTTACCACGACGCTCGGACGGCCAACGCTTGCCGATCTTCCGCCCGGACGCACCGGCGGCAAAAAGACGAGTGGCAATATGCCGGCGACGCGCGACAAAGCGCCGCTTACGAGTAACGCAGCGGACAAAGCGATGACACCATGATGATCAAAAAGCGCGGCGAGCGAAGAGGCCTTCATACTAACCGCGAGAATCAATGCCACAACGCCAAACGCACCCACGCGGCTATCTGCCATGATTTCGAGGCGACGTTCTGCGGTATGACCTCCAAAGAACCCATCCGCCACATCGGCAAACCCATCTTCGGCCATTGCGCCTGTTACAATCACAAGAGAAGCGACAACGAGCAAGGCGAGTGTAAAGGACGAAAGATCAATGAGAGCCGCGATCCACGCGACAAAAATCGCGGGCAGGGTAATGATCGCACCCGCAAGCGGCAGAATGCGTGGAAGCGTCCGAAAATCAGGAGCGCGATGCGGATCGCCTTCAAAAGCAAAAATAGGCAGCGGCCACCGCGAATAAAAACGCAATGCCGAGAGCGTTTCGCTCGCCAAGGTCACAAGCAAAGAAGGAGAATGAGATGACGACTCGCTCATAGCGCTCAGGCTCTTCGGTTAAACAGGGTGATCGGCACCATCATAATCAACACCCACAAGATAAAGTCCATCAGGCGGCGCAAGCGGCCCACAACGCGAACGATCACAGGCTTTAAGCGCCGCTTCAAGATCATCAGGCGTCCATTTTCCGGTCGCCACCAAAATTAATGATCCCACCATAGAGCGCACTTGCGAGTGAAGAAAAGACGGCGCGGAGGCTTCAATTCGCACTTCATTTCCCTCTCGTGAAACGGCAAGCCGTTCAAGTGTGCGCAGCGGGCTCTTCGCCTGACATTCGGACGCGCGAAAGGTTGTGAAATCATGTTTGCCAATCAAACGATCAGCGCCCGCTTGCATAAGCTTCTCATCAATCGGCCATTTCACTTGCCAAGTGCGCCCCGCATCAAGAACGGCAAAAGCACGACGATTGATGATGCGATAAAGATAGTGACGTTTTACCGCTGAAATACGCGCATCAAATGTATCGGCTACGCGGCGCGCATCAAGAATGGCGACACCATTGCCTTTCAAATGCGCATTCATCGCATCGGCAATGGTGCGTGTCGGCCAATCGCGTTCGAGATCAACATGGATCACTTGATGTGTTGCGTGGACGCCCATATCGGTGCGCCCTGCAGCAACGATGCGTCGCGTTTCGCCACTAAAAGACGTGATAGCGCGTTCTACTGCCTCTTGCACGCTGGTGCCATCTTGCTGATGCTGCCAACCGTGAAAGCGAGTGCCATCATATTCAACAATGAGCTTAAAGCGCGGCATTAACCTAATGCCTTGCCTTGAGGCATTTGTACGCCGCGTAAAAATTCGGACGCCGCCATCGGCTTTGATCCGGCGCGCTGAAGTTCAAGAATTTGCAACGCTTCTGAACCACACGCAATCGTCATTGCATCATCAAGCATATGACCGGGCATCCCTTGGCCAACCATGCGCTTGACGCGCAAAATTTTCAAACGCTCAGGACCTTTACCGAAATCGAAAAATGTAAAGGCGCCGGGAAAAGGCGAAAGACCATGAATGTGATGAAGCACATCAAGCGCCGGACGCGACCACTTAATGCGGCATTCTTTATTCGTGATCTTACGCGCATATTCGACGCCGTTTTCCGATTGCGGTTGAAACGCCAATGTTCCGCGTGAAAGGGCTGCGACCGCACGCGCCATCAGATCCGCACCCAATGTCGCGAGGCGATCATGCGCCTCACCCGTTGTCAGCGCTTCTGTGATCGGTAAACGCTCGACCATCGCAACAGGGCCTGTATCAAGCCCCTCTTCCATCCGCATAACGGCAACACCTGTCTCAGCATCACCCGCCATAAGCGCGCGTTGAATGGGAGCGGCACCGCGCCAACGCGGCAAAAGCGACGCATGAAGATTTACACAACCCAAGCGCGGCGTATCCAAAATCGCTTTCGGCAAAATCATGCCGTAAGCCACAACAACCGCTATATCCGCATCATGCGCTTTGAAACGTTCTAGCGCGTCTTCATCACGCAAAGTTGAAGGCGTGAAAACGGGAATCGCAAAACGATCTGCCGCTTCATGAACAGGCGAGCGTTTGAGCGTCATGCCACGCCCTGCTGGCGCGGGCGCACACGTATAACACGCAACAATCTCATGACCGTAGCTTAAAAGTGCCGACAAAGTCGGCACCGCAAATTCCGGCGTCCCCATAAAGATGATGCGCAAACTCATGGCCTCAGCCACTGCTCTGATGGCGGGCGAGTTTTTGGAATTTTTTCAACACGCGATCGCGTTTGAGTTTTGAAAGATGATCAATGAAGAGCTTGCCATTAAGATGATCAATCTCGTGCTGAATGGCGGTTGCCGCCAATCCATCCATCTCGCGCTCTTCGATTTTTCCTGCGAGGGTCAGAAACCGCACGCCGACTTTTGCGGGGCGCGTGACAACTTCATGATAATCAGGAATCGACAGACAGCCTTCTTCATAATCACTGAGCTCATCCGACGACCAGATAATTTCCGGATTGATCAAAGCGAGCGGCTGTTTCTCGTCATCGCCTCGCGTAGCGTCCATCGTAACAATACGTTGTGTCACGCCGATCTGCACCGCCGCCAAGCCCACGCCCGGCGCGTCATACATGGTTTCGAACATGTCATCGATCAGAGCTTTCACGCGCCCATCGAGCTCGGCAACGGGCTTTGAAATTTCGCGCAACAGCTGATCGGGTAAAATCACAAGAGGAAGTACGCTCATGCGGCGTGAGATAATCATCTCGCTCGCTTTCGTCAAACTGTTCTTGATTTGTTCTTGATTGACGATAAGCGACCTGCTAGAGCTCTAGAATTCAGACAAGGAAAGCGAGCGCGCCATGTCCTTTTTGATTGATGTGATCCTGATTTTAATCGGCATCGCCGCGCTCGGCATTCTGATTTGGCTCGGTCTCACATTAAAACAAGCCCGTGAAGATCGTTTGGTTGAAGCCGCAGCTGCCCTTGAGCGTCAGCGCCACCTTGATGAAGAAATGGCGGCCGTCAAAACGCTTCAAGCAGCGGTGACCGGTCGCATTGATCTGCTCACCCAAAGCGTTGGCCAACGTTTTGACAGTTTACAAAACCGCGTGGGAGATGGGCTCAAAGATAATGTCAAGGAGACGACCGAGAGTCTTTCAAAATTGAACGAACGTCTTGCGGTTATTGACGCCGCGCAGAAAAATCTTTCTTCACTTACAAGCGAAGTGCTGACGCTCAAGGATGTTCTCTCGAACAAACAAACACGCGGCGCCTTTGGTCAAGGTCGGATGGAAGCCATTATCCGCGATGCGCTGCCGCCGAATTCATTCGAGTTTCAAGCTACGCTGAAAAATGGAAAGCGCCCGGATTGTGTTATTCATCTACCGAATGATCCAAGACCCTTGATCATTGATGCAAAATTCCCGCTTGAAAGCATCACCGCCTTTCGTGAGGCAAAAACGGATGATGAGAAGAAACTCGCCATCGCCCGTGTGCGCACGGATGTTTCAACACATCTGAAAGACATCGCAGAAAAATATATTGCACAAGGCGAAACGCAGGAAATGGCGATCATGTTTGTGCCGTCAGAGTCAATCTATGCGGATCTTCATGACTCTTTTGATGAAATCATCCAGAAAGCACAGCGCGCTCGAATCATGATCACTTCGCCATCGCTTCTGATGATGGCGGTACAAATGCTTCAAGTGATCGTAAAAGATTCACGCATGCGCGAGCAGGCGCATCTCGTGCAAATCGAGGTGGGTAAAATTCTTGATGATGTGCGTTTACTCAGTGATCGAGTAGGCAAACTTGAAACACATTTCCATCAGGCGAATGAGGACATCTCTAAAATTACAACCTCGACTGATAAAATTATACGCCGCGCTGAAAAAATTGCAACAATGGATCTTGAAGATCCGACTTCAATCACAGAAGATGGTGACAATAAGATTGTGTCCTTACTCAAACGCGAAGCGGGCGATTAAGTTATAGCGAAGCTGAAAGGCGGGCATCTCATTGGCATCGGCAGTTGATCTTGCGACTTATAAGGAAACGCTGATCGTCCTCTCAACGGCAGGTCTTGTCGTGCCGGTCATGCAACGGATCAAGCTTTCGCCTGTTATCGGCTATCTCGCAGCGGGTGCGGCGCTCGGCCCTTTCGGATTGGGTTCACTCGCCGGTGAGTTTCAGTGGCTGAACTATGTCACAATCTCACGTGACACCGGCCTTCCCACCATTGCCGAACTTGGCATTGTCTTTCTGATGTTTCTAATTGGACTTGAACTCTCGGTTCAACGCCTTGTAACGATGCGCCGCTTGGTCTTCGGACTAGGTTCATTACAGATGGCGAGCGCGAGCTTGGCCTTGGCACTCGTCGCCTCCTGGTTTGGCTATTCGCTTGAAGCCGCCATGATCATTGGCGCGAGCCTCGCGCTCTCATCAACAGCGATCGTTGTTGAGGTCCTTGCGCGCTCAAAACGTCTTTCTGCGCCATCAGGTCGCGCCACATTTTCGGTCCTGCTCTTCCAAGATTTATCGGTGATTCCGATTTTGGTTGCAGTGTCTTTGCTTGCCCCACAAGCCGAGGGCAATCCCTGGCAGAGCGCTCTCTTTGCTTTGGCATCAGGCTTTTTAATGATTGGCGTGATTGCGCTTCTTGGCCGTTATGCCTTGCGACCCTTGCTGAGATTGGTGGCAGCCCTTGATAGTCCCGAATTGTTTCTCGCCGCTGTTTTTCTCATCATCATCGGCTCGGGCGTCCTTTCAGCTTATGCGGGTCTTTCGATGGCACTTGGCAGTTTCGTTGCAGGCTTATTACTTGCCGATACTGAATACCGAGCCGCAATTGAAACGTTAATCGAACCCTTTAAAGGCCTTTTGCTTGGCGTGTTCTTTATTTCTGTCGGACTAGAAATTGATCTCGTCGCGTTGACGCGCGAGCCGCTCTCGCTTGTCTCAGCCATTTTGATTGTGGTGCTTGTTAAAATTACGCTCTTCTTACCGCTTGCGAGGGCGTTCAATCTGTCACTTCCCTCTGCATTAGAGTCCGCGTTGTTACTGGCACCTGCTGGTGAATTTGCTTTCATCGTTTTTACAACGGCGTCTGTCGCCGGTATTCTTTCGCCAGCAGAATCCGCACGGCTTCTCGCGGTTGTCGCTTTCAGCATGGTGCTGCTGCCTCTTCTCGGTGCATGGGGCCGAAAGCTTGCCAAAGGCGAGCGCGATGTAGAAATCAAGGAAGCGGATGCCGCATCAGCGGCGCGCCTATCCGCAAGCCGCGCGTTGATTATCGGTAGTGGACGTGTCGGCCGTCTTGTCTCGACCATGTTGCAAAAACATGGCATTCCCTATGTGCTCACGGACAGAGATCCAGCCGTTGTTTCGGGTTTACGCGCGCAAGGCGAGCCTGTGTTTTTTGGCGATGCGCGGCAGGTAAGTTTTTTGCGCAAATGCGGTCTCGACCATGTCGACGCCTTGATCATTACCGTGAACACACAAGCCGAGATTGATCGCATCATCCAATCGGCGCGTGAACTCAGACCTGAATTGCAAATTATTGTTCGCGCGCGAGATGCCGCTCACGCAAAAAAACTTTATCGTTTAGGCGTCACTGACGCCGTTCCGGAAACAATTGAAGCCAGTCTGCAACTCTCGGAAGCAAGTCTCGTCGCGCTGGGCATTCCGATTGGCAAAGTGATCGGCTCAATCCATGAGCAACGCGATCATTTACGGCGCGATTTTCAAGAGATTGTCGGCAAACAAGCGCCGCAGGTTCATGGCATCCACTCGTCGCGACGCGCGCCGTAATTTTAACTCTGCGGCGTGATCAGATGATCGCGCTTTCTGAGAGCCGGAAAAAGCCACGCCCATAAGAGCACAACACCAATCGCGCCCAAGCCACCCATCACAACAGAGGGCACCGTGCCAAAGGCTGCCGCCATCATGCCGCTTTCAAATTCACCCAATTCATTTGATGCGCCGATAAACACGGTTGATACCGCTGACACACGACCGCGCATTTCATCTGGCGTTTCAATTTGCACAAGTGTTTGACGCACATAGACGCTCACCATATCGGCAGCGCCCATGATGAAGAGCATGATGAGCGAGATCACAAGGCTTGTTGAAAGCGCAAAGCCAATCGTCGCCAAACCGAACACGCCAACCGCCAACAACATGCGCATGCCCGCGCGACGTTGCAGAGGAAAACGCGCAAGCAGCACCGCCATCAATATCGCACCCACCGAAACAGAGGCACGCAACAAGCCCAAGCCCCAGGGCCCCGTTTGTAAAATATCGCGCGCATAGATCGGCAACATTGCCACTGCCCCGCCAAGCAACACTGCAAAAAGATCAAGCGAGATTGCGCCAAAAATCACCGGATTGTTGCGAATGAATTTGAACCCCGCCAGCGCGACCGCAAGCGTTACCGGTTCACGCGGCTTACGCTCCGCGCGCGTTTTCAACGCCGCAAGACATAGCGCTGAGCCCAAAAACATCGCCATACCCGAACCAAACACAACGGCTGGCCCAAAAATATAAAGTGCGCCGCCAAGTGCAGGCCCGACGATAGATGCCGTTTGCCAAGCGAAGGTACCCCATGAGATGGCATTTGGCAGCGCTTCCGTCTTAATGAGTGACGGCATCAGCGCTTGCGTGGCGGGCGACGCAAATGTACGCGCGGTGCCGAGCAAAGCCGCAATCGCATAGACCGCATAGAGTGCGTCTTTGCCAATGATCGCTGCAACAATGAGACCGAATGACCCAAGCGCGACCGCAAGATAACAGAGGATTGAAATCAAGCGTCGATCAAAACGATCTGCTGCATGGCCCGCCGGTATCGTCATCAAAAAGACAGGCGCAAAACTCGCGAGCCCAATCAGTCCGAGCGCAAACGCGCTCTCCGTCATCGAATAGACGAGCCAGCCAATCGCGACAACTTCCATCTGATGCCCGAGCGCGGACATCAGACGCGAAGCAAGGAACACACGAAAGTCACGCGAAGCAAAAGCGGAATGGGAAACAGACACGAAGGTCTCTTTTTGCTAGAGCATTTTGCGATCAAGCGGAAGCCGGTTAATCGAAACAAAATACGATAAAACAAATAGATAGAGCACGTTTTTGATTCCATCAAAAACGCGCTCTAGTAATCACACATCTAAATTCGCAACACTCAACGCATTGGTCTGGATGAATTCGCGGCGTGGCTCAACAACATCGCCCATCAATTTTGTAAAGATGTCATCTGCATCAACCGCCTCGCGCACTTTCACCTGCAAGAGCGAGCGCACATTGCGATCAAGCGTCGTCTCCCATAATTGTTCGGGATTCATTTCGCCCAGACCTTTATAGCGCTGCATGGTCAGGCCTTTGCGTCCAACTGCGGTGAACGCATCAAACAAAGCGACAGGTCCTTTGACCACCGTCTCATCACCTTTGCGCGTGAGCAGCGCAGGTGAACCATAGACGTCGCCCAATGTTGTAGCATGTTCTGAAAGTTTCATCGCATCCGCAGAGGCAAGCAGCGCTTGATCCAAAGTGGCGACTTGTTTGACACCGCGAAGCGTGCGTTCAAGCACAAAGCCATTTTTCTCAACGCGGCCCGTCCATCCGCGCTCTGTATCTTCAGCGAGATGATCAAAGCGCGCAGCAAGCGCGGCAACGCCCTGCTCTGCGGCCGTCAAATCATTGATGGGGCGAAGAAGACCGGCAATCGCCGCCTGTTCAACAATCGCCTTGTCATAGCGCGAATGAAGACCACCAAGTACCGTGCGCACAAGGCGCGATTCATCAATCAGTTTTTTAAGATCAAGGCCTGACCGCTCTTCCCCCGAAGCCAAACGCAGGAGCGCACCTTCAATACCATTATCGATGAGGTAATCTTCAAGCGCGCGTTCATCTTTAAGATATTGCTGCGATTTGCCGCGCGTAACTTTATATAGCGGTGGCTGCGCGATATAAAGATGGCCACGCTCAATCAATTCCGGCATCTGGCGGAAGAAGAAGGTCAAGAGCAGCGTGCGAATATGCGAACCATCGACATCGGCGTCCGTCATGATGATGATTTTGTGATAACGCAGCTTCTCAATATTGAATTCGTCTTTGCCAATGCCTGTGCCGAGGGCAGTGATCAGTGTGCCGATTTCCTGGCTCGAAAGCATTTTATCAAAACGCGCGCGCTCAACATTCAAAATCTTACCACGCAGCGGCAACACCGCCTGATATTCGCGATTGCGTCCTTGCTTTGCCGACCCTCCGGCCGAGTCACCCTCGACGATGAAGATTTCGGCATTAGCCGGATCACGTTCCTGACAATCAGCAAGCTTGCCAGGGAGATTGGCGACATCAAGCGCGCCTTTGCGCCGCGTGAGTTCACGCGCTTTGCGTGCTGCCTCGCGCGCGGCTGCAGCTTCGACAACTTTGCCCACGATGGTACGCGCATCAGAAGGATGTTCTTCAAACCATGTTGCAAGCGCTTCGCCGAGTGTGCTTTCGACAACAGGACGCACTTCAGAAGAGACGAGCTTGTCTTTTGTTTGCGAAGAAAATTTCGGATCCGGCACTTTCACCGAGAGAATGGCAGTCAATCCTTCGCGCGTATCATCACCAGTGAGTGAAACTTTTTCTTTCTTCGCAATGCCGCTTTCTTCCGCGTAATTCGTTACTTGGCGTGTAAGTGCGCCACGGAAGCCCGCGAGATGCGTACCACCATCGCGCTGCGGAATGTTGTTGGTGAAACACAAAACATTTTCATGGTAGGAATCATTCCACCACATCGCGACTTCAACCGTAATGCAGTCTTTCTCCGTTGAAACATAAATCGGTTCGTTGATGAGCGGCGATTTTGCGCGATCGAGAAAGCGTGTGAAGGCAATCAAACCGCCTTCATAAACCATGTCCTCTTGCTTGACTTCATAGCGACGTGCATCGGTCAACACAATTCGCACGCCAGAATTCAAGAAGGCGAGTTCACGCAAGCGATGTTCAAGTGTCGTATAATCAAACTCAACCATCGAGAATGTTTCAGCCGAAGGTTTAAACGTCACTTCTGTGCCATTGCGACGATCTGCCGGACCGATCAACGCGAGCGGCGAATCGGCCACGCCATGCGTGAAACTCATCGCGTGTTCTTGACCGCCACGCCAGATGCGAAGCTTCAACCATTCGGAGAGCGCGTTGACGACGGAAACGCCCACACCATGAAGTCCACCCGAAACCTTGTAGGAATTCTGGTCGAATTTCCCGCCCGCATGGAGCTGGGTCATGATCACTTCGGCGGTCGAGACGCCCTCGGAAGGGTGAATATCGGTCGGAATGCCACGGCCGTTGTCTGTAACGGTCACCGAGCCGTCGGCATTCAGCGTCACGGTTACGAGATCGGCATGGCCCGCAAGCGCCTCGTCAATCGCGTTATCAACCACCTCATAGACCATGTGGTGGAGGCCGGAACCGTCATCCGTATCGCCAATATACATCCCCGGGCGTTTGCGGACAGCGTCTAACCCCTTCAAAACCTTGATGGATTCGGCTCCATAGGCTTCTGCAGCCTCGTCGCGGCGGTCGGTATCGGTCATGGGGGTATAATCCTGGCGGGTAATCGTGCGGAACGCATTGATTCGTCTTTACTTTTTTTACCCTATTTCGGCCTCGGTTACACCTCAGAAGGGTTCCTAGGACAGGGCTCTCCCCAGCTCCCTATTACCCGCGGTGTTTAAGCGCCTAACCCCCTGAAGAGGGTAACTTTTGTACCTCGCAATTTACGAAAATCATGGCTTGCGG
>Ga0194129_10001999_pt1 | contig 31703 bp, 31 predicted proteins | sample TA2KigCa35mmetaG_FD_150862 | JGI IMG/M metagenome (GOLD analysis project Ga0194129, IMG submission 150862) | Freshwater microbial communities from Lake Tanganyika, Tanzania - TA2015038 Kigoma Deep Cast 35m | ecosystem: Environmental > Aquatic > Freshwater > Lake | place: Tanzania: Lake...
TTGGCCCACGGTCACGAAGATGCTGCCGCTCACCGAGCCGCAGAAGCCGGCGGCCAGCTCGAGATCGTTGGCGCACATGGAGATGCGCGGCATCACCTCCTTGGCCTCGCCGATCAGGGTGGCGCCCTTGACCGGTTTGGTCAGCTTGCCGTTCTCGATCAGGAACCCCTCCTCCACCGCAAAGTTGAACTGGCCGGTGGGGCCCACGCTGCCGCCACCCATGGATTTGCAGTACAACCCCCGGTCGACCGAGGCGATCAGCGCCTCGGGGCTGTGGGGGCCTGCGGCGATGAAGGTGTTGCGCATGCGGCTGGCGGCCGCGAAGCCATGGCCCTGGCGGCGTCCGCTGCCGGTGCGCGGATGGCCGGTGCGCTGCTCGCCGGCCCGATCGCTCAGGAACCGGCGCAGCACGCCGTTTTCGATCAGCACGGTGCGCTGCGGCTCCATGCCTTCGTCATCCATCGCGAGGGAGCCGAAGGCGCCCTCGGTGCCCCCTTCATCGATGGCCGTGAGCGACGGATGGGCGATCGACTGGCCCACCATCTCGGCGAACGGGGTGGTGCCCCGTTCGACCTGGGTGGTTTCCAGCAGGTGCCCGCAGGCTTCGTGGAAGATCACGCCACCGAAGCGGTTGGCCAGCACCGCCGGCATCTGACCGGCTTCGACGTAATCGGCATACAGCATCGTGCCGACGCTGTCGCACACATCCAGGGCTGAGGCCTCCGGATCCCAGTCGCGCAGGGCATCGGGACGGTCGCTGGTGCCGTAGCGACGGCCCAGGCTGGCGCGGTGCTCGCCGTCGGCGGCCAGCACGTTGAGGCCCAGCGATTGGTGCAGGCGGATGTCGCGGGCAAAGGTGCCGTCGCTGGCCGCCACCAGCACCTCCTGCCAGTCGCGGCTGTAACTGCCGCGGCGCACCTGCAGATGGCGACCGTGCTGCTCGAGCCGGGCTGTGCCCTCCAGCAGACGGTCGGAGGCCTCGGCCAGGGTGGGGCAGCGCAGCAACCACTCACCCTTGACGGCGAGGCCGTGATCGCGCAGCTCTGTCAGGCCGGCAAAGGCATTCGCGGCCGAGGGGCTGGGCACAAGGCCCAGCATCCCCAGGGCCTGCTCCAGGGCAGCCTGAAGGCCCTGATCGCTGAGATCATTGGTGCTCACAAAACCGTCGCGGCGGCCCAGAAACACGCGGATTCCGGCACCCAGGCCAAAGGCGGGGCTGACGCTGGTGATGCTGTCCTGCTCAGCGAGCAGCGACAGGTGATCGGTGCGTTCGAGAAACACCTCCACCAGGTCGGCGCCGCTGCGGCGACCCAGGCTGAGCAGAGCGTCGAGGCGCTCACGCCAGTGGGCCCCGAAGCCCGAACTCTGGAGAGGGGGAGCGCTGGCCGGGATGGAGGGGGCAATCAAGGCAACGGGCCTCGCTCAGCGCACGGCTGGCTGGAACCGCTCGCTGCGGATCGGCGCCATCAGGAACAGCTTGGACATCTCCGCCGCATTGGCCAGCCAGTAGGGCAGCTTGCGCACGGCCTTCAGCGGGGCAGGGCCTGCACTGTCGTCAGCACTGCTGAGGGCCTTGTTGTTGCTGACGATGCGCTCGAGCCTTGTGTAGAACTTCGGATGCTCGACGTTCAGCACCACCGGGAACACACGGGCTGAGGTCTCGTTGGTCTTGGCGATCACGTATTTGTCGTACTCGCGCGCATCGAGGCCGAGGGCTTCATAGAACTCCTTGCGGGCCACATCGCGCACATACATGGTGGCGAAGACAGCCAGCAGGAAGAAACGGCACCACAGGCTGGCCCGCAGACCACGTACGGTGTCGGGCTGGGCCTTCATCAGGGCATCAAAGAAATCGCCGTGGCGGTTCTCGTCCTGACACCAGTTCTCAAAGAAGTTGAAGATCGGGAAGATCTTGCTTTCGGGGTGCTTCTCAAGATGGCGATAGATGGCTATGTAACGCCAGTAGCCAATCTTCTCCGACAGATAGGTGGCGTAGAAGATGAACTTGGGCTTGAAGAAGGTGTAGGCCTTGTTGGCGGTGAGGAAGCCCAGATCCAGCTGCAGGCCGAAATCGGCCATCGACTTGTTGAGGAACCCGGCATGGCGGGCTTCATCGCGGGCCATGTGGGCAAAGCATTCGGCCAGCAGGGGGTTCTGCTGCTTGATGCGACGGCTGAGCTCCTTGTAGAGCAGGAAGCCGGAAAACTCCGAGGTGCAGCTCTGCTCCAGGAACTCGACGAACACGCGACGGGTGTCCGGATCGAGCTTTTCGGCAGCGCCGTCAAACTCGGCGTTGCGCACGAAGTGGTGGCGGTTGTAGTCCTTGCGGAACTCCTCGCAGATGGCCTCCAGTTCCTGCTCGTTGGGGCGCAGATCCATCGCCGCCATGGCGTCGAAATCCGTGGTGTAGAACCGTGGCGTCAGGATTGTGTCCTTGACCGGATCCTTGATCGCCGGAGCATCCGGCGTTCCAACCGGGGCTCCGCCGGTGGCGGCGGTGGGATCGGCGAGCGCGGTAGGCGGCACCATCGAACGGGTTACGGCAGTGCCTGCATCGTAAGGGCCCCACTGTCAGAGCCGGGGTGCCTGCAAGGGTCTGTTGGGTAGAGACCGGTTGTGGAAGCGGCCCGTTGAGACCCAGAGCTCCGTCAGTTCGGCCCCAGCCACTTCTGGCCGTTGAGCCGCTGAACCAGGCGCGAGACGAGCAGGGCCAGGGTCATCTTCTTCTCATCGATCAGAAACGACTCCAGCAGGCTGGGCTCGCTGCCGGCCTCAGCCAGGGCAATGGTCTTGGGGCTGTTGATGTCGTCGCTGGTGAAGCACAGCCAGAAGCGGCGCTCGTCGGCCAGGGTGCCGCGCACCATGGTGCAGGCCAGGCCCACCACCGGCATCGGCCCCTGCTCAACGGCGAGCTCACAGTCGCCACCCCCGTAGCTGTTGATCTCCTGGGCCAGGGCCGGCACCAGCAGCTGGGGCAGAAAGTCTGCGAAGGGCTTGTCCTCTGGCGCAGGGGGTTTGGCCTTGGCGGCAGGTGCGGCGACAGGCGCAGCAGCAGCAGGCGCGGCGGATGCAGGCTCAGCTGAAGTGTCAGCTGCGGTGTTAGCTGCGGTGTTAGCTGCGGTGTTAGCTGCCGTGTCGTTGGTGGCTGGATCGCTCTCCGGCACTGGCCTGCTGGTCAACTGACGCGACTTTAGGTGCGCTGCTTCGGCATCGGTTTCATCGGTGGCTTCGCGTTCATCGCGTTAATAGCGCCGATCACCCGGCTCAGGTGAGCAGGGGCGTGCGCATCAATCCCAGTCGCTGCCGAGCGGCTGATCCCAGCCATCCCCCACGGCCCTGGCCGCTGTGGGGGCCGCTGTGGGGGCAGCAGCCGCTGCAGCCGCAGCCGCGGGTGCTTTGCGGATCACCCGGAACGGCACCTCAACCGTGGGGGCGGGCTCCCCCGGGCTGCGGCTCGGAGCCGTTGCCCGCCCCGGCGCCGCGGCCGCCGGGGAAGAGGCGGCCGCTGCGGCGGGGCGCGGGTCGGCGGTCCATGGCCGCCGCCGGCGCTGGACGCTCAACGCGGGTCCGGCCTGACGCAGGGCCAGCCCTGTGGCGAGCGCACTCAGGCCTGCCCCCGAGGCGGCCGCCGCCGCCATCCAGGCGCCCAGAGGCAGGGCCGGCGACGTCCAGATCAGCACCCGCAACGCCACAGGGGGTCTGGGGTTGACCGCCGCCAGCAGCAGCACCGCCAGCAGGGGGGCGAGCAGGGGGAGCAGCAGCAGCTGTTGCAGCAGGGTCACACCGGTTCAGCGGGGACCGCTCCAGCGGTTGAGTGGCGCAAGCTCATCGCCGAGCACATCAAAGATCCGCACCACCAGAAAATCCACCATGTCCTCAATGGTCTGGGGCTGGTGATACCAGGCCGGCACCGGCGGTGCAATGCGGGCCCCGGCCTCGGCCAGGCGGGTGAGGTTGCGCAGATGGATGAGGTTCCAGGGGGTTTCGCGGGGACAGATCACCAGCGGACGGGCCTCCTTGAGGTGAACGTCAGCGGCGCGCTCGAGCAGGTCGGTGGCGACGCCGGCGGCGATCCGGCCCACGCAGCCCATGCTCGCCGGCAGGATCACCATGCCGCGGGTGCGGTAGCTGCCACTGGCGATGCTGGCAGCCTGGTCATTCCAGCGGTGGATGCGCAACAGACCGCCTTGGCTGCCGGTGCGCTCACGCCAGAAGCGCTCCTGGGCATCGGGTTCGCCCGGCAGGCGCAGGCCCAGTTCGGCCTGCCACACCGCCATGGCCCCGCGGCTGGTGACCAGATCGACCGTCTCGTCGGCATCGAGCAGCCACTTCAGGGCCCGCTCGGCAAGCGGCTGGGCCGAAGCGCCCGACACGGCCAGCACCAGCGGAGGCCGTTCAGCCGTCACCGTCAATCCTCGTCGCGGCCGGTGTCGTCATCGGCTGCCATGGAGTCCAGGAGCTCAGCCTCGCCCTCGGGCAGCAGCACCGTCAGATCGATCTGATGGCGCAGGGGGTCGACCTTGTCGATGACCACCTCCACGCTGTCGCCAAGCTTGTAGGTGCGGCGGTTCTTGCGACCCACCAGGCGGTTCTGGCGGGAGCGGTACTCATACCAGTCGTCTTTGAGCGAGCTCACATGCACCAACCCCTCCACCTGGGAGGGCGGCACCTCCACGAAGAACCCGTAGCTCTGCACGCCGCTGATCACCCCGGTCAGGGTCTGTCCGACCAGGGGTTCGGCCTGGCGTGCCTGGGCCATCGCCACCAGATCGTTACCGAGCTCCTGCAACGCACGCGCCCGTTCGTTGAGCCGCTGCGGCAATCCATACTGGAGATCCTCGCTGTAGGGCACCAACACCCCGGGGGCCAGCAGCGGCCAGTCGATCGCCCCATGGCAACTGTCGGCCGCCAGATCGACACTCGTCTTGTGGCGGATGCTGGGCCGGTCTTTGCCCTCCTGCAGCAGGGTGAGCAGCAGCTGTTGGTTCCAGATGTCGGCGTAGTCCATCGCCGGACTGCACCAGGGCGCCAGGGCCTTGGGCTCAGCCGCCAGGTTGTGGAGGCCTGCGGTGTCGCTGAGCTGCACCGGCTGCAGGGTGGTGCTGAGCTGTTGCTGCAGCGGACGCTTGCGGTCGGTCGCGCCAAACCGCTGGGCGAGTTCTGCGGCGGTGGCATCACCCTCCTCACTGAGCTCAAGAGGAATCTCCAGGGCCAGCGCCGCCTTGACGACCTCATGCAGATCCGTGGCGCTTGGGGCCGGATTGACCGCATAGAGGGCCGGCAGCTCCAGCGCCAGCATGTGCTGCCCCAGGGCCCGCTCGGCCAGCAGCACACACTCACGCAGCAGGGCGTGGGGATGGTGAGCCGGCAGCTCGACCAGCCAACCGTCGGGGCCGGCCTTGGGCGCCGGCACGGTGAGGTCGGCCAGTCGCTCGATGGGGGGCAGGGGCAGGTCGAGATCGATGGATCCACCCGCCAGTCGCTGCTGCCGCAGACCGCTGCAAACGCTGATCAACTGCTCGAGCAGGGGAACCAGATCCTTGAGGCCTTTGAGTGCTGCAGGCAGGGTGCGGCTCTTGGGCTTGCGCTCAGCCAGGGCCTCGAGGGCCGCCAGGGTGGCGGTGCCATCCACCGTGATGCGGCTGCGCACGAAGCGGAAGTGCCGCAACGCGCCGCTGGCATCCAGGTCAAGCGCCGCCGAGAGCCCCTCCTGTGCCTCCCCGGCCTTGAAGCTGCAGGCTTTGCTGAGGGTGGCGCTGAGCAGGGGCTGCCAGTGATCCCCCAGGCAGAGGGCCTGGCCCTGCTCACGAAGCCAAAGATCGGTGCTGCTGCCGGGGGCCACGCGCTCGGCAACGCTGGGGGCATGGACCCACAGACGCACCCCGTCCTCAAGCGTCTCCAGCGACACCGCGGCGAGGGGCGGAGCCTCCTTGCCCTGCCAGGCCTCCAGCAGCAGGGTGGGCAGCGCGGTGAGATCGCTGCGGCCGTCGGCAGCGACGGGCTTCGGGGTCACACGCGGGGCTGCAGCTCGGCTCTGCAGGCGGTGCTTGGTGAGCAGCAGATCCAGATCGGCCGCCACACCACCGTTGATCGGCAGGGTGCGCGCCACATGCCCCACGGCCGCGTGCTGGGCCACAGGGAAACGGTCGACCACCACCTCCACCACACTGGTGGGCTGGGCCTTGAGGTGTTTGCTGTCAGCAGCGGGAAGCTCAATGCTGGTCAGCAGGCGGTCGTCGAGGGGTTGGGCGGTGAGGCGCTCGCCCTGCTGGTCGAGCTGGGCCAGCAGGCTGGTGGTGTGCCGGGCGAGGATGCATTGCACACCGCCCTCGGGGGAGCGCCGGCGGCCACCCTCGCGGGTGATGCGCACCAGCACGCGGTCGCCGTTCCAGGCGTGGTTGAGCTGGTGATCGCGGATGTAGATGTCATCGCCGCCGTCTTCGCGCAGGGCAAAGCAGAAGCCCTTGCTGGAGCAGCGCAGGCGGGCCGGGATCAGGGTGTCGTTGCTGAGCCGCTGCAGGCCGTCGTCCTGCTGGGCCACCAGGCCCAGGCGTGACAACGCCTCGATGCCGATGCGCAACAGGTCCTTGTCGCCCTTGACGCTGAGCCCGAGGGCCTTTTCCAGCTTGCTGAGGGGCAACGGCTCGCTGGCGGGAAGCTGGTCGAGCAGGTCAGCGACCGTGAACTTCATGGTGGTGGCAGTCGGGATGCGGGCAGTGCTGCGCGGGCCGCCCGTGCAGGGATGAAATCAGCGGAGGTCGTGGGGCTCAGGACCCGGGCTCGAAGCGATGCCCACAGGGCCAGAGCGGTTCCGCTGTTGAGCGCACTCTAATCAGCTGAGTGGTTCGGCGCCGGCACCTCGCCCGCCTCGGGCCCCATGGCGGCGGCCGAAGGGTCCTGCTCTGTGGCACCCAGGCTTTTGCGGATCAGCTGGGCTCCGATCAACAGAAAACCAAGCGAGGCCGCCAACTGCAGCAGGTTGGTGGGGATCAGGCTGGAGAGCGAGCCACCGGCTGCCGCACCCACCAGGCTGGCCAGCACCAGGGCCGAGGCACTGCCGGCAAACACGGCCCCGGGGCGGCTTGACGTGCCGCTGATGGTCACGATCGCCAGCTGGGTCTTGTCGCCCAGCTCGGCCAGAAAGACGGTGACAAAGGTCGAGGCCAGCAATCCGAGAATCGGGCTCATGGCTCAGCCTGCTGCTGCGGTGAACATCGGCAGCGTCAGCATCGCCTGGCGGCCGAGCCACAGCCCCAGCACCACCATCAGGATGCCGGCCAGCCGCTCCAGCAGCTCCGGCGCCAGCAGCCGGGCCAGCCAGCGACCGAGCACCACCCCGACCAGGCTCGAACTGATCAGGGCCAGGGAAGCGCCGGCAAACACCACCAGCGGTCGTCCCGATTGGGCAGATAGCAACAGCGCCGCCAGCTGGGTCTTGTCACCCAGCTCAGCCAGGAAGACCGTGGTGGCCGTGGTGGCGAACACGGCCCCCCAGCTTCCCGGGGCCGCATCCAGGGCCTGTCGCTCGTCGGAGTCGCCCATCAGCGCGGCCGGATCGCCAGCAGAAACCGCTTCATCACCTTGCCACGGCCTCCGTACTCGCTGCGGATCTGCTGGCTGCAGCAGGCGATGGCGAAGGCATCCGCCGCATCGCTGCCGGGTTCTGCCCCACCGAACAGGCTCACCAGGTTGGTCACTTGGCAGAAATCGGGACGGTCGTCGTAGATGCGGCAGCGCCGGCCGCCGGTGTCGTAGTGACGGCACCAGCCATCGTCTCCGACCATCGCCAGATAACGCTCCCGCTGCTGGGGATTCAAGGCGTCGACAGCGTCCTGGCGCAGGGCCGGATCAAGGCGGCAACAGGCACCGCAGCCCTGGATGCACTGCCATTGGGGTGACGACCGCATGAAGGGCACCGCTGCCTGATCCAGGCTCAGCATGACAAGCCGTCACAGCCCCAGCCGCAGCATGGGGGGAAGCCCGGATCAGCTTCTAGGCTTAACCGGACTGAACCGGTGCGCAGGATCACCCATCCATGAACTTTCATCTGATCGCCAACTTCGCCGCCCTAGCCCTGATCACCCTGGCCGGTCCTGCTGTCATCTTCATCCTCTTCTACCGCCGCGGCGCCCTCTGAGCCGAGGCCGGCAGCCCCCTTCAGGCCGCCAGACCCAGCGCCACTGCTGCTTCGTTGAGCAGGCTGCGCAGGTAGGGGTGGTCCAATTCGGCCGAGTCGAGATCCTCCAGGGACTGACGCAGCTCCTGGCCTGCTGCGTTGCGCACCACCACCATCTCGCCCTGTTGCTGGCACCAGTAGGTGCGCTGCTGACGCTTCAGCTGCACGGGCGCCTGAGGCTCCGCCGACGGCCTGAGGCCCACCAGTTCGAGCTGAAGCCGATCGCGGCCCTGCCAGTGGTCGCGCACCAGGCGGTAGGCCACATCCACCCACTTGGGCAGCTGGGCACCGCCCTGCCAGCGCCAGCCGATGGCCCTGATCCTGGCCTCACCCTGCTCCAACAGCAGCTGCAGATGGCCACCGCGCAGGCAGCTCTGCTGCAGCACCCGGCAGTGGCGGCTCCAGAAGATCGGGGCCGGGTGAGCGCTGCCGTAGGGGCCCAGGCGTTCGAGCGCGCGCCAAAGGTCCAGATCGATGCTCTCAAGGGGCAGCAACGCCTCTGGCTCCACCGGCAGCCCCTTGCCCTGCTGCTCCAGCCAGCGTGCGGCCTGCTCGTTGAGGCCCTGATGCAGCGCGCTCAGCTGCTCAGCCTTGATGGTGAACCCGCCGGCAGCCGGATGGCCGCCAAAGCGTTCCAGATGCTGGCGACAGGCCTGAAGGGCCTGATCGACGGCAAAGCCCCGTGGGGCCCGCACCGAGGCGCGCAGACGCCCGTTGCCTTCGGAGGCTGCCAGGGCTACGGGCTGACCGAAGCGCTCCACCAGGCAAGCCGCCACGATGCCGATCACCCCATGGTGCCAGTGGTTCTGGGCAATCAACAGAAACGGACTGCGCTGCTCCCCATCGGCGTCGAGCAGAGCGAGGGCTTCCGCCTCAATGGCGGCACAGAGTTCGCGCCGCTGACGGTTGAGCTGTTCACACTGGCGCGCCAGTTCGAGGGCCCGGTGCTCGTCGTCGGTGGTCAACAGGTCAACCACCAGGGACGGATCCCCCAGGCGTCCGACGGCGTTGATGCGTGGGGCGAGCTGAAAGCCTACCGTCTGCGCATCAACCGGTTCGCCGTCGTGACCAGCCAGTTGCAGCAGGGCCTGCAACCCGGGCAAGGGACTGGCACCCAGCCGCGGCAGCCCATCGCACAGCCAGCGGCGGTTGACCCCCAGCAGCGGCGCCATGTCAGCAATCGTGCCGATGCAGAACAGGTTGAGGGCGATCTCCAGGCCCTCCTGGGCTTGCAGGGTCTCGCACAGCGCCCGGGCCAGCACATAGGCCAGCCCCACCCCAGCCAGGCCGCGGTAGGGGGAGCCCTCCGGCGTCACGGCCGGATGCAGCAGGGCCAGATGGGGAGGCAGCTGCGGCGGCAGGGTGTGGTGGTCCGTGAGGATCACAGCCACCCCCAGCTCCTGGGCCCTGTGCAGCGCAGCCTCGGCACTGACGCCGTTGTCGACGGTGATCAACAGGCGGATTCCGCGGGCAGCCAGGTCCTCCACCATCGCCGGGTTGAGGCCATAGCCGTCGTCCATGCGACTGGGAATCGCCGCCACCGGCCTGGCCCCAAGCCGCTGCAGCACCCCCACCAGCAGGGCGGTGCTGGTCATGCCATCGGCGTCGTAATCACCGCACACAGCCAGGGGCTCGCCGTCGTGGCAGGCCTGGCGCAAACGCGCCACAGCCTTGCCCAGATCCTTGAAATGCTTCTTGGCTGGTGGGGGCTGAGGGGGCTGCAGCAAGGTCTCGATCGCCGCCACCGAGCCATGGCCACGGCGCACCAGCATCGCGATCAGTGCGGGGCAGAGACCCGTGGCTGCGGCCAGCTCGCCGATTCCTTGTCGGCCCACGTCAGCAAGGGGCATGGGCAGCTGCCAGCGTTGCTCGTCAATCGGAGGCAGCAACGGGCCGGTGCAAATCCCGCCCATTGTGGGGGCTGCGGGCGGCGTGGCCAGCAACCGGCACCGACATGGGAACCTGATGCCCCCGACTGCTGCCTGGCGTGGTGCTGAAAGCCTTGCTCTGGGACGTGGATGGCACCCTCGCCGAAACCGAGCGGGATGGCCACCGGCCCGCCTTCAACCGGGCCTTTGCCGAAGCCGGCCTGCCACTGCACTGGAGCAGCGAGAGCTATGGCAGCTGGCTCACGATCAGCGGCGGTCAGGAACGGATCGCCAGCCAACTGCGGCAGCTCCATGGCCGTGAACCAGATCCCGAGCAGCTGCGTGCCTTGCAGAGCGCCAAACAACACCACTACCGCCAGCTGGTGCAGCAGGGGGCGGTGCAGCTGCGCCCAGGGGTGAAGCACCTGTTGCTCGAGGCGCACCAGGCGGGCCTCACCCAGGTGATCGTCACCACCAGTGGCCGCCCGGCGGTCGCGGCGTTGCTGGATCAGCTTCTCGGACCGCTGCAGCACGTGTTTGCCTTCTGGGTGTGCGGCGAGGATGTGGCACGCAAGAAGCCCGATCCCGAGGCGTACCGGCTGGCCAGCCAGCAGCTGCTCGAGCGGGGGCTGGTCAGCTCTGATGCGGAGCTGTTGGTGATCGAGGATTCCCGCAACGGGCTTGCCGCTGCACGGGCCGCCGCCCTGCGCTGCCTGGTGAGCCTGAGCCATTACGGCAGTGCTGAGGTGCTGAGCGATCCGCAAGGCGCTGCCGCCGTGGTGAGCCAGCTCGGCAGCGGCGCCACCGTGGTGCTGGGGCCCCCTTGCCAGACGCCGGAGCTCACGTTGTCGTACCTGCAGGCCCTGATGGTCTGACCGCTGCTTTGATCGCCCGCATGCGACCCCTGCCCCTGCAGCAGACCCGTTTCAACAGCCTGCTGGCGCGGCTGGGCCGGGGGATCGCCGCGACGCTGGGGTCGAGCTGGCGTCGCTTCAGCCTCCAGGTTCTGGCGCTGCTGGTGGGCTTTTACCTGGGATTGAACCTGACCTCGTTTGTGATGGTGCGCATCCCCGGTGGACGTCCCAGCACCGTGCTGCTGATGGTGCTGTTGGTGGAACTGGTGATCCGCGCCCGCACCCGGGCGGTGCGCGATCAGGCCTCCCTGGCCTGGGTGATGGCCGACAACCTGCGCATCGGCGCGGTCTACGCCGTGGTGCTTGAGGCGTTCAAGCTCGGCACCTGAGCGCATGCTGCCCAACAGCCTGGGCGTGGCCGACGCTGAAGCCTGGCGGCAGGGATGGCGGCAGCGCCTGCAGCACCTGCCGTTTGCCGCTGAGCTCGATGCGCAGCTGCTGTGGGGGCTGGCGCTGCCGATGCTGCGCAGCATCGAACACAGCCTGGAGCAAAACCCTGCCCAGCGCCCGGTCGTGGCGCTCACTGCACCCGTGGGCGCCGGCAAGAGCACCCTGGCTGCCCAGGTGCAGGCTCTGGCCGCCGCCCTGGGTCTGTCGCTGGCCGTCGCCTCCATCGACGACGCCTACCGGAGCTGGCCCGAGCGCGAGCAACGGCTGGCCGGCAACCCCTTTGGGGTCACGCGGGTGCCACCCGGAAGCCATGACCCTGCGCTGCTGCAGCAGGCCATCCAGCGCTGGCGATCGGGCGACGTGCTGCAGCTGCCGCGCTTTGACAAGACCCTGCGCGGCGGGCTGGGCGATCGCGCGGGAATCACGCCACTGCAGGCCGATGCGCTGCTGCTGGAGGGCTGGCTGGTGGGCTATGCGCCCGTGGGGGCGACCGCCTTGGCCCATTGGTTGGCCGATCCAAGCCGAGAGCACGACGCAGTCCTGCGGTTGAGCCAGGAGGAACGCGCCTGGTTGCCCCATTGGGATCAGGAGCTGGCGGCCTATCAAGACCTGTGGGCGTGTTGTGACAGCTTCTGGGTGCTGCAGCCGAGCCAGTGGCCTTCGGTGCTGCGCTGGCGCCTCCAGGCTGAGGCGCGCCAGCGGCGCCGCAGTGGCAAGGCCCTGGGCGCGGCAGCGATCCGGCAGATGGTGCGGGCCACCCTGGCCTCGCTCCCGCCGGCGCTCTACCAACCGGCCTTGCTGGCCCGGGCCTCGGCGGTGGCCACCCTGGGACGCCAGCGGCAATGTCTGGCGGTCAACCCCAACCTGGAAGCCACCGAGGCAGATCCCGATCAGCAAGGACTCTGATCGGATGGTTGAAGTAGTTCAGGTTGTGGGGTGATCAGGGGTTGCGTGATCAGGCCCCAGCGCAGTGATCTTGGTGCCGGCGCGATCCCGGTTCCCGGGCGCTCACTGCGGCACCCAGCCGATCAGGCTTCGCTCTCGTCGTCGTTAATGGGGTACACAAAGCCCTGGGCGCGGCCACTCAACACGGCCTTGCCGATCGAAAGGGCCTTCTGGGCGGCCACCGATGCCTTGGCCTTCCACTGGGCATGGCGCTGGTTGCGCTTGCCTTTGGAGGTTTTCTTCTTGGGAACAGCCATCCCGCCACACTTGATGCCAGACGACAATCTTCAGCTGCCGCCTGGCCTTTCGTCAAATCGCTAAGCTCAGGCGAAAGCCTGAACCCTGTGGGCGCAAGCCTTTCCGCCGCTGCAACACCCCCCGATCATGTTCAGCGCAGCGCTCCTGAGCGCCCCGCAGTCGCCCCAGCGCAGCTGCCATCCCCGTCTCGCCGCCCTTCCCTGTGGGGAGCGCGCGTGGCGCAGCCCTCGTACAGCGCGCTGCTCAAGGATCTGCGCAACGGCAAGATTCGCGATCTGGAGCTCTCCCCCAGCCGCCGCGAAGTGACGGCCGTGTATCGCGACGGCCAGAAGGCCCAGGTGAGCGTGTTCAACAACGACCAGCTGCTGCTGCGCACCGCCCAGCAACAACGGGTGCCGCTCAGCGTTCGCGATGACCGCCAGGAGACCGCCACCGCCTCCCTCGTGGCCAACGGTCTGCTGGTGGTGGTGGTGCTGCTGGGGCTGGGCCTGTTGCTGCGCCGCTCGGCCCAGGTGGCCAACAAGGCGCTGGGGTTTGGTCGCTCCCAGGCCCGCGTGCAGGACGACACGGCTGCCCCTGTGCATTTTGAAGATGTGGCCGGCATCGCCGAGGCCAAGGAGGAGCTGGCCGAAGTGGTCACCTTTCTCAAGTCGCCCGAGCGCTACACCGCCGTGGGCGCCAAGATTCCCAAGGGTGTGCTGCTGGTGGGGCCGCCCGGCACCGGCAAGACCCTGCTGGCCCGGGCCATCGCCGGTGAGGCAGGTGTGCCGTTCTTCTCGATAGCGGCCTCCGAGTTTGTGGAGCTGTTCGTGGGCGTGGGCGCCAGCCGCGTGCGCGACCTGTTCCACAAGGCCAAGGCCAAGGCACCCTGCATCATCTTCATCGACGAGATCGATGCGGTGGGGCGCCAGCGCGGCGCCGGCATCGGCGGCGGCAATGACGAGCGTGAGCAGACCCTCAACCAGCTGCTCACCGAGATGGACGGCTTTGAAGACAACTCCGGGGTGATCCTGCTGGCCGCCACCAACCGGCCCGACGTGCTCGATGCAGCCCTGATGCGGCCCGGCCGTTTCGACCGGCGCATCAGCGTCGATCTGCCCGACCGCCGCGGCCGCGAGGAGATCCTGGCGGTGCATGCCCGCACCAGGCCCCTGGCCCCGCAGGTCAATCTGGCCGACTGGGCCTCACGCACCCCGGGGTTCTCGGGGGCCGATCTGGCCAACCTGCTCAACGAAGCGGCAATCCTCACCGCCCGCCGCGAGCAGCAACAGATCGATGAAGCGGCGCTCACCGATGCGCTCGAGCGCATCACCATGGGTCTGAGCGCGGCCCCCCTTCAAGACAGCGCCAAAAAGCGCCTGATCGCTTACCACGAAATCGGCCACGCCCTCGTGACCACCCTGCTGCCAGCGGCCGACAAGCTCGACAAGGTGACCCTGCTGCCCAGGGCCGGCGGCGTGGGTGGTTTTGCCCGCACCCTGCCCGATGAGGAGGTGCTCGATTCAGGCCTCATCACCCGGGCCTTTCTCAAGGCGCGGCTGGTGGTGGCGCTGGCGGGCCGGGCGGCCGAGCTGGTGGTCTTCGGCCCCAGTGAGGTGACCCAGGGGGCGGCGGGAGATCTCGATCTGGTGGCCCGCATCTGCCGTGAGATGGTGACCCGCTACGGCTTCTCGAGTCTGGGGCCGGTGGCGTTGAACAGCGAACACGGGGAGGTGTTCCTGGGCCGCGACTGGCTGCGCGGGGAGTCCCAGTATTCGCAGCAGACCGGCCGCCGCATCGATGCCCAGGTGCGGCAGCTGGCGACCCAGGCCCTCGACCAGGCCGTGGCACTGCTGCGCCCGCGCCGGGCCCTGATGGATCGCCTGGTGGAGCGGTTGATCCTCGAGGAAATGATCGAAGGCGACGCTTTCCGTGCCCTGGTGGACCAGCACGAGCAGACGGCTGCCATCGGCAGGCCCGCAGCTGTGCTGCCGGCCGTGCGCTGAGCGCTGCGGTAGGGGCGCCGCAGATTCCCGGCTGCAGCCGCCGTTTGGCGCAGCGACCACTCAGGGTTGATCGTGGCCAGCACTCCGGGATGGGGCTCAGCGGGCGTCGCGGAGATTGTTCGACCGTGGCGCTGAACTTTCAGCCCCTGGCAAATCAACCCCCGGCAAAGCGGATGTCGAGGCTGCGCAGGTAGGTCTGCAGGCCCGCATCCTGAACGGGGAGCAGGGTGGCATCGCGTCCACTGGTGTTCACGTGGGCGTGCCATAGGCCCGGAGGGGTGATGAACGCTCCGCCGCGTTGCCAATCGATGCGGGTGGGGTTGTGGATGCGGCCATCGGCATTCAGCTCACTGCCCACCAGGGTGTAGACCCCCGGGTCGCAGTCGATGATCAGGTCCAGGGCCACCGATTGGTGGCGGTGCGGCGGCTGCGACGCGCCAGCCGGCACCCGCCCATACATCGCCCACATCACATGGGTGACGGTGCGCGTGGCCGGCAGATCGCGGTTGGCCAGCAACAGGCTGAGGCGGTTGCTGCGGGCGCTGCTGGGGTCTTCGGCCAGGGCGTTGAGCTCGGACTCCAGCCAGCTGCCGGGGTAGTGGGTGGCCTCGAAGCGGGGCTCACTGGGGGTGACGCCGAGATAGCCGAGCAGCGGCGCGTCATGCACCCAGTAGAGAACGCTGGTGCTGCTGGCCTGCAGCAGGGGGGCTTCTCCGGCGGGGAGCACAAACAGGTCACCCGCACTCCAGTCGATGCTGAGCGCATCAGCACCGAGGGCCGCAGCCCGCTGACACCGGCCTGAACCCTCGAGCACAAAAAACAGGGAGCTGGTGGCCGCCGCCGCGGCCTTCACCCCCTCGCCCCCCTGGATGCGGATGAAATGGGCAGCAAGCCCCGGACTGGTCAAGGGAGCCGGCGCTCCGGGAGCAGCGCCCAGCGCAGCGCTGAGATCCAGCGGAATCACCGCACTGGGGCCGCTCCGGTACAGCTCTGGCCCCCAGGTGCGCAAGGGAATGGGTTCGGTCAGGCCCTTGCGCACCGGGTTGGCGGCGGCCCGGTAGTCAAACAGCTGCGCCTTGGTCTGCACTGCGCTGCCAGGGATGGAGAGAGTCATGCGCGTCAATGCAGCTGCGGTGCCAGGCGGGCCTGCAGGCCCGGCCCGAGAGAAGCGGTCAGATCAAAACCTTATTGAGCCACGGCGGTGGTTGACGAAAGGCCGGCAGGGCCACGCAGCGATCACGCCATGCCCGAAGCGGCTGATCCCTCAACCACCGGCAACCGCCGGCACGATGCTGACCTCGTCACCATCGGCCAGAGCGGTGGCCTGGTTGTCGAGGAAGCGGATGTCTTCGCTGTTCACATAGATGTTGAGGAAGCGGCGCAGCTTGCCGCTCTCATCGCACAGACGGCCCTTCAAGCCGGGGAAACTGGCGTCGAGCGCGTCAATCAGGGCATCGATGCTGGCCGCGTCGAGGGCCACGCTGGCCTCGTCGTTGGTGAACTTCTGCAGCGGGGTGGGGATCAGAACCTGAACGGCCATGGGGTGTTGGGTGGAGGCGGAGTGTCAGTTGCTGGGCAAGGGGCCCAGCACGGCTCAAACCTGAGGGCTGTGAGCGGCCTGCGCCTGCTGCCAGGCGGCCTTGAAGCTGTCGAGTTGGGCATCGATCAGGTAGGGCTCTCCGATCGCCGAGGCGACCGCCTCGGTCGTCTTGAGGCCATTGCCGGTGATGTAGGCCACGGTCGTTTCCTCGGGGTTGATCTTGCCCTCCTCGACCAGCTTCTTGAGCACGGCGATGGTGGTGCCACCGGCGGTTTCGGTGAACACGCCCTCGGTTTCGGCCAGCAGCTTGATGCCGTCGATGATCTCCGCATCGCTGACGGCGGCGATGCTGCCGGCGGTGCGGTTGGCGATGTCGATGGCGTAGGGGCCATCGGCCGGGTTGCCGATGGCGATCGATTTGGCGATCGTGTTGGGCTTCACCGGCGTGATGAAGTCGCGGCCCTCGGCAAAGGCCTGGGCGATGGGGCTGCAGCCCTGGGCCTGGGCGCCGCTGAAGCGCACCGGCTTCTCGTCGACCAGGCCCACCTTGATGAACTCATCAAAGCCCTTGCGGATCTTGGTGAACAAGGACCCCGAGGCCAGGGGCGCCACGATGTGATCGGGCAGCTGCCAGCCCAGCTGTTCGATCACCTCGTAGCCAAGCGTCTTCGAACCCTCGGAGTAATAGGGGCGCAGGTTGATGTTCACGAAGCCCCAACCGAAGGTGTTGGCCACCTCCGAGCACAGCCGGTTGACCTGGTCGTAGTTGCCCCTCACTGCCATCAGGGTGGGGTTGTAGATCAGGGTGCCGAGCACCTTGCCCAGCTCCAGATCGCTGGGGATGAACACGCAGCACTCCAGGCCGGCATGGGCGGCGATGGCGGCGGTGGAGTTGGCCAGGTTGCCGGTGGAGGCGCAGCTCACCGTGCTGAAGCCCAGCTCGCGGGCGCGGGTGAGGGCCACGCTCACCACCCGATCCTTGAACGACAGGGTCGGCATGTTGACGCCGTCGTTCTTGATGAACAGGCGCTTGAGCCCCAGACGCTTGGCCAGGTTGCCCGCCTGCAGCAGCGGCGTGAAACCGGTGCCGACATCGATCGGATCGCCCTCGATCGGCAAAAACTCGCGGTAGCGCCAGATCGAAGCCGGGCCCGCCTCGATCGTGGCGCGGCTCACGCGCGCGCGAATGGCGTCATAGTCATAGACGACCTCAAGGGGGCCAAAGCACACGTCTTCACAGACGTGGCGGGCGCCGGCCTCGTAGGGATGGCCGCATTCCTTGCAGCGCAGACCGGTAAACGTGGGGCCGGTCGTCGGCGAGCAGGCAAGGGTGGCTGTCACGGGCAATTCCAGCACTGGCTGGAGGCTAACAGCGCTCTCAAACGCCTTGAATTAAGCCCGACTCTGAAGATCGGTTATTTAGGTTGGGCGCCGCCCCTTGTCGTTGGCGGCGCGCTGACTACGTTCTGGCCATGAACGTGCGCTGTTTCCTCCCCGCCCTCCAACCTGGCCAGGTGTGTCGCTGGCTGGCGCTGGCGGCGCTGCTGCTGCTTGGGATCGTGACCGTCTCCAGGCTCACGATCGAATGGCACTGGTTTGCTGAGTTCGACGCCCAAGGCCTGTTGTTGCGGCGTTGGTTGCTGCAGATCACCGCCTTTGTGGTGGTCATGGGACTGGGGGTACCGCTGCAGTGGCAGCAGCTGCAGCGCTGTTGGCGCCTCTGCCAACAGGCCCGCAGCAAGGTGCTGCCGGCGGCGCCGATCCTGCAGCTGGGCCAATGGGGCCTGCTGCTGGCCCTCACCTTGTTGTTGCTGCTGCTGGCCGCCGGGCTCACCTACCTGATGGTGCAGGCCCACGACCTGATCACCGCCCCCTTCAGCGGCCAGGTGATCACCGGCATGCCCGTGCTGACCGATCTGCCCCGGGGGTTGCTGCTCGGGCTGGCCCTGGGCCTGCTGGTGCCGCTGCTGCTGCGGCCGCTGACGACTCTGCGCATCGTGCTGGCGGCAGCCCTGGCCGCCTCGGCCACAGCGCTGGCGCGGGGCTGGAGTCTGTGGCTGCCGGCCCTGCTGGCCGTGCCCTTTGGCAAGCCCGATCCGCTCACGGGTCTTGATCTGAGCTTCACGGTGCTGCAGCTGCCGGCCCTGCAGCTGTTGCTCAGCGTGGTCTGTGCCCAGGCCGTGGTCGGACTGGCGGGCTGCCTGTGGATGACGCTGACCGAAGGCACCAGCCTCAGTGACCTCCGCTACCGCGGCCTCAGCCGTGAGCAGCAACGGGTGCTGCGGCCCCAGATCGCGGTGCTGGCTCTGGTGCTGGCCGCCAGCAACGCCCTGGCCCCATTTGATCTGATGGTGCAGGGCAGCGGTGTGGCCAGTGGTGCGGGCTGGGTGGATCTGCACGTGCGGCTGCCGCTGCGGGTGCTGCTGGCGGCACTGCTGCTGATCACCGCCCTGGCGCTGCTGCTGCCCAGACCGCGCGGTTGGCTGCGGCGCCAGGGCCTGGTGCCGCTGGTCTCGGCCGCCCTGCTGGTGCCCCTGGCCGAATCGGTCATGGCGCCGCTGCTGCAGCGGCTCTGGGTGCAGCCGCGGGAGCTGGAGGTGGAAACCCCCTACCTCCAGCGCAGCATCGAAGCCACCCGGGACGCCTTTGCGCTGAACAGCATGCAGGAGCGGCTGCTGGATCCCCGCCAGGAGCTCAAGGCGGACGATCTCAGGCAGGCCCAGGGCACCGTCGCCAACATTCGCTTCTGGGACAGCCGGCCGCTGCTGGCCACCAACCGCCAGATGCAGCAGCTGCGGCTGTATTACCGCTTCGCCTCAGCCGCGGTGGATCGCTATCCGCTGACGGCCGACCCCAAACGCGACGGCTCCCGGCAGGTGCTGATCGCCGCCCGCGAACTCGACACCGGCAGCCTGCCCAAGGCGGCGGCCACCTGGCTCAACCGACATCTGGTGTTCACCCACGGCTACGGCTTCACGGTGTCATCGGTGAATGCGGTCGGCCCCGATGGGCTGCCGCTCTATTTCGTCAAGGACCTGGGACGCGGAGGCATCGTTCAGGGCATTCCGCAGCTGGGCATCCCCTCCGCCCGGGCCAAGGAGGTGCTGCCTGTGGGCCGGCCGCGGCTGTACTTCTCCTCGGCAGCCACGCCCTACGCGATCGCCCCTTCGCAGGTGCGGGAATTCGACTATCCCGACGGTGATCTGAACATCTATTCCCACTACGACGGCCGCGCCGGCATTGCGGTAGGAACGCTGCCCCTGCGGCTGATGGCGGCGGTGTATCTGCGGGAGCCCAGGCTGCTGGCCAGCGGCTCGCTGACCGCCAGCTCCCGCCTGCTGATCCGCCGGCAGGTCAATCAGCGCCTGGCCGCAATCCTGCCGTTTCTGCGCTTTGAGAGCCAGCCCTATCTGGTGACCGTGCGCCTGCCCAACAGCCCTGATTTTTCACCCGGCCAGCACCAGTACTGGATGCTCGATGGCTTCACCACCAGCCGCAGCTACCCCTACTCCGAGGCCAACAAGGCGGGCATCCGCTACTTCCGCAACCCGGTCAAGGCGGTGGTCGATGCCTACGACGGCAGGGTCTGGCTGTATGTGAGCGATCCCAGCGACCCGATCCTGCGCACCTGGCGACGGGCGTTCCCGGAACTGTTCAAGCCGCTGGCGGCGATGCCGCAGGAGCTGCAGGACCACATTCAGGTGCCCCAGAGCCAGTTCACGATTCAGGCCGAGCGGCTGCTGCGCTACCACGTGACCAACGTGCGCACCTTCTACAACGGCGATGACGTCTGGTCGATTCCGCTGGAGATCTATGGCTCCAGCAACGTGCCGGTGCGGCCGTATCACGTCACCATTCAGCTGCCGGGTCAGAGCAAGCCGGAGTTTGTGATGCTGCAGCCGTTCTCACCGCTGAAACGCTCGAACATGGTGGGCTGGCTGGTGGCCCGCAATGACCCACCGCATTACGGCCAGCTGCAGCTGGTGCGATTCCCGCAGCAGCGCCTGCTGCTGGGCCCCCAGCAGGTGTCGGCCCTGATCGAGCAGGACCCCGCCATCAGCTATCAATTCGGCCTCTGGAACCGGGTCGGTTCTCGGCTGATCCACGGCAACCTGCTGGTGCTGCCGGTGGGGAACGGCATCCTGTACGTGGAACCGATCTATCTGCAGTCCAAGAACAACGACATCCCGACCCTGGTTCGGGTGGTGGTCACCGACGGGGTCACCTTTGTGATGGAGCCCGATCTCAAACGGGCCCTGCAGGTCATGGTCAACCGCCAGGGGCGCGGCAATACCGTGCCGCCGGGACTGCCGCCGGCAGAGGCCGCCCTCCCCAAACCCTGAGCACGGCATCCACGAAGGCCCCTGCCAGGGCCTGCCCATGAAAAAGGCCCCTGACGGGGCCTTATCAAGGTGGGTGTGCGAACCGACCGAGATGGCCCGGCCGGCTGCCCAGGTGTGGTGGTTGGCGATCAGGCCGCCACAGCGGTCTTGGGGTCGAGCTCGCCTTTGGCGTAGAGGCCGGCGTAGTGGTTGATGTCGTGCTGCTTGATCTTGCTGGCGTTGCCGGCACACCAGAACTGCTGGTAACGATCGAGGCAGACCTGCTTCATGTACTGGCGGGCCGGCTTGTTGAAGTGGCGGGGATCGAAATTGGCGGGATCCTTGAAGGCCGCTTCACGCACCGCGGCGGTGAAGGCCAGGCGGTTGTCGGTGTCGATGTTGACCTTGCGCACGCCGTTGCGGATGCCTTCCTGGATCTCTTCGACGGGCACGCCGTAGGTCTCGGGGATGGCACCACCAAACTTGTTGATCATGTCGAGCCACTCCTGGGGAACCGAGGAGGAGCCGTGCATCACCAGGTGGGTGTTGGGGATGGCCTTGTGGATCTCGGCGATGCGGCTGATCGCCAGCACTTCACCGGTGGGCTTGCGGGTGAACTTGTAGGCGCCGTGGCTGGTGCCGATGGCGATCGCCAGGGCATCCACCTTGGTCTTGGCGACGAAGTCGGCGGCCTCGGCGGGGTCGGTCAGCAGCTGGCTGTGGTCGAGCTTGCCCTCAAAGCCGTGGCCGTCCTCGGCCTCGCCCATGCCGGTCTCCAGGGAGCCCAGGCAGCCCAGCTCGCCCTCGACGCTGACGCCGATGGCGTGCGCCACGTCCACCACTTCCTTGGTGACGGCCACGTTGTACTCGTAGCTGGCGGGGGTCTTGGCGTCGGCCATCAGCGAGCCGTCCATCATCACCGAGGTGAAGCCGTTGGCGGCGGCGCCGAAACAGGTGGCGGGGCTGTTGCCGTGGTCCTGGTGCATCACCACCGGGATGTCGGGATAGGTCTCGACGGCGGCCAGGATCAGGTGGCGCAGGAAGTTCTCGCCGGCGTACTGACGGGCGCCGCGGGAGGCCTGCAGGATCACCGGGCTGTCGGTTTCATAGGCAGCCTCCATGATCGACTGCACCTGCTCCAGGTTGTTCACGTTGAAGGCAGGGATGCCGTAGCCGTTCTCGGCGGCGTGGTCCAGCAGCAGGCGAAGCGGAACGAGCGCCATGGGAAATCCTCGTGAAGGGGCAGAAGGGGAGCAGACGGGCAGTCGGGCATGGAACCCGGTCTGCGGGGGAGTTTACGGGATGCCGATCTAGGGCCGGTTCGCTCCGGATGCCGCGGGGCAGGCAGAAGCGGCGCAGCACTGCAGCAAAAAGCCCCAGCCGGAATCCGACTGGGGCAGCGATGGCCTGGGGATGGTGTCCTGCGGCCTCAGTCGATCAGCTGTTGCCGGCGCAGCGATTGAACGGAATAACCGTTCTGCTTGGCAGCTCGGCGGGCTTCTGCCGCCTGACGGGCCATCTGCTTGGCAGTGGTGATGGACATGGACGTGCCTCCCGGAAATGCCGGCGGATGCCGGGGTGGATAGCGCGTTGCTTCGGGGGCTTCCCTACTTCCACCGCCGGGGGCCGAAGCAACCGGGGCCAACGATCCATAAACCGTAGCAATGGCTACGGAATGACGGTGTTTGTTGGGTTACCTAACGACGGCTCGGCCTGGAGCCGGCCGGTGCGGATCACCGCTCCAGGCACTGCCGTGCCTGATCACAACAGCGCTGGCTGCTAAGCGCCTCCAGCAGGCCCGGCACCATGGGTCTGCGCGCGCGGATGGCCTCAGCCCACCAGCCATGCAGGCGCTCCACCGGAGCGATGCGGCCGTCACCCCAGGTGCGCCGGAAGGCCAGGGCCGGATCGGCAGCCACAGCACGCAGGGGTTCCCCAGCCCGGGCGATCCAGAGGCCAAACCCGTGCACGTAGTCGCTCTGGTTGTCGGAGCCGAGCACCAGGGTGGCCTCGCTGCCATAGAGCTCCAACCAGCAGCCCCGGCCGCCGCGGGTCACACTGGCCAGGCTCATCTGGGCCGGCACCAGCCGTTGGCCAGGGCCCTGCAGCTGCAGCTGGATCAGGGCGATGTCTTCGGCATCGACGGGGGTTGGGGCCTTGGTGTGGGGATGGGGGCGCTGGCTGATCGCGGTGCTGAGCTGGGCACCCAGCTCCACGGTGGGCCCCACCAGCCAATGCAGCAGATCAAAGGCATGGGTGCCGAGGGCCCCCAGCACGCCGCCACCCTCGGCGGCGCTCGAGTACCAGCTCCAGGGGCGGCTGGCGTCGGCGCGGCTGGCCATCAGCCAATCGAGCCGCACCAGCCAGGGGTCGCCCAGCACCCCCTGCTGCAACAGCTGGGCCAGCTGCTGAAACAGCGGCACCACGCGGTACTCGAAATCGACCGCCACGCTGAGGCCCCGGGCCAGGGCCAGCCGTTGCAGCTCGGCCACCTGCTCGGCATCGAGCGCCACCGGCTTCTCCAGCATGAGGTGCTTGCCCGCCTCCAGGGCGGCCCGCGCCAACGCAAAGCGTGGCCCCGGCGGCGTGGCGATCACCACCGCATCAATGCCGGGATCGTCCAGCAGGGCGGCAAATTCGGTGCTGCCGCGCAGGCCATGCCGGGCCAACGCCTGCTCCAGCCGCTCGGGGCGGGGATGCCACAGGGCCACCGGCTCCCATTGGGGCGAGGCTTTCAGGGCTTCGAGATGGACCTGTTCACCGAAGCCCAGGCCGGCCACGGCAACGCGCAGGGGGGCAGGGGTCATGGCTTTGCCGCTGACCGCAGGGCCAGCTCGGCACTGGGTGGCAGCGGCTGCAGACCGGCCGCTGCGCAGCTCTCGGCCACGACAGCGCCAATCAGCGCATCACCGCCAAGGGGCTGCCACGGCGCCCCCCAGCGAGGCAGCCCATTGACGGAGGTGTCGCGGTAGAGCTGCTGGCCGCAATCGATCTCCATCACATAGAGATCGCCCAGGATCCTGGGCCGTGCAGGCGGTTGCGCCCGGCCGCCGTCAGCGGCATCGGCATCGGCATCGGGTGGTGCGGCTGCTGCCGGCTGAAAGCGGCTCAGCACCGACAGGGTGCCGCTCTTGCTGATCCGCAGGCTGCCCTCGTCCCACCATTGCCGCCCTTCGGCGCTGGGCTCCACCTCAATCCAGTTCACGGGTCCCGCCAGGGCTGGGGCTGGCAGGGTCAAAGCGCTGATCATCCCCAGCGCGAGCAGCAACACGAGCGTCAACAGGCGCTTCATGCCGGCTGCAGGCCTGCGCAGCCGTGCAGCCGCAGCAGCCCCGAGAGGGTGTCGCGCAGTTCGGTGCGATCCACGATCAGATCGACAAAGCCGTGATCGCGCAGGTATTCCGCGGTCTGGAAATCATCGGGAAGCTTTTCGCGCAGGGTCTGCTCGATCACCCGACGGCCGGCAAAGCCGATCAGGGCCTTGGGTTCGGCCAGGATCAGGTCACCGAGCATGGCGAAGCTGGCCGTCACACCGCCGGTGGTGGGGTGGGTCAGCAGGGGCAGGTACAGCAGGCCGGCTTCGCGATGGCGTTGCAGCGCACCGGAGATCTTGGCCATCTGCATGAGGCTGAGCATGCCTTCCTGCATGCGCGCCCCGCCTGAAGCACAGACGATCAGCACGGGCAGCTGGCGGGCGGTGGCGGTCTCGATCAGGCGGGTGAGCTTCTCGCCCACCACCGATCCCATCGATCCCCCCATGAAACGGAAATCCATCACCCCCAGGGCCAGGGGGTACCCCTCCACGCGGCAGAGGCCGGTGATCACGGCATCGATCAACCCGCTGCTGCGCTGGCTGTCGCGGATGCGATCGGCATAGCTGCGGCGATCCTTGAACGCCAGCGGGTCGGTGGGGGCAAGATCGCTGTCAAGAGCTTCGAAACTGCCGGGATCGGCAAGCTGCTTGATGCGCTCCTCGCTAAAAATGCGGTGGTGGTAGCCGCAGCCCTTGCAAACACTGGCGTTGGCCAGCAGGTCCTTGCGGTAGACCACCAGGCCACATTCAGGGCATTTGCTCCAGAGGCCATCGCCCTCATCGATGTCCTGGGTGTTGCGCACCGTCGGGGCGGTCTTGCGGCGATCGGCAAACCAGTCGAACAGCGACATGGATCAAGGGAGGCTCCGAAGGGCTCAGGTCCCGCGCTCGCGGTGACGCTCCATTTAAGGATCTGCGCGGCTCCGATCCAGCGGAGGGACCCGCCCCAGGCTCACGCCGGCAGCAGCGCCAGCCAGAAGCGGTTGCCCAGCAGCCACACCGCTGCGCCGCCAAGCGCCAGAAAGGGGCCGAACGGAAAGGGCTGGCCCGGCGCCAGCCGGCCGCTGAGGCGCCCGGCCAGGCCACAGGCGGCACCGCTGAACACCGCCAGCACCACCGTCAGCCCCAGGCCCGTGAGCCCAAGCCAGGCCCCCAGCAGGGCAGTGAGCTTGGCGTCACCCAGCCCCAGGGCCGGTTTGCCCAGCAAGCGTTCAGCGACCCCACTCACGGCCTCAAAGCCCAGCAGGCCCACACCTGCAGCCAGCAGGTGATGCAGCAGCAGCAGCCTGCCGCTGGCGGGATCCTGGGCCAGGCCGATCACGCCGGTGCACAGCAGCCCCAGCAGCAGGCCATAGCGGCACAGGGGCTCCGGCAACCAGAGGTGATCGAGATCGATCAGCACCAACGGAATCAACCAGCTGAGCAGCAACCAGCCCGCCAGCAGCAGCAACCACGGATCGGCGGCCGCCCCCATCGCCGTGGGCCTGGCCCACACCGCCGCCACCCAGAGGCCAGCGCTGAGCCACTCCACCAACCAATAGCGAACGCTGATCGGCCGTTGGCAGGTGCGGCAGCGTCCAGCCAGCAGCACCCAGCTCAGCAGCGGCACATTCTCAAACCAACGCAGCCTGGTGCCGCAGTGGGTGCAGTGGCTGCGGGGGGTCACCAGCGACTCCTGCCGCGGCAGGCGCCAGGCCACCACGTTGAGGAAACTGCCGAAGCAAGCCCCCAGCACGGCGGCGGCGAGGCTCAGGGTTGCTGGATCGGGCATGCAGGCTGGGGTCTGGTTCGGCTGCGCAAGGTTCGGTCACTAAGTGGACCTGGACCGGTGATCCAGTCGCCTGGCACAAACAGCTCCTCGGGGAGCAGGGTGGGCCAACTGAACACGACGCGGCCCCAGGCTCCCAGCAGCACCACCCCCCGGGGCGGGGGGGAGGGGGAGCCCCCGGCGCTCAGAAAGCGCCAATAGATCGCGCGGGCCTGGGCAATCAACTGGGCACTGTTCGCACGATCGAGCCTGGTGATGAAGGCCCGTTGCAGTTGTTCCGCTCGGTTGCCGCGGGACATCCGCTCGGAACGGTTGATTACAAAGGAAACCGGAGAGGCGTGACAGTGGCTTGACGACGGATTGCTCACCGACGCGTGACCCGATGACAGGTCTTCGGGTACGCCGTGGAGCGGGGTGGTCTGGCCATTGGCAACATCACAGGCCTCGCCAATCGAGGCGCGGCGAATGGTGCTGGGGATGAAGCTGGCGATGGGAATCGAAGCCCAGAACCGGCCCCAAGACTAGTGGCAGAAACCGGATTGGGGCCCTAATTGAGGGATCAGGAGAGTTTTTTCTTGTCCTCGATCATGCGATGAATGATCGGGGTGAGAATCAGCTCCATGGCGAATCCCATCTTGCCGCCGTTGACCACAATCGACGTGGGGCTCGACATGAACGAGTCGTGGATCATGTCGAGCAGGTAAGCGAAATCGATCCCCCACTTCTCGCGGGCGCCCTTGCGGAAGTGACAGATCACGAACGACTCATCCGGGGTGGGGATGTCTCGAATCATGAACGGGTTCGAGGTGTCCACCGTCGAAACCCGCTGGAAGTTGATGTCGGTGAGGCTGAACTGGGTGCAGATGTGGTTGATGTAGTCGGGCATCCGCCGCAGGATCGTGTCGACGGTGGCCTCGGCCGAGTAGCCGCGCTCCTTGTTGTCGCGGGCGATCTTCTGAATCCATTCGAGGTTCACCACCGGCACCACCCCCACCAGCAGGTCGGCCAGGGAGGCCACGTCGTAGCCGTCACCCTTCACGCCGCCGTGCAGCCCCTCGTAAAACAGCAGGTCGGTGCCGGCCGGGATCGGTTCCCAGGGGGTGAACTGACCGGGGTCAAGGTTTGTGCCGAGGCGGCTGTTGTGCTCGGCGGCCTCTTCGACCGAGTGCAGGTAGTAGCGCTTCTGGGCGGTGCCGGTCTCGCCGTAGCTCTTGAACAGCTCCTCGAGCTTGTCGAACAGGTTGGCTTCTGGCCCGAAGTGGGAGAAGTTCTCACCCTTGGCCAGGGCCTGGGCCATGGCCTCCTTCATGGGGCCGCGCTCATAGCGGTGGTAGCTGTCGCCCTCGACCACGGCCGGGGTGATGCCTTCGCGCTTGAAGATGTGCTCGAAGGCTCGCTTGACCGTGCTGGTTCCGGCGCCGGAGGACCCGGTGACAGACACGATCGGATGACGCTTCGACATGCGCGGAGACCCATGAACTGTGGGCGAGTTTGGCAGGTCGCCGGTCCGGGCTCCCCGCTCAGGCCTCCAGGGCCATCTGCAGTTGCTCTCCCATGGCGCAGCAGCCCAGCTGGGTGCAGCCCGGCTGCATCAGATCGCCGGTGCGGTAGCCCGCCGCCAGCACCGCATCGACCGCCCGCTCCAGATCAGCAGCGGCGCCCTCCTGTTTGAAGGCGATGCGCAGCAGCATCGCGGCGCTGAGCACCATCGCCATCGGGTTGGCCTTGTCCTGGCCGGCGATGTCGGGGGCTGAGCCGTGGATCGGCTCGAACAGGCCCGGTCCGCTCTCGCCCAGGGAGGCCGAGGGCAGCATGCCGATCGAACCGGTGAGCATGGCGGCCTCGTCGCTGAGGATGTCGCCGAACAGGTTGCTGGTGAGCAGCACGTCGAACTGCTTCGGAGAGCGCACCAGCTGCATGGCGGCGTTGTCGACATACATGTGGCTGAGGGCCACATCGCTGTAGGTCTCGGCGTGAACCGCCTCGACCCGCTCGCGCCACAGCTGGCTCACATCGAGCACGTTGGCCTTGTCGACCGAGCACAGCTGGCCGCGTCGCTGACGGGCCAGCTCAAAGCCCACCTTGGCGATGCGGTCCACCTCGAAGTCGCTGTAGGCCATGGTGTTGAAGCCGCGCTCGCCGGTTTCGGTCTTCACGCGGCCCTTGGGGGTGCCGAAGTAGACGCCGCCGGTGAGCTCACGCACCACCATCAGGTCAACGCCCTCGATCACCTCGGGTTTGAGGCTGCTGGCGGCGGCCAGGGCGGGCACGATCTTGACCGGCCGCAGGTTGGCGAACAGGCCCAGGCCGGCGCGCAGGCCCAGCAGGCCGGTCTCAGGGCGCTGCTCGCGCGGCAGGGTGTCGTACTGGGGTGAACCGATCGCCGCCAGCAGCACCGCATCGCTGGCCCTGCAGGCCTCCAGGGTGCTGGCCGGCAGGGGGTCACCGGTGGCGTCAATGGCGGCACCACCCATCGGTTGGGGGTCGTACACAAGCGCAAACCCGTGGCGGCGGCTGACGGCATCGAGCAGCTGGCGCGTCACCGCCGTGATCTCCGGGCCGATGCCGTCGCCGGCGAGCAGGGTGATCCGGTAGCTGGTCATGGTGGGGCGACGGGAGACAACAGAGTCCGCAGGGCGTGTTGCGACGCCCGCGGGCATGGGCTGAACAGGGGCGTTGGCGCGAGGCTACGCGGCTGCCGCCTCAGGGCTGGCTGCGTTTGTCGAGCTGGCGCACGGCTTTGGCCAGTTCAGGCAGCTTGTTGAAGGCGGCCGAGCAGCGCAGCCAGAGGCGGTTGGGGATGGCGGGATAACCGCTCACCACCTCGCCGGCGGCCACTTCGCCATGCACACCCGATTTGGAGGACGCAATGGCGCGATCGCCCATCACCGCCTTGTTGGCCAGGCCCACCTGGCCCGCCAGGATCACGCCGTTGCCCAGGCGGGCCCCACCGGCGATGCCTACCTGGGCCGCCAGGGCGCAGCCCTTGCCCGTGACCACGCCATGGCCGATGTGCACCAGGTTGTCGATCTTGGTGCCGGCGCCGATGCGGGTCTGGCCCACCGAGGGCCGATCGATGGTGCTGCCGCAGCCCACCTCGACGCCGTCCTCGAGGATCACCTCACCGGTCTGGGGCATCTTGCGCCAGCCGCCGGCGGTGGGCACAAAGCCGAAGCCCTCGCTGCCGATCACGGCATTGGAGTGCACCACGCAGCCGCGGCCCAGGCGCGAGCCGGGGTGCAGCACGGCGCCGCTGTGGACTTCACAGCCCTCGGCCAGCAGCACGTCGTCGTAGAGGGTGGCGTTGGCATGAATGATGCAGCCACTGGCGAGCTGCACGCCGGCGCCGATCACCACATGGGCGCCGACATGAACGTCGGCTGCCAGCTGGGCTGTGGGGTCGATCACGGCGCTGGCATGGATGCCGGACGGCTTCGGGGCGCGTGGGTGGAGCGCATCGAGCGCTTCGGCAAAGCCCAGGCGTGGATCGGCCAGGGCCACCCAGGCCAGGCCCCGCGCGCTGGCCTGCTGCTGCAGGGCAGCGGCGTCATCGCCGCGGGCAGGGATCAGCACGGCACTGGCCGCGGTCGCCCCCAGGGCGGCCGCCAGGGCATTGCCCGGCTCCAGAAAACTGAGCTGCCCGGCCTGGGCCTGGTCCAGAGCATTGGCGCCGGCGAGCTCGGGATCATCGGCCAGATGCCGCGAACTGGCCTCAGTCACCTCGCTGAGGTGGCTGAGCAGGGTGCTGAAACGCATGCCCGGAAACTGGCTGCGCCGATCGTAGGGCGGTTGTTGAACCCGTTTCAGCCGCCGGTGAGCACCAGTTGGTCGCGGTGCACCACCTCGACTCCGCTCTGACCCAGCAGGGGGGCCAGCTCATCGCTGCTGAGCTGGCAGATGCCACGCCCCAGTTCGCGACCATCACTGCTGAGCAGACGCACGGCGTCGTTGCGGGCGAAGCGCCCCTCAATGGCCGCGATTCCCACCGCAAGCAGCGAAGCCCCGCGCTGCACCAATGCCCGCTCGGCCCCGCCATCAAGGTGCAGATCGCCCCGGGGCACCAGGGCATGGGCCAGCCAGCCCTTGCGGTTGGGCAGGGGCTGGGCGGCGGCGTGAAACACCGTGCCGGGACGCTCCACAGCGGTGCCGGTGGGCGACAGCAGGGCCTCCAGCACCGCTGGATCTCGCCCATCGGCCAGCCGCACCCGAATGCCACTGGCGGTGGCGATGCGGGCCGCCGCGAGCTTGGTGGTCATGCCGCCGGTGCCCCATTGGCCGCCGCCCGTGGCCACGGCGCTCAGGCTGTTGAGCTCAGCCAGGTCGCGCACTTCGGCAATCGGTTGCGCATTGGGATTGTGGCGAGGGTCACCGGAGTAGAGCCGGTCCACATCGGTGAGCAGGATCAGTTCCTCAGCGCGGGCGGCCGCCGCCACCAGGGCCGAGAGGGTGTCGTTGTCGCCGAAGCGCAGCTCGTCGGTGGCCAGGGTGTCGTTTTCGTTGACCACTGGCACCACACCCCAGGCCAGCAGCTGCTCCAGGGTGCGGCTGGCGTTCTGGTAGCGGCGGCGCGAGGCCAGATCACCGCGGGTGAGCAGCAGCTGGGCCACCTGCAGTCCGCGCACCGCAAAGGCGTCCTGATAGAGCGCCATCAGCCGCCCCTGGCCAACGGCGGCGGCGGCCTGCAGGGCCACCACCTCTCCGGGCCGCCGCGCCAGATCCAGGGCCACGCAGCCCAGGCCCACTGCACCGCTGGTCACCAGGGCGATCTGCTCGCCGCGGGCCTGGGCCCGGGCGATGGCGGTGGCCAGGTCGGTGATCACCGCCGCGGTGGTGCGCCCGGCACTGCCCCGCAGCAGGCTGGTGCCGATCTTGATCACCCGTCGCATCGCCATTGCTCGACTCAGCCCAGGGCCGTGCCGACCCAGCGCGCCATCTGCAGCTCGAGCCGCTGCAGATGATCCCGGCGGCAGGGCAGGCCATTGGGATCGATCGGGCGCACCAACACGGTGAACAGGCCCAGCCGATTGCCCGCAATCACATCGGTAAACAGCCGATCACCCACCAGGGCGACCTGGTGGTGGGGAAGATCGAGCTGTTGCAGCACCCGCCTCAGGGCGCTGCAACGGGGCTTGCCGGCCGCCGTGGTGAACGGCAGATCCAGCTGCTGGGCCACGGCACCGATGCGGGCCCGCGACGGATTGTTGCTGAGCAGATGGATCGGCATGCGGGCCTTGGCCTGCTCCAGCCAGCGGCGGGCGGGCTCGGGCAATGCTGAGCGGCGCCGCGGCAGCAAGGTGCGATCGACATCGAGCACCAGGGCCCGGATCTGCTGCTCCACCAGGCTCTCGAGCGGCAGCTCGGCCAGCGTGCGGTCCAGCAACCAGTCGGGACGCAGCAGCTGCCTGAGCATCAGATCAGACCCTCGCGCTCCTCGAGCTCGGCTTCGATGCGCGGTTGCACGCGCTCGAACTCCTCACCCTCGACCAGCAGGGCTTCACCGGCGTCCATGCGCGCCACCACAAAGAAGGGATCCAGGGGGATGTAGAGGCCGTACTCCTGCTCGTCGACCAGAAAACTCACCAGCAGCTCGTAGGTCTCGGAGTCGTCATCGGCATCACCATCGTCGTCGTCGAGTTCATCGGTTTCGGGCTCATCCAGTTCGCCGCTCACGGTGAGGGTCACAGCCGAACGCACCAGGGTGAGATCGTGCTCCTGCAGCACCACATCGGCCACCGAGAGGATCGGTTCGGTGGCATCGATCGTGTCGATCAGCTCCGGATCCTCATCGTCATGCAGGCGAAACAGACAGACCGGCGTGTCGACCGGGGTGAGCAGGGCGTAATCGTGGCCATCAAGGGGGATCAGCTGCTCCAGGAAACAGAGCAGCTGGCGGTCGCGGCCATCGCGCACCAGCACGGTTGGCACCTCGCCAGAGGCGTCAGCATTAGCGGGCCTGTCGCTGCCTTGCGAACCCATGGGTTGGATGCGGATCTGATCTCAGGATGATGCAGCGTCTGCCGCCTGGCCAGCGGTGATGGTCTGCACCGCCACTGGCTGTGGCTCCGGCCCCTCCCGCAACCATTGCTCGAGCAACAGGGCAGCGGCGGCACTGTCAAGGGCGCCGCTGCGGTCGCCATGGAGGCCATGGCGTTCGGCCGCAGCCCAGCTGCTGCTGTGTTCGTTGACCCAGGCCAGGGGTAGATCCAACTGCCGCGCCAGCCGCT
>Ga0194129_10002006_pt1 | contig 31609 bp, 20 predicted proteins | sample TA2KigCa35mmetaG_FD_150862 | JGI IMG/M metagenome (GOLD analysis project Ga0194129, IMG submission 150862) | Freshwater microbial communities from Lake Tanganyika, Tanzania - TA2015038 Kigoma Deep Cast 35m | ecosystem: Environmental > Aquatic > Freshwater > Lake | place: Tanzania: Lake...
GAACCCCGCCCCACCTCACCGGATCCCTCCCGTGACCTTCGCCGTCCGCGTGCTTTCGCTCGTCGCCATGTCGCTCACGGCCCTTGCCGCCCCGGCGCTCGCCGACGGTCCGGCGCTGGTCGCCGTCGACGTCCATCCCGCGACCGTGCAGCTGGCCGGGAGCCGTGACCGCCAGTCGCTCGTCGTCCAGGCCACCTACGCCGACGGGATCACGCGCGACGTCACCGCCACGGCGACGCTCACGGCCGCCGATCCGGCGATCGCCGCGCTCGACGGCCGTGTCGTCCGGCCGGTCGCCGACGGGACGACGACGATCGCGGTGAGCTTCGGCGACCGCACGCTGTCGGTGCCCGTCACCGTCGCCCGTGCCGCGGAAACGCCGCCGCTGAGCTTCAAACTCGACGTCATGCCGGTGTTCATGCGCTCCGGGTGCAACACCGGCAGTTGCCACGGTGCGGCGCGCGGGAAGGACGGCTTCCGCCTGTCGCTGTTCGGCTTCGACCCCGACGGCGACCACCACCGGCTGACGCGCGAGATCGCCGGCCGCCGCCTCAACCTCGCCCTGGCGGCGGAGAGCCTGCTCCTCGAGAAGGCGACCGGCACCGTGCCCCACAGCGGCGGCGCGAAGATCAAGGTCGGCGACCCCGCCTACGCCACGTTGCTCGAGTGGCTCGAGAAGGGGGCGGCCACCGATCCCGGCCCGGTTCCCGCCGTGACGAAGGTCGAGATCTTCCCGGCCGGCGCCGTCCTCGACGGCGCGGGGGAGACGCAGCAGCTCACCGTCCGCGCCATCTACGCCGACGGCAGTGACCGCGACGTCACCCACCTCGCCGTGTTCCTCACCGGCAACGACAACTCCGCCGCGGTCTCTCCCGACGGGCTGATCACCGCCAAGAACCGCGGCGAGGCGTTCGTGATGGCACGCTACGACACGCACACGGTGGGGATGGACGTGATCGTCCTTCCCAAGGGGCTGTCGTTCACGTGGGCCGATCCCCCGGCCGCCAACGCCGTCGACACCTTCGTCAACGCCAAGCTGCGGAAGCTGCGGATCAACCCCTCGGAGCCGTGCAGCGACGAGGAGTTCCTCCGCCGCGTGTCGCTCGACATCTGCGGCGCGCTGCCCACCGCCGACGAATACCGCTCGTTCATGGCGAGCACCGATCCCGACAAGCGTGCCCACCTCGTCGATTCGCTCCTGGCGCGGAAGGAGTTCGTCGAGATGTGGGTGATGAAATGGTCGGAGCTGCTGATGATCCGCACCGCGCAGCAGATCAGCTACAAGGCGATGCTCCTGTACTACAACTGGCTCCAGGAGCGGATCCAGGCCAACGTGCCGATCGACCAGCTCGTCCGCGAGCTGCTGTCGGCCAGCGGCGGGACGTTCACCAATGCCGCGACGAACTACTACCAGAACGAGACCGACACACTGAAGGTGGCCGAGAACGTCGCCCAGGTGTTCCTCGGGATGCGGATCCAGTGCGCCCAGTGCCACAACCATCCCTTCGACCGCTGGACGATGGACGACTACTACGGGTTCGCCAATTTCTTCGCTCAGATCGGCCGCAAGCCGGGGGAGGATCCGCGCGAGACGGTGGTCTTCAATTCCGGCGGCGGCGACGTCAAGCACCCGGTCGGCGGCCGTGTCGTGCCGCCGAAGTTCCTCGGCGGCGCCTCCCCCGACCTCGCCGGCCGCGACCGCCGGGCGGCGATGGCCGAGTGGCTCACCGCCCCGGACAATGCCTACTTCGCCCGGAACCTCGTCAACATCGTGTGGGCGCACTTTTTCGGCCGCGGCCTCGTCGACGAGGTCGACGACGTCCGCGTCAGTAATCCGTCGGTCAACGAGGAACTGCTCGACGACCTGGCGCGGCGGTTCGTCGAATCGAAGTACGACTTCAAGAAACTCGTCCGCGACATCTGCACCTCGCGGACGTACCAGCTCTCGACCGCGACCAACGAGACCAACGCGACCGACGAGCGCAACTTCTCCCACGCCCTCCTGCGGCGCGTGCGGGCGGAGGTCCTCCTCGACATGGTCTCGGCCGTCACCGACACGAAGAACAAGTTCTCCGGGCTGCCGCTCGGGGCCCGGGCCGTGCAGATCGCCGACGGCAACACGTCGACCTACTTCCTCACCACCTTCGGCCGGGCGACGCGCGGGAGCGTCTGCTCCTGCGAGGTGAAGATGGAGCCCAATCTGTCGCAGGCCCTGCATCTTCTCAACGGCGACACCGTCCAGGGCAAGATCCAGGCCGGGGGCCTGGTGAAGCGGCTCCTCGACGCCGGCCAGTCGCCCGAGCAGGTGATCGAGGAGATCTACGTCCGCGCCTTGTCGCGCCGGCCGACCGACACGGAAAAGGCCGATCTGCTCGCGCTGGTGACGGCCGAGGCGAATCCGCAGCAGGCCCTCGAGGACGGATTCTGGGCGATCCTCAACTCGCGCGAGTTCGTCTTCAACCACTGACGCCCGGCACCGGCGCGCTTTGACGGTGGCGCCGCATCCCGCAGGTGACCCGATGAGGTTTCCCTCCGTTCTCCCCCGGTTCGCCATCGCCGCCGCGCTCCTCGGTGGGGCAGCGCCCGGCCATGCCGCCGACGGCGAGAAGGTGACGTTCGACGACCATGCTCTCCCGGTCTTCCGCCAGCGCTGCGGCACCTGCCACAACCCCGACAAGAAGGCCGGCGGGCTCGATCTGACCACGTATCCCGGCCTGATGGCCGGCGGCGGCTCCGGCGCCGTGGTCGAGGCCGGTGACCCGTCGGCGAGCTATCTGTACCAGCTCGTGACGCACTCGAGCGAACCGAAGATGCCCCCCGATTCGCCGCCGATCCCCGAGGCGGAGGCGAAGATCCTCGAACGCTGGATCGCCGGCGGGATCCTCGAGAACAAGGGGAGCAAGGCGGCGGCGCCGAAGAAGAAACCGATGCTCGCCGCGACCGACGCCGCCCCGTCGCAGCGCCCGGCCGTGGTCCCGCTCCCCGCCCGGCTGCCGCTCGAGCCGGTGGTCCGCACGGCGGCCGACGGCGCCTGCTGCTCGATCGCCACCAGTCCCTGGGCGCCGCTGGCGGCAGCGTGCGGTCAGAAGCAGATCGTCCTGTGGCGCACCGACACCGGCCGGCTCGCCGGCATCCTCCCCTTCCCCGAGGGCCGGCCGCAGGTGGTGGCCTTCAGCCGCTCCGGCAGCCTCGTCCTCGCCGGCGGCGGGCGCGGCGGCGCCAGTGGCCGCGTCGTCGCCTGGAACGTCGAGGATGGCCGTCGGGTGCTCACCGTCGGTGACGAGCTCGACACGGTCCTCGCCGCCGACATCAGCGCCGACCACGCCCTGGTCGCGCTCGGCGGCCCGCAGAAGGTGGTGCGGATCCACTCCGCTGCCACCGGCGAGAAGCTCCACGACCTGCGCAAGCACACCGATTGGATCACGGCGCTGTCGTTCAGCCCCGACGGCGTGCTCCTGGCGACCGGCGACCGCAACGGCGGCGTGATCGTCTGGGAGGCGGCCACCGGCCGCGACTACCTCGTCCTCGGCGGCCACGGCGCGAGCGTCACCGCGCTCTCCTGGCGGCCCGACTCCAACCTCCTCGCCAGCGCCAGCGAGGACGGCACGATCCGCCTCTGGGAGATGGAGAACGGTGGCCAGATGAAGAATTGGAACGCCCACGGCGGCGGCGTGGCGGCGCTCGAGTTCACGCGTGACGGCCGGCTGGTGAGCGTCGGCCGCGACAAGACGCCGAAGCTCTGGGCGCAGGATGGCAACCAGCAGAAGGCCTTCGAGGCCTGCCCCGACCTCGGCCTCGCGGCGTCGTATTGCGACGAGACCGATGCGGTCGTCGTCGGCGACTGGACCGGCGCGATCCGTGTCTTCAAGGGGGCCGACGCCGTCCGGCTCCCCGACCTCTCCACGAACCCCCCCACCCTGGCCGAACGGATCGCCGCCGCCGAGAAGGCCGTGGCCGACACCGCCCCGGCGGTCGAGCCGGCGGCGGTGGCCGCAGCCGCCGCGGCCGCCAGGCACGGCGACATGCAGCGCGCGTTCGCCGGGCTCATGTCCGAGCGCGACGCGGCCATGGCGCGGCTCACCGAGACCGAGAAACAGGCCGAGGCCGCCACCGCGGCGCGGGCCGCCGCCGAGGCTGCACGGGCGGCTTCGACCGCGGCCCTGGCGGAGGTGGAGGGGCAGCTCACCGCGGCGGTCGAATCCCATTCCACGGCGTTGGCCGCGCTGGCCGCCGCGCCTGGCAGCGCCGACCGCGCCGCCGTCGCCGCCGGCGAGGTCCGCCTCCGCGCCGAGCGCGAGCGCCGCGCCGCGGCGGCCGCCGACAGCGCCGCCCGCGAAGCGGCGCTCGGCGCCGCCGATGCCGCGCTGACCGGCATGAACGCCGCCCGCGACGCCGCCCGGACGACCGCCGACTCGATGGCCGCCCAGGTCGGGGCGCTCGAGCCGGAACTGGCGTCTCTCCGGGCGGCGGCTGACGCCGCCGAGGCAGCCCGTGCCGAAGCCGCGGCGCGGCTCGACACCGCCCGGGCCGAACTGGCCCGGTGGCAGGACGAGGGGGCGTTCGTGGGGCGCTACCGCGAATTCGCCGCTGCCGTCACCGCCGCGGAGGAGGTGCTCCGCCAGGCGGAGCAGGCGGCAGCCGACGCGGAGGCGAAGGTCGCCGCCGACGAGGCGGCGCGGCGGGCGATGACCGACGAGCGCACCGCGAACCAGAAGGAGCTCGAGACCCTCGTCGCCGCCGTGGCGACCGCGGAACAGGAACACCGGGCGTTGCTCGAACGCGTCGCCGTCCGGCAGACCGAATTGGCCGCCGCGCAGGCCACCCTCGAACGCCTCGCCACCGCCGCCGGCCTCCTCGGGGCGGCCGCCACGCAGGCCCAGGCCGCGGCCGCCGCGGCTCCCGGCGATGCCGAGTTGGCCGCAGCGGTGAAAGTCCTCGGCGACACGATGGCCGCCAAGGCCGCCCAGATGAAGGCGATGCAGGAGGCCCTCGCCGCGCAGACCGCCGAACGCACCGCCTGGGAGCAGGAGGCCGCCGGTCGGGTCGAGGTGGCCGCCAAGGCGAAGGCGGCGATGCCGGTCGTCAGCGCGAAGATGGCCGAGATCGACGGTCGGATCGCCGCCGCCGCCGCGGTCGTCGCCGAATCGACCGCGGCGCTCGAAGCCGCCCGCGCCCAGGCGACGGCGAAGCAGGCCGAGGTCGACGCCGCGCTGACGGCGTTGCGGACGTTCCAGGGGATCACGGCGAAGTGAAAGGCGCGCGCCGGCTGCTCCTCGCTGCGGGGTGCAACGGTCCGCACTGGCCGCGCCCGTCGCCGCGCCCGGGGCGCCGGCGTGCCCGACCGGCCGCTACCCGACCAGCTCCGCCAGGGGCTCACCACCGGTGACCAGCGCCAGGGGCCGGCCGAGGCCGTCGCGGAACTCGGTCGCCGGGGCGATCCCGAGCAACTGGAAGATCGTCGCCGCGAGGTCGGGGGGACGGACGGGGCGGAGCGTCGGCTGGGCGCCGTGGGCGTCGCTCGCGCCGATCACCGCGCCGCCGGGGAGGCCGGCGCCGGCCAGCGCCACCGAAAACACGCTCCCCCAGTGGTCGCGGCCGCCGGAGGGGTTGATCCGCGGTGTGCGGCCGAACTCCCCCATCGCCACCACCAGCGTGTCGTCGAGGAGGCCGCGTTCGGCGAGGTCGTCGAGCAGTGCCGCCAATGCCGTATCGAACGACGGGCAGAGGACGCGCTCGAGCCGGCCGGCGTTGTCGACGTGGGTGTCCCACAGCGGATTGTTGGAGGTCGTGTCGCCGGGCTCGCGCGGGTAGTTGACCTGCACGAGCCGGACCCCCGCCTCGACCAGGCGGCGGGCGAGGAGCACGCTCTGGCCGAACTTCGTCCGGCCGTAGCGGTCGCGCGTCGCCTCCGTCTCGCGCTCGATCTCGAGCGCCCGGCGCGTGGCGCCGGCGGAGAGCAGCTCGAACGCCTCGTGGCGCACGCGCTGGGCCTCGAGCAGCCCCTGGCTGCCGGCAATCGCCAGGCCGTCGAGAGACTCGAGCAGGCCGCGCCTGGCGCCGAGGCGACGGACGGCCTCGGCGGGCACCGACAGCCCGTCGATCTCGAGGCGCGCCGCCGACGGGTCGCAGCGCAGCAGGTGCGGATGCCAGGCCGCCCCCATGAAGCCGCCATTCTGGCCGGGCCAGGGGATGGCGGGGTTGTTGACGAGGCCTTCGGGGATCACGACCGCGTCGAGCGGGCCGTCGTCGGCCGGCCGCAGCGCTCCCACCGCCGCGGCGATGCTCGGCCAGTCGGCGGCGCTGGCGGGGACGTTCTCGGCGACGCTCGCCGGCTCGTGGCCGGTGAGCATGAAGCAGCCGCTGGTGGAATGGGAATGGATCCCGGTGGTCATCGAGCGGATCACGCACAGCCGGTCGGCGCGCCGGGCCAGCCGCGGCAAGAGCTCGCAGAACGCCACCCCCGGCACGCTCGTCGATACCGGCAGGAACGGCCCGCGGATCTCGACGGGGGCCGCCGGCTTGGGGTCGAACGTCTCGTGCTGCGGCGGACCGCCGGCGAGGAACAGCACGATGCAGTTGCGCGCCCGGGCAGTGCCGGCCGGCGCGGCCGCACCGGCGACCTTCCGCCGCGAGACGAGGTCGCCGAGGCTCACCCCCAGCGCCCCCAGGCCGCCGATCCGCAGCACCTCCCGGCGGGGGACGGGACCGCGGCAGGGATGAGGCAACCGACCACCCACGGCACACCCCCTCGACCGCGACCCAGTGCCCGCACGGGCCGCCGCTGCCCTGCCGCATCACGGCCCGATTGTACCCCTCCCGCGCGCCCCCTCCAGGGCAAAACCACGCTGTTTTCAGCCTCGGCGTGATCGGCCGCACCGCACCCTTCCCGCCCCGGGGTCGGCCGGACGCTTTCGGTCATCCCCCGCGCCGGGCGGATACGATGAACGTATGGTGAAGCTGGTTTTTTCCTACCGCCGCGTTCGGTCACGCCCGGCTGCGGCGGCGATCCTGCTGGCGGCCATGCTCGTGGCCTGGGCGGCAAGCGCGCGTGCGGCCGAGCCTCCCCCCGCCGACGCCCGAGCCGCCGAGACGCAGTTCGAGCAGCGCGTCCGGCCGGTGCTGGTGGCGCGCTGCCAGCGGTGCCACGGCCCGGGCGTCGCCGAGGCGGGACTGCGGCTCGACAGCCGCCAGGCGCTCGACAAGGGGGGCGACGGCGGGCCTGTCGTCGTTCCGGGTGACGTCGCCGCCAGCCGGCTGGTGGCCGCGATCAGGCGGACCGGCGACCTGGCGGCGATGCCCCCCGACGAGCCGCTTCCGGCCGAGGAAGTCGCGGTGCTCGAATCATGGATCGCAGCCGGTGCACCGTGGCCCGACTCCGGTGGCGCGATCGACCTGGCGAGCCTTCCCCTGGCCGACAGGATCGCCGCCGCCCGCGGTGGGCACTGGGGCTACCGCCCCCCCGTGCGTCATGCCCCCCCAGAACCAGCCACCGCTCCCGCTGGATCGACGTGGACTTCCCCGATCGATCGCTTCCTTCTCGCCGCGATCTCCGCCGCCGGTCTGTCGCCGTCCGCGGAGGCGGCACCACGCGAACTCCACCGCCGGCTGTGGTTTGACCTCGTCGGTCTGCCGCCACCGGCCGACGAGGCCGATGCGTTCGTCTCGGCGCCGACCGAGGAGGCCTACCGGGCGCTCGTCGACCGTTTGCTCGCCACGCCCGAGCACGCCGAACACTGGGCCCGCAAGTGGCTCGATCTCGCCCGCTATGCCGACACGATGGGCTACGCGTTCGCGAACCAGGATCCGCGCTATCCCTTCGCCTGGACCTACCGCGACTGGGTCGTGCGGGCGCTCGCCGCGGATCTCCCCTACGACCGCTTCGTCACCCTCCAGCTGGCGGCGGACCGGATCGAACCGCCGGTCGATTCCGCCGACCTCGCCGCCCTCGGGTTCCTCACCGTGGGGCGGACCTTCCTCGGCAACACCCACGACATCATCGACGACCGGATCGATCTGGTGACGCGCGGCCTGATGGGGCTCACGGTCGCCTGCGCCCGCTGCCACGACCACAAGTACGAGCCGATCGGGACGGCCGACTACTACGCCCTCCACGGCGTGTTCGCCAGTTCGCGGATCCCCGACGCCCTGCCGGTGATCGGCCCGGCACCCCCCGGCCCCGAGGCCGAGGCGTTCGCCGCCCGGTTGGCCGAGCTCCGGGCGGCGATCCCTGCCCACGAGCAGGCGGTCCAGGCACGCGGCTCCCGCGAGGCGGTGGCCCACGCGGCCGACTACTTCATGGAAACCGCCCGCCCGGCGCCGCGCAACGCCGACAACCGCCCCCCGCGGACGGCCGATGGCTACGACCTGCAGCAGTTCCTCATCGACCGGCTCGCGGCGCTCGTCAACCGCCATGATGCGAATCATCCCGTCCTCGGGCCGTGGGTCGCCCTCGAGGGTCGCCCCGACGCCGAACTGGGGGCCGCGGTGCGCGACCTGCTGGCCGTCTGGGGCGAGGCCCCGCCCGCCACGGTCGTCAATCCGCTCGTGCTCGCCGAACTGCGCTCGTCCGCGCCCGACTCGCTCCGCGCGCTGGCCGAGGCCTATGCGCGGGTGATCCTGCGCGCGGCACCGGAGATGGCCGGCGGCCCTGCCCCGGGGACCGATCCCGACGGGATGGCGGAGGTCCGGGCGCTGCTCGGGGCGGAGGGCACACCACTGGTGCTGGCGCAGGCGGAGGCGATGCGGGTCGCGACCGTCGCCGAGCAGAACGAAGCGCGCAAGCGCCGGCAGGACATCGTCCGGCACGAGGCCGAGGCTCCCGGCGGACCCCCCAAGGCGATGGTCCTCGTCGACGCCGATCAACCCCACGACAGCCAGATCCTCATCCGTGGCAATCCCGGCCGGCCCGGCGACCGCGTGCCCCGGCGCCTCCCGGAGATCCTCGGCGGTGTCGAGCTACCCACGCAGACGAGCGGCCGGCTGGAGCTCGCCAAGGCGATCGTCGCCGCCGACAATCCCCTCACCGCACGGGTGATCGTCAATTGGGTCTGGACGCATCATGTCGGCAGCGGCCTCGTGCCGACCCCCGGCGATCTGGGCCTCCGCGGCGAGGCCCCGAGCCACCCCGAGCTGCTCGACGATCTCGCGCGCCGCTTCATCGAGGAGGGGCACTGGAGCCTCCGCTGGCTGCACCGCGAGATCGTCACCAGCCGCGCCTGGCGGCAGTCGAGCGCCACCGCCGCCGCTGCCGCGGCGATCGACCCCGACAACCGGCTGCTCGCCCGCGCCAACCGCCGCCGTCTCGATTGGGAGGCGTTCCGCGACTCGCTCCTCAGCGCGGCCGGCACCCTGTCGACGAACCGCCGGGGTGGACCGGGGAGCGATCCGCTGACGAAGGATTCTGCCGACCGGCGCAGCCTCTACACGCGGCTCGACCGCCAAGACGTGCCCGGCACCCTCCGGATCTTCGACCTGGCCAATCCCGACACCGCCGTCCACGTGCGGCCGCGGACGAGCGTGCCGCAGCAGTCGCTCACGGTGCTCAACGCGCCGCTGGTGGTGGAGGCCGCCCGGGGGGTCGCCGGGCGATCGGCGCGCGAGGCGGGCAGCGGGGCGGCCGACGACGAGCGGCTCGCGCGACTGTGGCGGGCGGTGCTGTCCCGCGGTCCCACTGCCGGCGAGCGGATCACCGCCCGCGCCTGGCTGGAGCGTGATCGGGAAGCGGATGCGGCCGGCCCCACCGATTTCGACTGCTGGTGCCGGCTCGCCCAAGCCCTGCTCGCGACGGCGGAGTTCCAGTTCGTCGATTGATCCGCCGACGGTGCCCCGAATTTGGGAACGATCCCATGGATGCCCTCACGCGACGTGATGCCCTCGTCCGCACCGGCCTGGGGATCGGCTGGCTGGGGGCGAGCGACTTGCTCACCGGGACGGCGGCCGGCGACGGCGGCGGACCGGCGGCTCCGCGCTCACTGGCACCGCGGCCCCCGCATTTCGCCGCGCGGGCGCGGGCGGTGATCCATCTGTTCGCCAACGGTGGCCCGAGCCACCTCGATACCTTCGATCGGAAGACAGCCCTCGAGAAGTACGCGGGGCAGGAGGTGCCCGGTCGGCTGCCCACGGAGCGGCGCACCGGGGCCGCCCTCCCCTCGCCGTTCGCCTTCGCCCGCCACGGCGACAGCGGGCTGGAGATCAGTGATCTCTTTCCGTCGGTGGCGCGCCACGCCGACCGGCTCCTCGTGGTGCGGTCGATGCACGCCGACGTGCCCAACCACGAGCCGTCGCTGATGCTGATGAACTGTGGCGACGGCCGGCTGGTGCGCCCCGCGGCCGGCGCCTGGGTGACCTACGGACTGGGAACCGAGAACCAGAACCTTCCCGGATTCGTCGCCATGTGCCCCGGCGGCTATCCGATCAAGGGCACCGAGAACTGGCGGAGTGCCTTCCTCCCCGGGGCCTACCAGGGCACCTACGTCGACACTCGGAAGAAGACGGTCGAGGAGCTCGTCGAGCACGTCCGCCACCCGGTGCTCGACCGCCCCACCCAGCGCCGCCAACTCGACCTCACCGCGACCCTCGACCGCGACCACCTCGCCGCCCGCCCCCACGATCCGCAGCTCGAGGCCCGTCTGGCGTCGATGGAACTGGCCTGGCGGATGCAGGCGGAGGCGAGCGAGGCCTTCGACGTCACCCACGAACCGAAGCATGTCCGCGAACGCTACGGCGACGACGTGCAGGGGCGGCAGATGCTCATCGCCCGGCGCCTCGTCGAGCGCGGCGTCCGCTACGTGCAGGTCTGGCACGGCGAGGGACAGCCGTGGGACAGCCACGAACACATCGAGAAGGCCCATCGCAGGCTCGCCAAGGAGTGCGATCAGGCGATCGGTGCGCTGCTCGACGACCTGGTGGGTCTGGGGATGCTGGAGAGCACCGTCGTCCTCTGGGGGGGCGAGTTCGGCCGGACACCGACGATCGAGCTCCCCTCACCGGGCAACGTGACGGTCGCCTCGGGCCGCGACCACAACCACCACGGGTTCACCGTCTGGATGGCCGGTGGCGGGGTCCGTGGTGGAACGGTCCACGGCGCCACCGACGAGCTCGGCTTCAAGGCGGTGGAGAAACCGGTGCACGTCCACGACCTCCAGGCGACCATCCTCCATCTGCTCGGGCTCGACCACACCCGCCTCACCTACCGGCACAGCGGGCGCGATTTCCGCCTCACCGACGTCCACGGCCGGGTGATCGACGACTGGCTGGCCTGACGCACGCCGCCGCCGAGCGCCACCGTCACGTTCCGTCGGTGCGCTTCACGCCGGCGGACTTGGAGCGGGTGCCGATCGCCTCGGCGAAGATCGTCGCACCGGGCAGCGACTCGCGGAGGCGTTCGACTCCTGCGGGCGACAGATCCGTCCCGGACAGGCCGAGCTTCCGCAGGTTCGTCATCGTCGCCAGCACGTCGATCGCCTGGTCGTCGATCGCCGTCTGCACCAGATAAAGATCGGTGAGCTTCGGGCAGCCGGCGAGATGGCCGAGGGCGGCATTGGTGATCTTCGTGCTCGACAGCGTCAGCTTGCGGAGCTTTCCGAGCCCCGTCAGCCGGGCGACCCCCTGGTCGGTGATCCGCGTCTGGGTGCATTCGATCTCCTCGACCTCCGGCACCCAGCCGACGAGTTGGCCGAGATCGTCGTCGCGGATCCGGGAGCGCTGCATCTCGAAACGGAACAGCCGGTCGTCGTCGAACACCGCCCGGCCGCCGAGACTCCGCGCGAGGCTCTCGGCACGCTTTTCCGGTGGGCGGGAACAACCGATGGTCACGGCGACCGTGACGATCACGAGCCAACGTACCCACGCCATGGCCACGCCCGCATCCCATCGTCCGCCGCGACCGATGCACCGCTCCCCTGCGGTGTCCACCGGCCCACCTCCCACCATTTCGGGGGCAGCGTGGGCCCTGCCTGACGGGTAGTTTAGATTTCACATCCGCCCGATCATCTGTCAACTCCTGACGCACCCCCCGATGGCGTCGCGCGACCAGCCGCCCGATCGCTCTGCCCCGCGCCGACCCCCACGGCGGCGGAGGCGGCGCGGCGTGCCGGTGCAGCACCTCGTGGCGGCGCTTGCCGCGAGCCTGATCGTCGCCGGGGTCGAACGCTGCCGGAGGCAGGACGCCGCGACCGCAGGCGATTGGCTGGTGGTCACGGTGAACGACGGCGACACGGTGACCGCGAAAGCCCCCGACGGAGGCAATCAACCGATCCGCCTGGTCGATATCGACGCCCCCGAATACGACCAGCCGTTCGGCCGCGAGGCCCGTGATGCCCTCGCCGCCCAGGTGGGGGGACGCCGGATCGCGGTCGAGTCGCACGGGCTCGACCAGCACGGCCGCGTGCTGGGACGGTTGCGGGTGGAGGGCGTCGATGTGAACACCCGGCTCGTCAGCCAGGGGTATGCCTGGGTCTTCAACCGCGCGCCCGATCCCGACCTGGTGGCCGCGGAGAGCGCCGCCCGGCGCGAACGGCGTGGCCTGTGGGCTGCCGACAACCCCATCGAACCCTCATCGTGGCGGGCACGCCATCCGCGGCAGCCGTAGCCTCTGGCTCCGACGCGGACCGAGGGCCGGGCGGACCCTGGCCGCGGACGGCTGTCGCCCCCACGGCGAACCACTTCCTGCCGGCCGGGGATTGGTTTAGGGTTCCCGCATGGGGTTTACCTTCGAGGTCGTCGTCACCGGGATCGGGGTCGTCAGCCCACTGGGCATCGGCACCGACACGTTCTGGCGCCGGCTCGTGGCCGGCGAGAGCGGGATCAAGCCGCTCGACCGCTTCGATGCCAGTGCCCTGTCGGTGCGGTTCGGCGGCCAGATCACCGACTTCGATCCCAAGGAACATGTCCGGCCGCGCAAGAGCCTCAAGGTGATGAGCCGGGAGATCCAGCTCGGCTTCGCCGCCGCCGAACTGGCGATGGCCGACGCCGGTCTGGTGGGCGCGGCACGCGACCCCGACCGGTTCGGCGTGGTGTTCGGCGGCGACATGATCTACGCCGACCTCGAAGACCTCGCCGGCGCCTACCGCCGCTCGCTCCGCGGCCGGCAATTCGACTTCAGCCTCTGGTCGGAGGCGGTCCACGAGGAGCTCCATCCACTCTGGCTGCTCAAGCATCTCCCCAACATGACCGCGTCGCACATCGCCATCGCCCACGACGCGCGCGGCCCGAACAATTCGATCGTTCTCGGCGACGTGTCGGGGCTGCTGGCCGTCGGCGAGGCGGCGAGCGTGATCCAGCGCGGCTGGGCCGACGTGATGCTCGCCGGCGGCACGGGCTGCCGGCTCCACCCGACGGCATTGGTCGCCCGCGGCGACGCCCTGCTGAGCCACCGCGCCGGCGACGGCCGCGGCGCCTGCCGCCCCTTCGACCGCGACCGCGACGGGCTGGTCAACGGCGAAGGGGCCGGTGTCCTCGTCATCGAGTCGCGAGCGCATGCGGTGGCCCGCGGCGCGAGGATCCGGGCCCGGATCCTCGCCACGGCGTCGCGCTGCGAGCCGGGCGCGCGCCGCACCGGCCTCACGGGGTCGTCACTCCGCCAGGCGATCGCCGCGACGATGACCGCTGCCGGCCTCGACGCCGAACGGCTCGGCCACGTCAACGCCCATGGCGTCGGCACGATCGACATGGACCGCGCGGAGGCGACGGCGATCGCCGCCGAGCTGGGAGCGGTACCCGTGACCGCGCCGAAATCGTCGTTCGGCCACCTCGGCGCCGGCGGGGGCACCGTCGAACTGGCCGCCAGCGTGCTCGCGCTCGAACACGGGCTCGTGCCGCCGACGCTCAATTACGAGCATCCCGATCCGCAGTGCCCAGTCCGCGTCGTCCACGGTGGGCCGCTCGCCGGAAGGCCGGCGACGGCGCTGGTGGTCAATCTCTGCTCAACCGGCCAGGCGGTGGCGGTGGCGATCGCCGCCGACGGCTGAACCGCCGTCGCTCCCGGCATGGAGCCGGTCACGCTCCCGGCCACTGTCTGCTCGGCAGGCTGTCGTTCGCCGTCTGCTCGGCTCGCTGTCGTTCGCCGTCCGCTCGGCTCGCTGTCGTTCGCCGTCCGCTCGGCTCGCTGTCGTTCGCCGTCCGCTCACCATGTCCCGTTGATGCCGAACGCGAAGCCGTTGAGGAACATCTGCCCGCCGCCGTCGATCGGGTTTTGCCGGATCTTGTTCATGTTGAACTGCCGCGTCGCGGTCGCCAATCCGCCGATCCAGAGGAAGTCGTAGCTGCACTGGACGGCGAAGTTGGGGGTTACGTTCCAGCCGGCGAGGACCGTCAGGTCGCCGAGGAATCCCGGCGCCGTCTGCTTGGCGGCCATCTGCCAGCTCTCCGTGCCCTGCGGCACGGTGACGGTCTGCGGGACACCGTTGAACACGATCTGATTGCCGTCGAGGTCGCGGATCGGGATCTGCGACGGCAGGTAGGTGTTGACCCCGTTGAACGACTGCTGGTTGGACGTGAACGAGATCGCCGGTGCCGCCCGGCCGCGGAGGCCCCAGTAGAAGAACTCGTTCTGGCTGATCAATTCGCCGCCGAGATTGAGGCCAAGGAGCCAATTCTGCGTCTCGATGTTGTAGTCGCCGCCGAAGCTCGTCACCGGCTGCCCGGGCATCCGCCCCATGAAGTTGACCGACTCGTTCACGTTGGCGACCCGCGGCCCGATGATCAGGCTCGGCAGCCATCCGCGCTCGGCATGGCGCGTCCATTCGCCGTTGGGCGACATCGTCACCTTGTCGCGGCCGAGCCGGCGGTGGATTTTCCAGTTCAGCTCCATGCTGTTGAAGTTCGAGGTCGTCTTGAGGTCGTATTCCTGGGCGCCGGTGAAACCCGGCGAGGCGGCCGCGAGCGTCGGCACGAGAAACGACGACGCGGTTCCGCTGTTGAGGACGATCGCGTTCCAGGTGTCGTTGACCACGAAGGCGAAGCCGCCGTAGTAGGTGAATTCGAGCGACTGGTCGCGATTGAGATAGTCGCGCCCGACGTAGGTACCGAGTGTCACCCGGGCCCCGGGGGAGAGGTCGTAGGGGATCGAATCGGTGACGAACACCCCCTGCTTGTTGCGCCCCGCCGGTACCGGCACGAGGATGTCGTGGCCGACGACGCGGCGGTATTCGCGATCCCGCCCCATCCACACGCTCTCGGCGGAGCCGTACCACTGCCCGAGCGAGAACCAACTCCCGGAGCTGACCTCGTCGGGCATCCGCTCCATGAACGACTCGTCGAGCCGCATGTCGTCGGCCATCCGCTGCGGCAGGTCCGGCACGCCCCCGAGGATCGGCTCAACGGGCACCAAAGCCCCTTCCACGGCCGATGGTTCGAGGATCATGCCCGGGTCTGCGGCCGGGGCTTCCTCGAGCTCGAGCGCCGGTGCCCCGAGCACCGCGGGGCTGGCGAGGACGCTCTCGGCGCGCGAGTCTGGGAAGACAGGCGCGACGTCGGCGGCCAGGCCGGTGGTGGCACAGCAGACGGCCGTCAACAGGCCGCTCCACACCGTGCCAGGCAATGTCGTCCTCGTCCGCATGAAGTGCTTCACGGTCGGCCCCGTGTGCGAAAAGTCGTCGAAACCCGAACAACCGGCATACGCGGTGGAGTTATCGTCACCGTCAGAATCGATTCACGAGAAAAATCCGTCGTCTTCACCGGCCGCTTGCCCAGCTTTCCAGGGTTGTCCATGCGGCCGTCGAGGCCTCGCCCCCGTGCTGGCCGTCACGATCCCCCCGCGCGGAAACTCCCCGCCCGGCCTCCAGTGCACCCCCGCCGCGGCACGATCCACAATAGGCCGCGTGGGCGGCGCGAGACGGCCGCGGAGGTTGTGCGATGCGAATGATGGTCAAGCGACAGCACCTGCTCCTCGCCGGGCTGCTCCTGTTCTTCGCGGGGGTCCAGTTCCGCGTCGTCGAGTCGTTCACCCTGTCCGAGAAGTCGACCCGGTTCATCGCCACTCAGCTCGGGGCCCAGCCGGCCGCCCCTGCCACGGCAGCGGGCATCTGGCAAGCACCGACGGGGCGGAAGATCCTCGCCCCGCCGCGCTGGCTGGGGCTGGCGCTGATGTCGGCCGGCTCCGTGCTCACGCTCCGCAGCCTGTCGATGCGCGGCGGCGACTGAGCATTCGCCGGGTCAGGCGAGCGCCTCGCGGATCACGGTTCCCGCCACGTCCGTGAGGCGGATGTCGCGGCCGCTGAAGCGGTAGGTGAGCCGCGTGTGGTCGATGCCCAGCAGCCAGAGCATCGTGGCGTGGAGGTCGTGGATCGTGCAGGCCTTGTCGACCACCCTGTAGCCGTAGTCGTCGGTCGCCCCGACGACCGTGCCCCCCCGGACGCCCCCGCCCGCCAGCCACATCGAGAACGCCTGGGGGTTGTGGTCGCGGCCGTCGGACCCTTGCGCGAACGGCGTCCGGCCGAACTCGCCGCTCCAGACCACGAGCGTCGAATCAAGCAGCCCGCGCTGCCCGAGGTCGGCGAGGAGGGCGGCGATCGGCTGGTCGACCGCACGGGCGTTGCGCGCGTGCCCCTCGCGGAGGTTGGAGTGCTGGTCCCAGCGGTCGGTCCCGACCGACGGGCAGGTCAGCTCCACGAACCGGACGCCGCGTTCGACCATCCGCCGCGCCAGCAGGCACTCGCTGGCGAAGATTCGCGTCGGCTCGTACTCGCTCTCCAGGCCGTAGGCGCGCTTCGTGACGGTCGACTCGGCGGCGAGATCGAGGAGGCCCGGGACCTCCGTCTGCATCCGCCACGCCAACTCGCGGTTGGCGATCGCGCTGTCGAGCGCGTCGGGCACCGCGGGATAGGCCGCGGCGAACCCACCGTCGAACCGCCGCGCGAGGTCGACCTTCGCGCCCTGCCGCGCCCGGCTGCCCTCGCGCGGCGCGACGTTGGCCAGCCCCGCCGCCGTCGGCCGGATCACCGACCCCTGGAACGTCGCGGGGAGGAACCCGGCGGTGAAGTTGTCGAGGCCACCCGGCGGGATCAGGCCGCCGTTGATCACCATGAAGCCGGGGAGGTCGGCGTTCTCGCTCCCCAGGCCGTACGTCGTCCACGCCCCCATGCTCGGCCGCCCCTGCAGCCCGCTGCCGGTGTGGAGGAAGTAGTTGGCGTTGGTGTGCTCGGGAAAGGCACTGGTCATCGAGCGGATCACCGCCAGCCGGTCGGACTCGGCGGCGATGCAGGGAAACAGGTCGCTGACGAGGATGCCGCTCTCGCCGTGGGCCCGGAACGTCCACGGGCTCGGCAGCACCGTGCCGACGTTGTTGAACTGCGTGGCGTCGACCTTGAACAGCTCGCGCGGGTTCCGGCCGGCGTCGCGCGCCAGACGCGGCTTGGGATCGAACGAATCGACCTGCGACACGCCCCCGTCCATGTACAGGAAGATCACCGATTGCACGCGCGCCGGATGGTGGCACGCGGTCACGCCGGCCGCCGCCGCCCGCTCCCCCTCCAGCAGCGCCGTCGCCGCCACGGCACCGAACCCGCAGGCCGTCTCCGCCAGCCACTGGCGCCGCGACGGCGCCGCGGGGCGGACGCGGCGGCAGGGAAACGGCGAACCGGAGCCGGGCGCGCTCATGGCAGGTAGATGAACTCCTTGGCGTTGACAAGCGCGTGGGCGAGATCCGCCCAGCTGGCCTCGTGGCGCGGATCGGCCGCGAAGTCGACGCCATGGAGTGCTGCCTGCTCGGCGAGAAACGCCTCGGCGGCGGTGATCTCGTCGGGGCGCGGCGGGCGTGCGAACACGGCGCCGACCAGCACCGCGATCCGCTCGCGCGGCGTGGCGACCGGCTCCGCCAGCACGCGTGCCGCCAGGAGCCGCGCCTGCTCGTGGACGAACGGATCGTTGAGGAGCACCAGCGCCTGCGCCGGGACGTTGGTGACGTTGCGCCGCCCCATCGCCTGGAACGGCACCGGCATGTCGAAGGCGAGCTGGAACGGGGGGAGGAAATTGCGGCGGATCTTCGTGTACAGGCTGCGGCGACCGGCCCCGTCGAGCGGCCCGGGGGACGGGCGCCCGCGCCCCTCCTGGAACTCCGTCAGGTGGACCTCGACCGGCGGTCCGCCGACCGTGCGGTCGAGCCGCCCCGACACGGCCAGCAGCGCGTCGCGGACCGCCTCCCCCTCGAGCCGCCGCAGAGGAGCATGGTGGAGGAGATGATTGGCAGGATCGACGGCCAGCGCCTCGGGAGCCGCGACCGACGACATCCGCCAGGCGTTGCTGACGACGACCTCGCGGATCAGCCGCTTGAGGCTCCAGCCCTCGGCGCGAAAGCGCACGGCGAGCCGGTCGAGGAGCGCCTGGGCGAGCGGATCGGCGGGGGCCTCGCCGAGGCGGCCGAAGTTGTCGGGGGTGGCCACCAGGCCGCGGCCGAACAGCCAGTGCCAGACGCGATTGACGACCACGCGCGCCGTGAGCGGATTGGCCGGATCGACCAGCCGTTCGGCCAGCTCGCGCCGCCCTGAACTCGCCGCCGGCCAGGCCGGCTGCCCGGCGCCGTCGATCGCCTCGAGGAACCGGCGCGGCACCGTGGCCCCGCGGCGCGCCGACGCCCCCTTGAGGAGGATCTGCTGCTCGATGCCGTTGCCGTCGAGCAGCGCCGGCGCCGTCGCACTCGCCAGCCGGACGTCGGCCGCGATCCGGGCGCGCTCGGCGCGCGCCCGTGCCGCGGCGGCGGCCAGCCGGGCCGCGGCACCGCCGGTCCAGTCGGTCGCCGGGTCGCCCAGCGCCGTCTCGAGCACCGCGGCCTGCGCCGTCCCGATCGGGCCACCGCTGCGGCAGGCGGCGAGGGCGTCGTCGAGGAGCGTTACCAGCGCCGTGGCACCGTCGGCGCCCGCCGCCACGCGCCGTTCGACCTCGAGCGCCACGGCGTCACCACGGCGCGGCTCGTCGGGCGCGGCCACGACCTCGGCGACGTCCACCGCGCCGGCGATCGGCGCGTATTCGACGTGGACGAAATGGCCACGCGACCAGTCGATGTCGGCGCGCAGGTCCTGCCGCACCCAGCGCCACTGCCCCTGAGTGTCGACGGTGGTCACGGTGCCGCCGTACAGCGGCCCGATGATCACCACGTGGCCATCGACGCAGGTGAAGATCTGCACGTGGCCGCGGACGCGGTGCCAGAGGACGCCCTGCGTGAGCCACACCTTCGGCGTCCGCAGCACCTTGCCGCCCCTGTCGACCCCACCGAGCGGACCCGGCTCGCGCTCGCCGGTCGACGTCGTCCGCGCCCAGACCTCGTCGGCCCGCGCGACGGACACCGGCAGGATGCCGAGGCCGGCCGCGGCGGCCCGCGGCAACGGCTGGCCGGCGACCACTCGCCGCCAGGCGGTGCCGTCGCAGACCACGGGGGTCGGCGCGGCGTCGTCGCCGTAATCGGCGATCACGACCGCGCCGTCGCGGGGCACCGGCGGCGCGGCGCCGGCGAGGCGCTCGCGGAGTCGGGCGAGCACCTCGTCGGGCGGCCGGGAAGCGATCGCCTCGGCGACGGCGGGGAGAAGGCCACGGCGCTCGGCCGCGTCGGCGGCAGCGAGGCGATTCGCCACGGCGCGGTTGGCGGGGAGCGTCTCGAACGGCACCTGGCGGTAGCTCGCCGACATCACCGTTCCGGCCAGCGCGTAATAGTCGGCGGCGGAGATCGCGTCGAACTTGTGGTCGTGGCAGCGTGCACAGCCCAGCGGCAGCCCGAGAAACGCCTTCCCGAACGTGTCGATGCGGTTGTCGATCCGATCGGCCTCGTCCTGCTGGATGTCGACCGGCGAGTGGACCTCCTCGCCGAGGAACCAGAATCCCGTTCCGACCGTCGATTCGTCGGCGCCGGCGGCGTCGAGCCGGGGCGTGGCGACCAGATCCCCCGCCACCTGCTCGACGAGAAACCGGTCGAACGGCAGATCGGCGTTGAAGGCACGCACGACCCAGTCGCGGTAGCGCCAGGCGTTGGGGATCGGGAAGTCGAACTCGTGGCCACGCGTCTCGGCGTAGCGGACGACGTCGAGCCAGTGCCGCGCGAAGCGCTCGCCGAAGTGGGGCGACGCCAGCAGCGTGTCGACATAGTGCTCGAACGCCGCCGGATCGGGGTCGGCACCGACACGCGCCACGTCGGCCGGATCGGGGGGCAGGCCGGTGAGCACCTCGGCGGCGCGGCGGACGAGGGTCTCGCGCGCGGCCTCCGGCGCCGGCCGCAGCCCCGCCTTCTCCAGCCGCGCGAGAATGAACCGGTCGATCTCGCCGCGGCACCAGTCGGGATCGGCCACGGCTGGCGGATCGACGGCAACCGGCGGCTGCCAGCACCAGTGCTCGGCGCGCCGGGCGGCGAGGTCGAACGTGGCGCGCGACGCCTGCTTGCCGTCGTCGGGCCAGGGGAGGCCACGGCGGACCCATTCCTCGAGCGTGGCGATCGCCTCGGCCGGCAGCCGCCCGGCCGGGGGCATCTGCAGGTCGCCGTCGTAGCGCACCGCCTGGATGATCAGGCTGTCGTCGGGCTTCCCGGCGACGGCGATGCCCTCGGCAGAGAGGAAATCGGCCCGCGAGTCGAACGACAGGGCCGCTTCGGGTTTGCCGTCGGCGGCCGAATGACACTCGGCACAGTGCGCGACCAGGAGCGGCCGGACGTTGGTCTCGAAAAACGACCCATCCTCGGCCGACACCGCAGCCGGCGCGGCGGCGACGGCCGCGGAGAACGCCACGCACGCCAGCGGAGTTGCCAGGGCAAGGACCACCCTGGCAACGCTCCGGTCCACCGCGGAACGACTCGCACTCACCACGCTACACCCCTCGTAGGGAGTACATGCCTTGCGACGTTCGGCATCTCCGGCCGAACCGGCCGGTATCACCCCAAAGCAGTCTATCAGCGGGCGATTTGCCATCTTTCCCCAGGACAAGTTGCGAAGGCGTTCGTTGTGCTCCAGTAATGGAGCACATGAGAACCGCTACCGTTCGCGATCTTCGCAATCGCTACCAGAGCCTGCTGCGGTGGCTGCTGGCGCCGGGCTGACGGTTCCGCTCTGACAAGGATCGCGCTGTGCCCCGCCCAGTCGGGCCCCCCCTCGTGTGGTGCGAACCGCCCCACCCACCAGGTCCACCTGGGCTGATTCGCTCCAGGACCGGACCGACGCTCTCCGTTACCTGGGGTGCTCGGCAGACTGTAGACACGCCCTAACACCCTGCTCATCATCGACTTTCGCCCACCTGTCGAAAGTGTGGGGAGGGATGGCGCGAGGGTTGCGCAGCGATTGGCGGGGCAATCTCGTTCGCTCGCGCTATCGACCGTTTTACGACCGTGCGCGCAGCCGGTGAGGAGGCTCCGTGTCGTCGCGCGTCCAGGTGTCTGGACGCCGGGCGGCGGCACCGATTCCTTCCTGAGTCTGCCACGGGAACACGGACGAATCGGTTCGGTTTCGGGGTCTCGCTGCGCATGTGGCGACGCCCTCTCTCGACGTGAAGCGCGCGGAGCGGCGCGCGACGACGCGTCGGGGCGGCTGCGGTCTCACCGCAGTGCCGGGATGCGCAGGCGCGCGGCGCCTGCGCGACCGGCCTGGGTGAAAGCACGCCATCCGCGCCACATCCGATCGCGCCGTGCCATGCCTGCGCAACCCTTGCCAGTGGGCTGGTCCGGTGGTCGGTCGTGGTCGCCGTCGGTCTGCCCCGGCTCCTCGTGTCACCGTTCACATCCCGTTTCCCTGTCCTTGAAACCTGCTCATGCCTTTGCGTCGCCTCGCGCCCTGCTCGAGTTCGCGCGCCTGTGGTCTGGCCGCGCTGATCAGCCTCGCCCTGATGTCGCAGGCTCCGGCCCAGGTGAGCGGCACATGGGCGTCGCCGCTGTCCGGCAACTGGAGCTCGTCGGCCAACTGGCTCGGCGGCGCGATTCCCGACGGCGGCGGGACGGCGACGTTCAACAACGCCCTCGGCCAGATCGGCAACATCACCGGCACGATCGACACCACGTCATGGACGTTGGGCCGGATCGTCTACGAGCAGGGCTTCAGTGTGTCGATCGCCGGCAGCGGCGGGGGCGGGATCGTCATGAGCGGCAGTGGCCTGACGATCGACAGCGTCCGGTCACAGATCTCGTCGGCGTCCTCGTTCTTCAACACCGTCAACGGGATCTCGGCCGTGATCTCGGGCACCGGCCCCCTCGTCAAGACAGGAAGTGGCAACGCCGCCCTGAGCGGTGCCAACACGTTCACGGGCACCGTGAGGCTCAACGAGGGCGCGCTGTGGCTGACGGCCGCCGGCCAGAACACGGCGCTGGGCAACACCGCCAACGTGCTCGAGTTCAACGGCGGCACGCTGGGGATCTCCACCAACGCGCTGACCAGTGCCCGAACCGTGGTCGTCAACACGGGCGGCGGCACGATCCGCAATTTCGCCGCCTCGACATTGAGCGGCACGCTCACCGGCGCCGGCACGTTGGCGGTGCAGGTCGCGACTGCGGCCACGACGCTCAGCGGCAACGTCTCGGGATTCACCGGCGGCCTGCGCGTCGACAATGGCTCGCTCACGCTCAGCGCCACGACGGCGCTGGGTGGCTCGGCCGCGATCGAAAACGGCGGCACGTTCACGCTCGCCAACAGCACCACGAACATCGTCAATCGGCTCAACGGGCGGTCGATCGCGTCGTTCGGGGGAACGCTCGTCTACCAGGGCAACGCCGCGGCGGTGAGCAACGAAACCGCCGGCACGCTCGCCCTGAAGAGCGGGGCGACGACGATCACGATGTCGCCCAACGCCGCCCAGCAGGCCAACCTGCAGTTTTCCGACATCGCGCGTGAGGACCGTGCGACACTGTTCGTCCGGGGCGTGAGCGGCGCCGCACCCGCCGCGGGCGTGGCAAACGTCTTGGTGACCGCGGCTCCCGGGCCGCAGATCGGCGGCGGCGGCGCGGCCACGTCGTCGACCGCGTCGATCGTTCCCTGGATCCTCAACAGCACCGTCAACAACACCACCACCGGCACCGGCCTGTCGTTCGTGACCTGGGACGCCGCGTCACAGCGGCTGATCCCGCTCGACACCACGACCGGCTATGCCACTACCCTCGCGACCGCTGCTGCCAACGAGAATGTCTCGCTCAACGCCGGTGGCACGGTGGCGGTCAACGCCGGGGGGCAGACGGTCAACGCCCTGCGCTTCGGGGCCATCACGACGCTGTCCGGTGCCGCGAGCGACGTGCTCACCGTTACCAGCGGGGCCGTTCTGTCGACCACATCCACGTCGATCATCGACGCGCCGCTCAATTTCGGCTCGGCCGAGGGAGTGGTCTACGCGTCTGGGGCGCTGACGATCAACGGCGCCATCGCCGGATCCAACGGCCTGACAAAAGCCGGGATCGGCGTCCTGACGCTCTCCGCCGCGAACACCTACACCGGGCCGACGACGTTGACCTTGGGCACGACGTTGGTGCCCGGCGGCATCGTCACCGCCGACGGTAGTGCCCCCAGCGTGTTCGGCCAAGACACGTCGCCGATCACGATCCTCTCGACCAACAACACGGCCAACGTTTCGACCCGGCTTTACACCACCGCCAACCTCACGATCAACCGCGACGTCGTGGTCAAGCTCGGAGGCGCGGCGACGACCGCGATCGGCACCTTTGGTAACGGCAACGAGTCGGTGACGATCAACGGCAACGTCACGCTCAACGCGGCCTCGCCGCAAAACCTCGCGCGCTTTCTGTCCCTCGAAGGGAACGACATCGAGGCCGAGGCGGTCCGGATCAACGGCAACATCTCCGGCTCCGGGGGCCTGCGGGCGAACTTCGCCGCCTACAGCATCCTCACCGGCAACCACAGCTACTCGGGCTCGACGTTGGTAGGAACATCCACGTTGACAGGTGGTTCGGGGAACACGTTCCAAGTCTTCACCGAAACCTGGGACGCGCGCAGCTCGACGGCGTTCGGCACCGCGCCGATCTACTTCCACAGTACGACCAACGCCACCCAGCCGGTCACCGGTACCGGGCTGATCGTGTCCGCTGGAAGCGGGCCCAACACGTTTGCCAACGACGTCATCCTCACCAACGGCTTCGCCCGGTTCGGCGGCTCGCAGCCGCTCACCCTCAACGGCGGCATGTTCCTGAATTCGGCCGCGAACAACAATTCGGTGGTTTCCGTCGAGAGCACGTCGGCCCCCGTGACGCTCAACGGAATCATCAACGGCGGCGGCGTGATCAAGCACGGCGCGGGAACGCTCACGTTCACCGGGGCGAACACCTACAGCGGCCAGACGATCGTGCGCGAAGGCACGCTCTCGGCGGCCACGATCGGCAACGGTGGCACCGTCGGCAATCTCGGCCAGGCACCGGCCAATTCGGCTTACCTCGTGCTCACCGGCAACGCGGTCGGTAACACCGGCACCCTCGCGTACTCTGGCGCCGGTGAATCGACCGACCGGCTGTTCACGATGCAGGGCTCGGGAGGCACGATCGATGCCTCCGGTTCAGGGGCGCTGGTGCTGGCCAACACCGGCACGATCAGCCAAGGCGCCGGCACGGTGGCATTTTCAAGCACGCTGGTCGCCAGTGCGGGCGTGGTCGGACTCACGACGTCGCAGGCGGCGCAGATCGTCGTCGGCTCGGCGGTGACGGCATCGGGGGCCGGCATTCCCGCCGGCACGACGGTCACCGAAGTCGGCGTCAACTTCGTGCGCCTCAGTGCCAACGGCACCAACACCGCCGGCGCACAGACACTGACCTTCACCCCCCCTGCCGCGCTGACGTCGCGTGTGCTGACGCTGACCGGGTCCAACACCGGCAACAACACGCTCGCGGCCGTGATCGCCGACGCCTCGGGCCTGCCGGTGTCGCTGGTCAAAAACGGCTCGGGCACGTGGCGCCTCTCCGGTGCCAACACCTACACCGGCGCCACCACGGTCCAGGCCGGGCGACTGATTGGCACCACGACGAGCCTCCAGGGCACGATCACGACCAACGCGGCGCTCGAGTTCAACCAAACCACCGACGGCACGTTTGCCGGCGACATCAACGGCACGGGGCTGTTCGAGAAGACCGGCACCGGCAGGCTGACACTCACCGGCGCGGCCCTCAACACGGGCTTCACCGGAACGGTCGGCGTCACCGGCGGGATCCTCGAGGTGGCCCCGACCACGGCGCTGGGCGCCGGGCCGGTGACGGTGGGGAGCGGCGCCTCGCTCGAGGTGCGCGGCACGCTCACGTCGACCGGCGTGACGATCGGCAGCGGCGCGACGCTGACCGGGACCGGTGCGATCAATGGCAACGTGCTCATGAACGGCACGCTCGCCCCGGGCGGCGGGCCGGGCACGCTGTCGATCACCGGCGACCTCGGCCTGTCGGCCGGATCGGTCCTCAATTTCGATCTCGCGGAGACCAACCAGACCGCCGGCGGCGGGATCAACGACCTGGTGATCATCAACGGCAACCTCGTCCTCGACGGCACGCTCAACGTGCCCGATCCGACGGCGGTGTCGAACTGGACGACCAACGCCACGCTTACCAACCCGATCGCCTGGACGCTGTTCACGTTCACCGGCTCGATCGTCAACAACGGCCTGGCGCTCGGCAATCTCCCGACGATCACCGGCACGGCCGGGCCGCAGTCCTGGGATATCGGGATCGTCCTCAACGAGGGTGGCGGCGGCAGCGTGAAGCTCGTCGCCGTGCCCGAGCCCTCGACGGCGCTGATGGTGACCGGTGCACTGGTGACCGGCACGGTCTACCTGCGCCGCCGCCGCCGGACCGCCTGACCGGCGCGGGGCGAGCGGACGGGCCAGGCAGAAGACCGAATTGCTGGCTACCCCGGTGAGTTTGCCGCGGAGTCCGGATCGGCCGAGGTGACGGGCGCGAAAATCACCCGAAGGCCGTTGGCTACGAGTGCTTTTGCGATCGCCATCCGGTCAGCTTTCGGCAGGGGCGAACCCGGATGGGTAGCCGCGAAAGTCGGATAGACCACATCGGCATGATTCGGGTTTGCCAGCCTCCGCCGAGGTTCAGCGGTCGATGGCGGGTCGAGCTCGACGGGCGACGCCGTGACCCGCAGGCCGACACTCCGACACTCGCCGGCCGCGAAATCCGCTCGCGCGAGGAGTCGCTTGCCGCGCAGTCTCGCTACCTCACGCCCTTCGTCCCAAATCTCATCCGTTGTCGCCTGCAGGTGCCTCATCACCGAGAGCTTCCCCGAGGCGGGCGGAATGAATTCGTTGTGCCGCAGCGTTCCATCGGCCCTGATGTTTCCCTGCACCATCACGAATCGGGCCAGCGTCTCCTCATCTGTGACATCGGGAACTTTGCTTGGATCGAGCATTCGAAGTGACCCCGGCTCATCTGTAAATCCGACTGAGGAGGTAGCGAAGCATCTCCGGGGCGTCGTCACCCACGTCGGGCGAAAATCGCCACGTGCCTCTTGGGTCATCGTCGCCGATCACGGCCGCCCAGTGCAGCACCCCAGCGGCACCGATGCTTACGCTGATCGTTCTCCTGGGACCGCGGTGCCATTCAAGGCAGAAGTCCCCATCGCGGTCTGCGCAGGCTTCAGGGGCGGGAAACGTCAGCGGCAAGGCTTCGACGAGCGCGATCGCCGAGCGGAGGCGATCCGGCGGCACCGCACGCGCCTCCTCGCCATCCCAATCGGGTTTGGAATACTGAATCCATTCCTCGAACAGCGCCTCAGCAGCGGGCTTTCGCGTTGGCCCGCTGGTGCGGGCGAAAGTCAGCGAAACGCGCTGTCGCTTTCGGCTTCCCTCCGCGATTTCTTCAAGTCGCAGGGCCGCGGGCCCCGCCCCGAAGTGCTTTCTCCAGCCGCCTGCCACCATCGATCATCTCCGCTCGCCAAAATGGGCCTCGGCGTTCCTGACAGTCGAGAAAAACACACGATTTTTCAGAAATCGCATTTCCTCGAGCCGCTGATCCGCCTCATCCAACGGAATAGTCTCCTCCAACGAGATATCAATGTCGAGGAACAGAACGCCCAAGTCGCCAGCCTCGCTGGGGTCCATTGCCCGTACAAGGCGAACGCCATATGCCGTGCCGGGCCAGCGTACGGCATCCTGATGGAAGAACGATGTCGACTCCAGGCCGAAATCGCTCCACGGGCGTCCCACGCCCTTCATGAAGGTGGCCACCCCCTTGCCGACGGCAAGCGGAATTTTGGAGATGGAGCGGACACCAAGTCGGCTGTACGTCGTCGGTTGAGCGGCCATGACAAACGCCGTAAGAAACGGGCGGGCCCGAGGAAGAAACTCCTCCCACCCCGCGTACGGCTCCAAACGACTGACCGCTACACCATTGGGAAGTATCTGGCCCACGACATGGCCGTCCGCGGAAACGACACGATATCCGGATTGCTCCACTGCCTCGGCAACCCCAACGCCGTGTTCCGACGCCGCGATCGTCGTCTGCAGGTGCCGCAAGGGCTGGATTGAGTAGCCCTTGAATGACTGCTCCAACGTCGGCCGCATTTCGTCGATCTTGACGGTGACGGTCGGCTCGGCACGCCATTCCACGACTGTCTCAACAACCGGCGCGTGAGCCAGCGCGGGAAACGTGTGCCGCACGTCGATGGCCGCGGAGACTGGTGGCTTTGCCATGGCAACGAGCTACTGTGAGTGAAGACCACGCCGGGCCCATCCTACACCCGAAAAACCTTCATCACCTCGTCCCCGAGGTGGTTGATGACCTTGACCGCGATCCTTCGGGACTTCGGCTTCGTGGACGCCCTTTTCGTATCTTCAGAGGGCTTGTCGTCGAGACACTCGCACTCGGCCTTGGGGAAGACATCCGCCTTCTCGCGCGTGGCCATCGGGAGAGCTGTCGGTTTGGGTGGTGGCTGCTCCCAGAGCCGGGCAACGCCGTAGAGTCGAGAAGGATCCTCACCGCATGTACTCCGCGAAGTCGTCGAGATGCGACTCGTCTTCGCACACGACGACCAGCGTCCCCAAGGCCGAACCGGGCGCCCGCGGCATCACGGGAATGGGCCCCTCTGCTTGGAGCCTGGCGATGGGCTGGTCGCTGCGGGTGATCGTCAATTCCTCGCCCGCACGGAGATGGTCGATCAACTCGGCAAGGCGGGCCTGGGCTTCATCAATCGTCACCGTGGCCATCGGTCGGCACCTCCAGAACGCTCTTGGACCCTCACCCTGGCGATGATTCTACCCCCTCACCCCACGACCGCACCGCCGCGATCGCGGGCAGCACCGCCCGTCACCCGAGTGATCAAGTCGGTGAAACAGCCCTTCACCTTGGCGGCAAACTCGCTCTCCATCTGGTAGACCTCGGTCAGTTCGGCGAAAGCCCAGCGGCCGTGGTGGCCAAGGCGGTTCACGCCGGGCATCCAGTAGGTTTTCATCGTCTCGGCCTTCTCCTTGGAATCCTCGCGGTGGTAGCCCTTGATCTCGACGACCTTGGGGAAGACATCTGCGTTCTTGCGCTTGGCCATCGGATCCTTCCTGGGAGTCGGGCGCCCGGCCACTCCGATCAGCGCGAGTTCACTCGTCAGCCCGAGAGGCTGGCGGCGGTCAGCCGCTCGATGGCAATGAGCAGCAGGCGATCATCGAAAAGCCTCAGCTTGCGGCGGGCGGCCGCGTGACCGCCCGGCCATTCGGCCAACCCCGCTTTGACGGCCGTAAGGGTCAGCGGGCATTGCCGTTCGGACGCCATCCAATCGACGGTTGCCAGCAGTTCCATGCCGAGCGGCGACTCGAATCCGTCGATCACCGCGGCAGTCGCCTCCAGCGCGTTGCGGTACTCGAGGCACTCCACCGACTGAAGGAACGCTTCGACTGCCGATCGCTTCGAGGCTTCGAACCAGATCAAATCGGTCGGCCCGGCATCGCTGAGCCGCTTCTCACAGTGCAGGTAGCTCCCGTCCAATTCATTGAGCAGGTGCCGGAGATTATCCGCGTACGGACCATACTTTTCCGGGGAATACTTCAGACCGAGGGGGTCGGTCAGCCGCAGCTTGCGGATCCCCCTGGTGAGGAACCACCCGAGCTTCTGCACTTCGAGGTTCGTGCAGTCCATTCCCAACACACCGTACCGCCTCACCAGCTCCGCCATCAGCGCCCGCGACGGCGTCAGGTGCTCGACACCGCTGCGTTTGGGGGTGTTGGGGTACTCCGACGTCGGCTCAAAAACGACGACGTCGACCTCGTCGAGATCGGCGAGCGCAAGATCGATCTCCCGTTTGACCTGCGACCATTCGAGCCCGCCGGCCCCGCAACCGAGCGGCGGGATGGCCACCGACCGAATCCGCCGCGCCCGGATCACCCGCGCCAGGTCGTGGAGGCCGTCGCGAATCCACTCCATCCTCGACGGCTGGCGCCAGTGCTTCTTGGTCGGAAAGTTGATGATCCAGCGCTGCCCGGTCAGATCGTGGTCGCGAACGACGAACATCGTCCCGACGTTCACTTCCCCTGCCCGACAGGCGGCGATGTACCGCCGGGAACTCTCGGGAAATGCTTCCCGAAACATGAGCGCGATCCCCTTGCCCATCACCCCGACTTCGTTGACGGTGTTGACGAGCGCCTCGACGGGGGCTTCGAGCAGATTGCCTTGGGTGTAGCGGATCATCAGAAGTACCAGGAGCGTTTTTTGAGGATTTTCAAACATACCCCGGCAGTTGTCTGTATTCCAAGGAGCCGCTCCAGAGGCCCCGGGCCATGGCACGCGATCCCGAGCAGCGCCGAGACGGGCAGATGGCGGTGGACGAGTGCTTCCGCCTGATACCGCTCGTTTCGTTCAGGGTGGTTCGGATCCCGTTGGAAATTCCGCTCGCGGAGCAAGTGCCAGTCGATGCAGTCGAGGTCGTGCAGGTCGGCAAGGTATCGGGCCGTCTGAACGTAGGCGTAGCGGTCGGTGTAGACGAAGGGTGTGACGGTCTCGACGAGCTTCGGCAGCGACGACACCAGGATCACGATGTCGGCCATCGGGAGCTGCTCCACCCCATGCCCCGTCTTGATCTTGAGGAGCATCGGCGAGTGGGGCGTGAAGTAGAACGGAACGTAGTCGCTCAGCGTTCCGCCGGGCGCGATGGGCACCTTTCGGTTCGAGCGTCTGGTGATCAAGTCGGGGTCACCGATGGACCGAAAGGCCGGGTCCTTCGTGGCAGCACTTTGACAATGGACGCCGTGGGAAAGGATCCACGGCACGTTGTCGATGTGAGTGATGCGGAAGATGAGGGCCTTCTCCCGGGAGATGTCGCTCATACCCGCCCTCCGCGGATGATCGACGCGGCCACGGGAGTCGGCACGTCTTCGATCGACACGGAGGCCATCATTCGCTCCTCACCACCCGCCCGAGCGTCGCCGTTGACTCGCGCTGCCTGCCGCTACACCGGCTTCAGAACGGGCGGTGCACCGGCTGCCTCGATCAAGTCTCCAAACGCCCTCTCGATCTTGGCGGTGAACTCGCTCTCGATCGTGTAGACCTCGGTCAACTCGGCGAAGCCCCACCGGCCGTGGTGGCCGAGATGGTTTACGCCCGGCACCCAGTAGGTCTTCATCGTCTCGGCCTTCTCCTTGGCATCCTCGCGGCGGTAGCCCTTGATCTCGACGACGAGGTTCAGGAGATCATCGTCACCGTGGCCGTCATCGACGCGCACGATGAAGTCGGGGCGGTAGCGGCGGACCTCGGAGCCGTAGCGGTAGGGCACCTCGAAGCCGAGCCCGTGGTTCTTCACGTAGGCCCGGACCTGCGGATGATCCTCGACCACGCGGCAGAGTTGCGCTTCCCAGCCGCTGTCGCAGACCACCCAATTCACGTGGCAGCGGTCGGGGGCCGTCTCCCACATGGTGTCGCGGGACGTGGTGAAGTTCACGAAGCGGGTGGAGCCGGTCGGGTTGTAGGCGTCGAGCATCGCCATCACCGGCCGGTCGCCGAGGTAGGCGGCGGTGATCCCGGTCGTGATCCGCTGGCAGGCCATGTCGGCGAGTTGCTCGTAGAGGAGGAGCGCCGGGTAGGTGTTGCCCTTGCAGACGAGGCAGGTGTCGAGCCACTGCTTGGCGATGCGCTTGAGTTGGCCGAAGAGGTGGAGTTTTGGATCGCCCCCGGCATCGAGAAACTTCGTGTAGATGAGGCGCTTGGCGATCTCGTAGAGGATCGACGACTGTCGCATCTCCTCCAAGTGCTTGAGCGTCATGTCGACGGATTGGCCGATGATGCCGCTGTTCTTCGTGATCGACGGCCCGACAAGATCGGGGGTGAGCTCGAGGACGGAATCGGGGCCGAAGGTGGCCTGGAGATGATCCTCGGGGAGCTCCACCCGATAGCCCTCGACGCGCGGAAAGCGGATCTCCAGGTGGTCGCGGTCGGGGCGGATCGCCTTCACGGTCTTGGTCTCGCGGGGCTTCTGTAGCGGGGCGATGACCGGCTTGGCGGTGAAGTCGAAGGGGATCCCGAAGACATCGGCATACTCGACGTTGAACAGGCCCTTCTCGTTGAGTTCGTAGGACTGGCGACGGAGCGAGCGGCCGATCACCTGCTCGCAGAGAAGTTGGGTGCCGAAGGCGCGGACGCCGAGCACGTGGGTGACGGTGTTGGCATCCCAGCCCTCGGTGAGCATCGACACCGAGACCACACACCGGATCCCGCCGCCGAGCGTGCCCGGCTTGCCGACGGTGTTCATCA
>Ga0194129_10002007_pt1 | contig 31607 bp, 36 predicted proteins | sample TA2KigCa35mmetaG_FD_150862 | JGI IMG/M metagenome (GOLD analysis project Ga0194129, IMG submission 150862) | Freshwater microbial communities from Lake Tanganyika, Tanzania - TA2015038 Kigoma Deep Cast 35m | ecosystem: Environmental > Aquatic > Freshwater > Lake | place: Tanzania: Lake...
TTTAGTGATTTTCATCGACTTTATTAATAAGTTTTTAATATTTTTGATAATTTATATTGTCAAAATAAATATTTATTGGGCTTTTTGACCATTTTATTGATGTTTCGTTTAATTTAAAGCTTGACACAGCCTGGTCAGAAGCTAAACTGCTCTCAGCTAAATTAATCACCCCCTCTGACCGGAGAAAAATATGCTCAAGCAGATCGCACTCGTTGTCGCACTAGTAGCTAGCAGCGCCGCCGTCGCCGGCAGTGCTGGCACCACCGCCATCATTTCCGATAAAGAAGAAGTCGTGACCTTCACCGTGGCTGACAACACCTGGGCTGTTGTTGCCGCAAACAGCACCAAAGGCCTGACCAAGATGCGCGAATTCCATGACATGGGCGATGCGGGCGTTCAGCAGATTGATTACGTCGTCAACTGCAGCAACCGCAAACTTTCGATGGCCAACTTCCAGGTGCTAACTGAGATGAGTGCAAAGACCGAAGTCGCCGATCGCAGCATGGGCGACCTGAAGTTTTACCAGCCTGTGATTCAGCACGACATCAACATTGTTGATAACGTCTGCGGTGGCCGCTTGGCGATGAACAAACTGCGCGCAATTAACTGATCGCAAGCTTCTGCCTGAGTCGAAAACGCCGCCATTTGAACTGGCGGCGTTTTTGTTTATTGATCGCGATGCAAACTCACGCCTGGTGTTGATACTCGAGTAAATGCGCAAGATCGACATACTGCAGCGCGTTAATGTGCGTGCTCTCCAAAATCACATGGGGTGCTACACCAGCGTCAAACGCCTCTTTCCAGCGCAACGCACACAGACACCACCGATCGCCAGCAACCAAACCGGGAAAGCGGTACTCTGGTCGGGGTGTACTCAGGTCATTGCCGCGTTGACGCGAGAAAGTCAAAAATCCATCGGTCATCTCAGCGCAGACCACGTGCGAGCCTCTGTCGCTTGCATCCGTATTACAGCAGCCGTCGCGGAAGTATCCGGTCATTGGCTCGGTCGAACAAACTTGCAGCGGTGTACCGAGTACATTGATGGCCATGAGACGTTTTCCTTAATCAAGAGATCATCATGAATACACAACTCACACGCTGGATTATATTGCTGGCGATAATGCTACCCTGCTTTTCAGGTGCGCAAGAGACCGGTTGGATTACCGATAAGAACGGCTGCAAAATCGTGAACATTGCGCCGCAGGATGGCGAGAGCGCTGACTGGACTGGTGAATGCCGTCAAGGTTTCGCACACGGCGATGGCACCCTTACCTGGTCGGTAGCTGGCGTGGTCACCGAGGTTTACCAAGGCAGCATGGCGGACGGCTATGCCGAGGGCCAAGGCAAACTGTGGCGACGCGGCGGCGCCTATGTCGGTGAATGGAAACGTAGCCTGCAGCACGGACGCGGACGCTACGAAGACGAAGATGGCAGCTGGTACCAGGGCGAATGGGCCGAGGGCGTGCCACACGGACGCGGCAAAATGCGCACGCCCGATGGTCAGGTACTCGATGGCGAGTGGAATAAAGGTGAATGGGTAGAGCCCGATGCAATGCCAAACAGAACCTGACACCGGCCAACGCGTGTCAATCGTGCGCGCCCGGTATTTGGCGGCCACAGTGACCGCACTCACTGTTTTGCAAACGCTGCGCGCGCCACGAGCGATATGAAGCGGTAGGTACTTGATCATGGCACAAGCAACCCAGACCCGTGATGTAGTCGTGCTCGGCGCCGGGATCGTCGGCACAACGCTCGCGCTGAAGCTGCAAGCGCTTGGTCATGACGTGACTCTGGTAGACAAAGATCACCCGGGCGCGGCCACAAGTTTCGGTAACGCCGGACTGATCGAGCGCTCTGCCGTGTTCCCTTACGCTTTTCCGCGCGATCTGCGCACGCTGCTCGCGTATGCGTTGCAGCGCTCAACTGCGGCCCATTATCACTGGCAAGCGCTGCCCTCTTTGCTGCCCTATCTGGCAGGCTACTGGGGTCACTCATCTGCAAGCAAATATCCGGCGGCGATTAGAGGCGCGCTGCCCCTCATCGAGCACAGCTGGTCAGAGCATCAGCCACTCATCGAAGCCGCCGGCGCATCTGCGTTAGTGAATCAACATGGTTGGATCAAGGTGTGGCGCAGCGCTGGCGCAGAAGCAATCGCGCTACGACAAGCAGAGCAAAGCCGAGACTATGGTTTGCGTGTACGAGTTTTATCTGCTGCAGAGTTGCGAACGCTAGAGCCGAATGTCAGCGCAGTTGCACAGGGCGGTGTGCACTACCCAGACTCGCGTCAGATTCAAGATCCGTACGATCTGACACTGGCATATTTGCGTTTATTCGAGCAGCGCGGTGGTCATTTTTTGCGCGGCGACGCCGAAACACTCTCGAGCCATGCCGATCTTTGGCGAGTGACCACCAGCATTGGGCAAGTAGATGCCCACCAAATTGTGATCGCGCTGGGCCCATGGGGTGAGTCGCTCGCGCGTCGCCTGGGCTATCGCTTGAACATGGGCGTCAAGCGCGGATACCACATGCACTTTGATAGCGCGACCGCCGCGCTCTCGCATGTCGTGGTCGATGTTGATCATGGGTACGCATTAGCGCCTATGAAAAAAGGCATACGCCTCACCACGGGTGCCGAGTTCGCTTTTCGCGACGCAGCGCCGACCCCGGTGCAACTCGATACCTTGGAGCCGATTGCACGGCGGCTGCTGCCGATTGGCGCGCGACTGGAGTCTGCGCCATGGCTTGGTGCGCGACCCTGTACAGCCGACATGCTGCCGATTATCGGGCCTGCATCCAAGCATCGGGGTTTGTGGTTTTGCTTTGGTCATGCGCACCACGGTCTGACGCAGGCAGCATCCAGCGGCCGCCTGCTGGCAGAAATGATCAGCGGACGCGATCCCTATATCGATCCGTCACCGTACCGCGTGGATCGATTTTGAAGCGCTGAACCGCTCGACTCAAAGATGTAAATACGCCATCCCGCCGAGAATTAAACCGAATCCAGCTAGGGTGTACATCGCAATCTCCATCCCACGACGACGTGTAAGCAGCGCAATCGCCGCGAGTGCGATCGATACCTGAATGGCGGTGGTGGCTTGCGCCCAGCGATGATGCTCGTGCATTTGTGACTCGGATTTTGTGTCCCAATCGAGCGAGTCTTTTTCTAATGCCTCCGCTTTGGCTTTGATTTCCTGTTTCTCGGATTTATAGCGCTCAATCGAGTCAGTATAGCGTTGCTTGCGATCAGGCTGCGTCACAATATCGAGCGATAGCTCGGCCAGATTCTGCTTGCTGCTTTTAGCCTGATAATAATTCCATTGATTAGATGCCTCGGTTTTCTTGATCGCTGCATTATTCTTGAACAGCGCGGCGTTCGCCTGCGTGTAACCGCCCATGTATGAAAATACGGCACCAACTGTAGCTAGCAAGGCAGTAGCGACCGCCATACTGGTTAAGCCGTTGGTGTGACTGGCATGCTCGACCTCATGGTCGTGCGGTCCGTGCACATGAAATCCACCCTCTGACATGACTTTCCCCCTCTTTTTTATGAATGGTAGGCGCGCTAGCGTATCATCTCGGCATCGTTCACAGAAAACTTCCGCCGAGACGTACCGTGAAACAAACGATTATTACCTTGGATATGGAGGGCGTGCTAACGCCAGAGATCTGGATTGCTGTTGCAGAAAAAACCGGCATTGCCGAGCTGCGCCGTACAACGCGCGACGAGCCTGATTATGACAAGCTCATGAAAGGCAGGCTTGCGCTGCTTGATCAGCATGGCCTGAAGCTGTCGGATATCCAGACAGTCATCGCTACTCTGCCCTTGCTGCAAGGCGCCAAAGCCTTCATGGATCAATTACGGGCGGATTTCCAGGTAATTATCCTGTCCGACACATTTGAGCAATTCGCTACGCATTTCATGCAGCAACTGGGCATGCCGGCGCTACTCTGCCACACCTTGGTTGTTGAGGACGACCGGATCACCGACTACCGTCTGCGCATACCTGATCAAAAGCGCAAGGCAGTCGCTGCATTCAAAAGTTTGAACTATCGTGTGATCGCTGCCGGCGACTCGTTTAACGACACCACCATGCTAGCTGAGGCTGACGCAGGCTTTTTGTTTCATGCGCCAGATAATGTGATTGCGCAATTCCCGCAATTTACAGCCGTGAATGAATTTGACGCGCTGCTGGCATTAATCCAAAGCGCTGCCAAGGGCTAATCAAAATACGGCATGTTCACCCAGATTGGCGTGCTGCCGTCCTGCGATTAATTGGTCGTAATAATCAAACAAAGTTTGCTCACCATAGGATGGTGTCGCCGCTGCATCGTAGCGCGCGCTTGCCTCATCCCACAGCAACATGGATTCAGTGGCGTAGTAACGTCCGATTTTGGCGAGCTCTGCTTTGTCGGCAAGTGACGGCAGCAGATAAGCAGCGAGCGATAAGCCGTGAATGATGACATCCATCAGCGCAACCGGAACCCGGCGATACCGCGGGGTCATACGAAGGTGTTTGAATAAATACTCGGCTTGTTGCAAGGGCGTGATGGCCTCGCCCGGACCGCCGATAGGCAAAATCGCATGATGCATGCGCACGTCTTCAATACAACTCGCCATATAGCTCGCCAGATCATGATTACTGATCGGTTTACACGCAGTGAGCTGCCCATCACCAAACAACAAAAAGGGTTTGCCCTCGCGTATGCGCTTGAGTTGGCCAGACAATGACTTGAAAAAAGCCGTGGGGCGTACGATGCTATAGCAAAGACCAGATTCAATCAGTTCACGCTCGAACGCCAGCTTCGCACGCTGAAATGCCAACTGCGGCTTTTGCACGCAGATAGCAGACAGCAGGACGATATGTCGAACACCTGCAAGGCGCGCCTGGCTAAGCAGCGCTGAGTGCATGCCGTAGTCAATCTTCCAGGCATCTGCCGGCGCGCCTGTTCGAGACGCCAGGCAAGAAACGATCACCTCGATCTGCTCGCGCTGAAGTGCTTCGGCACTGATAAATGCATCAAGCGCATGTCCGACAAAAACAAGATCAACCCCGGGTAAGAGCGCACGAATCCGATCTTGACCCAGGGCGCCTTTAAAGCCAGCCGATGTGCGTACCGGGCAAGTAACGTGATAACCCCGCTCTGCTAATGCCTTTGCCACGGCTTGTCCGATGGTACCGGTGGCACCAAGTAGCAGCACCCGCATCAGTGCTCCAGTGCTCTCGATTGAATCGCGGCGGTTAACAATGTCAGCCGCCGGATGAGGTGTCGCGTCACGCTTTGGCGTTGTACAGCACGCCTTTCAGGTTTTCGATGGAATGCGCAACGCGGATCACCGCCTCGGGGGGAATCTGCCGCACGACATCGCCACTGGTTTTGTCGGTGACGGTAATAACAAAGGTGTTGATTCTGCGGTCAACACCAAAGCGCAGATTACGGTCATCTGCCTGCATCTGCCGGTTCAGCTGATCCACCACCTGCTCATACTGCTGCACCATTTTTTCGGCGTCGGTAGGTAACTGAGCGCGCGGCGACGGCACATCGACCGGCGCGCGCGGCGGGGTCAACATACCCTGAGCTTTGGCCGCCTTGAGCGCCTGTGGCGTCATGCTGCTTGAAGGCGCAGGCATGGTCGGCATCTTCGCTAAAGACGCGGCGGCCGGATTAACCGAGGGCTGATCGACAACGATATTCATAGCTAGTGCTCCAGTGACGGCACTACAGCGCTCATGACAACTCGCCCAATGGCTCCAAGGCATGAGGCAAACGCGTAAGTTTACTCCATTAAAAATCGGTAATCATCTCAAAGTGAATAACAAAAAAGCAATTTTTATAGAAATGCTTTGTCGGACTTTGGCCCCAATAAAATAGCTTCGCCGCATCGCTTCAAGAGCATCTCTGCAAGCGCATTACAATGATTACAATGCGGTCGTTGCTTGATATTCAAACCGAATAAGGACCTCCCCCATGAAAATCGCCGTGGCCGGCGCCGGCTATGTCGGCTTATCGATCGGCGTGCTGATGGCGTTGCGGCATGAGGTCCGAGTGCTTGATATTAATGCGGAGCGTGTTGACGCAATCAACCGCAAGCATTCCCCGGTCGACGATGCCGGTATTCAGCAGTATCTGCAGCAGCAACCGCTGCAGCTGCTCGCCACCCAAGATAAGCACGAGGCCTATGCCGATGCTGATGTGGTGTTTATCGCAACCCCTACCGATTACGACCCTAAGGCCAATTATTTCAATACCAGGCAAGTTGAAGCCGCCATCGCCGATATTCTGTCTGTGAACAGAAACGCCTTGATGGTACTGAAGTCCACCGTACCAGTGGGCTACACCGCTCAGATCAGTAGCGAGTTCGGTTCACAAAATCTGATCTTCTCACCTGAGTTTTTGCGCGAAGGTAGCGCCCTGCACGACAATCTGTACCCGTCGCGTATTGTGGTGGGTGAGGCATCCAAGCGCGGCCAGGTCATCGCCGATCTGCTGCAACAAGCAGCGCTTGCCAAAGACATACCGATTGTCCTGACCGGCAGCGCAGAGGCAGAGGCGATCAAGTTGTTTGCCAATACCTTTCTGGCGATGCGAGTGGCGTTCTTTAATGAGCTTGATTCGTATGCCATGACCCATCAGCTGGATACTCGCCAGATTATTGATGGTGTTTGTCTTGATCAACGTATCGGCAATTATTACAACAACCCATCGTTCGGCTATGGCGGCTACTGCTTGCCGAAAGATACTAAGCAGCTACTAGCTAACTACCATAATGTTCCGCATAACCTGATCCGCGCGATTGTTGATTCAAACGCCACTCGCAAGGACTTCATCGCCGATCAGATTATTCAGCGCAAGCCAAAGATTGTCGGTATCTATCGGCTGGTTATGAAAGCAGGTTCAGATAACTTCCGCAGCTCTTCGATACAGGGCATCATGAAGCGCATCAAAGCCAAAGGGATTGAGGTGATTGTGTATGAGCCGCTGCTCGGCACAGCTGATTTTTTCAATTCACGCGTGGTCAATCAGCTTGACGAATTCAAGCAGCTCGCTGATCTGATTATCACGAACCGTCAGGTACAGCAGCTCGCTGATGTCAAAGACAAGGTTTATACGCGTGATTTGTTCGGGGGTGACTAAGTATGAGGCTGATTGTGACAGGTACCGCCGGCTTCATCGGCTGCTCGGTCGCGTTGCGCCTGCTCGAACGTGGCGACACAGTGATCGGTATTGATAACCATAACGCCTATTACGACCCGCAGCTGAAGGCGGCACGGGTGGCGCGACTTGCGCAGCATAGCAACTACCAGCATCACAAGATCGAATTGGCCGACCAAGATGCGGTGAATCAGTTATTTGCCACCGTGAAGCCAACGCGTGTCGTAAACCTGGCGGCGCAAGCCGGCGTGCGCTACTCGCTCGAACATCCAGCGACCTACATCGACGCTAATATCGTTGGCTTCATGAATATATTGGAAGCCTGCCGACAGCACCCCGTTGAGCACTTGGTTTTTGCCAGCAGCTCGAGTGTCTATGGCGCAAATATGCGAATGCCGTTTTCGGAGCAAGATGGGGTTGATCACCCGCTCTCACTCTACGCAGCCACCAAAAAAAGCAATGAGCTGATGGCGCATGCCTATAGCCACCTGTTTCACTTGCCGTGTACCGGGCTGCGGTTTTTTACAGTGTATGGGCCATGGGGTCGGCCGGATATGGCCTACTTCAAATTTACCCGCGCGATACTCGCAGGAGAGCCGATCACCGTGTTCAATCACGGACATCATCAGCGTGACTTTACCTATATCGATGACATCGTCGAGGGCGTCGTTCTGGTACTCGACCAGCCCGCCAAGCCGCAATTGGATTGGAACCCGCTGATACCCTCACCACATAGCAGCAACGCACCGTGGCGCATCTATAACATTGGGCATGGCGATCCGGTCGCACTAATGGACATGATACAAGCACTTGAGCAAGCGCTCGGGGTATCAGCACGCCTGGAATTTTCTTCCAAGCAGCCGGGCGACGTGGATGATACGCATGCCGATGTATCCCAATTACAAAACGATTTCGGCTACCGACCAAACACCTCGCTAACACAGGGCTTGGGTAATTTCGTTGCCTGGTATCGTGATTACTTCAAAGTGTAATTCCTGTACCTGCTCACGAAAAATCAAGAAAATCCTCTGAATCAGTCGCCACACTTAAAAACGCTGAGTGCCTGACCAGTAGCACCACGATATCCGCCTTGGTGCGGGCGTAAGCTAATTCTTTCAGACTCACTCGGCCCTTCAATGACGCAGGTAACTGGGTCACGAAGGGATCCACCGCCCACACCTCACCGGGATGCGACTGCGCTACTTCGAGTGCGATCTCTACTGCAGGACTTTCACGAACATCATCAATATCCGGTTTGAAGGCCAAACCCAAAAATGCGATAGTCATTTCTTTCGCGGTTTGGTTAGGGACACGCTGCATGCGCTGACGAATATGATTACGAATCTTTTCAATCACCCACTTGGTTTTGCTGAGATTTACATTGCGCGCAGATCGAATCAGACGTGATTCATTTTGTGCACCATTAATAATGAACCACGGATCGACCGGAATACAGTGTCCGCCAACTCCCGGACCGGGTTGGAGTATGTTGACGCGAGGATGAAGATTCGCCAGTAGAATCAATTCCTTGACATCGAGCTCGTATCGATCGCAGATCATCGAGAGCTCATTGGCATAGGCAATATTTACATCGCGGTAGGCGTTCTCGGCTAGCTTGCATAACTCGGCAGTACGGGTATCGGTGGTAAAGCAGCGCCCTTTCACAAACCGCTCATAAAAAGCCAGCACTCTCAGCGAGCAATTTGCTGTCACGCCGCCAATCACGCGGTCATTGTGCTCGATCTCGTCAACCAACCGGCCTGGTAGCGCCCGCTCTGGGCAATAAGCGATCGCAACATCAGCACTTGGACCGTCGCGATACGGCATCTGCAAATCGGGGCGCAGCTCTGCCAGACGGTCGCGCACGCTTTCGGTGGTACCGACGGGTGAGCTTGACTCAATCACCAGGATCGCACCTCGCCGCAGTACGGGAGCAATCGCATCAACAGCGGCGTTAAGAAAACTGAGATCTGGACGATGATCAGGCAGCGTTGGGGTCGGCACGCAAATCAGGTATGCCGCCGCCACCTCCGGCTTCATCGAGGCACGCAATTGCTTGCCACCGACCACGCGCTGCAGCAAGGATTCCAAGCCGGGCTCAACAAAATGCAGGCTACCCGCGTTAACGCGGTCGACCACCTCTTTTTTGATATCGACCCCTAGCACGGGTATTTGCTCGTTGGCGATCAAGACCGCCGTGGGTAGACCGATAAAGCCTAACCCAACAACACAAGCAGTCGGTTCGAGTTTAGTCACCATTGCCACCTACCTCACGGCGATTCGGCGGGTACATCGCGCTCTGGTAGCGACGCGCAACCTCGCGGTAGCGAAGTGCCAGCGCCTCATGCACTGCGACCAACTCATTCACCAAAGGGACATGCGCCGGGTGGTAAAGCAGGCCGCGCTCGGCCACCGCTTGCGCAGTCAGCAGGTCACCCATCACCCGCAGACAATACGCACTGCTCAGGTATACCTCAGCAGCTATGGGCGTGGCACCGGCGTCATCTGCACCGACTTTGTCATGCAAGCGGCAGGCGTGCTTTAGGCGCACCGCTAGCGCGACGGACTCACCGATAGCGTGTTCTGCAGCCAGCCGCTCGGCCCACTGCTGCGCTTCGAGCGTGGATAGTGCCGCGTCAATCGGTATGTTTGTTTGCATGATCCGGGTAAGGGCTGCTCGTCGACATGCTAGTTTACTCGGCTCTAACCCGCTCGTCGCCGCAGTCGACGCCAGCGCCAGCCAAGCGTGCTCACCCAATGCCGCTCAGGCGAAGGCGATCACGCCGATACCACACTGCTTTGACTCGCCGGTCGGCGTGCGCGGCAAATAATCTACCTTGAAAAAAATATCCCAGCTCAGGAATCGGCGATCCTGCGTGATCTCCTGCCATAACTCGACGGGACCCGAGGCATATTTTGCATGGTCGTGGTGAGTGTCATGGAAGCAGATAAAACCGGGGTGATCAACCTCGGTATGCCACAGCTCCCAATCCGCTTTCACTCCCTTGTACGAGTGATTGCCGTCAATGAAAATTATATTGGGGCGGCGACCACCGGAAATCTCCAATACCTTGTCGCGCGTCTCCGGCAAACTACTGTTGCCGTAGATATCTGCCGGTGCGTCCTTAGATATATCAATGCCGATATAGTCGGCCTGCAGCAGTTGCTGCCAAAAGCGTTTTTGATGCCCGCCCATCGTGCCAATCTCAAGTACAAGCGGCGATGGCACTGCGCTACACAACCACAAGCACTCGAGAAACTCATGCGGAATCTGATGCGGCCGTTTGCTCGGAAGCCAAGGCTTGGCACGCTCTTTCTCGGTCTGTCCCTCGAACCATAAATCCCAAAATGTTTTTTCGAATTCTTGACGCGTCATTGGAATACCCTTTTTATTTCAGATTGCCAGTAATCTCTCAAACGATTCTCTTCAAACATGGCACTGGCATAGCGGTGAATCGCCTGCGTGTCATATTGCGCGTGTGCCAGCGCAATGATTTTTGGAATCGCGCTAGTCACGCTGTCGGCGCTCATCACATGGTAGCGTTGCTCACCGGCGGGACCAGCCAGGGTGAACACACCCTCTTCGGCGGGAAATTCCCATGCGTTCAGGTTAAAGGTCCAGCGCCCGGCAGATACCACATCAAAATTGCTGCGCCCCCAGTCAAGGTCACCTGTCAGGCGCACCATGCCGCGCACCTGCGGCAGCACCTCACGAAAATTACAGCGCCCCAGCGCTCGAATATGCGGGTGCTCAGGCAAGCCGCGTACCGGTGCGCCTTTATTGCTGATCACCCAGATCTCGATACCCGCATTGGCAACTGCCAGCATCGCCTCCAGAATCTGTTCATCTAGTCCGCTGCAGTAAGCCCAGTCCGGTTTCCAATACCACAGCACGCGCGCCTCGCCCGGTAACGGTGGCGGCGCCTCGGCCAAGTGCACCGGATAAGGCCGGTAATGACAGCTGGCCTCGATCCCGACGCCGCGCAGCACGAGCGCCGCGGTGTTGCTGTTGGTCCAGACACCGCGGTGATCTGCCTGCTTAAGCCGCGCCCGGGTGTACTCCGGATTAGCCAGTACGCGCCGAACCGTCATTCCGGTAAGGTAGGTAATTCTTGGAATCGGCAACGGACGGAAATCATTATTCAAAATGGCACCATCGAACTGCGTCCAGTCCGGCATGTCTTTGCACACATGAATATCAATCACATCGCACTCAAGCAACTCGGCTATGCGTTCGATGCTGCCCTTGATCGAGGTGATCCAAGGGTACAGTGCGATTTTTAGCGGCGCCTTAGCCATCGAGCCGGTACCCTTTCTTGCGCACTCCCTTGAAGTGCACCAAAACGGCTGATGCATCGGCCTTGCGCGCTGACCAAGCTTCCTTGGGTAGTTGTTGCACCCAATCTGGCGAGATCGTATTCATACGCTCGATCAAGCGGTTGAGTGCGGCCTGATCACAAAACCAGTTGGGTTTCCAGTGATTCTCTCGATAGAAATCGTCGCGCACCTGCGCCATCTTGTGACCACTTGGCGCCAGGCCGAATTCAAAGGTCAGCCGGGTCCATTCCAGCATGAACATGCGCGCGAAGTCGCCGTCTTCGTGATTGAGGATCACCACCGAGCTGAGGTAGTTCTGCGTCACCCCATAGATCTGCACCATGTCGCGCTCGCCGCGACGATTAATCGCTGCGATTTTCCACGGACCCGGCCAGATAGTGTCAGGTACATCACCGACTAATAGATGATCGGCGTCGACCAATGCGACCGGCCCCTCGCACAAAGCCTGATCAACGACTGGCAGGCATTTGGTCATGGCATGGCCGTAAAAATTCATGCCCTGCCCCTGCTGCGCTATCGGCACCACAATGGCGCGATAGCCACGCGCCTCACAACTTTTCGCCAAGTCATCCGCTAGTTCTTCAAATCGACCGGGCGTGCAGTAAGTGACAAAGGTCAGTGGGTGATAAGCCATCGAATCATCCGTTAGTGAAGGGTCGCAGCGCTGGACTGGTACAACGCGCTTAGCGTGGGAATGAAGGTATCCAGTGTGTAGGTATCGCGTAGCACGCGCCAATCCGGCTTTAGCTTGCGCGCGGCGTGGTAGGCCTCGACCAGATCTTGCTCGCGCTCGACATCGACACCCCATACTCCTTGCCAAAGCGATGCCGTCGAACCGGCGCGATAGCCAAGCAGTGGCGTGCCTGCAGCGATTGGATCAAATGCCTTGTTCGGCCAGCAGCTCATCGCGTACTCATGCTTGACAGAATCAACACCGTGATCGTTATAACCAATAAAGCTCAGCTCATACTGCGCCAGCACCGGCACGATCTGGTCGGCGGCAACCGGCGAATGCAAAATGCAACCAGGCAGTAAGCGATAGACGCGACTCAGCTCTTCCAATTTTGCGCGCTTGGGGTACACATGCACATCAATCCCCGCCCGACACAGCGCCGACCACTGTGGCCAGTAGTAGCGGTAACCGGTGACGGTGCTACCCGGATCACTTACCAAGCCACCGTAGTACATCACACCACGCAGGCGCGGCTGATCAGATGCATGATCAGGATCGGCCTGGCACTCTGCGCGCAATGGGTAATTCGGAATCAAGTGTATGGTTTTGTCCGGGCAAAATCGCTGTAACCAGTGCCCGTGATCCGGGCTGGTAACCACGATGAGCGTGTTGGGGTGCGCCATGACCCATGGCTCGGTAGCATCATCAATACCTCGCAAGCTACTAATATCGTGGCGATGCACGATGATTTTCCGGTCGGGTATGACCTGCAGTAGACGCGCCGCCAGATCGGTTGCATCACAAAACATATGAATCACGTCGTGCGCCTTGATCTCGCGCGCCAGCAGATCAAGATTGTTGCGTGTCCAGCGATGACATTTTGCGGTGTCCATACCGGCCTGCTGCTGAATCGGATTCAGCATATATAAGTCGACTGCGGCGACGCCGAACATCTGGCATGCAAGTCGCCAGATTTTCACACGGCACGCAGAAAAATCGTTGGCGACGAGCGCGATTCTCATCCAGCTGCTTGATTGAGATAGGCCGTATTCGGCGCCAGATCACGACTTACCAAGCCGTGCGACTCGCGAATAATGTCGCGAATGCGTTCGGCAGCCATGCCATCACCATAGGGATTTTTGGCGCAGCGCGTGACGACATTGCCGGGCTTGTTGTCCAGCACGCGGCTAGCGAGTTCGACAATGCGATCGGCATCGCTGTCTACCAGACGCACCATGCCCAAGTCCGTCATCTCGGGTCGCTCCGTGATATTGCGCGCCACCAGCACTGGTACGCCGAGGCTGGGTGCCTCCTCCTGAATACCGCCGGAATCTGTAATGATCAGCGCAGCGTGCATCATCAAGTACACGAAGCTGAGATAGTCTTGCGGCTCGATCAAATGCACATTGGGCGTGTGCTCGAGCCGCGCGTGAACTTGATCATGTACGCTTGGGTTGCGGTGTACCGGAAACACAATCTCCACATCCGGCCGTTGCGCCAAAAGCTCGATGGCTTCGCACACCGCGCCGATACCGGAGCCGATATTTTCGCGTCGGTGGGCAGTGACCAGAATGAGTTTTTTTTCGTTAATCTGATCGCGAAATTTTGCTTTCAAGGTCTGCTGCAACAATGCGTTGCGGCTAAGCCGATCACGTATGAAAAAAAGCGCGTCGACTACCGTGTTCCCGGTAACGTGAATCTGCTTGGAGGGGATACGCTCATTCAGTAAGTTTTGTCTGGCGCGTTCGGAAGGCGCAAAGTGCAGCTTGGCGAGTTTTGCGACGACCGATCGGTTCAGCTCCTCCGGCCAAGGTGAGCTGATGTCCCAGGTGCGCAGTCCCGCTTCCACATGCCCCACCGGTACGCGCTCGTAAAAAGCCGCAAGGCCTGCACCAAGCGTGGTGGTTGTGTCGCCATGAACGAGTACCAAATCAAATTTTTTCTGGCTGAGTACCTGTTTGACCCCTAGCATGATGTTGCTGGTAAGCTCCGCAAGGTCTTGGCCCTTGCGCATGAGATCAAGATCAAAGTCGGGTCGAATATCAAATATGTCGAGAATCTGATCCAGCATCTCGCGGTGCTGCGCCGTGACGCATACGCTGAGTTGCATATCGGGATCCGATTTCAGCGCGCTGACCAGCGGCGCCATTTTGATCGCCTCCGGTCGGGTACCGATGACCAGCAAGAGTTGTAGTGTTGGCTTCATATTGTTTATTCGCGTTCTGTTTATTCATCTCGAATATTTCTCATTACTGAGCCAGCTTTTTTAGTCGACAATTTCGCTCACGCACTGACATCAGGCGTGCACAGCTTGTCGAGAGTTACGTGTGCTACTTGCTTGCTGCGGGATTTACGCCGGCGAGCGCAAGCTGACGAGAGCATGACGGAGTGCCAATCCGCTAATAAGATGATCGTTTATTTAATTGATTATCAAGCAATGTCTCGCGAAACCTATTTGAACACATGAAACAGATTTCGCAAAGCATGGCGGCAATCGATATCCGCCACGTTACGGATTCCCGCTTTGAATTGATCAAATCGACAACCATCAGGGACAAGCGGAAATAATCTTGGGGGACACATAAACCCCAAACGGCGCAGGGGATTATTCGCGAAACCTGGATTTGGAATTACCGCCGGAGTTGACTAAAAGATCTACCATAGCGATTGCGCTGGCTTGGATGAGCCCGATCGTCACACGCCACCCAGCCACACGATCGACAGGAACATGCGGCGCTCGCTCATCCTGTCGCCATTCCCAACCACGATGCGTTTGCTCATTCCCTTACCCTTCTCGACTACCATGCGCGCGATCATCACAACGATCAGTCTTTCCTGCTGTACTTTTTTTTGGAGTGGTCATGCCATGGCAATTGAAGAGCCTCCGTTTCGCGTGCTGCAATCCGAACCGCCGTTCGAGCATCGGCTGTACACGGGTTTTGTGGTCGCAGAGACCGACGTTGTAGGCGATTTCGACGCAGCGAGCCGCAGCGGCTTCAGACGGGTTGCGGGGTATATATTCGGAGATAATCAAGCGCCAAGCGGCGGCAACCGAAAAATAAAGATGACCGCGCCCGTCACCGTTGAGCCAAAAGATCAGGGCTGGCGCTTGCATTTTGTGATGCCCAGTGCCGAGTCGCTGTCCAGCCTGCCCAAGCCGAATAATCCGGATGTGAAACTGCGTCAGGTACCAGAGCATGCGGTGGCGGCGATTCGCTTCAGTGGGTTTACTACGCAGGCCGCAGTTCAAGAACAAACCAACAAGCTACGTCATTGGATAAGCAGCAAACAGCTCGAGCCTGCCGGGCCTGCGCAGGTTGCGCGCTATAACGATCCATTCACACTGCCATGGCGAAGAAGAAATGAAATTCTGATTCCGGTGGCGCCCCAACGCTAATCATAAGCAGACGTGAATCACATGAACATCGCCCCACCCAAGGTACTCGCGTTTGATGTATTCGGCACCGTAGTTGACTGGCACGGCTCGATCTGGCGCGAGGCAGAGGCCCTCATCCCGGGTATCGACGGTAATCGCTTTGCCTCTGCTTGGCGTGCCGGGTACAAGCCGGCGATGGATGAGGTACGTTCGGGTCAGCGTGGTTGGACAAAGATTGACGACCTGCACCGGATTATTCTCGATCGTATCTTGGCAGATTTTGATATTGCGCTTGATGAGCAACGCCGACGCACACTCAACTGCGCATGGCATCGGCTTGCGCCATGGCCAGATACGGTGGAAGGTATGCGTCGGCTTAAATCCCGGTTCATGCTCACCACGCTCTCGAACGGCAATCTCGGCCTGCTGGCCAATATGGCGAAACACGCGGATTTACCGTGGGACTTGATTTTGTCGGCCGAAGTATTCAGGCACTACAAACCTGATCCTGAAACATATCTCGGCGTTGCCGACATATTCGATCTGGCGCCCGAACAGGTGATGCTGGTCGCTGCGCACGAAGATGATCTGGACGCGGCAAAAGCCTGCGGCTTGCAGACCGCATTTGTTCGACGTGAGAGTGAATATGGCCCGGATATCCTTATTAAATATGGGGATTTAACCCGTTTTACGTATTCTGCTAACGATCTGCATGATTTAGCCGCGCAATTAGGTGTCTGAGCACCGGCCAGCATTTACATATTGGGCTCGGCAAGGCAGTATTACTGCTAGTCCAAATTCCGCTGCCCAGTCCACCCTGCCAAGCTCACTCACTATCCTGAAAGCTATCGCTTGAATTCGCTTTGATCAGTGCGTCTCTGATCATGCCGGGCACCTCGCTGACCACCACACAACTGACAAGAAGCTGCCAACATGCTGGAAATTTCTGCGACCTGCCTGGTCATCACTTCTCTACTGGCTTACTTGAATTTTCGTTATATCGGATTGCCGATCACCATTGGTGTGATGGCGACCTCGCTAGGATTATCTTTGCTGATCGTCGCATTGGGATTTGCGGGCATCGATTTTGGCTTGCAGCAGCAGATGGAGACTATGCTCAAAGCGATCGACTTTTCCAATGTGCTGATGCAAGGCATGCTGTCATTATTGCTGTTTGCGGGCGCGCTGCACATCGATTTGTCGGAACTAAAAGCGTATCGCTGGCAGGTACTTGGTTTGGCATTTTTCTCTACGCTGCTCTCTACCTTTATTGTGGGCCTGGCCGCTTATGTGGCGCTGCCGCTGCTTGGTATACAGCTCCCTCTGATTTACTGTCTGCTGTTTGGTGCGCTGATCTCACCTACCGATCCGATTGCGGTGATGGGTATTTTGAAGTCTGCCGGTATTCCTAAAAATCTTGAATTAGTCATTGCGGGCGAATCGCTCTTTAATGACGGCGTTGGTGTGGTGATTTTTTCGATTCTGATGGGTATGCTGATGATGGGGAAAGTGCCGAGCTTCGACGAGGGCCTCGGCTTGCTCACGCGCGAGGCGGGTGGTGGTTTGTTATACGGGCTGATCCTTGGCTACGTTACTTTTCGGCTGCTGGCGAGTATCGACAACTATCAGGTCGAGGTGATGCTGACGCTAGCGGCAGTCATGGGCGGCTATTTGTTAGCGAGTAAATTGCATGTATCAGGTCCTTTGGCCATGGTGGTCGCTGGACTTGTCGTTGGCAATCATGGGCGCGAGTTCGCGATGTCACACACGACGCGTCAATATGTCGATATGTTCTGGGAGATGATCGACGATATTCTCAATGCCGTGCTGTTCGTACTGATTGGCATGGAGGTATTGGTGATTGCGTTTTCATTCAACCTGATACTCGCGGCCTTGGTGATGGTGGTGATGACGCTGATCGCGCGCGGACTAACGGTGTGGCTGCCTGTCAAAATAGCGCCCGGTTATTTCAATTTGCCGCGTGGCGCCGGCGTCGTGCTAACTTGGGGTGGCCTGCGTGGTGGTATCTCGGTAGCGTTGGCGCTGTCATTGCCGCAAGGCCCCGCGCGCGATGTAGTGCTCACGCTTACCTACGGCATTGTGGTGTTCTCGATTCTGATGCAGGGCCTCACCATCGGTCATGTTGCCCGCCGTGCGGTGCGTGTTGATCCCGCCGAACCTGAATCGAACAGCACTGATATCCGCGCGCCGGGTTAACGCTAGCGTACCATCGGCACGGTGCTATTTACTTGGCGGTGAGACCGTTGACTGTCAGGGTGCTGGTGGCTACCCCCACCGCTGCGCCCACTGCGACGTCCGAGGCAATTGCCGAATTGGTTTTCGGCTTGCCGCCGCAGTTTTCAGCCAGCTTGGCGGCGTCGACCTGATCAACCGTATCGAAGCCCGCATTGGCCGCTACCACGGGCAGCAGCAAACCACCGGAGAAAAACAGCAGAATCGGTGAGGCGACCATGCGCGTGGTCTTGAGCTCTTTGTGCGCCTCAGCCGCTGCAAGAGTATCTTGGCAGCCGCGGGTCTTGAACTTGGGGTTGTCCCGGTCAAGCCGGATTGCGGTCAATTCCGATTGGCTCGCACAGCTACATAAGCCAGTAAGCAGCAGCGCCGCAGCAATCAGACGAATCGAAGAAATACCCATGGCCAGCGGCACGTGATCCTGTCAGGGAGGTGCATTCTGGCAACTTTTTAGACAACTGTAAACAGGCAGTTGCCGCGCAATTCAACCGTGATCGGTAATCATTGTCGTCGTCGATGGCCAACGCAAGACCTGACCCGTATCACGCTCGAACTGCTGCAGATCTTCCGGGGTATCGAGATCGGTAGCGTAGTGACGGTTCTCTGTGTTCATCCAGGCGATCTGATCGGGATGCTGCTGTCGCCAACTGCGGCACATTCGGTCATCTTCGCCTGCCAGCCATAGCTGCCGTAACGCAGCGCTCAAGATCACCGGATTACCAGGTACCGAGGTACCGTCGCTTAATTTGACACGCGGCACCAGCATCGATTTTTCACCACGTTGATAAAACGCGTTGAGCAGTGCCGTGACATCCTGCGACGTGATCAGAGGCTGATCGGCCAGCGCAAGGATCACTGCGTCAACGCTCGCCGGTAGCGCCTGCAACCCGAGACGCACCGACGATGCCTGCCCATCATCGGGCGCCGGATTACGCACGCGTGCCAAGCCCTGCGTCGGTAGTACAGACTCGATCTGCTCAGCGTAATGCCCCACCACCACCACGATATCTTGCACACCGGCCGCGGACAACGCGTTCAACTGACGCAGCAGCAGTGGCACGCCATCCAACTGCAGCAGACACTTGGGCCGACCACCCATGCGCGAGGCCGCCCCGGCTGCAAGCAATACGGCGCCTACGTTCATCGATTGCGTCCTGCGCGACCGGGTTTGAACTCGATAATCACGCCGCGCAAGGGCATGGCACCAATATTCTCGACCACATGAATGACAGGAGCGCTGAAGCCGATCGCATCCGGCATGATTTCCATAATCAGCTCGGGTTTGTTGTCGGGCCACTGCCTGAGTGTGGTGCGATTTAATTGAATGACGACCCGCTGGCTATGGCTGTGACGCGCTCGTGTATCACCGGGCGACAGCTTTTCCTCAAACACAAAAAAATCATTCGCATCAAACAAGACCGTGTTTTTTTCGGCGGCGATCATCTCGCCCGGTGCGCTTGATGCAGGATGATCCGGCTTGATCACCACTTCAATAAAGTCGCTCCCATTGACCGTGTAGCTGTCGCCCGGACCAAATACCGCAAGCTCGCCGCGTGTCAGGCTGCGCTGGGCGCTGCCAACATGAATCTCGGTCGCGGCAAGCACCACGATGATGCGATCGATGCATCCGGGGGTTTTGCCCGAGGCGCAGGTGGTAGCAGCACGGGTGGCGCGCACGAACGCATTATCAATCGCCTGCGCGCATGCGGCGCCCAATGGCAGCAGCAAACATAAACACCAAAGTCGTTTCATGGTTCGTGTGTGTCGGTACAGTGAGCCAGTAACAGCGCCGGTATAACAAAACAAAATACGCTTACCGCGCTTACCGGTTCACTGTAGCATGCAGCCGTTCGAGTAGCGTATCAAGCGGAAAGGAGCACCCCATGATTATCAGAATGAACACTCGCCGCAACCAAGCCCCAACATGCGAGCGCTGGCTGAGGGCGCTCGGCCTGGCCTTGAGCATTATGCTGATCGGGTCTTGTGGCAGCGTGAGTGCGGCCGGGGTGCCGCGCTTCGCGGTGGATATCAACTGGCCGAAGCCGCTGCCGAATCAGTGGGTACTGGGCGAAATCGGTGGCATCGCGGTTGATGCTCGCGACCATATCTGGGTCTATCAAAGACCACGCTCGCTGACCGACGATGAGCGTGGCGCTGCGCATGATCCGCCTTCATCAAAATGCTGCCGCCCGGCGCCGCCTGTGTTGGAGTTTGACGCTGAAGGTAATCTGCTATCGGCCTGGGGCGGCCCGGGCGCCGGTTTTGAATGGCCAGAGCGTGAGCACGGTATTTTTGTAGATGCCAATGATCATGTCTGGATTGCAGGTAACGCAAAAACCGACGCGCAAGTACTGAAGTTCACGCGTGACGGTAAGTTTGTGCAGCAGTTCGGGCGCGCGGGCCGGACCTCAGGCAGCAATAGCCCCACCGATCTTGGTCGACCCGCACTGGCGATTTCAGATATTGCCACCGGCGAGCTGTATATCGCGGATGGCTACGGTAACCGACGCGTGCTGGTGCTCGACGCCACCACCGGTGCGTATAAACGCCACTGGGGCGCTTACGGCAACCGACCAGACGATACCGATCTTGGCAACTACGACCCTGCAGCGCCTCGCGCAAAACAGTTTCGTGCCACTGTGCATTGCGTGCGTATCGCACATGATGGTCTGGTCTATGTGTGCGACCGATTAAATAATCGAATACAAGTATTTCAGCGTGACGGTAGTTTCGTGAAAGAGTATCTGCTCGAACCGAAGACGCGGCATGTGGGTTCGGTATGGGATATTGCATTCTCTGAAGATAAAGAGCAGCGCTATATGTATGTGGCCGACGGCACCAACAGCGAGATTCATATTTTGCTGCGTAGTACCGGCGAGCGTTTAAGCGCGTTCGGTCGCAGCGGGCGACAGGCCGGTCAGTTTCATTGGGTGCACGGCATCGCCGCCGACTCGAAAGGAAACATTTATACCGGCGAAGTCGATTCAGGCAAGCGGGTGCAAAAGTTCAAACGCCTGCCTGATTGAGGAGGCGTGCACCGTGTCAGCGGCACTTGCCTCACCCATGCAGATGCGTAGGTCGGAAAAAAATGACGCGCTAGTGCGCCACGATAGGTATGACGCTACGCCGCTTTTCTTGAATCAGCGGTAAGCAGCGGTTATTGTCTTGGTAGATCGCGACGCAATCCAGGCACTGAAAACACTCGCTGTAGCTCACCTTGCCAGTGGTTGAAATCGACTGATAGTCACAGCGATGACGGCAGGTTTGGCAAGGCGTGCCGCACGCCTCGCGCCGCGCGATCCAGCCCCAACGACGGAGGGGTTCAAGTATCGCCAGCGCGGCACCCAGTGGGCAGAGATAGCGGCAGTAACCGCGGTAGACCATCACGCTTAACGCCAGCAAAGCGATAGCCCACACCAAGTACGGCCAGTCACGCACGAAGTACAGGCTAATGGCCGTCTTGAACGGCTCAAGCTCGATCGCCAGCTCGGTAATATTCGGCGCCGCCCACAGCGACGCAATCACGGCTGCCAGCACAACGTACTTCAACCATTTGAGACGTCGATCGGTACTCACCCGCAAGCGCTTCGGTTTAATACCCACCCGCCGCGTGATCATGCTGATCAATTCTTGTAATGCGCCGAAAGGACACAGCCAGCCGCAAAATGTGCCACGCCCCCAGATCAATAAAGTGAATCCGACAAAAATCCACAAAATCACTGTCATCGGGTCTACCAACAAAAAGCTCAAGTTATTGCCGGTGGTGAGCGCGTCAATCGACGCCGTTATATTCACAATACTCAGCTGACCCTGCGCATACCACCCGATAAAACCGAGCGTGAACAGCAAATAAGCCGTACGGAAAGCCCGCAAGCGTCGGTGACTCGCCGCAGTGGCTCGTTGTCGGAGTAAGGCAATTGATAAAACAACCAGACCACTCAGCAGCACGCCGATATCAATACTACGGCGCTCCCAAGCCTCAACCCAAGGCGCATTCATCCAAGACGACACCGTCGCGCGCCAGCCGTGAAACGCATACGGAAGCTCAAATTCGGTATAGGCCACCTGATTAGGAAAGGTGCCGAAGCGACGCCCTAACCGGAAACGCAAATCGAAAGGCTGCTCCGGGTTCAATGGCGTTGCGCTATCAACGATCAGCACATGCGCACGCGCCCCGTTCGGGTAGCCCGGCAAGGCCATCGATTTATCGTAGGCGATCGATCGCAGATTGATCACCTTACCGCCCTGCTTCAGTACAAACGGCAGCGGATCATCAATGCGCTGGCTCTCGTACATCATGGTGTGCAGCGGCCCGTTTTCTGTCACGACGATCGCTTGGCTATCGCGCATGTTCGCCACCAGTAAACGCCAGCCCTCCTCGCCCAGCAAGTTGCGTCCGACAGATGGCAGACTCGCTAGCGCCACATGAAATTGCAACGCAAGCTCATTGGGTTTAGTCGCCGCGATTTTGTCAGCGCCGGCAGCGCGAGTTCCAGTAAATGCTTTTTCGATTTGAGCGCGCGTCAGCGATGTTGGCTCCACCATGCGCCCCGACAGCAGCTGATCCCAGCTGAGTGGTCGAATCTCTTGCGTGAGTAGATCGCCGCGCGTCAAAGAGACTGCATTGCCTTCGCCAAGGATGCTGCCTTTACTGGCAGCGTCGAGATGTGCACGTGCCACTGACGCCGCCGATTGCATGATGGTTCTATCCATCGCCTTCACAGTCACCGTGCCGGCCTGCACCCCGTGAAACGTGGCACGCTTCTCATCAAAGGAGGTGCGCGCACGAAAATCCAGAATATGGGTTTCATGCCTTACTGTGATACCCACATACTGATGCGCAAAATCCGTCAGCTTTGTAATACCGGCTTCTGAACGGAATAGTGGTTCTCGGTGATCAAGCAAGCGCGAGAGCAGGAATTTTCCTTCGGTATCGATAGCGACCAAAATATTGATCGGTTTTCCGCCGTAGCCGCGCACCGGCTCAAAATCAATCGACTCGAACGCGTAGCCGATCAATCGCGGCTTTTCGTTTTCAGCGACCGGTTCACGCGAGAATAAAGGCCAAACCGGAACGCTTGGGTTGATCTCACCCACTTGATACTGGTTCGATAAAAAACTATCGACCTCGGATTTATTCAAAGTGACAGCACTCGCTATCACCGGCAGCGACAGCGCTAGCGTGAACCAACACCACCGGATAAACCGGCGACCCCAATATCCCATAGCCTTACTTTCTATTTATTGGCTCTTGCCTCGCGAATGAGTACCCGCACGGTACCTGCCAACGAGGGCCGAGCCCTTATTTGCAGCGCACTAATTAAGTGCGCATAGTAAGCGTAGTACAGCTCAATCAGTATAGATGTCCAACTATAGTCAGGGGTTAAACCCCGACCTTAAACCCCGGCCTTAAACCCCCACCTTAAACCCCGACCTTAAACACCGATAGTCGTTATGTTTTTTGCACCAGATTGCGGCCCTCGATTGATCAATATCGACCGCATTTGGCCGAGCAATTAGCTGAACGGTGAATAGGGCCTTTTTCGCGTAGAATCAAACAGTTATTTTTTTCTCCACCCCGCTCCAGCTCCCTATCCAATTACTGATCGTGGCACAAACTCTGTTCGATAAATACGGCGGCGTCCCGGTCGTCACCGAGATCGTTCGGGACTTTGACAAGCGCCTGATGCGACGTCCTAACTTGCGCCGGTATTTCGTGAACGTGTCGCTGGAAGCGGTCATTCATCATCAAATTGCGTTTGTATCGATGGTCATGGGTAAGACCCCGCACGAGTATGTTGGCCGCAGCATGAAAGCGGCGCATCAGGGTTTGGGAATCACCGGCACCTCGTTTGAGCTTGCGGCACAGTTACTGTCAGACACCTTGGTGGCCGCGAACGTCGAGCAGGCCGATATTGACACCATCATGGCGAAGGTCGCCTCGCTGCGGGCTGATATCGTCGAGCGCTAGTCAAGGTCAATCGAAGCACGGAATCGGGGGTGAAGCGCTATGAATACTACTAGCGCGATTCAGCGTAACAGTACGCTGTAAAAATGCCGGCGATTGCAGGTGGAGATTGAGTGCAGGTAGAGCCATCCGTAGAGATGGCACTCACAACAACAGTAGCGTGTTGATGAAGGCCCTTAGAGGCGAACTTCGACTGGGCCAATCACGTCAAGAATCTTCCAAAGCGCGAGCGACGCGTCGTTCGAGACTTCTTCGTCTTCCAGCATGAGGTCCAGCTCTGACACGGTGAGCTTGCGAAATGCTTGCGCGGCTGCGTCGGCTTGTTCCTGAAGCAGTTGCATGGCAACGCTCACCTCATTCATCAGCGCGTCTTGCTCGAGCTGCTTCACCGCATGTCGCACATTTTGCTGCATGGATTGAAGCGCGCTGGAGAGCAGTGGTGACGACGTCTGAAGCACGGCGGCATTCAGAAATGAACCCGAGCGCTCCAGAAAGCGGTCTAGCGCGCACAACTCGCCGCGCTCTAAATCAATAAAAAATTTTGAGGGCACGCCCATTTACCTCCCACCGGTCGGGAGCCGCGCCGCACACCGCAGCGGCGAACGCAGAATGACTTTGATAAGCGGAAACTATCACAGGCTTCTCTGAATATCCAAGCATTTTGGCCATCCGCACTGTAAATCTCAGCGCCCACATTATCCGCATACGTCCGACTTATACTCCGGCCGGGGCAAACATCCGACAAACACACGTTATTTTTATTAATAAAAAAGCATGTATTTTTTATTTTGAAGACACGCCGAGCGCGGTTAGACTTTCTCAGGGTGATCGTGCGTCTGTGTAGCAAGCTGCTTACCCAACCGCGTAGCGCCCCGGTAATACCTGTCCCAAAGCGTGCGAACCTATTTGGAGGATGCACATGATGGAGAATCAAGCGAACGCTGCACCTGCCGCTGATCCCGGCGAGCCAAAGGGTATGGATCACGAGGCTGCGTCAGCTCATGGCACTGAGCGCTTTCTGATGCCGCCAAAGGAATTTGTTCGGCTAACCTATCTCATCAGCGGCGCTGTCATGGTGCTACTGAGTCTGGCGATCTGGCTGATGATGAGTCTGGCCTGAGCCGTTGACGACTAGTTAGGGTTTCAACTCGTGGAGGAATAAGCATGGTCTACGCAATTTTTGCGCTGATTTTTATCGCGCTGCTGCTGGTAATGCGGCAAACCTTCAGTCAGCTGGATAACTGGCGCTCAGGCAGCAAACACTGAGCGTCAGCACTCTCATCAAGCCACCCACGCAACTTGGGTGGCTGGCAGCGGTTTTATTACCTAATACTTTAGTATAATCCGCTGTATGTCACCCCTGGTACCTGCAGCGGACAGGGAGCAGCTCTCTCGGGTCCGGGCGTCACTGGCGCAGGATGGCCTTGACTTGGCCATGATTGGTCACGACCGTGATCAGCTATTGCTTTACGCTGCGGAGATCGCCACCGGCTTGGCCAAGCAAGGCGGTTGGCAGGTCGAAAAGTATGACGCCAGCCGCCTTGAAACCTTGCTGGCAGATCTGGTGCTGGCGCGCTTTGACGGCGCGTTGCAGTCGCTGGCTGGCCATGTTGCAACCGAGGCCAGCCCTTTACCGCGCGCATGCCTGGTGTTCATCCCTGATGCGCAAAACCTATCCACAAACGAGTTAGGGCAACTGCTGCGCCTGATGCGCGGCACCGGCCACAGCGCGCTGCGGGTGGTGACACTGTTCACGGGTAGCCCCGGCAGCTGCGAGGCAAAACTCACCGCAGTAGGACCAAGAGTCGCGCGCTGGTACCTCGATGAAGCGCCCGGCGAGGCCGCTGATGAAACACCACGCAAGCGCTTGATAAAGGACATGCGTAAGGACATGCGGAAGGACATGCCTAGGGGTGTGAGTCAGCACGTGAATAAGCACGCGACTAAGCGCGCGATTCAGCGCACTGTTCCCCAACGGCGGGTGCGCTCGGCGGGTATCGGTTTGGTGGCCTCCGGCAGCCTAATGCTGGCGTTAGTCGCCGGACCGGCGCTGTGGCCCAGTGCTGATGAGCTGGCTCAGCTGCTGGTGCGTCCGCCCTCAGTCATCGCGCCTGCTGGCAGCTTGGCCGGCACGCCAGTGTTCATGCCCGCTAAGGAAAGCGGCAACGACGCCATCAAGCTGCCGCCCGCAGACTCTGCCGAGCCATCGGGAGTGTCAGATCAATGAACCTGTCGAGCGACCTGCTGCTTTTTTTCTTGCTGAGCAGTGTGGCGCTTCTCGCGCTCGATGTGGCACGCTATCCAATCGCGCCTCGACCACGCGATTACGCCATCTGGGTCGCCGCGCTGGCGATGCTGGCGCACCCGCTCGCGTTACTGCTCTCTGAGCAGTTTTCGGTTGCGGCAGATCTGAGGCCGTTGCTGGCCTTTGATCTGATTGCCGCATCTGCGATTGCCAGCGCTGCGGCAGGCCGCGCGCCCGGCGGGAAGTGGTTTTTACCGCTGCTCGTTTTGGTGGTGATCTCGCTCGGGGTTGGTGTTCAGCTGCTGCCCACACGCGGCGCTGGTGTCACTGGGTCATTGATGGCGACGCTGTTGCTGTGTGTGGCAATGGCAGGAGCCACCGCTGAGTGCATGCGACACGCGCGCACACACCCGCACTCGCAGCGCATCGTCATCCTGCTCGCGCTGCTGTGCGGTGCGGGTGCGTTGTTGCAAATACTGATGCTTTTACTCGCGCTGGGCTTGCCGCCCAACACAGACGAACTCGCCGATGCCCGCGCACTCTCCCATGCTGCAGCCAGCGGCTGGCTATTGCTAAAGCTGCTGCTGATCAGCGCGCTACTCGCGCTGCGCAGTGCGAAGCACAGCGCGTGGCTGGATCGGGTAGGCCGGCAACTGGTCGACACGGCCAACGCCAGCACCAACGATCTGCTGGTGGTGTCGCAAGCGTTTTATCAGCTACCTGCCGCGATGCTGGTCACTGCTGATGATGGAAGGATCTTGTTCGCAAGCGCGCAGGCGCGGCGGCAGCTGTCGTATCCGGATACGACCGATCGCTTGCTGGAAGACTTATTCATTGCAGTGCAGCCGATCGGGCAGCAGCAAGTGCGTGCCTTGTTCGAGCGACCCGATCGACAGGCCGAGCTGGTACTGATCCGCATGATCGGCGTCGAGTGCGGCGGCCAGTCGTACCACCTACTGCAACTCGACAAGCTGCCGTTTGACTTTGATATCTTGCGTAGCCTGCTGGTCGATACGCGTAACGACGCGCCGCACGAGGCCAGCGGATTACTCGATCATCACTTTGCGATCGCGGCGATGGCCGACGGCTGGTTCCGATTACTCGATCCTATCGATCGCTACGCCGGCGCCGGCGTGTTCTGGGACAAGCTTCGGCTGCTCTCTGATAACGATAGCGAGATATCACACCTGGAGAACGGCATCGCTACCGCCAACGAGGCGCATGGCTGGCTGCTTCTGCGCCGTGGCGGTGGTTTGTCGGTGTCGCTCAGAAAAATGAAGACACCCGACTACAAACTGTTCTACCGCGTACAAATGACGCTGGTTGATGATGCAACGCGCCCCACTCATGACGGCTTGTATGCCGGCGCCCGCGAGGCCCGATGATGAATCTCTTGAAGCAGGAACCGCAGCTACACACCACGGTACTCGGCAAGATGATCGAGCGTGTTCGGCGAGAGCATCACTTGAGTACAGTGACCCTGGCGATGCTCGCAGGATTAAGTGATGCTCAGATTCGTGCCATTGAGGAAGGCGCGTCGCATGCGTTCGTTGATGAGGCGCATCGGGTTGATTGCGCGCGCCGTATCGCGATCGCGATGGGTCTGCCCGACACGTATTTTCTGCAAACAGATAATCTGCCTGCCGAGCAGCGCGCGGCACCCCCCGAGCCGACACCCAGCGACGCAATTAGCCGCGCCATGTGGGGACATCTGCCGGTGGCGTCGCTCAAAGTTTTATCGTCAGTGCGCGGTATTGATCCGCTACCGCCGTCGCAGCAGCGTCGCACCGGCTCACCCATGCTGCTGGCATTAATTCTTGCTCTGCTGCTGGCCGGATTGATTATTGGCTTGCGCTTGCTACGCTGATTCATTCGCCTCAATTACAATCGGGTGTATGCACGCACTCCCCTCCCTGCTGATCATTGATGATCATCCGATCATCCGCGCTGCGCTCGCTGATGCGTTACGCAAACGTTTCCCGCGGCTACGGCTGGAAGCCGTTGGCGATGCCGAGTCCGGCATCTTCTTGCTGAAGCAAGAACTCAAAAAGCGTAAAGCGCAGCCCTGGTGCGTGCTGATTGATCTTGGCCTACCCGGGTTGAGTGGCCTCGCGGCTATCACGCAATTGCGCGCGCTCAGCGATGGGGTGCAGGTGATCGCCATCTCAGGTAATGATGATGCGCTGCAGGTGGGTGCCTGCTTTGGTGCAGGTGCAGCCGCTTTCATCAGCAAAGCAGCACCGACCGAAGATGCAATCACGATCGTGGCACAAGCAGTAGAAGGCGCACTGATTAAAGGTACCTGGTTATCGGCGCGTGGCTTGGCCGATAGCTCTGCGCTTAACCGTATCGAACTCACTGAGCGACAAATACAGGTGCTGTCGATGATCTGTCAGGGCATGAGCAATCGCGAGATCGCCGATCAACTTGGCATTACCGAGATCACCGCGAAGTCACATGTTGGTGGAATTTTCCGAGAGCTTCATGTGGCGAGCCGTACGCAGGCGGTACTGGTAGCGCAGAAGCTGGGGCTGTTCGCCAATAACCATTAACTGATTGGCGCCAATAACGCTCGTGGCCTCACCAGACAGGTTCTAGTCGGGCTCAGAAAACAAAGCAGCATTGATCGCTGCACGCAGCTTTTCGGTACTGAACGGTCGCTGTAGCAAAGTTACCTTTGAACCCACCTGACGCTGCAGATCGCTAAATAGTGTCTCATCGCTGCACAGCAGTACCGGAATAGTGCTGTTGAATTCATCATTGATACGCGTGATCACCTGAGCAGCGGGCTCCGACTGCATCTGCGCGTCGACCATCAATAAACTAGGAACGCCGCCCTGCGCCGCCAGCTGACGTATCGCTTCATCGCTGCTACCTGCCACAATCACCGATATGCCGATGCCCGGCGCCAATAGCCGCAGCGCGTTGCCGACATCAGGATCAGCATCGACACTCACCAGCAACGTGTTTTCAGGTGGCTCGAACAGTACCTGCGGTATTAAGCGTTCAATCAGATAGGTTTCGGCCAGCGCCAACTGCTCACTACCCAGCGTGGGGCTGTTCGCCAGCGGCAGGTCGATCGCAAATACTGAGCCAATGCCGACATGACTGCGTAGCGAGATCCGCGCACCAATGCGTGCGGCCAGCCGACGCGCAATCGCAAGGCCCAGTCCAACACCTTGCGTTGTCATTGCTGCGGTGTCACCCCGCGTAAACTCATCAAATATTTTTTTTCGAAGAGCGACCGCAATACCCGCGCCCGTATCGACCACTGCGATCCGGCAGCGATCGGTGCGTCGTATTAGTCGTAGCCGCACGCCGCCGCGCTGCGTGTAGCGCATCGCATTACTAATAAAGTTACGCAAGATACGCTCAAGCACGCGCGGATCAGTCTGTAAAAAAAGATCTTCTTGGGCTGATGCGCGCAGCGTCAGCGTGAGACCGAGGTCTTCTGCAATACGCCGATGTTGCGCCACTATCTGCTCGCAAAATTCACGCGCATTGACATACTCCATCGACACCTCTATCGCGCCGCTATCAAGCCGGCTCACGTCGAGCATGCTATCGAACACGTCATTCATATAGCCCATGCTTTGTCGAAGTCGCAGCAGGCTTTCAGTTGCGCGGGCGCGCTCAGTGCTATCGAGTGAGGCATGAGCCAGGCTGCGCTCTACACTGCCCAGGTAAAGATTGATCGCCTGCATCGGCTGTTTCAGATCATGGCTAAACGATGCCAGGAAGCGTGAACGATCAACCTCGATATCGCGCAGAGAGAGTCGCTGCGCAGCCAGATCCTGCAGCATGTCGTCGATACGGCGTCGGCTGCGCTGCTCGCGCAGGCCGCGTATCAGCATCCAGCACGCCAGCGTCATCAGCACCAGGCCGCATAGCAGCACTGCCAAGGCCAGCGGCATGGTATTCAGCACCGCAAGCAACTCAGCCATGACAGCCGGCGCGGCACTGTTGGCCCGCGTGCGTTCTGCTCCACTGCTGTGGCCGAATAAAATTTCGCATCAGCATGTTTCCCGCCAGATATGCGCTGTATTATACTTTAGTGTGATTGGTAGGCGTAGCCAAAGGAGCAATCAAGCCGATGCAAAAGCCACCGCAGCCGCCGCAGGGCGGGCCAAGCGATGCGTGGGAAGGCGCTGCGCCGCTGGATGCGCGCGGCCGCAGCAGCGGCAACCCGTTCGGGCGCGCGTTTCATGGCCCCGCCTCGCCGCCACCGCGCAGCGCCACGCCGAGCAGCTCGCGCCTGGACGCCGGCGCGAGCATGGGCGAAGACCTTGGCCTAGGAAGGCTACCGGCCGGCTTTGGTGATCTGGCACGCCAGCTGAGCGAGACCAACCTGCTGGTTGATCGTGCCATTTCGTCGATCAGCGCCGAGCCCGGCCAAAGCAGCCCTGCCGAGACGCTGGCCGAGCTGGGCGACAGCCTTAGCCAGCTATTCACCCAATTGGATCAGGGCGTCGGAGACAGCGACGGCCCGTGGCATGGGATCACCGAAGCACTGCGCGATCTGGCCGAAAGAATCGAGCGCCGTGAGCAGCTGCGGGCCGAGCTGCAGCTGACCCAGCACGCGATCGACAAGGCCAAGGCGCGCGTGATTGATCAGATTCAGGACGCCGCCCGCATCGAGCAAGAGCGGCTCTCGGTGACCCGACTACGTAGCCAGTTGGCGGCCGTGATGGCCGACAAGCTGCTCAATAAATTACGCTGAAACAGGGTGGACAAAATCTTTCTTTTCTGCTTGCGCTAATACTAAAGTATGGTTAGTATTGCCGCGAAGAACTAAAATTGCGTGGCCCGCAGTGCCCGCACCAATGGAGGTATCAAGCTATGGCCGAGAGTCTGCAGAAATGGGTGGGGCGTAACCGCCCCCCACGCGTACAGGTCACTTACGACGTCGAAATCGGCGACGCCATCGAGAAGCGCGAGCTACCGCTGGTCGTGGGTGTGCTGGCTGATCTGGCTGGCAAGCCCGAGAGCGCGCCGCCGAAGATGAAAGATCGGCGCTTTGTCGAGATCGACCGCGATAATTTCGACGAGATCATGACCAAGATCGGGCCACGGCTCGACATCAGCGTGCCCGACATGCTGAAGGGCAGCGGCAACCTGAAGATCGAGCTAACGCCGAAGAAGTTTGCGGATTTCCATCCCGAGGCTATCGTGGCCCAGGTGCCTCGACTCAAAAAACTGCTCGAGGCAAGGCTGGAGTTGCGCGATCTGCTCGCCAAGCTGGATGGCAATGATGACCTTGACGGTTTGCTGGCCGGGATTGTCAAAAACACCGAAGGCCTGAAGCAGATTCGTAATGCCGGCAGCAGCACTAATGCCGGCACCAATACCAGCAGCAGCTCCGGTGGCGGTAATGACAAGCCCGCTCCGAAAAAAGAAGAAGACAAACCCGAGGCGAAGTCTGACGACGCCCCGAGCGCTGAATAAAGCGCGCCACACGCAGGCAAACCTCCGCATCCTGACCGAGACGAGTGACCGACATGGCAGTGACCCGCGTTAAATGTTGATCCAAAGTCTGTGAGAGTTTTGAGTCTAGCTTGACTTCATTGTAGATTCAATCTTTGCATCACCTCCTGTGGTGTTG
>Ga0194129_10002008_pt1 | contig 31607 bp, 33 predicted proteins | sample TA2KigCa35mmetaG_FD_150862 | JGI IMG/M metagenome (GOLD analysis project Ga0194129, IMG submission 150862) | Freshwater microbial communities from Lake Tanganyika, Tanzania - TA2015038 Kigoma Deep Cast 35m | ecosystem: Environmental > Aquatic > Freshwater > Lake | place: Tanzania: Lake...
TGCCGTCGAACAGCACCTCCATGTCGCGCAGCGAGTCGACCGCGACGCCACACATGCCGACCTCGCCGAGCGCGCGCGGAGAGTCGGAGTCGAAGCCCATCAAGGTGGGAAAATCGAAGGCGGTCGACAGGCCGCTCTGCCCCTGCTCGACGAGGAACTTGAAGCGCTGGTTCGTTTGCTCCGGCGTGCCGAAGCCCGCGAACATCCGCATCGTCCAGAGCCGCGCGCGGTACATCGTCGGCTGCACGCCCCGCGTGAACGGGTACTCGCCGGGCATGCCGAGGTCGCGCAGGTAGTCGGTGTGGGCGTCGAACGGCGTGCAGACGTCGGGGACCGGCATGCCGCTCCAGGTCGTCAGTTCGCTCGTCCGCTCGGGGATCTTCGCGACTGAACGCGCGAGCGGGCCCTGGCGCCAGCGCTCCACCTCGGCGCGCAACGCCGCGAGGCCGTCGCCGTCGAGCCCGAGGTGCTCGCCTTCGTGCGCGTTGCCGTTCGCGCGGGAGGTGCCGGCGGGTGCTTGCTCTTGGGTCATGGGGTGTTTCTCGAAGGCACGGAGCCAGGCATCGGCCGAGGTCCGCTCACGGACAGCCCGTCACCTGGAAAGGATCGGAGTCGGCGCTCACCGACCCACCACGCAGCGAGTCGTCGACGACGACGCGGAGCCGCACGGCGCCGCCGCAGATCGCAGCGACCTTGTCGGTCGGCAAGGCGTTGTCGGACGACGCGAGCGCGAGCGCGACCGCGACGGTGTCGTCGACGCCCACCGTCAGCGGGAGCGTCGGCGTCGAGCTGAACCCCAGCGTGGCGGCGTGCGTGGTCACGCCGTCCGCCGAGACCAGCGAGAGCGCGAGGACCTTCGCCGTGCTCGGGCCCGAGGCGCGCGGGCCGAGGTGCAAGGACAGCGTGGCCTCGCCTGAAACGCCGGCGGCGAGCGACGAGCTCGACATGACGAGCGCGGGGCTCGCGAGCGCCGCCTCGACGAACACCGCGGCGTCGGTGTCGATGCACCCGACGCACGCCAACGCCACGAGCCCGCCCCACCGCATGCATGCGAGCATCGCACAGCTCGCCCCACGCCGCATCCGTGCTCGCATCTCCGGTCGCCCGCAGTCGTCGCGCCTTGCGCCCTCGTCGGCTGCTAGGCTCGAGGGGTGTCCCGGGTCGCGTTCCTCTGGGGGCTCGGTCTGCTCACCGCGGCGTTCGGTGTGCTCGCGCTCGTGATGTTCGTCGGGCGCATTCGGAGGAGGCGAGCGGTCGAAGCGACGCGGCGCAAGGGACCCGAGGGGAACGCCGGCGCGAGACCGGCGATCGTGGTCATGCTCGACGACGCCCCCGCCGGGCTCGAGCATGAACCGTCCCACGCTCCCGCAGGAAACGACGCGATTTGCCCCGAGTGTGGCGCGCGCTACGCGGCGAATCGGCGCCGGTGCGCTCGCGATTCGAGCACGCTCGAGGCACTGCACTGATGTCGAGGCACGCCGAAATCCCGGTCGCGGGTTGATTGCGCGAGCGCGACCTGAGTATCCTCCGCGAAAGCCGCCTCATGCCCTGGGAAGAAGACGAAGAAGACGAAGCCACACACATCTTCGGTGGCAACGATCCGGTCCTGGACGTCACATGGCAGGTCAACGTCTCGGAGACCGAAACGAGGGCGATGCTGCCCGTCGACATCGGCATCGAGTTCGGCCGGGGCAAGCTCGACACGAACGACACGTTCGTCTGGCGCGAGGGCATGCGCGATTGGCTGCCGCTCGGGAAGTGCCCGGAGCTTCTGCCGATTCTGAATCAGTTCAGCGGGCAGCGAGCTCAGTCGGTGGCGCCGCCGCCGCCGCCGCGAAACTCCATCGCGCCTGCTGCGCCGCTGCCCGTCACGAACTACGCCGTCCCCACGATCGCGCCGATGCCGCTGCACCCTGCGCCGGCACCGCGGAGCACCCAGGCCTCGATGCCGTTCGCGACGCCGTCGGCGCTGTCCGCCGGACAGTCGCCGCTGCGTGGACCGATGCCGAGCAACCCCGCGATGCAGACGGGCGCGTTCACCGGCGCGGCCGCAGCTCAGGAGGCCGCCGCGGCCCAGGCAGCCGCCCAAGCTCAAGCGGGCATGATGCCGCAAGCGTTCGCTCCCCAGCCGAAGTCGAGCGGAAAGACGATCGCGCTCGTCGCGGGTGGCGTCGCGATCGTCGCGGCCGCGGCCGGTACAGCCTTCTTCCTGGTCCGCTCGAGGACGGGGACCGACACCGCGGCGAGCGCCGCGCCCACCGCCTCCACGGCGACGCCGGCGCTTGCGAGCGCGGCCACCCCCGCCACGACCACGGCCTCCGCGGCGACCACCGCGGCGGTCGCCGATGCGGCCTCGGCGGCCCCCTCGGCGGAGCCGATCGCGATGCTCGGCGCGCAGCCGCCGAAGGGCATCAACCCGACCGGCTTCAGCGCACCGAACCCGACCCTCCCGAAGAAGGAGGACGAGAAGAAGGACACGAAGCCGCTCGCCGAGTTCAACGTGGAGGCGGCGCGCTCCGCCCTCGCGTCGGCGGCCGGGGCCGCGGGCGGCTGCGGCAAGCCCGGCGGTCCGAAGGGTCGTGGGAAGGCGACCGTCTGGTTCTCACCGAGCGGCTCGGTGTCCTCGGTCTCGACCGACGCGTTCAGCGGGACGCCGGTCGGAAACTGCGTGATGAGCGCCTTCCGCTCGGCGCGCGTGCCGCCGTTCTCCGGCAGCGTTCAGTCGGTCTCGAAGTCCTTCACCGTGAAGTGAGCCCCGCGCTCACGGGACGTCGTCGTCGGTCGCGGCGCCGCTCGTCGAGCCGACGATCGGCAGGGCGCGCGCGTGCCTCGGACGGGTCGCGGCGGCGTCGGCCTCGAGATCGGGGCGGACGTCGGCGGGCCGACTTGCCCACGCCCGCGCCAGGTCGACGTCGAGCAGATGCGTCGGGCGCACGTTGCCGAGCGCGGAGGTCATCACGCTTCGCACGTTGGGGAAACGCGCCTCGAGCGACGAGATGAGGTCGCTCATCGCCTCCCGCTGCAGGCCCTCCTGAGAACCGCACAGGTTGCAGGGGAGGATCGGGAAGCCGATGCTGGCCGCCAGCTCCGCGATGCGCGCCTCCTCGCACTCGATCAGCGGACGAATGACGTCGAAGCGCCCGCAGTTGGTGCGGTAGCTCGCCGGCATCGCCTGCAATTTTCCGCTGAAGAACAGGTTCATGAGGAAGGTCTCGAGCGCGTCGTCGCGATGATGGCCGAGCGCGATCTTGTTGCAGCCGAGACGCTCGGCGGCGGTGTACAGCACGCCGCGGCGGAGGCGCGAGCAGAGCGAGCAGTACGTCGCGCCGGGCACGAGCTTGTCGGTCACCACCGAGTAGGTGTCCTCGCGCAGGATCTCCCAGCGGCGGCCGCGCGCCTCGAGCCACGCGCGGAGCGGCGCGCCGTCGTAGCCTGGTTGACCTTGATCAAGGTGTACCGCGACGAGCTCGAGCGAGAAGGGGAGCCTCGGCACGAGCTTGTCGAGCAGGTGCAGCATCGTGTAGCTGTCCTTGCCGCCGCTCAACGCGACGAGGATCCGGTCGCCCGCCGCGAGCAGCCCGCGCTCCTTGCAGGTGCGGCGCATGCGGTGAAACAGGCTCTCTTCGAGGGTGGCGCTCATCCCGGTAGGAGCATGCCATGGCTGCCGCCCCGCGTGGGGTTTGGGCGCGCCCGCCCTCAGCGCAGCCAACGCCCGAGCGCTCCGAACGCGGCCGACGAGACGTCGATCCGCAGCCGCACGCCGCCCTCGATCGGCCCGAGCGCAGCCGTCACGGCGCCGGTCGGCGTGGCGCTCGGCGTCGCGGTCCGGCAGGCCTTCAGGGCGAGCGGATCGACGTAGAGCGCGGCGTACGCCCGCTCCCCGAGCTCCTTCAGGGCCGGCTCGAGCTTCGCCGTCTCGCGCAGCGTGCCCGGCGCGGACACCCGCTGCAGCGCCTGCAGCGCTTCGGTCGAGTCCGCGCCCGCCGCGATCGCGTAGCGCTCGTCGCCAAGCGAAAACCGGAGGTCGGTCCGCCGCGTGGCATCGTCGTCCTTCCTCGGTGCGAGGCGCACCCGCGTCACCTCGTCCTGGATCCGCTCGAGGCGGCCACGCTCGACCGACAGTGTGAGCCCCTGCTCGGCGAGGAGCCGCTCAACGGCCGCCTCCTTCCGCAACGCGAGCAGCGCGCCCACGCCGGTCTCGAGCTTCTTTCGATCATTCACTTCACCCATCGCGAAGCCCGTCGGACCGGCGCCCGAGCACGTCACCCCGACCGTCGTCGCGTCACCGCGCCCCTCCGCGATTGCCTCGAGCGCTGCGGCGAGCTTGGCCCCGTCGAAGGTGGCTCCCTCGGCGCGGAGGCCGACCAACGCCGCCAGCGCGCCGGCGCGCACCCTCGCGGAGCCCTTGCGGGCGCTCAGCGCCTCGCCGAGGACCACGGCCGCCGCCGTCTCACCGCGCAGCTCCCCGAGCATGGCGGGCGCGATCGTCGGGCGCGGGCTCGCTCCAGCCTGTCCCGACGAGCGCATCGTCGCGTCGAGCCGCGGGACCGCACCGCCCAGGGTGAGCACGACGTCGGTCGTGAGAGTCGTCGCGAGGGTGTCCCGGAGCGACGTCGCGAGCGCGTCGAGATCGACGATGGGCGCGAGCTGCGCGCTTAGTTCGGGGTCGAGCCCACGCGGAGCCGCGTGCACCAGGTGATCCATGGCCGCGGCGAAGTTTGGCCCATCGCCGTGCAGCAGGACGTCCGCGCGCACAGCGTTCCCCGGCTCGCGCGAGAGGGTGCCGCGCGGACCGAGCGTGCGCGCGAGGAAGGGGCCGAGGTTCAACGCCGCCCCGTCGCTCGACGCGAGGACGAGGTAGTTGCCGACGACCGCGAGCGTGAGGCCGGTGACGAGCGCGGCCCGAGCGGCGACGCGCGGTCGCAGGAGCGCGACGGCGTCGCGGGTGTCGACGTCGAAGGCGGCGTCCTGTCCCGACGCGAGCACGAGCCTCAGGGTCGAGCCGCTGCGGACGTGGATGCCGAGCGCCATCGCGCCGTCGCTCGCGAGCGCACCCACGATGGGGAGCTTCTCGTCGAACTCCTGCGCCGCCCGCAGCGGCAGGCCGAGCAGACCGACGAGGAGACCGCCGACGCTGCGTGGCACCATCACCGCATCCTCCCCGAGCGCGGCCCGCAGCGCCGACCAGCTCGCTTCGGGGTTCGGGACGATGAGCTCGGCCGCGAGGTCCGCGGGAGCCGGCACCGCCGCGAGGGCGCTCGGCGCGGTGCCCGGCGTGCCGCTCGAAGAGGCGTCCTCACGCCGCGAAGGACAGCCACCGAGCGCGATCGCAGCGCCGACGAGCATCACGGATCCTCGTCGAAATGCTCGAGAAACGGCGTTCACGTGGGCTCCTTCAGCGGGACGGAGAGCCGGGTCACCGAGCCATCGACGGTGTGGACGACGACCTCCGCGCAGGCACCCACGCGGCTCGCATCGACGGGCGGCGTGAGGCGCGGCACGGTGCCGTCCTTGCCACGGTGCGCGACGAAGGAGGGCGCGAAGAGGGCGCCGTCGGGCGCGAAGTCGACCATCCACACGTCGATGGCCTCGCTCCAGTCGAGGGGCTGGGACGCGCCGCGCAGGGTGCGAGGCTCAAGGCCGGTGCCGACGAGCTCGAGCCAGAGCGAGGCGCCCTCGCGGTGCACCGCCATGGTCGGTGCGCCCGCAGCACGCGGGGCGTGCGCCTCCGTCGGGGTCGAGTCCAGCGGTGCGGAGGTGCCCGCGACGCGCGCGAGACGGAACGCGGCGCTCGGCTCGAGCGCGAGCAAGCGCCGCCGAACGATGCCGATCGACGCGGCGCCGACGTCGCACCCGAGCCAGCGTCGTCCCATCTTCTCGGCCACCGCGAGCGTCGTGCCGGAGCCCGCGTAGACGTCCATCACGAGATCGCCCGGTCGCGTCGCCCAGGCGATGATCCGCTCGAGCAAGCCCTCGGGCTTCTGGGTGTCGTAGCCCATCTCCTCGGCCTTCGGTCGGTGGCGCAAGGGGCGCACGTCATGGTCATCCCAGAGCGTGTCGACCGGCTGCTCCTTCACCCAGCGACCCGTCGCGTCCTTCTTGAGGAAATACTTGATGTAGACGGTCCCGGCGCTCGAGTCGTAGACGCGGTTCTGCCGCCGCAGCTCGGCGATGCTCTTGTCGGTGTAGTCGCCGCGCGGCGCCGTCGTGAAGTACGCTTGGGCGAGGTCATCCCAGCGCGCGCCGCGGGGCTTGCCGTTGCGGTCGAGCTCGACCGGCGTCGAACGCCGCGGCGCTTCGCCCCGGAAGAGGGCGCCCGGCGACCTCGAGTACACGAAGATCGAGTCGACGACGCGGCCGAGCTGCTTCGACGCAGCTTGCCGACCGAGGTTGGGCGCGCGGCGCCAGACGATCTCGTTGCGGAAGCACTCCGGACCGAAGATTTCGTCCATGAGGACGCGGAGCAGCGCGTTGGCGCGCCAGTCGCAGTGGAGGAACAATTTGCCATCGGGCGCGAGCAACCGGCGGATGAGCTCGAGCCGCGGCCGCATCGCCGACAGGTACTCGGGCATGCCGCTGCCGCCGCGGTCGAGGTAGGCGTCGCGCACGACGCGCTCGTCCCCGACGTCGGTCTGCGCGAAGTAGCGCAGGTTCGTCGCAAACGGCGGATCGACCGCGACGAGATCGATCTTGCCCTCGAGCGTCGCGAGCCAGGCGCGCATCGCGTCGAGGTTGTCACCGTGCACGAGCATGTTCTCGCTCGCGTCGTCGCCGTGGCGCTCGATCGGCACGAGGTTTTCGCTCGAAGTCGGCGCGAGGTCCATCGGGGCATCCTTGCCAGGCCAGACGAGCTCGATGCCGCGAGGGCTCACGGGTGGGAGACCTGCCAGAGCGAGGCGCTCATGGCAAGCGGTCAAGCCGACGCGCGCGCGACTTCGATCACGACGACGGCCCATGGCGCGGTATCCTCGCTCCAACGAGCGCCATCCGAGACCACCTCGACCCCCGAACCTTGGGCGACGCATCGAGGCGACGGAAGCCGCTTGCGGCAGGCGCGGCGCGCCCGCGGCGTCGCTCGTCCTGGGCGCGCCTCGTCGTCCTGGTCGGGGTGAGCGGGCTCGGCGCGTGCTCGAGCGGGACCACGACCCCGGAGGGCGCCGCCACGTCGTCGGCGACCGGCGGTGGCGCGATGAGCACCGACGCGTCCTCCGGCGAGATTGCAGCGTCGAGCAGCGCATTCGCCGGCGGAGGCGCCTCGGTCGGTACGGGAGGCAGCGGCGGCGCGGCGACCGGCGCCGGCGGGTCGAGCGGCGACGGAGGTGGCGCGGCCGAGCCGCTGCCGCCGTGTCCGTCTTTCGGCGGCCCCGCCCTGCAGGGCCTCGTCCTCAACACCTCGATCAAGGAGGCGAGCGGCCTCGCGGCGAGCCGCAAGAACCCGAGCGTGCTCTACGTCCACAACGACTCGGGTGATTCGCCGCGCGTCTTCGCCATGAACTCCATGGGCGGCTACCTCGCGACCTACGCGTTCGGCGGTGCGAAAGCGACCGACTGGGAGGACATCGCAGTGGGTCCCGGTCCGACCGCGGGCGAGAGCTACCTCTACGTCGGCGACATCGGGGACAACGGCGAGTCGCGCGACGACGTTCGGATCTACCGCGTCGCCGAGCCAAAGGTCGATGCCGGCGTGATGCTCGCCACCCTCACGCTCGATGCGGTCGAGACGTTCACCTTCGTCTACCCCGATGGGCCGCACAACGCCGAGACGCTGCTCGTCGATCCGCTCACGGGCGACGTGCACATCGTCGTGAAGGATGGCGGCGGGACCTCGCCCGTGTTCCGCGCGAAGGCGCCGCTCTCGTCGAGCGGCAAGACCACGCTGAAGCAGATTGCATCGTTTGCTTTTGGTCAAGACCCGCTACCGGGGGGCAAGTCGACGACGGGCGGAGACATCTCGCCGGACGGCAGCCTTGTCGCCGTGCGCACGTACACCTCGGCGTTCGCCTGGCGCCGCGCGAAGGGCGCGACCATCGAAGACGCCCTGAAGACGGCGCCGTGCAAGATCCCGATCAGCGCAGGCGGACAGGGCGAGACGCTCGGCTTCGCGGCCGATGGCAAAGGCTACTTCTCGTTGAACGAGGGGACCTTTCAGCCGCTCAACTTCTACGCGAAGAAGTAGACACCGCGACGCGAAGAAATCACCGCAGCCGCGCTCGATCAGCGCGACGTCGGCTTGCGCGTCGTCGGCCCGCGGAGCGGCGGCCGCGCAGGGGTCGTCGGACGAGCGGGCTCGCCGCGGCGCCCCTTGCAGCGCGCGAGGCACGCGAGGGTCTCCTCCGCGAGAAGCTTCGCCTCGTAGCCCGTGCCGGTGTGGCTCGGGGTGCAGCGTGCCGTGGAGCCCTTCGGGAGCTCGACGCAGGCGTCCTCCGCGAAACGAAAGGTGGCCTCGCGATCGGCCCGAGCGCTGCTCACGCAGGCCGAGGTGCAGCGCGTGAGCGCATCGCCCAAGAGCCCTTCGCACTGGGTCGAGGTCGAGAGCCAGGTCGTCTTGCAGTCGTTGCTCGCCGCCCGCACCCGCGCAGCGAGGCCGACCTCGGCGCAGGCACTCCGGCAGCTCGTGCGCTCGCCCTCGGAGAGCTCCTCGAGGGTGTCGCAGCGTGGGTCGGTCAGCTGAGCGCCGTCCGCGCAGGCGCGGAGCACCCCACCGAGGCGCTCCCGCACGGCGCGCGACCGCGCTTCGCGGGCGGCGCTGCGAGCCTCGGCCTCCTTGCGAACCGTCTCGGTGAACGCGGCCCGCTCGTCGCGCGTCACCTCCTCGAGCTCGGCGACCGCCTTCGCGGCGATGGCGCGGACCTCGGCGGCGCGCCGCTCCGGCGTCGGCGGCGGGAGCGGAGGCCGCTTGCGATCGGTGTCGTTCCACCACCGCACCGCTGCGATGCCGGGGAGAAAGCAGCCGCGCGTGTAGCTGCCATTGGAGAGCGTTCGAAGCATCGCCTGCGCGCCGTCCTTGCGCAGGTCGGCCGCCGGGACGACGTCCCGAGGACGATCGGTGACGACGGCGAGCCCTTCCGCCGAGCCCATGAAGCGCGCCGGGTGGACGACGACGCTCGCGCGGTAGCGGCACTCGTGCGCGGAGTCTTCGAGGGTGTCGAACGCCGTCAGGTTGGTGAAGCAAGCACCGCGCTCGGCGTCCGGGACCTCGAGGCAAGCCTTGGCCTCGCCGATCCGGACGTCGGCCGCGGAGCGCGTCCCGGCGACGAGCCCGGTGCTGCACGCGGCGCTGCCCAGCGCCAGGACGGCGACGGCGAACCGGAGGCGGCAAGTCACGTTCGAGCGCCGCATGTCAGGAGCCCCCCTGGAGGTTCTCGAGGATCGAGCCGACGAGTCGGCGGGCTTCGGGGCTGCTCGTGCCGTCGGGGTAAAGCGCGAGGAAATTCAGGACGTCGGCGCAGGCTTCGTGGGTGCGGCTCGTCGCGCAAGGCTCCTTCGCGACGGCGCCCCACAGCGTCGGCTCGAGCGCCCGGTAGATGGCGACTTGATCGACATCAACGGCGGCACCGCCATGCTCGCGGGCCAACCGCAGCGACAGCTTGATCCGGACGCCCGCGTCGAGCAGCTCGCGGGGCTCGAGCAACTTCGCGAGGTCGATCTCGACCCGGCCGCGCGCGTCGCTCGTGCCGAGCAGCAGCGCCCGCGCACCGGCCACACCGACGACCGGCACGTCGGCTGCCGGCTCGGCCTCGCACGTCCGCCCGGTGGGCGTCTCGCGGACCGTGATGTCGGCGACCCGCTTGTCGGGCAACGTGAGCGCCGGGAGGAACGACAGCCCGAGCGCGAGCGCCCCGGCCCCGGCCGCGATCGCGCCGCCGACGAGCACCGGCTGCGGGCTGCCGCTCGGCTCGCCGACCATCGACAGGCCGACCGGCAGGAGCGCGATCCCCGTGAGGAGGGTGGCGCCACCGGCGACCGCCCCGGCAACGCTGGGCCGCGCCACCCGGTCCTGCGACGTGGGCTCACCCCGGACCGGCTGCTCGTGGTACGCGTACGTCGTCTCGATCGACTCGCGGCTCAGCCACTGGCACGTGCGCGTCGTCTCGATCGAGAGCCGCGTCCCCTCGAGGCGCGCGTTGCCGAGGCTGACGTGCGGCGCGGGTTCGCGGTGCTCCTCGCTGCCGACCGAGCGGCTCCCCATCGCGGTCGGCGGGGACCACCGGTAGTGGTACGTGCAGCCGCTCAGCGTCGAGGTCGCGAGCGCCGCGAGCGCCAGCGCCGTGCGTGGGTTCATCGAAGGGGTTGAGCGCGTCATCGTGAGGGGCTCCGCACGCGCGGGGCTTACTCCAGCTTCCACGCTGCGCTCGTCGGCGCGCGCAGACAAGTGCCGTCGCGCGCGTCGAAGGGATGGTCCGACGAATCGGATCGGTCCAGACTAGTCGCCAGATGAAGCGGCTCGCGATCGTCACGACGCACCCGATCCAGTACAACGCGCCACTGTTCGCTGCGCTTGCGCGGACGGGGCGGGTTCACCCGAAGGCGTTCTACACCTGGTCGCAGACGCAGCAGGGTGGGCAGTTCGACCCGGATTTTCGCCGCCCCGTGGCGTGGGACGTGCCACTCCTCGACGGCTACGATCACACGTTCATCGAGAACACGGCGCGGCGCCCCGGATCGAACCACTTCATGGGGATCGTCAACCCCGGCCTCGTCGGCGCGCTCGAGGCGTGGCACCCCGACGCGATCCTCGTCTGCTCGTGGCCACTCCACAGTCACCTCGCGGTGCTGCGGCACTTTCATCGGCGCGTGCCGCTGCTGTTTCGCGGGGACTCCACGCTGCTCAACGAGCGCCCGGGCTGGCGCACGGTGGCGAGGCGAGCGCTCCTCACCTGGGTCTACCACCACGTCGACATCGCGCTGCCGGTCGGTCTCCGAAACCGCGACTATTTCGAGGCGCATGGCCTCCGCGACGAACAGCTCGTTCACGTCCCGCACTGCGTCGACAACGCGCGCTTCGCGAACCCCGGCGGCCAGCCCGCGGAGGAGGCCCGTGCGTGGCGCCGCAAGCTCGGCATTGACGACCGCGACCGGGTGCTTCTGTTCGTCGGCAAGCTCGAGTCCGTCAAGGATCCTCACTGGCTCGTCCGCCTCGCGCAGCGGCTCCCCTCGAGCCGCCTGAAATTCGTGTTCGTCGGCGAGGGCCACCTCGAAGAGTCGCTCCGCCGCGACGTCGGAGGCGATCCGCGCGTGCTCTTTCTAGGCTTTCAGAACCAGCGGGCCATGCCCATCGTCTACCGCCTCGGCGATCTGCTCGTGTTGCCATCGCGAAGCGAGACGTGGGGTCTTGCCCTGAACGAAGCGATGGCCTGCGGTCGGCCAATCCTGGTCTCCGACCGGGTGGGCGCCGCGCCCGATCTCGTCGACGAGGGCCGCACGGGCTGGTCGTTCGCGGCCGGAGGAGCTGGCGACGAGCGGGTCGCGCGCCTCCTCGAGGAGGTGCTCGCGGACCGGATCGACCTCACCAAGATGGGCGCCGCGGCGGCCGCCCGCATCACCGATTTCTCGGTGGAAGCCGCGGCGGACGCGATCGCTCGAACGCTGGAGCGCGGCGCCGTCGAGGGTGGGCGCAGCGGTGCCCCAGGCACCTGATCGATGTCATGCGCGGGGCCGGGCGCGGAGGAGGCCGACCCCGGTCGTCCCCCCGACTTGACCGAGCGGTACCCGCGGGTTACGAACTGCGTGTGATTTCCCTGCATTCGGTCGCGTTGCCCATCGTCCTTGCCCTCGCGACGACCGCCTGCCTCGATCCGGCGACCGAGCACCGCGTTCGGGCCAACGCCTACCTGCGCGGTGGGGACGCACAGAAGGCGCTCGACGAGGTCGACGTCGGGCTCGGCAAGCGGCCGAAGGACGTCTCGCTCCTCGTGATGCGGGGCAAATCGCTGTTCGAGCTCGGACGCTACGCGGACGCGCGCGCGGCCTACCGCCAGGCGATCGCCGGGAGCCCGGCGCAAGATCGCTCGCTCTCGGAGGCGCACCTCGGGCTGGCGATGGCATCGCTCCGCGAGAGCGACACCACCGAGGCACGCCGCGAGTTCGAGGCCCTCGTGAAGCTCGACGAGCGGGACGCCGACGCTCGCCTCAACCTCGCGCGCGTTTGCTTGCAGGTCGGAGATCACGCCTGTGCCGTCGAGCACGCCGAGGCCGCCGCCCACGTTCGAGGCAGCTCCGAGGACGTGCTCTTCACGCTCGGGCGCATCTACGTCGTCGCGAACAAGCTCGACGAGGCGCAGAAGACCTTCGCGCGAATCGCCGAGGTGGTCCCGAACGCCAGCTCGGCCCCCTACGGTCTCGCCCTGGTCCTCGCGCGGCGCGGCGAGAAGGACGCCGCGTTCGCGAAGCTCGACGAGGCGATCGCGAAGAAGCTCCCGAACCCGGACAAGCTCGCCGACGACCCGCTGCTCGTGGCGCTGCGCGAAGAACCGCGCTTCAACGATCTCGTCGCCAAGGCGAAGCACTAGCCGCGGTCCGCTGCCGCGGCGCGCCCGCGATGGGGTAGGCTCCCGCCACCATGGGGAACCCGGTCCTGGTGCTCTCGTACGCCGCTTGCGGCACCTGCAAGAAGGCCCTCCGCTGGCTCGAAGCCCGCGGCATCCCCGCGACGGTGCGGCCGATCGTCACCGAGCCGCCCACCGCCGCGGAGCTCGCGGCTTGGATCCCGATAAGTGGCAAGCCCGTCCGCAAGTGGCTGAACACCAGCGGCCAGAGCTACCGGGCGCTGGGCAAGGCGTCGGTCGACGCGCGGAGCGACGCCGAGCTCGTGACGATGCTCGCCCGTGACGGCAAGCTCGTGAAGCGCCCGGTCGTCGTGGGCGGCGATGCGGTGCTCGTCGGCTTTGACGAGGCGGCCTACGAGGCGACGTTCGGGTGACGCGAGGCCAAGCGGCCCGTCAGCGCCCCATCAGCGCAAAGATCCCGCACACGATCACGCCGATGAGCACCACCTTCGCGACGGGCGGCAAGTCCCGCACGCCGGGGATCATGTCGAGGAGACCGAAGCCTCCCTTCTTCAAGTCGGTGCCGTAGGCGTCGTTCAGCGTGACGAGCCCCGCACCGCAAGCGCGGCAGGTCCGCGCGTCGGACGGGACGGCCTGCCCGCATTTCGGGCACGTCCGCGCCTCCGGGCTCCCAGGGTCTCCCGACGCGCCACTCACGACTTCCCCCCGCGGGCGAGGGCGACGTACCGGGGTCGCGTCGCGAGGTACCCGGGGAAGGCGAGGATCCAGAACATCAGGCACGCGAAGAGCCAGGTGGCCGGCCCGACGTCGAAGAACCCTCCCCCGAGCGCGCCCTTCTTTGCGCCGAGGCTGTGTGAGTCAAAGGTGACCCACAGTGAGCTGCCGATAACCAACAGTATGAAGAAGCTCCCAATGTCCATGGCTTTTGTCCTCACTCACACTTCCAGATGTATTTTCCACTCTCGCCCCAGGTCGCCGAGCATGACTTCATGACCTCGATGCCGGCAGCCTCGAGCTTCGCGAAGCCGGAGAGCTTCTGGGGTGACTCCTTGATCAGGTGAACCTCCTTCACAGTGACGCCAGGACGCCGACCGAACTCGCTCCGGATGGTGCTCTCGAGGGCGGTGATGTCCGCGTCGGTGAAGCCTTGCTGGCAGCCGACGATTGAAAGAACGACGGCTCCGAGCGCCGTTTTCGATGGCAGCATGATGATCTCCTCCCGCGCACGCGGGCGACGGTGCGTGTCCGTCGCAGTGGGTTGTCGCGTGCGGCGGAGGACTTGTTGCGGGCCTGCGCGCCGTCATTCAGCGGGACGTGTGCGCGACCGTGAGGGCGAGCCCACGCCACCGAATCGACGGGGGGAACCGCAAGCTCGCAGCTTGCTCGGGTCAGCCAAGCACCGCCCGCTCGACGGCGCGGAGGCTCAGCGCACGGCGATCGACGTCAGCGTGAACGTGTTCTTCAGATCACGGTAGAGGACGACGGTGAGCGAGCGGTGGCCCACCTTGCCCTTCACCTTGAGGCCGAGGGCGAAGTTCATTCCCGCGACGACCTGCGACGCTGCCGTGTCGATCGCGACGAGCACGAGGCTCGCGTCGCCCTCCTTCGCACCGACGAGCTCGACGGCCTTCTTCGAAACCTCGACGATCTCGGCCTCGGTCACCTCGCGCGGATGGTACCCACCGACGAGGGGCGCACCGCGCTGGCCACCCGCGGCCTCGGTCGGATGCGCCGCCGTGCCGGGGGTCGCGACGCTGGGCGCCTCGCTCGAGGAGACGGCCCCGCTCGCGGTCGCCGTCGCGCCCACGTCCGCGCCGGCCTTGGGCTCGCCGCTCGGGTGGCAACAGGCGATCAGCGCAAGCGCGACGAGCGAGACGGTGGCGGAGAGAGGGAGCATCGGTCGTCCTTACTCGAAGTCCGGGTGCGACGCAGCCGCGCCGCGACGTCCCGCAGGTCGACTGAGGTAGGATGCCGCCCATGCGAACGGAATCGGCAGTCTTCGTGTCACTCGCGCTCGTCGCGTGCTCATCCGGCACCACCGAGCCGTTCTCGTGGGGAGCGACGGTGGCCACCTCGTCGGCGGCTGCGGGCGGCGCAGGCGGCGCGGGCGGCGCGGGCGCGACGGCGAGCGCATCCCAGGCCGGCGTCGGCGGCAGCTTCGTCGGCGCGGGCGGGGCGATGGACATCGCCGTGAAGGATCTTCCGGGCCTTGCGGGCATCACGTTCTACGAGCGCACGGGAGGCACGGCGCCGACCGCGTACGCGTTCACGCTCGACGGGCCCGAGCTCACGCAGCGACGCGACGATCCGCTGGGCCCCGGGAATTTCGACATCCAGGGAACGCCGGTCGAGTTCTACGACGTGTATTACTCGGACGAGGCTGGCGTATTTCAAGCGGACGGGAGTTACCTGACGATCTCGGGGGTATTTCCGGTCCCCCTGCCCGCGGGCGGCGGCCTCAACCTCGCCGAGATCGCGCTCGTCTACAACGATCAAAAGGAGGAGTTCGGCAGCTACGTCGCGAGCTTCGCCGCGCTCGGGGACAACGCGGTGCCGGGGGACGTCGCGCGCTGCATCGACGGTGATCTCCAGACTCACACCACGATGGGCAACACGACCGGCACGAGCGAGCGCCTCCGCCTCACGCTGGGCTTCGCATCGACGACCGCCAGCCCACGGTGAGGGGTGGCGATGGTGTGCGGGTCAGTAGCCGTTGTAGCCTCCGTAGCAGGGACCGACGTTGCAGCTGGCGGGGTAGCACAGATAGTCGTCCAGGCTTCCACCACAGGCAGCTTCCAAGCAGGCGCCACCTGGGTCGTTTTTTTCGAGGCACTCACCGCATGTGGAGCTGTCCGGCGAGTACGCACAAGGCCCGTTGCCGATGAACCCGGGCTCCGGACAAGACATGTCTGCTGCACACGTGAGCGATGGGGCAATCGATCGGGCGCGGTTTGCGGCAAAGAGAACGGCTCGGTCTATCACCCTTGTCCAACCCCGTGTGCCACCCATGCAGGTTTCAGCTTCCGAGAAGAAGACCGCATCGCACGGGTCTGTGCGATCATTCCAGACGCAGCCCAATGATGTCTTGCCCGTGCAACGCGTGTAGCAACTGTCGTGTCGGTAGCAGGCTTGGTTCATGCAGTCACTGTACAGCCACGACTTGAAGTGACCCGGTCCGCACCACCCGACGGCACCAGCGAAATTCTCTTTGTCGTGAAAATACTGGCTGACTTGTCCTGCGGGCTTGTTTTCTGGGGCACACCCGAACGCGCTTTGAAGCTCAGCGATGTAATCGTTGAACGCTTTGGGGTCGTTCCATACGGTATCGATCGTGATTTCGCTCTGTTCGAGCGTTGCGAGTGACCTATTGATGTAAGCATCGAGCTGCGCATCCGGGATACTATCGAGGGTCGCCTCGATGGTGTCACAGACATCTACCTCGAGTTCGATGGTGCAGGCCTGTGACAAGAGGAGGGACGTGAGCGCACCCGCGACCAAGGAGACTCGCCAGGAACGGAGATGGGTCTTGGTGGAATGGCTGGTGCCGGGGTTCACGATGAAGTACTCGTAGCGGTTGAGCTGAAGAGTCAGGTGTGGAAGCACCATGGGTTCGGAACCTTGCGGGAGCTTGGTCCGGAGGACCCGAGGGTCGCTGAAAGGACTCTGCCCTCGAGGGCGACGCCCCACCTCGCCCGCCGCCGGCTGCGCTCACGCCACGGCGATCGGGGTCAACGCGCGCTGGCCTGGTCTCTGCAACTCCAGCCGGTGCCGGCGCCTCGGATCGAGGAAGCACGCCCGAGCGCGAGGGTGCGCTCGGCGCGCGCGTCGGTGTCGTCCGCCGAGGTCTCGGCGCGCGTGACGACGCACGTGTCCGCTCGGACAGGACGCCCGGGACGAGAAGGAACTGGTGTTCGCATGAAACGATGGATTCGGACCATGATGGTCACGCTCGCGTGTCTTGGCGTGTTCGGGGGGCTCGTCGGCGTGTCGGAGGCCGCGCCGCCGACCATGGCCGCGGTCGACAACGGCGCTTACGTGGTCCTCGGCGCGCCGCCCACCTCGGGCAACGTGTCCTTCCGCTACGGTTGGAAGAGCCTCGCGCAGTTCCCGTCGCCCCCGGTCGGCGATTGGCTCGGGATCGACGACATCACCACCTCCCACTATGTTTGGTCGAGCGAGAACCCGCTGCCCCCGCTGGGCGGCAACGCTCCGGCGGATTCGATCATGACCAGCGTCGACTTCCTGTACTCGGACGCCGTGACGCCGCTCCCTCCCGGCAACTACGACGTGAACTTCTTCGTCCGCTCGAGCTACGCGCCCGCCACGAACGCGGCGGTCATCTCGCTCGAGTTCACCGTGCGCTGAGGCTGACCCGACGGGGCGGTCGGCGACGACGCAGGGTCGTCCGCGAGCGCGTTCTCCCCGTGCGCGGACGGCCCTGGCCTACCGCGCACGGGAGACCCGGGCTCTCCGCCCGACGTCGAGGGCGCGGCGCTCGGGTGTCAGGCGAGCAGCTTCGTGAGCTCGCCGGAGGCGACGAGCTTCTCGAGATCTTCGGCACCGCCGACGAGTGTGCCCTTGACAAAAATCATGGGAAGCGTCGGCCATCCCGTCCACATCTTGAGCGCGGTGCGCCGGCGCCACTCCCCGAAGTACGAACCATACTCGAGGTAATGGTAGGCCACCCCGGCCTTGTCGAGCGCCTTGCGCGCGCGCTTCGGGAAGGGGTTTTGCGCCATGCCGACGACGACGACGTCGTGGGTCGCGACGGCCTTCATCACCTCGGCGACGGTGTCGCGGTGATGTTCGGCGACGCGCTCGCGGATCGCCGGGTGGAGCTTGTCGTCGGGGAGAACGGCACGGTGGTGCATGGGGATCGTCGGTGGGGTGAGGCCCGGAAGCGGACCGTCAGGTCTTCGGCTTGGGGGTCTTGTCCGTGCTCTTCGGGAGCTCGGGTGCCTTGGCGTAGTCGAGCGGCAGGTCGCCCGTCAGCGTCTTCAAGAAGGTCACGATGAGACCGACCTCGGGTGCCGTGAGGTCCTTGCCGAGCTGGTGGTGAGCCATCAGCTTCACCGCCTCCTCGAGCGTCGCGATCGAGCCGTTGTGGAAGTAGGGCCCCGTCTTCTCCACGTTGCGGAGGCTCGGGACGCGGAAGACCATCTTGTCGGCCTCGCTCTTCGTCACCTTGAACCGACCGAGGTCCGACTGATCCGGGTAGGGCTTGATGAGCCCGAGCTTCTGGAACGAGCCGCCGCCGACGGCCGGGCCCGAGTGACAGCCCGGGCAGCCGGTGCGGACGAAGAGCGCGAGGCCCTCCTTCTCCTGGTCGCTGAGCGCGCTCTTGTCGCCCTCGAGGAACTTGTCCCAGCGCGAGGGCGTGACGAGGCGGCGCTCGAAGGCGCCGATGGCGTTCGCGAGGTTGCCGTAGCTGACCGGCTTCTTGTCGCTGGGGAAGGCGTCCTTGAAGAGCTTCACGTACTCGGGGATCGAGTCGACGACGGCGAGGACGGCCTTCTCGTCGGGCATCGCCATCTCCCCCGGGTTCAGGATCGGGCCCTTCGCCTGAGCCTCGACGTTCTCGGCGCGCCCGTCCCAGAACTGCGCGACGTGACCGCCGGCGTTGTAGACGGTGGGCGAGTTGCGATCGCCCCGCTGGCCCTTGTGTCCCGGCGAGGTCTTCTCACCGTCGACGCCGTAGCGGGTGATGTCATGGCAGGAGTTGCACGAGATGTCCTGCGCGAGCGAGAGACGCGGGTCGTGGTAGAGCATCCGACCGAGCGCGATCTTCGCGTCGTTCGCGGGGTTCTCGGACGAGGAGAACTCCTTCGGGAGCGCCGCAAAGACCTTCAGCTCGTCGGCGGCCAGCGTCTCCTTGGGTGCGGCCTTGGCGGCGTCGGACGAGACCTTCGCGGCGGCAGCGGCCTTCGCGGCGGCAGCCTTGCGCTGCTCGAGCTCTTGGAAGGGGCGGTCGTCGCAGCCGGCGGCGGCAGCGAGGGTGAGCGCAGTGGTCAGGAGCAGTCCGTTTCGGGTGGCGAGCGAGCGAAGGCTGACGCGGGTCATGAGGGTTTTGCAGGGCGTCGTAGCAGCCTGCTCGCCGCTGGACAAGTCGCGGGCGCCGATCGCGGGTGGACGTCGAGCCCGGGCAGAGTAGCATCCGGTCGATCCTGCCATGAGCGCACCGAACCTCACCCGCCGCGATCTCCTCGGCGCCGCCGCCGCCGCTGCCGGGACGGCCGTCCACCTCGCCCCGAGCGAGGCCGAATCGGCGTCGCGCCGCTGGGCCGCGAAGCCGCCGAAGGGCTTCGCGCGGCTGTCCATCCCGGGCAAGGTCGTGAAGGTCCACCGCCCGGGTTCGCTCACCGAGAACGGCGCGTTTCCGAAGCCCGAGGCGCCGCCCGCGATGCTCGAGGCCGCGCTCAAGGCGCTCACCGGCAAGCCGACGCTGCGCGAGGCGTTTGCGACCTTCGTGCACCCCGACGACGTGGTGGCGATCAAGGTCAACGGCATCTCGGGCCGCAAGTCGATGAAGATGGCCACCAACGTCGAGCTCGTCGCGGCTGTCGCGCGCGGCGTGCTCGAGGTCGGCGTCCCGGCCGACAAGATCACGGTCTTCGAGCAATACAAGGAGTTCCTGCTCGCGACCCGTTGCGTGACCGACCTCGAGACGCTCGCGCCCTCGCCGGTGATGCCGCCCGGTCTCCGTTACACTTGCCACCTCAACAAGGAGGCCGAGATGGAGGAGTTCGTCGTCGGGACGTCGGTCACGCGCTACGTCACCGCGTTCACCTCCGCGTCGGTCGTGATCAATGTCACGCAGATGAAGGACCACTCGATCTGCGGCTTCACCGGGGCGATGAAGAACATCACCCACGGCTGCAACGTCAACCCGCACCAGTTCCACGCGCACACCGCCTCGCCGCAGATCGCGCACCTCTACGCGCAAGACGTCGTGAAGAGCCGCGTCGCGCTCCACGTCACGGACGCGTTCCAGGTGATCTACGACGAGGGGCCGATCGACGTGAACCCACTCCGCCGCGTGCCGCACGAGTGCGTCTACGCCTCGACCGATCCGGTCGCGCTCGACGTGATCGGCTGCGAGGTGATCGAGCGACTGCGCAAGGAGAACGGCCTGCCGACGCTCGCCGACGCCGGGCGTGATCCCGCTTACCTTCGGGTCGCCGGCGAGCTTGGCCTCGGGGTGGCGGAGCGGGCCTCGATTTCCCTCCGCGAGCTTCGCGCTTAAGTCCCCTTCGCGGCGCAGAAGCCGCCCGCTCGGCGCGGCTGGCGGCGTCGCTCAACGACGCGTGACCGGCGTTGAGGCAAAAACCAGACCGTCGCGGATCGTGCATGCTAACGTACTCAGTACGCGCCGGGTGGGCAACACCACGCGAGTCAGGCGGGAGAGGAGCAACGATGGCCTTCGGGATGGAAATGAGGCTGCAGGCCAGGCTGTCCCAGCAGCTCGTGATGACGCCGCAGCTGGTCCAGGCAATCCGCCTGCTCCAGCTCTCGAGGCTCGAGCTGGTGGACGAGGTCCGCAAGGAGCTCGACGGCAACCCGGTGCTCGCCGACGATCGCGTCGAGCCGAAGGACATCGACGAGTCCGGCCGCCCCGCCGACGCGCCGCCCGAATCGGCGCTGCAGAGCCGGGCCGAGACCGAGCGCGCGCGCGAGCCCGACACCACCCAGGACATCGACTGGGCGAGCTACCTCGAGAATCAGCAGCTCCGACAGCCGGTCGGGGCCTCCCGCTCCGGCTTCGAGGATCTGCCGCCGATCGAGCAAAACCTGACGCGCCCGTCGAGCCTCCGGGAGCACCTCCTGTGGCAGCTGCAGATGGGTGACTTCATGGACAGCGAGCGCAACTTCGCCCTGCTCGTCATCGGGAACCTCGACGACAAGGGCTACCTCGATCTCGCCGGCGGCGAGAACCGGGACGGCGAGAAGCTCCCCGATCTGACGATCGACGATCTCGCGACCGAGGCTGGGCTCGATCTCGACGACGCGGAGGAGGTGCTCCGCATGATCCAGCGCTTCGATCCGGTCGGCGTCGCGGCGCGGAGCCTCCAGGAGTGCCTGCTCGTGCAGGCCGAGGTGATCGGCTTCGACGACATCGAGAAGACGATCATCTGCAACCACCTCCACGACGTCGAGCGACGGAACCTCAACGCGATCGCGAAGGCGCTCGAGATCCCGCTCGAGGACGTGATCGACGCGGTGCAGGAGATCCAGAAACTCGAGAGCGTGCCCGCTCGCAACTTCTCCGAAGTGGACGAGCGAACGATCGCGATCACCCCCGACGTGTTCGTCATCAAGGACGGCGATCGCTTCCTCGTCACCGACAACGACCGCGGCATGCAGCGGCTCTACATCAACGAGACGCTCGTGCAGCGCATGCTGAGGGATCCGAAGGCCAAGGAGTTCATCAGCGAGAAGCTGCGGAGCGCGCAATGGCTGATCCGGGCGATCGAGCAGCGGCGCCGCACGATCATCAAGGTGACCGAGAGCATCGTCGAGAAGCAGCGCGAGTTTCTCGAGAAGGGCGTCGCCTACCTGAAGCCGATGATCCTGCGCGACGTGGCGGACTCGGTCGGCATGCACGAGTCGACGATCTCGCGCGTCACCTCGAACAAGTACGTCCACACGCCGCAAGGGCTCTTCGAGCTGAAATATTTCTTCAACTCGTCGATCGCGCGCGACGGCGAGGAGGACATCGCATCCGAGAGCGTGAAGCAGGCCATCAAGGCGCTCTGCTCGACCGAGGACAAGGGCAAGCCGCTCAGCGACCAGGCGATCGTGAAGAAGCTGAAGGACGATCAAGGCATCAAGATTGCCCGCCGCACCGTCGCGAAATACCGCGAGATGCTCGGCATCCTGTCGTCGGCGAAGCGCAAGAAGCTGTTCTGACGGCGCGCGACGGGTGGCGGATCGCCTGGCGGCCGCCGGCGGCTCGCCACCCTCTCGCCACCCCGGCGATCTCGGAAACGCCGTGATCGTTAAGCTTTTTATCAAGAACGGCGGCTGGCACGCGGCTCGCTTGGGGGCGAGGCATGCCCACCCACGAACACGCCACGCACCGGTCGAAGGGCGAGCGGGCCACCCGGCTCGCGCGCGCCCTCCTCTCGCTCTCCATCCTCGCGGCCCTCGGCTGGCTCGGAGCTCGCGCGGTGGTCCGCGTCGCACCACCGCCGCGCGTGCCCGCCCAGGCGCCCTCCGCCGAGGTGGTGCTGGCGAGCGCGCCGGCGCCGAGCCACGGAAGCCCGGTCGGACCCGAGCGCACCCCGCCGTGCGGTGACCTCGACCGCGTCAGCGGGGCGATCCTGCCGGACGGGCGGGTGGTGCTGAATCTCGCGGGGGTGCGCGATCTGATGGAATTGCCGGGAATCGGCGAGAAGCGCGCGCGCGCGATCGCGGCCTTGCGAGCGCGGCAGGGTCGGTTTCGCAGCCTGCGCGATCTCTTGCGGGTGCGCGGCATCGGGCCGAAGGCGCTGCGCCGGATCGAGCCGAAGGTCGTGCTCGAGCCGCCCGAGCCGTCGCCGGGGAGCCCGCGGGCGGCGAGCCCCGCGCGACCCGAGGCCAAGGGGGCATGACCGAAACGCGCGCCTCAACGGCGGGGGGCCGCCGAGGGCGAGGCCGTCGCGGAGGGCGCCGGACCGTCGACACGGAGGTTCATCGCAACGTCGACGAGCAAGACCTGGCCAGCGACGACCTCGACGATGCGCTTCTCGTCCGGCGCCGAGGGATGCCGGAACACGAGGCTGTGCCGGCCTGGCTTGAGATCGATCGGGGCGGCGCGCGGCGTCACGTCGATGCGCTGACCATCGACGAAGACCTCGGCCCAGGGCCGCGCGAGGACGCGGACGTGCGCCGGCTCCTCGACGATGCCGCGCGGACCCTCGGCACCTTCGAGCGGTCCCTCGCTCGAGCGCGTCGAGAGTCCGAGCGCGACGAGGACGCCGACGAGGAGCGCGCCCCCGGCGAGCAGCTGGCGTAGGAGGCGCCGCGGCACCGCCGTACCCCGCGCGGCTCCGACCTCGGCGGGGCCGGGCAGCGCGGGAGCGAGCGCGGCCGCCGCAAGCGCGCGCGCCACCAGCAGGTCCGAGGGCAACGAGGTCTCGCGACGCAGCTCCCGGGCGAGGAAGGCGCCAAGCGAGGCCATGTCGGGGAAGCGGTCGTGGCGGCGCTTCGCGAGGCAGCGGCCGACGATCCGGGCGAGCCCGGGCGAGGCGTCGGGGGCGAGGCCCGCGAGTCTTGGCGGCTCCTGATGACGGATTCGCTGACTGATGCCCTCGCCATCGCCCTCGAAGGGCTCGCGACCGACGACCAAGGTGTAGAGCAGCGTGCCGAGACGAAACACGTCGCTGCGGGGGTCGGCCGCCTCGCCGACGATTTGCTCCGGCGCCATGTGGCGAGGCTCGGCGAGGCTCCCGGGGACTTCGGCGAGACCGAGCGGCTCGTGGAGGACGATCGCCCCCTGTCCGGTGACCTCGACGAGCCCCGCGTGCAGGGCGCCATGCGCGTGACCGGCGCGGTGAACGACACCGAGCGCCGCGGCGACCTCGCTCACGATCGCGAGCGCGACGGCGGGCTCGAGTCGGCGCGCCCGCGCGAGCACGGCATCGAGTCGGTGCCCTCCGGCATCCACGAAGACGAGGGCCGGGGTGTCGTCGAGGCGCACGAGCTCGACCAGCACCGGCAACGCGGGGTGCCTCAGCGTCGCGGCGAGCTCGGCCTCACGCTCGAGCTGGCGCGCGACGAGAGCCGGGTTCGTCAACCCTGGCTTCACCGTCTTGACGAGCACGGCTGGCTCCTTGCCGCGCTGCGCGCGCACCGTGACCGTGGCGCGATCGACCGCAACCTGGGCGAGGACGCGGTAGGGTCCAATCGTCTCGAGCGCCATCACCGCACCAGGAGCGAGCGCCCGGTCATCGGCGGCGGCGGCGTGAGGTCGAGGAGATCGAGGACCGTCGGCGCGACGTCCGCGAGCGAGCCGCCGGAGCGCAGCATGCGCGGAGCTCCATCGAGGCACAGCACGAAGGGCACCGGCGAGCTCCCATGCGGCCCCTGCCCGCGCCCACGTCCATCGGGCAGGCGCTCGCACCCGCCGTGGTCGGAGGTGACGAGCAGGGCTCCGCCAACGGCCTCGGTGGCCGCGGCGATCCGGGCGAGCGCCGCGTCGAGGGCAGCCGCTGCGACGCGCGTCGCCTCGGTCTCGCCCGTGGCCGCCACGCGCTCGAGGTTGCCCAGGTGAACGAGGACGAAGTCGTGGTCGCCCGCCTCGATCCCTCGGACCGCGCGCTCGGCGACCTTGGCGACGTGGAGCTCAGGCTTCTCGTCATGCCGCTCGACGAGGCGCGGCGCAGGGACGAGATCGAGCGTCGCCCGCTCGAGGGAACGCTCGCGACCTGCGTCGAAGAAGGTCGACACATGGTGCCGCCGATCGGACTCGGCGACCCGCAGCTCGGCGAGGCCGGCGCTCGCGAGCACCTCGGCGAGCGTAGATGAAACGTGTTCTCGCGGAAACGCCACGGGCAGCTCGAGTCGGGCCGAGGCTGGCACGAGCGTCGCGAGACCATGCTCGCGGAAGGCACGCACCGGAAAATGCCGGTCCATCAGCAGATCCTTTGCGACCTCTTCGGGGACATCGCGCGCCGCGAGCAGCTGGGTCAGCTGCCGCAGGCCATCGGGCCGGTGGTCGAACACGAGGCCGCAGTCCTCGCCGTTCCACTCCCAGCCGGGCGGTGAGCCACCGAAGTCGCAGACGTAGTCACCCCGAAAGCCCTGGTAATCGCCGAGGCGAACGGGCTCGACCCACGCATCGCCCGTCCCGTGCAGGTAGGCGGCGTTTAGCGCGTCGAAGGCGGTCTCGGCGCGCTCGGCGATGGGACCCAGGGCGTTGTCGCGGACGATCGCGTGGAAGGCGCGATGCGCCCGATCCCAGCGACCTTCCTCGGCCATCGCGTAGTGTCGGCCCGACAGCGTCCCGATCGTCGCGCGCTTGCCCTCGAGATGCAGCTGCAGCCGATCGAGCAGGCCGGCCGCGCTCTTGCGTGGCATGTCGACACCGTCGAGGACGGCGTGCACGACCACCGGGATCTCATGGAAGGCCGCGAGATCGACGAGCGCGAGCAGGTGCTCGAACGAGCTGTGGATCCCGGCCGTCGAGAGGAGTCCGACGAGGTGCAGCGGGGAGCCATCGTAGAGGGCGATCTGCATCAGCTGGTCGAGCACCGGGTTGCGTCCGAGCTTGTTCGTCGCGATCGCCGCGTCGATGCGCACCCGCGCGCTCGGCACGACGCGTCCGGCGCCGAGCGTGACGAACCCCGCCTCACCGTGGCCCCGCGCGCCCTCCGGCAGGCCGACCGCCTCGCCACTCGCGCGGAGCGAAGTGGTGGCGTGCCGCTCGCGCAAGGCGACGAGCGTCGGCAGCACGAGCGGCTCACCGGCATCGGATGCCGCGATGGACTCGGCCTCGCCGAGACCGTCGATGACGCACAGGACGACGACGCGAGGGCGAGGCATGTCGTCGTCAGGTTACCACGTCGACTACGGCTCGCGCGGGCCGCGCGCGGGCTCGCGCGAGGGCAGCGTCACCGAGCGGCGGTCCGAGGCCCGTCGCGAAATCGCGAGCCGGGCGAGGGCGTCCGCCCGCTCGTTCAGCTCGACGCCGGCATGGCCCGGGACGTAGCGAAGCTCGACCCTCCTGCCCACGATGCGACGTCGCAGCTCCGCGACGAGCTCGGTGTTCGCCTTGGCCTTCCAGCCCTGCTGCACGACGCCGATCGCGTAGCGGCTGTCGGTGTAGATGACGAGCGGCATCGTGGGCTCGATCGCCTCGACGGCACGCAACACCGCGGTGAGCTCGGCGACGTTGTTCGTCGCCTGACCGAGGTACTCCGACACCTCGATGCGCTCCCCGCGGGCGATCACGACGACGCCGAGCCCGGCCGGCCCGGGGTTGCCCGAGCACGCGCCATCGCTGTAAGCGAGCGCCTCGTCGGGGGGCGGCGCGGTCGGGAGGTTCGTCGGGCTCGCCGACGCCGTGCTCGCACTGCGCCCCGCCGGAGAGGCACTGCGCCCCGCCGGAGAGGCACTGCGCCCCGCCGGAGAGGCACTGCGCCCCGCCGGAGAGGCACTGCGCCCCGCCGGAGAGGCACTGCGCCCCGCCGCAGAGGCACTGCGCACGCTCGCTCCACCCTTGGCGCCAGCGCCGTCGCGTTGCACCTCCTCGGCCGGACCACAGGTCTCCTCCGGGAGGATCGTGGCGTCGACGATGCTGACGTTCGCGGCGACCGCGCGGTAGAGCCGACCGTCGCGCGGCTGGTATCGGATCTCGACGCGGCCCCCGCTCGCCGCGAGGCGGCCTTCGTCATCGACCCGCGCGTAGACGGACGTCCCGCGCACCTTTGCTCGGACCCAAGGCATGACTCAGGGCGTCCGCGCCTGGATCGAGTCGACGGCGTGGACCGGAGCCGCATCCCCCGCCATCAGCTCCTTCAGCGCTCCGAGGACGAGCCGATGACGCTCGAGGGTGTTCTTGCCCTCGAACGCGCTCGAGACGACGGCGAGCTGGAAGTGGCGTCCGTCACCGCGGACGTCGATCTCGGCGCCGGGAAGCGCGGCCGACAAGGCGGCGCGGATGGAGTCTTCGATCGTCATCGCGTGGGTATACCGCCGGGCCCCGGCGGCGTCACGAAGCTCGCCGCGACGTCGCAAGGCCGGCCAGGGTCGACCGAGAACGGCGCCCCCAACGGCTCAACGCGGCGCGATGAGCGCCTTGATCCCCGCCGCGTCGGTGAGGACCGCCTGCCGCTGCGCCGGACCGAGACCGAGGATCGCGAGGGCCACACCGACTTGACCAGAATCAAGCTCGTCGAGCGCGGCGTATCCCAGCTCCGCGGCGAGCCCATCGGCCGCCGCGACGATCGCCGCGAGCGGGTTCGCACTGGCGCCGGCGCGCAGCTCGTGATGCTGGGCGACCGCGTCGGTGACGAGCTTGGGGAGCTTCCAGCGGTTGCACAGCCACACGGTCGCGCGGATGTGAAACGGGCGAATCGAGGGCCAGATCTCCTCGAAGGTCTGCGGTGCGGCCGGGGGCGCGACGGGCGCGGGGACCTTCCGCGCGAGCACGCCCGCACCGGGTTTGGTGGGCGGGTGACCGGGGCGAGCCGGCGCACCTGCCGGGCCGGGGCCTGGCGCGGCGGCCCCCGGCGCGGCGTGCTTGCCCGCGTCGGGCTCGGTGTCGCCGTGGATCATCATCGCGGCGATGATGCCGACGTCGTGCAGCAAGCCCGCCGTGAAGGCGACCTGCGCATCGACCTGGGAGTAGCGGCTGAGGAGCTTCGCGATGTGGGCGGTCGCGAACGCGTGCGCGTGCACCTGCTCCATCGGCTTCAAGTAGGCGCGGTTGCGGAAGATCCGCATCTTCGTGGCAGCGAGCAGGAACATCGGCCCCAGCGAAGCCTGACCAAGCCGCGTGACGGCCTCCGCCAGCGACGTGACCCCGGCCGTGCCGCCATGGACGGGCGACTGGGCGACCTGCAGGACGCGGCCAGCGAAGAACGGATCACGCTCGAGCAGCTGGTGCGCCTCGGTGGGCTTGAAGGGGCGTCGCGAGAGCTCGACGAGCCGCGCGGCGACGTCGGAGAGCATCGGCGGCTGGTACGCGGACGACTGGAAGCGCTGGATCAAGTGCTGCGCGAGCTGCTCACCCGCCGACACCACGGGCTCGTCCGAAGCGAGCAGCTGGTCGAGCGAGGGCACCCCACCGTCGCCGCGGTTCGATCCTGATTTCGGGAACATCCTCGTCCTCGGTCCCGGAGCGCAGGCCGCGATGCGCCCGACTAGGACGAAGCGTTGCCCCTCACTCCAGGAGCCCTCCCTACCGCGTCCTGGGCCGCTGGTCCACTCTTGAGCGAACGCATGAGGTGCGCAAGCGGTCGAACGTGAGCCCCGGTGCGCCGCAACGGCCGATGTTGTAGACGAGGGCCGTGAGCGATGTGACGTCGATGTTCGCGCCCGACCTGTTCGCCGGCCAGGTCTGCGTCGTGACCGGAGGGGGAAGCGGCATCGGCCTCGCGACCGCGAAGGAGCTGCGGCAGCTCGGTGCGTGCGTGGCGATCTGCGGACGCAACGAGGCGAAGCTCGCCGCCGCGCTCGAAGAGCTGGCGCAAGTCGAAGGTCCCGGCGACAGCCTCCTGGCTCACCCCTGCGACATCCGCGAGCCGGAGCAGGTCGGCCGCTTCGTCGACGCGGTCCTCGAGCGCTTCGGGCGCGTCGACGTGCTCGTCAACAACGCGGGCGGGCAGTTCCCCTCCCCCGCCGAGGTGATGTCGCCCCGCGGCTGGGAGGCCGTGGTTCGCAACAATCTGAACGGCACCTTCTACATGACGCGCGAGGTCGCCACGCGCTCGATGATCCCGAACCGCCGCGGCCGCATCGTGATGGTGACCGCCACCGTCCTGCGCGGCTTCCCCGGCATGGCGCACACCGGCGCCGCGCGCGCAGGCGTCGAGAACCTCGCGATGTCGCTCGCCGTCGAGTGGGCGCGGCACGGGCTCCGCGTCAACGCCGTCGCGCCAGGCAACAACATCCGCTCGAGCGGCACGGCCCAGTACGGCGAGGGGCCGCTCGAGCTCGCCCGCAAGGCCACGCCGCTGAAGCGGCTCGGGCAGGTGGACGAGGTGGCCCGGGTGATCCTCTTCCTCGCGAGCGATCGAAACGATTTCGTCACCGGCAGCACCTTCCGTGTCGACGGCGGTCAGGCCCTCTGGGGCGACATCTGGCCGATCGACGAGGAGCCCGACGGGGCGGCGTGAGCGCGCTTCCGGAGTCCTCTGCAGCCGGCCCGCGCGGGATGCCGCACGCGGCGCTGCCGATGAGCCGCACGCGGCTCTGGCGTGTCTACGATGGGTTCGCGCGCCTCGGCCGCGGCGCCGTCGACTACGTCCGCCGGAGGCCACCGCGCACGGCCGTCCTGCTCCTGCCGTTCACGCTGCTTGCGCTGGTCCTCTACACGCGACATCCGGCGACCAACTACATCTTCGACGAGCAAGAGGCGCTGCTCGCGAACCCCTACGTCAACGCGCGGCTCGGTCTGCGCTACGGGGACGTCATTTACCGCGATTTCTGGGGCCTGCCGCCGGAGGCGAGCATCGGTAGCTACCGACCGCTGCCGAACCTCGTGTGGCGCGCGCTATGGAGCCTCCACGCGCACCTGCCCGAGAGCTTCGCGCACCTGCCGAAGCACCCGTTCTTCCATCACCTGTGGAACGTCGGCCTCCACGCGCTGAACGGCGCCTTGCTCGGCTCGTTCGCGTTCGCCATGTCGCGCCGCCGCGTCGTCGGCTGGGTCGCCGGATTGACTTTCGTCGCGTGCGCCGTCTTGACCGAGGCGGTCAGCGGGATCGTCGGGCTCGCCGACGTCCTCGGGGGGCTCGGCGCCATCCTCGCGCTCGTCGCGCTGCGCCTGCCTGCGTCGACCATGCCCCTCGGCGTGTTCGCCGCCGTGCTCTTCGGCTTGTTCGCGAAGGAGAGCGCGCTCGTGTGCGTGCCGCTCGTGCCCGTCGCCGCGCTCGTGACGGCGCCCTTGCTCCACGGTGAGCGCCCGGCGCGCTGGACCCGCGCGGCGCTGGCGTTCACCTCCGCCGCGGCGGCCTTCATCCTCTACGTCGAGCTGCGCAAGGCGTGGTTCCCGTCACCGCTGCCGGAGGCGCTCCGTCAGGACCTCCCCGAGCACGCGAGCCGTGCGGCGCGCCTCTTCCGCGAGTTCATGGTGTGGTTCCACCAGGCGCCGCTGCCGAAGGATCCGCTGAACAACCCGCTCGTCGACGCCGACACGCCCCACCGCATCGCGGGCGCGCTCCGGGTCTATCTGCGCGGCCTGTCGCAGCTCGTTTTGCCGCTGCACCTGAGCGGCGACTACTCGTTCCCGCAGGAGCCGATCCCCGCGACGCTGTTCGGCTGGGAGACGGTGTTCGGCGGCGTGCTGCTCGTCAGCCCGCCGCTCGTCGCGCTCGGGCTCTGGCTGCGCGGACTCTGGCTCGAGCGGACGCTTTGCCGCGCGCGTGACGCGACCTCGTCGGCGCTCGCCGAGTCTGCCGACACCCTCCGGCGTCGTGACCGCACGCTTGGGCTGGGCGTGCTGGCCGTCGTCGCAGGGCTCGTCGCGATCCTCGTCGAGCTCGAGCTCATCTTCCGCGAGTCGGACGCGGGCGGCGTTCGCACCTGGCCGTGCGGGGCCGGGGCGATCGTGATTGGGCTCGGTCTACTCCGCGAGTCGGGGCGCCCGCGCCCGCCCGTCTACGGTTCGTCGGAGCGCGTGCCCTTCGGCGCGCTCATGGGGTCGCTCGTGGCGCTCGGCCTCGTGTGGATGGTCGTGAGCTACTTCCCGCACTCGAACATCCCGGTCGTGTTGCCGACGGTGCGCGCCGAGCGCTTCTGGTATTTCCCGGCGATCGGCAGCTCCCTCGTCCTCGCGACGCTCGCCGCCTGGCTGCTCGAGCGCTTCGACCCCGACAGCTCGCCCGCAACGGCGGGGCGCGTGCGCTGGGTGGTCGTCGCCCTCGGGGCTTTCTTCGGCTTCCAGGGAGTGCGCGCATACCTGCACGCGATGGACTACCGGGACGACGTGTTGTTCTGGTTCGCGACGAAGCAGACCGTGACGCGGAGCGCGAAGGCGCACCTCAATTATTCGGTCATGGTCGGCGCGCGCGGCGACCTGACCACCCGCCTCACCGAGAGCCTGATCGCCCGCGAGCTCGCACCGAAATGGCCGATGGCGCACATCTACACCGGAGACACGCTGTGCCGCATGGACCGGGCCGAGGAGGCCTGGCCCTACTACGCGGAGGGGTTCACGGTGGGCCCCAATGAAAAGTCCCTGATCTCGCTCGCGCTGCAGTGCATGTACGACAAGAAGACCCTCCTCGCCCACGAGGAAGAGCTCCGCGCGCTCGCCGCGAAACCCACGGGAAACACCTGGATTGCGTACCTCGTCACCGACACGCTCGCGAACCACGAGAAAAACAAGGGCGTCGATCCGCAGTACCGGCCGCGCGGGTACAACGAGGGTGCGAAGGAGTGAGCGCCACGCTCCCGGGGACACACCCCCGAGACGACCGGGCGGCCATCGCAGGGGTCGCGATCGTGCTCGCCCTGCTCCGCACTGAAACCTGGTGACGACAAGCCCATGTTCCCACCCTGGGCGGGGGAGGGGGTGGCCGCTCACCGTGGCAGCGCTGGCAGCATCGGACCGTCAGGGTGGGACGACGCGAGCGCGGTCCGCCGCCCGTGGGCAAACGACAAAATGACGAAGCCACGGCTGGCCGAAACCAACCGTGGCAACGTCGAGCGGGCCCGCGGCGTTCCGGGTGACGAGCACCAGGAGCGCGGCGAGGCGCCTTGGCTCAGCCGTTGACGATCTTGCCCTGGAGGAGGAACGCCACGACGAACGCGAACAGCACGAGCGACTCGATGAGCGCCAGGCCGAGGATCATCGGGGTCTGGATGCGGCCCGCGGCGCTCGGCTGACGAGCGATGCCCTCGAGCGCCGCCGAGGTCGCACGGCCCTGCGCCGTGGTGCCGCCGATGGCGGCCGCGGCGATGGCGAAGGCCGCAGCCACGCCGAGCCAGGAGTTCGCGTCGAACTTGTTCGACGGCGCTGCAGCGGCCGCCTGCTGCGCCATGGCAAGCGCCGGCGACAGAACGAGGCCAGTGACGATCGCCGCGAAAAGCGACACCTTCTTCTTCAAAGTCATCGAATCGGCTCCTTCAATTTCTAGCTTGGGGGTGGGCCCGCGAATCTTAGCGCACCCAGTAATCTGTCTTTGGTTCGTTGCCTAGTCCCTCGTTGCTTTCCCGAGGACTCCGGAGGGAGGAGGGGGCGGCGAGGGGTCGTTCGGTTGGAGGTCTTGGCTTGCGCCGGGGGAAGTCGCCTTCCTGAACTCAGTGGTGCTCCGCGTGCGCGGTCGCGAGGCCGATGTAGATCGTCGAGAGAAGGCAGAACACCATCGTCTGCACGATGATGACGATGATGCCGAGGAGCATCAGCGGCAGCGGCAGGAGGATCGCGAAGAGCCCCATGAAAATGCTGACGAGCAG
>Ga0194129_10002018_pt1 | contig 31483 bp, 20 predicted proteins | sample TA2KigCa35mmetaG_FD_150862 | JGI IMG/M metagenome (GOLD analysis project Ga0194129, IMG submission 150862) | Freshwater microbial communities from Lake Tanganyika, Tanzania - TA2015038 Kigoma Deep Cast 35m | ecosystem: Environmental > Aquatic > Freshwater > Lake | place: Tanzania: Lake...
GGTTATTGTGGGCTTCTGCATAGTCAGGTTTTAGTCGGATTGCTTCCCGATAACTTGCCTCGGCATTAGTGAGGCGCCCAAGATCTTTAAGTGTTATGCCCAGGTTGCTGTGGGCTTCGGCATAGTCAGGTTTTAGTCGGATCGCTTCCCGATAACTTGCCTCGGCTTCAGTGAGGCGCCCAAGATCTTTAAGCACCGCGCCCAGATTGCTGTGGGCTTCTGCATCGTTAGGCGCAAGCTTTACGGACTGACGCATTGATTGTTGGGATTCGTGAAGCTTTCCGTTTAATCTAAAAATAGCTCCCAGCGCTTTCCAACCAAAGGCATGATTGGGATAAGCCTCGGTTAGGGCTTGTGCCTGGCTCTGAGCCAAATCAAATTTTTGGGCGTTATAGCTCGTAAGGAGCTCATTGATTCGTTGTTGTGGTGGCTGCTGCGGTACTGGAGCGAATCTCCTCCCCGCTTTGGCTTTGCCAGATTTTTTAGTCTTACTTGTTTTATTCTGCTTCGGGCCTTGACTAAAGATTTTGGGTTCGGATTGGCTATTTAGCTTTTGCTCTAGCTGTACGATAGCCTCACCCGTTAATCCAATTTTTTTACCCTCTTCTAAAAATTGAGCTGCTTCCTTTATCTGCTTTGACTCAATTAGCGCATTGATATAGCTGACCCAGAATTGCCCTTGGCTGCGATTTGCCTCTAAGGCAGCTTTTAAGTAAGGCAGCGCTGCCTGGGGCTGATCCACCCCAACTGCTAGCACCCCTAAGTTATGGTTGGCATCGGGATGCTGTGGCTGCGCTCGGAGGATCGCCCGATAGAGTCGCTCAGCATCCTGGAGCTTGCCCGTTGTATGGGCTTCGATTGCCCGCTGAAGTGCCTGATCTATCGTGAGTTGCATAAAAACTCTGTCCTCAAACCCTCTGGTTTAAGCCAGATACAACGGCTGAGAAAGAATAACCAAAAACTGGATATCGATCTGCATTTGGAAACGTACTAGCCTCGTCTACCCAAGCCGCCACCCAGTTTGTTTACTTTCTCTCTTCTGCGATTGTTATTTGATCTACTAAACGAAACCTGACGGATTAAATAGAAAAATAGTTAGGCAAGAGTGACTTTTTACCGCAAATCACCGCTCCCACACCCACCGCTTTAGAAGTGATACCCACCGAGTCCGCCCCCCGAAGGTGAGTGTTCGGTATCCCCAGATAGGCTTACCCCCGACAGTACCCCCCTAATAACTCGGCCCCTACCCCGGAAAATGCCCCCGGGCCAGCATCCTTAGGCGCTCCTCTTCTAGCTTGGCTTTACTGGCAACTGCCCAGAGATCAAAGTAGGGGGCAGGCCTTCGTGCTGTGGCTACCGAGGCAAAGCCAGAGGCCGATAGGGTTCCCGATAAGACCTTCTGGGTAAACCCACAGCGGTGCGCCATATAAAGGTTGCCTTTGGCCATAGAGGCCCGAAACCCATAGAGGATATCCAGTGGCGCGATGGGGCCTGCAGGCGATGTATAGGCAGCTTCCGTTAATTTATCTTCAGCTACCAAGGCACAGACTGACTGTAGATCCGGGCAGGTAATGACCGCAAAGCCGTCAGGGCGCAGCACCCTTAAGAATTCACCTAAGGCCACCGGCACCTCATGGCGGTCAGGCGTATTAAACCCCCGTGTGGTCTGATCCTTACGCTTAGCGTCGCAACTTACGTGAAGGAAGGAATTCATGAAAGGCAAAGTCGAGAAAAAGCGGGGCTGGAAAAGAAAAACCCCCGCCTTGTGAGCGGGGGTTTGGCTCTGACGATTCTCTTAAGCGATTGTGACGTTATTAGTAGTAATGCTAGCGGCAGAAGCCATACCGTTGACAACCGCTACTAATTGAATTTCGGCCGCACCGATGGCATCACCAGCTCCATCAGATTGCACGTAAAAAGCACCAGTGCTTGTACCGTCATCCATAAACACTAGAAACTTATCCGTAGCCGCAAAGCTTGCATTCGTTGCGACACCCATTTTCGTGCCAGCGCTGGCCAGCAGGTCAGCAAGAGTGGCTGCCCCAGACGCAAGATTGGCAAATGTAACGGCTAGTTGCGTATCGGCATGACTTAACACTGCAACAGAAAAGTTGGCCGATCCGGTGATTACAGCATTAAGCGAAGCATCCGCCGCATTTCCCCTAAAGACCTTCGTACCGTCCGTTGTGCCTTGGAAAATCGCGAACTCAGAATCTAAGAATCTAAGTATATCAACGTCTGTTTCGAAGTTACTAATGAGATCCCGATTAGCACTGGTTGTCGTTAAATTTATGGTGTCTGCAGCACCGGTGGTCGTTAGATCGATTGAATCAATACCAGATCCGGCAGTGATCGTGTCAGCGCCGGCGCCTGCGACTGTGATGGAATCATCACCGGCTCCGGAAGTAATAGAATCCCCTCCACCACCGCCAGAAATCGTATCCGCCCCGCTTCCCGCGACAATCGTATCTGCTCCAGCGCCACCGGTAATCGCAAAATTCACGTCACCATCTGCTACGGTGGTCGTGGCTGTTGTGTTGGCATTAATTGATATCTGATAGTCCTGAGTGGTAATCAGATTGTCGTTATTAACGTTCACATACAGCTTAGAGCTTCCGGTATCGTAAATATACTCGCCTCGTTTGCCCGAGAGGGAGGCACCAGCGGCCGTAATATCTGCTGCTGCTCCCAGACGAGTGGCATTTACATCCACGCCACTAGAAATCGTGCTGTAATTCAGCGTAAAAGCAAGCTTATCGGTGGCATTTACGAAATCCGTGATCGTATCGGCAGTTGTTCCGGTGGACTGTGCCACTGCGGTATACGTAAACACATCCGCACCCAGTCCGCCTGTAATAGTGTCGATTTTCGAGCCACCGATAATTGTATCTGCGCCAGAGCCGCCGCTAATTGAGAACGCGCCATCGAGTTCTCCAGCCCCATTAAAAAATAGCCCAGCGGTCAGGTTTGAAGCATTCACTCTGAGGCTAGCACCAGAGGCAACGTTGGCATTGGCTGTAGTAATTGCGTAGTTATTCCCAGCGGTAGCAAAGGTAATCGTCTCAAAACCAGTAATGCCTGCGGCCAAAGTTACTGTTGAACCTGCACCTGCACCTGCGGCAGCTGCATTAATTTCCAGAGTGTCATTACCGGTGCCACCATTAATGGTTGCCACTCCCGCTAGTTGTCGGTTATCCACTTTGACAGTGTCATTACCAGCCCCCAATACGATGTTGTCATCCGCGGTGTCTTCATTGTCTGCTGTTCGCACAACCGTCACGCTGTTTGCGGCAGAAAGACTGCCCGCACTGATCGTGATATTGCCCGTTGTAGCGGCATCCGCATTAATGACTACGGATGTTGATCCATTTCCCGTATAGAAGGAATCAAGCAGTGTGACGTTGACAGCCTGGGTAGTTGCGGCAAACACCAGATTTTCAACACCAGAGACTGCCGATAGATCCGAAGACGTTAGAGTCACCGCTTCAGCGGTACTAAAACTGATGGTGTCGTTACCAGAGCCGCCAGATACCGTCTCAGCAGCAGTCAGTCCGGCAAAGCCTGCTGCGGTCATGATGGCGATGTCATCACCTGCACCAAGAGAGATGTTATCGACACCGGCGCCACCAGTAACGCTGTCATTATTATCGCCAGTGGTGATGACGTCGTTACCTGATCCGCCGACAACCGTATCCCTGCCGCCGCCTGAAGTCACAACGACATTTTTTGTCGCGGTGGTTATGTTACTCGCACTTAGGTTGAGGTCTGGCTCTGATGCTGTCATGGATGAGGCATCCACTGTAATCGTGCCAGTTGTCACCGTTGAGGAGCCAATATTGGCATCATAAAGAGTGATACCCATATCGTCTGCATCCGCAGTTCCGGTACCCGATGTACGAATTATCTCCACGCCGGTCACGTTTTGAAGCGACGCAGTATTTTGCGCGGTTGCTGTTAAGACAATCGTGTCCGTTCCCGCACCGCCAGTGACGGTATCGGAATTTTCAAGGGCGCCCGTGGTGGCACCGAAAGTGAAGGTGTCGTTGCCCGCACCGCCCACGAGACTGTCGTTTTTACCAGTGGTTGTATTGGCAGTAATCGATACCGAATTTGCCGAGGTCAATGCTGAGGCATTTACCGTAAGTGCGCCGTCGGTTAAGAGTCCATCGATAATGGCGAGGTCTGCAATACCGTTGGCAGTAAAAACAGCATCGGTAAGCGTAATCGTCGCTGCATTGCCTGTACCGTTCACAATGATTCGTTCGACCCCCGAAAGCGCGCTTAAGCTTGCAGCTGTCAGCGTAATTGTCGTGTTCTCAGCAAACGCGAGCGTGTCATTGCCGGCTCCGCCAACCACCGTTTCTAGGGCGTTGGTAAAGTCGGTAATGGTTGTCACGTTAATCGTGTCATCGCCATCGCCAGCATCAATTGAGTCAGCGCCTGCACCGCCCGTGATGTCGTCTGCGCCGGCCCCACCAGACAGGACGTCATTGCCGGCTGCACCTACCAAAGTGTCGTTGCCTGCACCACCGGAGATATTGTCGGCCTTGCTGCCGCCTACCAAGCGGTCATTGCCGGCTCCACCAGTAACGGTCGATGCGACGGCCGAGCTATTTGCCGTTGCGTCGGTTGTGCTAACCATCTCAAAGTCAGCCGTCATGGCAGAGGCATCAATCTTCGACAGTGCTGCCGCTTGAATGCTGTTAATTGATAGTTCTTTTGAGCCAAGTAGGGTCAGTGACGTCATCTCAGCAGCGGTTAGGGTCGAAACAAAGTTATTACCGCCACTTGAAGTAATTGTTACGGTCTCATGGTTCGGAAGTGTTATCGCATTCACCATTTTTGCATTGGCTGCGGCTACTGCATCAGCTCCTGAGCTTGCCGTAGAGGTACCTAATGTCACAGCGAGGGTATCTGCTGCGGTATTTGTGGCGAGATTGACAGTCACCAGCACTGTTGAGGTATTACCGTCCTCTTTTCCCCCTTTTATGCCGGAAATGCTGAGCGCTGTTGTCGCTGCAGCAACGTTATTAAACGTAATAAGAGGGGCAAAGTTCGCATTGTCATCGTTAGTATCTTCAACCTTTGTTACAGCAATTCCAGTGATACCGCTTAAAAACGCCATATCCTGAGTTCTTGTGGCATCCGCAGTCGTTGTACCGGTCTCATTGATGGCAAATGTTTCAAAATTCTTGTAGCGTCCGCCGATTGTGGCTGAAGTAATGAGATCGGAGGTAGTTGCAAGCGCATCTGTGCCAGCACCGCCATCAATAGAACCATCAGCCCCAAGCGCCGTTCCAGTCGTAATCGAGTCGTTACCACTGCCGCCTAAAACCGTGAGATTGGTGTTGGTATTGGCAAACACAGTCAATCCGCCAGTTAAGCCAGAGGCATCCACTTTGGTGACGGTCGAGCCGAGTGCCGTGGTGTCTGTGCTGCTTGTGATGAGTCCTAAGTTTTGGGATCCGGACACGTTGATGGTTTTTAGTGCACTGCCGGCGATTACTGATCGGTTAGCAGAAGTCGATGACGTGGCGTTAATCGTCTCGATGCCGTCTGCCGTAAACGTGCCGCCTGTCTGATTCGATAGCGTCACGGACATCGCATCCGCTGTACCGGCGGTAACGGTAGACACGTAAGAGACTGTCACATCGCCCGTACCATTTGACATCTGTGCAGCAACGATATTTTTCACCCCAGCAAACGTGGTGTCACCGTCAGCGCTGCTGCCTGTCGTGCCGACAGTGGTTAAGGCGTTCGCCAGCGAGGTGTCGATACTGAAATTATTGTTCTTGTCGGAATCGAAGTTGGACACCAAAAGACGTTCAATATCGGTCATTTGCAGACCGGATACTGAGTATGCGGCCGCCCCCGGATCTCCGGTGAGCGAAATAGTGTAGGTGTCAATGCCAGCGCCGCCGTTAACCAGATCACCGGGGTTGGCTGTCGAGCCAGTTGCGTTAGCCCCAATAATCACACCATTAAAGCTGTCGCTACCCGACCCACCTGTAAAGTTATCAGTACTTGTAGTGAGCGTGAAAGTAGACCCACCCGCAGTAGAACCTGCGCTTGTCGCGTTCGTCACTGCGGTGGCAACGCCTGCGGTGGCAGTGGTCAGGCTGCTGGCGGTGTCGCTAACTGTCGCAAGCCAAGCACGGGCACTCGCAGCAGCAGCTGTCCCGGAGTAACCAACGATCTCAGCGGTAGTGTCAAGGGCATCGGTAAATGCTCTCGAAGCAGCAAGCTTATTGGCAATTACCGCGGCATCAGTTCCCTGAGCGCTGTAAGTCAGCTGAAGAGCAAGGCGAGCGAAAGTGATAGTGCCGTTATCGAGCTGACCGGCCCAATGCAGCAGGCCAGTCGTTTCAGCCGAGCGGCCAAATAGGTTGTTGTAGAGCTGATTGACAACTGCCGTATTGCTCAAGCCAGCGTAAAGGCTGGTGTACTCAGCAGAGCCGCTAAAATTATTCGCAATACTTTCTAGCTGTGCCTGGGTGGCAGCGGTGGAAGGCAGTCTGGATTGCCAGTGCTGCATTCCGGCCGGGTCTCCCGGACGGTTGAAGTACGCTACATATAGCCGCTGAACTGCATCGACATTGACACTCATCTAACTCTCCTAGATAAAAATTTGGTTGCCCTTTTGCCCGAAAAGACGACGCCTAAACGGCCGAAGCCCGCTCATGCTAATTGAAACTACTTGCAGTGTCACCCTCCTAACCCCTCTAAAAATGTGACCGTTATCACAAAACAAGAAAATCCGTGACTTCAACACAACAAAAACGAGGCTCTTTTAGAGACAAACGCGCCTCGAGACCGATGAGGATTTTTCTTTTTTTCAGGGCTTGCGTAACCACCCGGTCACGCCCGTACCCAGCCGATTGTCGTCGACCCTGCCTTGAAAGAGGTAGGCGGCAGTGCCCCCGCCTCGGTTCGATAAAGCGCCTGTCACTGCCATATTTGCCGTGGCTCCAAACTGACTGTCCCCTTCAAGACGACCGTCAGCCGTAACACCGCCCTGGGACATAAACGATTTTCTGCTCCCTTGACTGGCCAAGAAATCGAAGCTCGTAGCGAATCGACTTCGACTGAAATCCAAATCTAGGCGGCCATTTTCAAGTCGGGCAGCAAACACAGAGCCCGACCGTTCGTCCAAAAGGAGGGCATCCTGAGCTACCAGCCCCATCGAGATACCCGCCTCGGCGGGGCTCTTCCAGTCTGGGATACGGGATCTGGCCACCGCGTAAAACGCATTAATGGCCAGAATATCGTTGTGCCCCGCAAGAATCGAGGCAATGCTGACATTGGCGGGCTGGTCGATCGCGGCCTGCCAGCGGCCCCAAATCACCGAGCTTCGGTCTGGTAACGCAGGCAAAACGCCGATTAAATCCGTGGTCTTACGTGCGTCCAGTTTTTGCGTAGATTGGTCGGACAGGCCAATTGAGCCGCTGCGACCGCTACTCGCAGCAGGCTCATCGCGCCCTGCGGGCGAACGCTGCTCTGGGGCGTTGCCATTTTTTGGCACGACCCGGGGCTCAGGCAAATCACGGCTAATCTGAAGCATCAGGCCGCTTTGTCCCGCAAACAGTTCGCGGGCGGATAGCCCCTCGCAGGGGCCAGTCCCTCCGGGGGTGCAACCCGAATTAAACGGGCTCGCCACCACTCCACCAGCCATGACCGAGATCCGCGATACGGCCGCATCGGTTGCGACGATGAAATCCGTCCCACGAACACCAATGGCGGCTACCGGGGTATTCAGACGAAAATTTTGGCGTGCAGCTTTTGCGGCCTCGCCAGTTACAGTTCGCAGGACCCCCCGCTGCAGTTCAACCTTAACTTGGCTCTGACCCGGGGTACGGGAGTCCACACGATAGGTCGCAATAAACGCTCTTGTATCGGGCCGAAGAATCAAATAACCGTTGTCCACGGTCTTGACATACAAGTACGCGTTCGGGCCTGTGAGAAGCGTCTGGCCCTCGAAAACGGTTTGCTGGATTCGGGCCTGCTCCCCCTCAACACGCGCCTCGCCAGTGGCGAACACCACCACGCCGGCTACGGTGGTGGGCGTCTGCGCCGCGACGTTTGGGGCGATCGACATTGACCACACAGTGCAGAGCAACACGACGCTGAAAGCTATGATGCGCATGGGTTTACAGAAATAACTCTTCATCGATCAAAAGTCAGGCCTAGTTTTACGGTTATCCCCCAATGATCTCCCGCCAAAGCAAGTCATTTTTGTGACAACGATCACATCCGGATCGAAAATTCTTCAGTTTCTCTCCCGCGCTCTTCTCGTTCTGAGCCTCGTGCTGCAAGGAGGCCTGCAGCCGCTTGCCGCAAGCCCAGCAAGCGATCCGAGCCGGGATGATTACCAGAGCGCCCTGCGCCTTATTGCAAAAGGTGACCGTGAGGGCGCTAGCCTCTTGCTTTCAAAAATCCTGCAAGACACGCCTCAGCACGCGGGGGCTTTGCTGGACCTGGCCATCTTACAGTGCGAACTTGGCAATGCTCCAGTTGCCAGGTGGCTTTTTGAACAGATGGTTGAGCGTTTCGGCCCGCCGCCTGAGCTAATTGAGATGATCGTGACACTCCAGGCGGCAGGCTGCCCGAAGCCGGAACGAGCCGGCCCTGCACGCCGCTACTCGCTCTTTTTGGCTCGAGGCAGCGACACCAACGTCAATCGAGGTGCAAGCACTCGTTTTCTCGTGATCGAAGGCCCGCTTGGGCCGGGCATTTCGCTACCCATTGCCGAGGCATATCTGCCGAAATCCGATCAATTCATGGTCGTGGCAGGTGAGTTTACAAAACAGTTTTCCCCAGCTGTTTTACCGGCGTTTCGTGGGTTTTTACAGTTTCAGGCTCGCCGTCACGACCGTCTGTCAGCCTTTGATACCAACCTTTTCGCTGCGGGAGCAGAGTTTCCATTTCGCTCGGCGTCATGGGAGTGGCGCACAACCGGGAGTCTCAGTGGTCTCACCTACGACGGGCGCTTTTTCCAGGCCCAGCAACGCCTCGAGCTATTTGCGGCACCCCTCTCCCAACCGTTTTACAGAGCCCGTCTCGGTGGGCTAGCGGCAGTGAGTCGCGTGGCCTATCCCAGCCTGGCAAATTTCAACAGCCTCATCACCGAGGCGGGCCTGCAACTCGAAGCGAGTGGTCGAGGCTACGAAATCAAACTCAATGCCGGCGCCGCACGAGATGATGCGCAATCGAATCGGCCTGGCGGAGACAGAGACGGCACCTTCGTCAGCGCGTTGGCACATTTCAGCATCACCGAGAGAGTTCTTGCAGAGCTAAGCGTCTTCGAGCAGCGCTGGAGCGGCAGCAGCCACTATGCACCCGGCGTGATCGACCGCATTCGTCAGCAGCAACTGCGCAGCACCGCGGCTGCCTTGATGGTCCCGATTGTCCGCAACCACGGCCTGCGCCTTGAGGTAAGGCACACTCGCAATGACGAATCAATTCCGATCTTCGGCTACAACAGTCAGCAAGTTACTTTGGGTTGGCGATGGCTGATGAATTAAAGCCCCCATCCGAGCGGCTACGCGCTCACTAAAGCGAGGGGTTAATCCAGTACTGGCTCCCATCAGCCCAGGTACGGCCGGCCAGATCGCAGTCTTTTGCCCAATTGACCTGACAGGGCTTCTCCCGATGCAACTGCCAGCCAGCCGCAAGCAAAAGGCCAATCAGACTGCCCTCGATCACGCGGCTGTGGGTGGCAATCATGAGTGTGGCCACGTGAGCATTTATCCAGTTCATTGACGCCTCAATCACATCAAACTCTGCGCCTTGAATATCAATATGCATGAAGTCGACACGCTTACTATCAGCAAGTAGCGTTTCGAGCCGACGGCACGGCACCTCGTCGTGGTTGACCTCTGAGCCGCGATAGTCGGTACCCGCATCTTGCTCGGAAACAGCAGGCCCCATGTCGGCCACGTCAGATTCCGGAAACCAAATACTGCCATCTGTGGTCCAGATGGCCCCCCTAAAAAACTGCACAGTTGTGCCATCACTGACGACATCGTCACGCCCTTGACTGGGAATGGGAAGGTTATTGACCTTGAAGTGGCGTCGCATTAACTCGAAACGCTCAGCAGAGGCCTCGACGCCGACCAGATGAATGCTTTTTGTTCCAAGACGTCTGGTCAGTACACCGCAGGCCACAACCCAAGGTCCCCAGCCGGCTCCGATTTCGACTGCGCAAAACGACTCGCGATCACGTCCACGCCGCAACGCATCGGCCATGGCAACGTATTCGATCGCTTCCGCATGAAAACCATCATCAGGAAAAGGTAACTCAAGCCGATCAATTTGCATGAGCAGGTGATCCTGAAACGGAACACATTCAAACAACGTACGCACACCAAAACCATCGGTATAGCTGTCATTTTCCAGGCTGGCCGGGCCAACGATATAAGACTTGACAAGATCGATGTCTGCAGGCTCATAGCCACAGTAAAGTTGCAGGGCGGAATTTGCTGGCCCGACGACAGCCGGGGCTGGTAACGCGCAGGAACTAGGAAAGATGCGGTCAAAAGGAGATCGAAGACGAGAGAACATGACTAATGCCTGATCGCTGCGCCTGGCAAGGGCCGAGCGACCGAAAGATCAAGTGCTGCCAAAAGCTGATCCGAACTCTCTTGCCAGGTCAGTCTGGCCATCTCAGAAGATGACGGCACGAGCCCTCGTGAGTGCGACTGTAACCAATTTGTGACTGCAGCCTGAATATCATTGGCTGCGAGTCCAGAAAAAAAGATCGCATGACCGTCTGTGACCTCGCGGAAAACAGGAAGATCTCGGGCAAGTATGGGGATGCCATGGCGCGCCGCCTCAATTAGCGGCAGGCCAAACCCCTCACCCTCGCTGGCCGCAATGAGGCAGGTACAAGTGGCGTAGACGCAATCAAGATATTCATCGCTAATCGCCTCAAGCCAAAACAGCCGATGTCCAGCCCGAGGGTGACGCGCTAGTCTGCCAATCAGGCTATCCACCAGCCAGCCTCGCTTGCCCACTATGACGAGATTGACCGACTCTCCCCCCTCCCACATGGCATCAAATGCCGAGAGCACCTGGGCATGCCCCTTTCGCGGCTCAAGGGTGCCTACCATCAGAAAACTCGGCCGCTCGGCGATACACCCCAGTATGTTTAAGGCGTTGGGCGGAAGCCCCCGCGACGGAACGCTGTCAGCAATATCGGCCCCGAGGTGGAAGCTGCGAGTGCGGCCCACTAGCCCTTTGGGAGATTGTGAGGCGAGCCAGTCCTCCAGATCATCGGCCACTGCTCGCGATATGCAAACCAGTCGATCGGCCACCAGGCTAACGCAACTCAGCCATTGGGCAAACGACCCCGCATCACTGGCTGGCCACCACTCTGGATGGCGTGCCGGGAGAATGTCGTAAACCAGGAAACAGCATCGCACACCAAGAGCCTTCATTCGCAAATGTGCTGCGTGCGCAGCTGCAGTCATCGTGTTTAGATCGAGTGCAAAATAAACATCGCCGTGATAAAAATCAATTAATGCATCCTCGAACTTAAGTTCATTCGCTAGATCCTGTCGACCCGCCTGCTCCAGTAACTTTCGAGTAAAAGCACCAGCAACCCGATAACCCTTACCTGCAAAGTAGATTGGCATCACAATGACATCCTGCGGTGGTCGCTGCAACAACTGCAGTAGCAATGCGCGTACAACGCGCTGAATACCCGTTCGCGCGTCCGTGCGAACGATTTCAGAGATATCCACTAAGAGATGGCATGCTGATCGAGTCGGGTGATGAAACGCGAGAGCCGCGCTTGCTGCCAACCAATCATAATTCGATGAAGGCGCAGCGATCTCGACCAAGCTGCGGCGCAGCGTCGGCGAAAGACCCTGCGGCAGCGATCTCTCGGCTGCGGCCCAAGAGTCCTCAGGCGTGGGCTTGTCATCGTTCGAAAAATTTCGCTCCAAAGCTTCAATAGCAAGGCCTGCTGTGCGTTCCCATGAAAATAGCGAAGCGCGTGCGAGGCAGTGCTGCTTTAAGTCATCACGCCGCGCATCATCGCTCAGGAATACGTCCATCGTGCTCGCAATTGAGGTGATGCTGTGCGGATCAAATAATGCCTCCTCGGCAGCGATCACCTCAGGAATGCTCGTGGTGTTGGATCCAATCACGGGCGCTCCACATGCCATGGCCTCGAGTACCGGCAATCCAAACCCCTCGTGCAAAGAGGGAAAAACAAAGAGCTGGGCCATGCGATAAAGCGCCACGAGCTCTGTATCCCGCAAATACCCTGTCATGATCAGCTCATCCTGACTGAGCCCCGCGGATCTTGCGACGGACAGCAGATGTCGGTACTGCCACTCAGCGAGACGACTCGCAATCACAAGCTGGTGCGCAGAACGAAGCTGGGGGCTCAAAAGTGCATAGGCTTGAATTAAGTGCTCAATATTTTTTCTGGCATCAAACCCGCCAGGTGCGCATACAACCGGATATCGAGTAATCGACTTGAATGCCGCGTTTGTAGCGGCTGCGGCGGCGGCCATTTCATGCACTGTGCAGATCTGGGCTGATGGCGAGAAAATCGGGTCGGCAGCTGACATGATGGTGCAGACCCTCTCCGGCGAGATATTCAAGCTGTGAATCACTTCTTGCCGTGAGTGCTCTGAAATTGCCAACAAAAGATCGGAGCGTAACAGGCTTTGAATTTGACGCTGGTAATACGTACGTTGCAAAGTATCAGCCAAGTACTCTTGCGGCATAAGGTGCGGAATCAAATCGTAATGGACCACTGCGGTAAATGGCCGCTGGCCGGTCAACTCACCGATGCTCACGCTGGCGTCATCCCAGAGCCCCTCGAAAAGACTACTCACAAGCACGGCATCCGGCGAAAGCTTGGCGATAAAGTCCTCGCGAATCAGGGCTGCGGCCCGCGCACGCCATTGGTTTTCCGCGAAGCGCGCAGCGGCAGGAAGGGGCAAATCAAACACTCGGAACCGATCGGCCGGGAGCAGCCCATCAAAGAGTTGCCTGAGAGGATCAATACTCTCCCGCAGTCCGCCATTAAGGAGGATCGAGATTTCGTGTCGATCGGCCGCCTGCTTGATCAGTGCACGCGCAAGAGCGATGCTGTAACGCCCGATTCCTCGATAACGGCTCTCACTCTGTGCGCCCTGAAGGTCAATTAATAGACGCATTGGGATCCTATTAAGTCTCGGGCAGCGAACTCAGGCCTTTGCCCCGAGCGCTCATCAGCGACTGATATATCGATAGCGCATTGGGTGAGAGATCCTCTGCCGTAAGGGGGGCCAACGCTGCGGTATGCGCTGCCGCAGTTTCGGATTTATTCGGAAATACGCGGCGTAGCCGGGTTGTCAGCGCGACAAGAAGACGCCCCTCGCGGGAGGCCCGTCGCAGCTTGCGAAAAAAGTCTGCTGCGCAACGCAAGGGAGCGGTCAGCCGCCAAGAGCGGCTCGACTGCAGGCTCTCAATCACGCCTTTGAGATTGCGATTCATGCCGGACAGTCGCTGCATTTCTCGGGCTCGGAAGGCAGCCAATTCATCGTGGCTTGCGATCAACTCTCTTCTTTCTCGCTCATGCGCAGCGTTTACATCGGCCAACATCGCCGAGTAACGCGTCAGCCGAATGGCGTCGGCAACATTCGGAGGCACAGCGAAAGCTGCAGCGAGCTCATGATGCTCTTTGGCGCAGTAAAACCGATTCAGGCCATCGACGTAGACCAACTCGTAGTTTGCTGCCCGAACGAGGGGCTCCCATGATTCATGACTCGCCCCCCCGCCGCCCGGAAGCTCTGACTCAATGACCAAAATCCAAGGCCGCAGCCGGGTAGGATCCCAGCCATTGAGCACCTGACGCTCGAATCCCTCTACGTCGATCTTCATCCAGTGCAATTCTTTGTCGTTTAAAAAAGATAGTGCATCGCGCATCACTCGCATATCAACATCCAGAGGTTGGCTCTGCAGGCCCCGACTGCGCAGTACATAGTCAGCATACTCACTGACAATGGTGGACAGTCCTGTTTCGGGAATCATCCGTAGTGTCGCTGAACCATTCACGTCTCCCAGGGCGATTTGAAGCACGACCTCATCCGGCCGGTGCTGACGCAAAAGGCTCGCGTACATTGGCACTGGCTCAACGTGGACACCACGCCAGCCACACTCATAAAAGGCAAGACTCACTGAATCAATCATTGGATGTTGGGCGCCGATATCGACATAACATCCTTGATGTATATGCCGCAAGGCTCGCCAGAGCATCACATCCTCAAAGTTCTGGGCGTAGGAGGTGAACGTCATGCTGATCCCGAGCCCATTACGATATTTATAAAGTCGCCGTCGGCCTCGTGGGACACAATGGAGAGCCCGGATTTCTGGGCCAACAGCGACTGCGAGCGGCCCAAATAGAAAAAAATATGAAACCGGGTGAATTCATACCGATATGCAAAACAAGGGGTCGCATGCGACATACGCCCACCGGGGGTAAGCAGGCCTGCCATCACACGCAACTCGCGCAATGGGTAACGCAGATGCTCCAGCACATTATTGGAGAAAATGCCATCAAACCGCATTGCCGAAATCTGCCGCCAGTCAGTCATCACCCCTGGGCGGGCTGGGGCACCCGACGGGTGGGGCTCGAATCCCACGGCGTTCCAGCCCTCAGATCGCAACACATCGAGAGTGCGTGACCAGTCTCCGGCTCCCCAGTTTAAATAGATGCCATCACGGCGCGGCTTTAATGCATAAAAGGCGCGCAACTCTTGCTCCGTCGAATCGCCCTCTCGATAAGCGCGGTAATGCCATTCATATTCCTCGGCAAGTGCATGCTCCGAGAGCGCCAGCATCTTTTCCGGACCGAAGATCAAATCACATGAAGGGCACGCATACCGAATCAAATCACCCCCACCAAAGATGCAGTACGACACCCGCGTCGAAAAAGACGATAAGCTGGCACTCAGTTGTTGGGCCTGACCAGAGCCGTGTCCGGCAGCAGGGCGGGCAGCGCCACCCTGATGGCCGCAGAGTGGGCACTGTAGGGTGTCACGGTATGGCAAACGACGATCGAGATCATCAACAATCGCCCATCGCAGCGCGATTCGGTGGCGCAGTCCATCCGGAGCATCCGGCCTGATCAGCTGCCCCGCCTGCGCCACTCCTATCAACTGCTCTGGTCGATCAGGATAATCATTCATGACACGGTAATCCGAATCTCAGGGGGTATCCATGAGCAGCCCGAAAAGATGGCCTGCTCCGCATTAATTACTTTAAACACCAAGGCGAGATCCCGCCACTGGTAGTTGGCGGAAAGATGCGAGTCGGAATCCGTGAGTGCAACTGCAAGCGAGTAGCTGCCTGCCCCAAGATTGGCTGCAAAATCAAATTCATAGGTCACTTGAGATCCAGGCTCCAAATTTTGCAACACTTGCCCCAGATGATAAGTGTTGGTCCCAAACACGGTCTGACCAAAGCAGTCCTTAATCATGTAGCCCGCAACAAGCCTCGGCAAGGAGCAGTAAACCGCCGCACAGATCTCAAGCCGAACACGCTCACCCACCCGTGCTGTCTTCAGCTCCCGCCCGCTCATATCCAGCAGCCGCACAGAGACAATCGAAGCCTCACCACTTCCCGATTGCGTCTGAGGGCGGCCATCATCAGCGCGCACCTGCACGACCGCTGATTTCTCCTGAGTCGCGATCATGCCGTTATAGAAATCCATCACCGCCTCGGGTGTGCCCTGCTGAATGAGACAGCCCTGATCAAGAAGGATTGCCTCATCGCAAATCGACTGGATCGCCGATCGATCGTGGCTGACGATCAACAGCGTCGTACCATCACGACGAAACTGACGAATACGATCAAAGCTTTTGTGCTGAAAATAGGTATCGCCCACCGAAAGCGCTTCATCCACAATCAGCACGTCGGGTCGCAAGGCGGTGGCGAGGCTAAAGGCAAGCCGCACTTGCATCCCGCTCGAATAGACGCGAACGGGCTGATCAAGATAATCGCCGATCTCTGCGAAGGACTCGATCGCTGGCATGAGAGAAAGCAGCTGCTCGCTGGACAAGCCAAGTAACTGTCCCGCCATCATGGTGTTCTGCCGGCCTGTAAAATCGGGATGAAAACCCATACCCAACTCTAGCAACGCTGCGATCCGGCCCCGAATTTTCAGTTCGCCAGAACTTGGCGTAACGGTTCCCGCAATCATCTTCAGCAAAGTGCTCTTGCCGGCACCATTTCCCCCTACGACTCCCATGGCGCAGCCGACAGGCACCCGAAAGCTGACGTCATTGACCACCCAGCGCAACGCGTGCCGAGGCGGACTGCCAGGCAGCATCCATTCAGCAAGCCGCGACCAGCGGGAGGCATAGGACCGATAGGCTTTCCCCAGACAATTTGCTTCAATTGCGGGTGCGGATGCGGGAAGCACCATCAGAGCTCGTCCACCATCTCTGCCGCATGCTGATAAAACAGTCGCCACGCGAGAAAAAACAACGTTCCACTGAGCAGGCCCATCAAGGCAAGCGATGACCAATCGGGGGGGCGGTGATAAACGAGAATCTCCTGCCAAGCAGAGATCAGCACTGTCATCGGATTGAGCGCGAGCAGGCCCCGGACATTCTCGCCCAGGACATCAATCGGATAAACGATCGGCGTCAGCCAAAACCACAACTGAAGGGCGATGGTCATGGCGTGGCCCACATCGCGAAAAAATACATTCAAGACACCGGCGGCAATGCCAAGCCCAGCAGCAAACACCAGTTGCACAATCAGTATCGGAATCACCGCAAAGGTAATCCAGCCAGGGAAAGCATCCAGTCCAATTAGCACAAGAAGAAATAAGAGAAAGACGATGCCAAAATTCACTAGCGCATTTGCGATTACGATCACTGGTAAACAGGCCCTGGGAAACACTAATTTTTTTATCAGATTGCCGTTGTCAATAAATACAGTTTGCAAACGGCTCACGGTCTCCACAAAGAGATTCCACGCGAAAATTCCTGCACAGAGGTAAATGCCATACGCGAGGGACGACTCCATGCCGGGCAGACGCAGCCTCATGAGCTGAGAAAAGACCAGGGTGTAGACTACAATCATCACCAAAGGATTTAAAATGGTCCATGCGGCACCGAGCAAAGAGTTGCGATAGCGCAACTGAAACTCTCTCTGGACGCTTCCGAAGATGAAGCCACGATAGGCCAAAAGACTGCGGGCTACGCCGAGCGCCTTCACCGCCCAAGCCCCCAATGACACCCTCGGGCATCTCGCCAGCAGCGCGCAGCCCGCTCAGCGAGATCATCGCTTCGGTTGGGTGATGGCAGACAAAAACGTCCGCGAGGCCATCCGAGAGTGGCGCACAGACGCCCAGAGCTTTTAACCTTCGTTGCAACTTTCATATAAATCAGATACTTTAGCACCACCCGTAGACGTGCCTGCTCAGCCAAAAAAGTTTTGGCTGATGGTTCTTGGTGCGAGCAATAAACCTGCATTTTTTCCCCGAATGTCGCCACTGTGCAAAGAAAAACCGCGATCGTAACTGGCATCACTGGCCAGGATGGTGCTTACCTTGCGGCACTACTGATTCAAAAAAACTACCGGGTGATCGGGGCCTATCGGCGCAGTAGCTCGACTTCGTTCTGGCGGCTTGAGCATTTGGGTCTTGTTGACCATCCCATGCTTTCACTGGTCGATTTCGATTTGACCGACGCGGGGGGCTGCATTCGCCTGATTGAACAGACTCAGCCCCAAGAGATTTACAACCTCGCCGCACAGAGCTTTGTGGGCACGAGCTTCACTCAGCCCTCTGCCACCGCACAGATTACAGGTCTGGGCGCGCTGAACCTGCTTGAGGGAATTCGTCTCGTCGACCCTAAAATTCGTTTCTATCAGGCCAGCACATCCGAAATGTTCGGCAAGGTGCAAGAAATTCCACAGCGAGAGTCAACGCCATTTTATCCACGCAGCCCCTATGGCGTTGCCAAACTGTATGCGCATTGGATGACGGTCAATTATCGCGAGAGCTATGGAATTTTTGGTGCGAGCGGCATTCTTTTTAATCACGAAAGTCCGCTACGCGGACTCGAGTTCGTAACACGCAAAATCACTGATGCCGTCGCCCGCATTCGGCTCGGAAAGCTTGAAGCAGTCGAACTTGGTAACCTCGATGCGCAGCGTGACTGGGGATTCGCGAAAGAATACGTAGAGGGCATGTGGCGGATGCTTCAAGTCGACTCAGCCGACACCTTTGTGCTGGCGACCAACCGACAAGAGAGCGTGCGGGACTTCGCGCGACTTGCGTTTCAGGCGGCAGAACTGGAGGTAGAGTTTTGCGGTACAGGGGATCAGGAAATTGGCCGCTTGATGACAACGGGCCAGACGGTGCTACGGGTAAATCCTGCCTTTTTTCGGCCCGCAGAGGTCGAGTTGCTCATCGGAGACCCTACCAAAGCCCAGCAAGAGCTGGGCTGGAGTGCCAACACCTCGCTCGAGGAGTTGTGTCGGCTCATGGTGGAGGCTGACCTGACTCGGCATCAGACCAGTTTCAGCAGGGCCTGACCCTCTCAAGCGCGCAGATCCCCGCCAGCTTCGCTTACAGCGTATTTCAGCCATGCGCGTCCTGATCACCGGTGCCGAGGGTTTTACAGGCCGCCACTTATGTTCGCATCTGCATCAACATGGCCACGAACCAGTCGGAATCACCGGTGACCTTACTGAGCCCGAGGTGGTATCGACGGCGATCGCGCGGGCGCTCGGAAAGACAGCTACACCCTACTCCGTCATTCACCTGGCGGCTATCGCTCATGTTGCGCACCAGAACGCCAGCGACTTCTATCGAGTCAATGTTATCGGCACCACCCATCTTCTCAGGGCTCTCGCTGACCAGGCACACGCACCAACAAGCGTCGTACTGGCAAGTAGCGCTAACATTTACGGTAATTGCACTGCACTACCAATCACCGAGAACACTCCTGCGGCTCCAGTCAACCATTACGCCATGAGCAAGCTGTCGATGGAAATCATGGCGCGCTCAGCCGGTGGGCCCGGCCAGGGACTACCCATCATCATTACGAGGCCGTTTAACTATACCGGCGAGGGCCAAGACTCCTCCTACATTATCCCCAAACTGGTCTATCACTTTGCCAATCGACTGCCAGAGATTGCCCTTGGCAACCTAGATGTAAAGCGCGAGTACAACGATATCCGTACGATCTGTGAGAGTTATCGCCACCTAATCGAGGCCGGCCCGGTATCCACGATATTTAACCTCTGCTCGGGCATCACCTATTCAATACGCGAGGTGATCGCTATGCTGACGGAGATCACCGGCCACCACCTCACCATTCGCTTTGATCCGACACTTGCCAGACGCAACGAAGTATCAACGCTCTACGGCAGCCCAGACCGATTCGATCAATGGCTTTCCACTGTCAATCGAAAGTTACAACGTGGCTCACTGCACGGCCTGCTGGCGAGATTAGTTAACCAGCCCACTCCACGTAACGAATGCCATTGACAAGCAAATGTATGACGTTGGCATTATTTTCTGCTGACTCTGAAAAGCCCACCAACACGTCCGCACGGCTCATGCCGCCGGAGAGTGCTGTCTGCCAGTTTTCAAACCCCGAGGGCTCAGGAGCACGATCGAGTACATTGCGATACAGTAAATCGATGAAGGCTGTGTCGCTTGGCTGACGGCCGTACAAAGAAGAGAACTCAGGGCTATCAATAAAAGCATTCGCCACTGATTGGAGGGTCCAGTTGGTGTCCAGATTGCGAATCCAGAACCCCAAGCCGGGAAGATCAGGCTCGCGGTCAAAGGCCGCCCGGTAGAGCCGAAAAGCCTGTCCAGAGGCGCCCTGATCATCGAAGGCGATGGAGTAGTCAGCAAACTTGAGTCGCTCGACCGATTGGAGGGCGTCGACTCCGTCGCCCCGGCTGCTGGCCGTTACCTCAGAAAGCGGGCGCTGATCCACGATACGGAGGCTCTCCCTGCCGGTGTGCGAAATGCTGTAGTCGTTTCTGTTTCCCCTTAAGATCGCCGTGTCACGGCCAGCCCCGCCGACGAGAAGATCGTCTCCCGCGCCGCCTTCGAGCGTGTCATTTCCTGCGCCGCCGATAAGAGTGTCATCGCCACGCATTCCACGCAGCAAGTTATCCACTTCATTTCCTATAAATTGATCGTTGCCATCGCCACCAATGATATTCTCGATAACCGTTCCGTTCGCAATCTGAAAGGGTGCGCCATCCACGGCGCTGGTTGTTCCGGAGCCAAGATCTATCAGCGACGCAAGACTCATTGCTGAAAAATTGAGCGTATCAATTCCTCCTGAATCGGAGAGAAATCCGCGTGACGGCGCAAGCGCTCTCGATTCTGCGTATTCATCAGTGAATACATAAAGGCTGTCATCACCCGCCTTCTGACCCAGCAGGTGAATCGTCCATGACTGAAGACTCCCAGTCTCTCCGGGGGCATTATCGAAAAGCGCTAAAGACCACTGGCCGACAGAGCGTTCACCCCAACTCAGCACTGTCGAGAACGTAAAGTCGATATTGTCACGACTGCTTCCAACGGCATTTAATGCAGTCTGCTGTGGTCGCGACATTAAGACACTGGTCGTGCCTGAGGGCGACATCAACGAAATACGAAGATCGCCAATTGAGCTATGAGCCACCTTCAGGGCGATTTCGACTCGCTCCACACAAATGTCTTGTTCGATCGTGACTACATCAACGGCCCCCCGCATCGAGTTATCCGGAATCGACACAGGGAATAACCTCGTAGCACTCACCTGCTCGCGATTCGATGCTGTACTCGTCTTCGTCCACGTTTCAGCCAGTCTGACTGCGGCGTGTGCATCGACTAGCCCAAATCCAAGGTTGTGAGAATCGCTATCGAAATGCATACCACCGCCATTCCAGTGGCCTGCGCCGTTATACGCCCATGCATGATCATCAGCCGACACAAGCCGTGCCGTGTTGGCCAGTATCTCTTGAACATCTCGATAGCCCAGCCTTGGATTGGCTTCGAGCATAAGTGCCGCAATACCCGATACGAGCGGAGCGGAAAAAGAGGTGCCAGAAGTAAGCTCGTAATAACCGCCCAGGAGCTTGCCGGAGCCGACTTTGGTGGTGGTGAGCACATCACCCAAGTACTGATTGCCCCCGCCCCCCGGAGCGGCAATAAGAACTGACGCCCCGGGGGAGCTGTAGGAGGTCACTTTTCCGCGATAATCAGTTGCTGCAACGGTGATGATGAACGAACTATTTTGAAAATTATGCAAATTGGTGTCGTCACCCTGCAAGAAGCTATTGCCTGCTGACTGCACCACGATGGTCCCCAAGCCATTACGCCCGAAATAGGCTAGATCTTTTAATGCCGCTCCCGATTCCGCAAAAGGGGGGCGATTAAAGTTGTCGTAAAAAGCCCAGGTGAGTCCTGAGGAGAAACCACTTGCAAAGCCCCAACTGTCATTGATGATGTCAGCACTCACGCTCATCGCATAACGATAGGCGTTGACAATATCGCGCGGCATTCCAGCGAGCTGGAGAGGTGAATAAATTGAAACAAGGCTGGCGTTATACGCTACACCCACAATTCCAGCACCATCACGCTCGGCAGCGAGAATACCCGCCACCATCGTGCCGTGCGTATCCGATAGACGAACCGGAGCGCCGCCCGACTGGAGGTTAGTCGCATTTCGACCGAGCGATATCGCCAAATTGTTATTTAAATCTGGGTGATTCTGGTCAATCCCCTGATCAAAGATCGCGATGCGTACGCCCCTTCCGGTGTACTCTGGCCAAACCGTAAATGTATTGATACCCGCCCCCGGGTACAGGTACCACTGCAGTCTGACCAAAAGATCAGACGGCAAAGAATAAGGTGCATCATCGTCCCGAATGAAACCATTGACATTTGTTTCGCCCGCTTTCAGTACCGCTCCGATCGGCCGACCGATTGATACATTGATGTGCTCATCAGGCTCAAAGACATCATCATTTTTAACCACGACTCGGATGCTTGCTTTGGTTTGCCCGGGGGTAAACTTAAGCTCCCCGCTCACTGGTACATAATCCGCCTCAGATGCGGTAGACAACTGCTCAAGTGTCGCGTATTGGACCGTCACCTCATACGCAACAGGCGCGCTGAGCGTAACCGGGAAAACAATTTCACCAGTGCCCGTGTCGGCCTCACGAAAACTTATCTCAGGCGCGCCCAGCGAAACTGTCGGCGGACGGACCAGCTCCACAACGCTCAACGTATAACTTCCGATGCCACTCCATCCACTCGCACGCACGGACAGGAAAGCATTCCCCGATGATTCAGGGGTAACCTGCAGCAGCGAAGACAGTCCCGGCCCACTATCATCATCGGCATCAAGGTGTTTACCAGCGACGTCCACCAATTCCAGCCAGGGATTGGTGAGCGTGTTTCCCTCGAGCCGGACGGTGTAGGTCTTACCTGCTACCAAGGAGACGCCATAGACGTTGACATCGCCAGCGAAAAGCAGGCTTCCTGAGATGCTCTGGCCTGAGCTGACCGTCCCGGTCCATGGCGACTGATTCACAATCAAGGCATACTCGCCGACCCCAAGGACTGATGAACTTCGCGCTTCTAAAAAATAAGTCCCCGATGCCGATGGCGTCCATAAGATGCGGGCGTTATCGCCTAGCCCGCCATCGTCATCGGTGCGAATCTCTCTTCCAGAGCCGTCCCTGAGGATCAGCAGCGGATTGGCGAGCTTTAGCCCCATGTCAGCCCCATCCCCGGCGCTGCCCACCAAGTCAAACTGGTACTGAACGCCTGCCGCCAGCGAGACACGGTACCAATCCGAGTCACCGCCCGAATCGACTTTTCCAAGAGACGATGAGTTCGGCCGAACTGTTATCGAAGAACTCCCGTCTCCGGGCACGCTATCTGACAACGCCACACCCCCTATCCAAACTTCCCCCATCCATCGCCTTGGGCCGGGCTGCGCCCCACCGAGCGCCCCCCCACGAGGACTATCCTACTGCCCCACCTGAATCGGCCGGACCTCTGACCGATCTTGCCCCCCCTGCGAAGTCCATCATCGATTAATTTAGGGACACTAAAAAAAGCGGATCTTTGTGATTTCGAGTGTGATAATTGTCACATGATCTCCGTTGAGCTTGTTCGAACCATTAAGCTTTTTCAGAATCTTCCGGACAAGATTCAAGAAGAGTTGCGCAGGCACATTCGATTGCGCGAATTTCAAAAAAAAGAGTTTCTCTTTCACCGTGGATCCGCCGGAGACGCTTTATTTATGCTGTTCTCAGGCCGATTGCAGGTGATCTCAGCTACCGACGAAGGTAAGGAAATTGGGATCAATTTCATTGAACCAGGCGATTATTTTGGCGAAATTGCCTTGATCGATGGGGGTCCACGGTCAGCCTCAGTGATCGCAATTGAAAACTCCACGGTGGGCATACTCCTAAAACCGGAAGCGCTGTGGCTTTTTCAAAACGTGCCTGCAATTGCTGAGCGTATTCAGCGACGGCTTTGCACAACGATTCGACAAGAGATCAACTATCGATCGAGCTTGGGTGCCTCGAAGGCCTTCATTCGAATTTACTCAGTCATTTTCGGTAACCTGCAAATGCCGCAAGCTGTGGCGCCAAACAAGCCGCCGACGCTAGAAAATTTGCCCAGTCAGCAGACCATTGCGAGCATGGCCAATGTCAGCCGGGAAACGGTCTCTCGGGCACTTCATGCCCTGATCAAGCAAGGTGTAATCGGCAAGGACTCTCGAAAGCTAATCGTCAAAAATCCACAGGTTCTTTTCAAGCTTGTTCGCGGGGAACTCTCACCGGAAGAGCTCACGCCGATGCAGCCACAAAAACCCCCGCCCGAACAAATCGTGTAGTCCGAGGAGGAGCTGCCGAGAAATTTATAGCTCCGATGCCCGAGGCCAAACGTGGAGTTCGCGAATCAATTGCAGCGCTTTTTCTGCCGAGTCATCCCAAGAAAAAAGTGCAGGCCTCGTTTTCGACTCGCTTGGGGCTCCGAAGGGGCCTGATCGATCAAGCAGGCTGCGTAGTGCCGACTCCCAGGCAGTGACATCATCTGGGGGCAAAAACTGTGCGGCTGACGCCTGCAATTCTCGGTGGCAGGGAAGATCACTCGCAATGACTGGGCAGCCAGAACGCGCTGCCTCTGCAATGGGCAAGCCAAATCCCTCGGCCCATGAGGGAAAAAGCAAGACAGCTGCCCGATGGTAAGCATAGAGAACTTCTTGGTCACTGGCTGCAGCAAACCATTGCAAACGGCCCGGAAAATAGTTCGAAAAGCGCATCTCGCGAATAATGTCCTTGGATCGCCAGCCTGCACGACCGAGCCATAACAGCGCCAGTCCTGGCCTTTCCGGAGCAATCCGTCGCAATAACTCAAGGGAAAGTTGATGATTTTTTCTCGGTTCAATCGTGCCCACCATCACAATTACTTCATCGTGCTGGTTAAAGAACTCAATGAGAGGGCTCAGAATTGCCGCAGGCATGTGATCGCCCAACCGAGCCTCGTCGGGCCCGCAGAAAGAATTTGGGCCTGCCGATACGAAATCTGATCCTAGTGAAAACTGCTGGCATCGAATCGCACGCGCACGACTTAACCTCTGAGAGGTTAAATAAAGCGACAGCTCATGACGAGCAGCTTTTGAGATACAAAGATAACCGTCCGCAAGGTGAATTGATGTGGACAAGTACCGTTTAAACGCCTCAACCCAAGATCGGCTACACAAATGAGGATGAGTTAAAGCAATAAGATCGTAATGACAAAAAATAACATTCACGCCTGCCCGCTTGGCTCGGGACAGCGGACGCTTTAAAGAAAGGTCAGTGCAAATATCAAGCATCACCAATGTATCGCCAGGCTGAAATACAACCAATGATCCTTTTAAACTTCGCAAACCCAGAGAGCGCAAAAAAAAGTAGGCCCTTCGCGCGAAACCGCCCAGTAAGGCGGCCGCAGGGTCTCCGAAAAAACGGCGCAGCCATTGCAGCCAGCGCATCCGAAGAGGCCTCGGAATGCCCTGGGATAGGCCCGCCACTTCCCACTGGCTGTGTGTGTCAAAAATCAGCTTCGGCGCGTGAAAAATTCGGCCGTCAAGGATAATGACGGGCATTACAGTCAGGTTGTGATGTTTTTCTTCCGCTAGGCGACGCATTCTCGGCAAGAGATTGCGAACGACCCGTTGAACGCCGGTGTTTAATCCAGAAACAAGCGTCTGAGTACAATCGATAAAGATATGTTGATGCGCCACCCCCGAATTGCAGTGGTTCACGACTGGCTCACCGTCAATGGCGGTGCAGAGCGAGTTCTCAGCCACCTGCTTCACATGCTACCTTGGGCAGATTTGTACACGCTAATTGACAATGGAACATGCCTTTCCCCAGAGATACGTCGACGACACAGCATCAAAAAAAGTTTTCTTCAACGACTGCCAGCCGTTCGTCATTATTATCGGATAACTGCGCCGCTGATGCCCCGGGCAGTAGAGTCACTGAGACTCGAACAGTACGATCTGGTCGTCTCCAGCTCTTGGGCGTTCGCTCATGGTGCCATTGCGGACAAAAACGCAGCTCACCTAGCCTACATCCACAGTCCGATGCGCTGGGCATGGGACATGGAGGACGAATACCTCGACCGATCAGGCCTTGCATCACCGCTAAAGCGGGCCGCCCGGCATCTGATTCGACGATTGCGAGACTGGGATCAACAAGCAAGCCAAAGGCCGCAGTCTCTGATTGCCAATAGTCAGTTTGTCGCCAAACGAATCGAGTGCTGCTGGGGCCGGCAGGCGAATGTTATCTATCCTCCGGTCGCCCTGTTGGCTCGAAATAATGTCGCCATCACCGCGCAACATGGCGCCTACATCTGCGTCAGTCGGCTTGTCCCCTTCAAGCGAGTCGACGTTTGGATCGATGCTTTTCGATACCTTCCGCACCGAACGCTACTGGTCGTGGGCGGCGGCCCCGAACAAAAGCGGCTGGCAAGCCGCTCGGGGCCAAATGTTCATTTCTTAGGGTTCATCCCTGACCGGGACCTGGTTAGCCTGCTCGCGGGGTCAAGAGGCTTTCTTCAAGCATCCAAAGAGGACTTTGGCATCGCCGCCCTCGAGGCGCAAAGTTGCGGGACTCCTGTGCTGGCCTTTGCCGACGGGGGGGCACAAGAAACGATTCGAACGGTAGCTCAGGGGCAGCCCACCGGAATGTTGTTTCATAGTTTTGATCCACAAGAAATTGCTGCGACTATTGAAAAATTCGAGCAGCATTGCTTTCGGCCAGAGGATTGCAGGGAAAATGCTTTGCGATTCAGTCCGGATATTTTTTATCAGCAGATGAGAGAGGCTATTCGCGGGGTGGGGATCGACTTGCCCGGCCCCGTTCAACCGTTAACATGATCGAAGCCCCGAGCCGATTCTTAAACCGAGACCACAGCGGAATTATTGAGTTTATAAACCGCGGTCTGGATATCGCGGCAATCGTCATTGCTGCCGCAATAATCTCGCAGGTGGACGCCACACTGGAGATGAATCGGCACGACTGGATCATCCTGGTTTTGGTCAACGCCCTCATCACGATGATTTTTTTTCAGCAGTCTGAGCTCTATCGAAGCTGGCGAGGCCGCCCTTATTCAGATCAGTTTAGTCGACTGCTGCTCGCATGGTCACTCGCCAGCACTGCAACTTTAGCGGTCTGGCATCTTCTCGAATTTCAAGACGTTATCGACTTTACCGCTTTAATCAGTTGGCTCCTCTTGGAGATTTTCTTAACAGTATTTCAGCGTGTACTTCTATATCTTTCAATCAGAATTTACAGAGCGCAAGGACGCAACCGAAAGTTGATTGTTATTTATGGGGCTGGAGCCCTCGGTCAGTCCATTCTTGCCCAATGTCGACGAAGCCCGGAAAGCGGATATCAAGTGGTCGCATTTCTCGACGATGACCCAAGGCTAGTTGACGGTAATCACGATGGGGTAACGGTCGTTGGAGGGCTATCGATGATGACCTCTGTTTTACGAAATCAAGATGCCGATGAGCTCTGGATTGCTCTACCGCTGTCTGCAACTGAAAAGTTACCCAAAATTTTGGAAATTGCGGAGACAAATCGCTGCTCTGTACGCCTTTTCCCAGATCTGCTTGGACTCACACTGCTGAATCACTCGGTCAGTGAACTGCTCGGTTTTCCCATTATTGATCTTAATGTTGATCGAATGCAGGGTATGAATCGATGGCTGAAGGAAATTGAGGACAAAGTGCTTGGTGCAATGTTTTTCCTAGTCGCTTTACCGGTTGTCGCCCTTATCGCAGTCCTGATTAAGCTGACTTCACGGGGTCCGGTGCTATTCAAGCAAAGACGTATCGGCTGGGATGGAAAGCCTTTCACAATCTATAAATTTCGAACGATGGTCAACCATCACGAGCCGGTCGGCACGCTCCTACAAGCTCAGCGAAACGACGCCCGTTTCACCCGGGTGGGGCGGTGGCTGCGTCGATTCAGTCTTGATGAAGTTCCGCAAATTTATAACGTCTTGCAGGGTCGAATGTCCCTAGTGGGGCCGCGGCCCCATGCAGTTGAGCACGACTCAATCTACCAGCGCCAAATTGAGGGCTATATTCGCAGAAATCGTGTCAAGCCTGGAATTACAGGATGGGCGCAGATTAACGACCTCCGCGGTGAAATTGAGACACTCGATGATATGGCCCGCAGAGTGAAACATGATCTTTACTATATTGAGCACTGGTCTTTATGGCTTGATCTAAGGATTTTGTTGGCTACCTTTCTCAAGATATTTCTCAGTAAAAAAGCCTGGTAAGCCAAAGCCGGCAGCCCACACCTACCCACCTCCCCTATGTTTAGCTTTGCGCTTGCCACCAGCCTGATTGATCCGCGACTCTTTGGACTGGCTTGGTATTTGCTCGTCTTGGCTGGGCTGGGACACTTGGGTGTCCGCTTGATTGGAGGGCTCGAAGTACGCCGACAGAAAGGGGCGTCTTCAGGCTGGGGGCTGTCGCGGCTTTGGCTTATTTCAATTGGCCCGCTTCTCGTTGTCTCAACCGCGTCAGCGATTCAACATGGACTTCCGATTGGTCGCATCGAGATTCTTGAGACTGCGCTTGGGGGGGCTATTTTTTTATTCGCTAGAACCTATCTTCAATTCAATCGTAGACAGCTTCTGCTGGGTGCCTTGATGGCTGGATTTGGGGGGCTTGGATTAAGTCTCTACGAGTTAATGATTCTCGATCAACAGCGTGTCGGAATAATCTTTCAACCGATCAATTTCGGCATCGCCTGCGGCGTCGTTGGTATTTTATTGATTTCTTTTCTAATCAATAGCCGAACGACACCGGAACTCGACGGGCAGATCGACGAACAGCGGCACTTCAGTTCGTTACCGATATCGTTCACGTTGGTCGGATGGGGGGCGTGCCTTTTTGCCATCATGGCGCTCTTGGCTTCCGGCTCACGAGGACCCATACTCGGCACCCTTGTGGCTGGTCTACTTTTGGCGGGGCTAAGCCTCAAAAACCGCGTTTCAGTGAGGCTCCTGCTTGGCGCCAGCCTGGCAATCATACTGGCGATCGTTGCAATTACCTGGCGCACTGCTCTCGATCTGCCTCACGGCAACCAGTCCTCACTGGGTATTCGGTGGGAACTATTACGAATAAGTTTGCAGCAAATCTTGACGCAACCTTGGGCAGGTCTTGGCGTAGATCAGGCAGGGATATTTTTTTCGCAATTTCCAGACCCGATTAGAACGCTCAATCACGCGCACAGCGTGCCAGTAAATGTTGCTCTCGAGCTTGGTATACCCGGCATGATCTGTTGGCTCTGGAGCTTTTGCAGTCTTGGTATTTTTGCCTATCTACGTTACCGTAGTCATGATTCCGATGCGATTATCTTTGCGCTGATCGGTGTTCTTACGGTATTTTTCTTCTGCTCACTATTCCAAGATACCTTAAGCCATTCATACACCCGGAAGCTTTTCGGGTTCATTGTCCCGGCATTGTTAATTCTCTTACCGCCACCCGAGCAGGTCAAACCATAATGACAATCCCGACAATCAGCGCAATACTGATTACTCTGAACGAGGGGCGCAATTTAGCCGAATGCCTGGAGTCAATTTCGTTTTGCCCCGAGAAGATCATTATTGACGGTGGAAGTACGGATGAGACCGTTGAAATTTGCCACCGCTATCACGGCCGCGTAATGTTTCAGAGTGACTGGCTTGGGTTTGGGCTGCAAAAACAGAAAGCTCTGGAATGTGCGACAGGCGAGTGGATCCTTTCCATTGATGCCGATGAACGCATCACGCCGGAGCTGGCGGCAGAGATTCAGCAGGCGATTCGCTCAAACGCGGCCGATGGCTACTATATTGCGCGCCGCTCACAGTTTTTGGGCAGATGGATGCGGCATGGTGGCTGGTATCCCGATCGGGTGCTGCGGCTTGCAAGGCGCGCCAATGCCCGATTCGATCCAACACCAGTCCACGAAAAGATGCTGGTCAGCGGCAGGATTGCGGAACTCAAGCAGCCAATGCTGCATTACAGCTATCGCAGCATTGAAGATGTACTGGCCAAACAGAAAACCTATGCACTCGCGGGCGCTGCTAAAAAATCCGGCGCCGACGTATCAGGCGGGGTGGTGATGGCGCTACTGCGATCGGGCTGGACGTTTGTGCGGCTCTATGGTGTGCGGCTTGGGTTTCTGGATGGCCGGCAGGGCTTAGTCGCAGCGCTTGCGAAATCCCAAGAGACCTTTTGGAAATATCTGGCGGCAGCCTGGCCCGGCGATCGCAGCCGATGAGACTGGCGATCATTCGCCGCCGTTATAACCCCTTTGGCGGTGCAGAGAGATTCATCGAGCGCTTAATTCCAAGGCTTGCACAGCGGAATATCGACACCACGATACTGACTGAGCAGTGGGAGCAAAATTCTGCTGAGGCCAAGGTGATCGCCGTGCCGGTATCGGGAATGAGCCGGGCGGCGCGATTTCGGTCGTTTAATTCGCAGGTCACTGCCCAGCTTGCGCAGCAGTCTGCCCAGGGCAGTGGATTTGATTTGATTCAGTCGCATGAGCGGATTTTGGGAGCAGACATCTATCGGCTGGGTGATGGCGTGCATGCGGCCTGGGTCAGTCGCATGCAAAAAGAATCCAGTGGCCTGCGGGCTCTTTGGCTGGGAATGGATTCCTTTCATCGGGCGGTCATGCAGACAGAATCCGCCATGGCCCGCGATCCGAATCTGCACTTTGTGGCCAATAGCAGCCTTGTGCAGCAGGAACTACAGGACCTGCTGGCAGTGCCCGAGGATCGCATCACGCTCATTCCCAATGGTGTGGATACCCAGCGCTTTGCTCCGGCAATGCCATCGCAAAAAGCATCTGCCCGAGGCGAGCTTGCCCAGGCCACAGGCCTTGTGATTGCGCCTGAGTCCTTGGTGGTCGCCGTGGTGGGCTCTGGTTTTTCGCGCAAGGGAATATTTCTTTTAATTGAGGCCTGTGCTCGGCTCAAAGAGTGTGTGCTGCTGATTTGCGGCAAGGACAAAGAGTCTGCAAAAGCCCAGTCCCTGATTGCGCGGCTGGGCGCAGCTGATCGTATTGCGCTGACCGGGCCGCTGGAGGATGTGCGCCCGCTTTTGTGGGCTGCAGACGTGTTCTCGCTGCCATCGCTCTACGATCCTTCATCCAATGCAGTGTTAGAGGCCCTATCCTGCGGCGTTCCCGTGATCGTCACCCAGGATGTGGGCATGGCCTGGGAGATCACCGATGCGGATGCTGGGCTGATTTGCGAGCGGTCAGTCGCTAGCCTGATGCAGGCCCTTCGCAAATGCGAAGATGAAGATCGGCTGCGGAAAATGGCCTACCAGGCAAGGGCCTTTGCGCTGCGTTATGACCAGGGCCTGATCATCGAGCAGTGGCTGAATTTTTATCAGGCCGCACGCGGCCGCAAAAAGCGCTGATCCTCCGATGCTGATCCTCCGATGCTGATCCCTCAATGCTGATCCTCCACACCGAGTCTTCGCACGGCTGGGGCGGCCAAGAAATCCGCGTGCTGACCGAGTCGCGCGAACTCATCAAACGTGGCCATCAGGTGCTGGTGGCAGCCGATGGGGATAGCCTGATTGCGCAGCGGGCAGCTGACTACGATGTGCCAGCGCACCGACTTCGGCTAAAGAAAAAACGCTTTGCAGAGGTTCGCGCGATGGTGGCGGCTATCAACACCCTTCAGCCCGATGTGATGAGCACCCACTCTAGCACTGATCACTGGGTGGTGGCAGTTGCCCGTCTGTTTGCGCAGCACAAGCCTGCCGTGATTCGGACACGGCATGTCAGCGCGCCAGTTGGCCGTAGCATGGGCACGCGCTGGCTGTATCGATCGGCCTGCGCTGCAATTGTGACCACGGGGGAATCCATTCGGGCGCACCTGACCCATGATGGCCTGGTGGCCCAAGAAAAAGTGTTCTCGATTCCGACC
>Ga0194129_10002019_pt1 | contig 31471 bp, 30 predicted proteins | sample TA2KigCa35mmetaG_FD_150862 | JGI IMG/M metagenome (GOLD analysis project Ga0194129, IMG submission 150862) | Freshwater microbial communities from Lake Tanganyika, Tanzania - TA2015038 Kigoma Deep Cast 35m | ecosystem: Environmental > Aquatic > Freshwater > Lake | place: Tanzania: Lake...
AGATTTCAATAGCACCAGGATTTAAAGATAATACATCCCAATCTATATATCTCTCTTTAAATACATTAGTCAGTTTGCGACCAGTCATTTTATTTTCTTCTTCAACCTTATTTTTTAATAATTCAATTGCTGCAGGATTTTTTGATAAATATCGCCAATTTATTTTTTTAGGATTTGCTTTTATTATTTCAATAGCGCCAGAGTTTAAACATAATTGATTCCAGTCTATTTTATCTTTTTCTCTTAATTTTTCTAATTCACTTTCTTTCATTTTACTTTCTTTTTCAACCTTTTCTTTTAATAATTCAATCGCTTCAAGATTAGTATTCACAGATAATCTATCCCATTTTATATTATGACGATATTTTTTTAATAATTCAACAGCACCTGGATTTGCTGATAAGTTTTTCCAATCCAATTTATTATATTCTGCCATCCCAGATATATCAGAAGATGGTTTTATATTTTCTTCTTCTGCTTTTTCTCTTAATAATTCAATTGCATTTGGATTTGCCGATAAATCATTCCATTTTATTTGGTCCCGGTAATCTTTTAGATAATCAACAGCATTAGGATTTTTTGATATATTATATTTTTTTAACATATTTATAGGTATCCAACTTCTTAATTGATATTTAAGAATAGCATTAGACTTATCTAGTGATACAAAAGTACTGTCAGGAACGCCTGTAAAATCATAATCCGCAAACTTATCACGATTATCTTTTATCCATTGTAATATTAAATTATATACTTCTCCATCTATTTTGATTTTTGTGAGAGATTTCATAAATAATCCAGGTATTTTTCCATCTTTCTGATTTTCAGGTTTTTTAATTTCATCTAACCACTTAATAATTTTATTATTATCTTTTGAATATAATTCTTCTAAAGATTTATTAATTTTTTCTTCACTTAATGAAGTCATAAATTAAAATATACCTTCTAATATATTTATAGATTAGAATTTTATTATTTAACAATAAAATAATATGTAAATAAAAAAATGTATATGATATTAGGTATATGATATTAGGTATATGATATTAGTATATATAATTATTTAATTCTTGAGCATAATGTTTAAACATATTTATAAAGTCCGTTTTTGTTGTAGACACCCCGTCATTTAACCATTTATTTGAAACTTTATATCTATTAAAATGAATTAAAGGTTTAATATATCTATATTCTCCAGGACGTCCCGTTAAATCTATGCAATACGGTGGTATATAATTATATAGCAAACGTCCTTCATTAAATAACTTGTATATATTAACTAACATTGTATATGAATTTAAATCAGCGGAACCAGTTGCAAACTCGCCATTAGCTTCTATATCTGCAGGAAATGTACATATATTATATATATTATATTCTACTCCACCAATAGTGCGAGATAGGTACATATTATAATACCTGAATACATTTGTTGTACCAAATGATGAATCTAAATCTTTATATGTCTTAGTTATTTCTTTGTATGAAATTTTTAATAACTTATCATTCATATGTTTTATAAATACAGGAATCTCCAATGATGGGTCAATTATTCTCATTACTTTCATAAGTTCTTCTATGTTTTCTTGAGTATATTTAGCTTTTGTAACAGGATTTATAAAAGGTTCTTTAGAGTTTATACATTTTATAAGATAATTATAGAGTTTTGGAGCATATATACATTCTGTTCTATATCTTTGTTTGTCAGGCGTATATACTTTTAATCGTACCATAAGTTGAAGTTTAGAAAGCGGATAATTCTCATCGTCTAATTCTTCATTTGTCAATATATCTATGCTCTCACTACATTTATCTGCAAGTCCTGAATAGTCATATAAAATATCGTTTGCAATCTGTTCTTTTGTCATAGTTAGCAATTCATTATCTTTTATAAGTTGTTTTACAGTACTTGAAGGCGAGTTTGAGGTTTTGAGTTTTTTTAATTCTAAATAAGACATATTTTTAATCTTGTTATATTCTTCAATAATAGGTAATGCTTTTTTATAATCACGTTTAAAACTTTTTAGAACTTCGTCTTTAATATGTATAGGATCCAATTCTCTTCCAATTGTGTGATTTTTACCATTAGGCAACAATATTACTGGTTTCGCAGGGGGTATTGGACTAGTTCCATTTCTCCCAGTATTTTCATATAACTCAAGTTCAACTTCATATTTTTTTCTATCTATATCATATACATCTTTAATCTTTTTAAAGTCTGCATATTGCGCATTGTTTAAAAAAAATACATTTTCCTTAGGTTTAAAAGTTGTCAAATCAATCAATTTGGAATATTTTGGACTTCTAATATTTTCAAGTTGCTTCTCAAACTCTTCAAAATAAGCATCTAATGGGTCGTCTATAGGTAGATATTGTTTATTTTCAGGATTTTCTATTATACCTGTAGCAGGATTAAAGCAGGCATCAATATCTTTATAAACTTTTTTATAATTGTTATAAACTTCCAAGGCATCTTCCATCCAATTATTCATTGAAGACTTATATTTCTTATTTAAATATTCAATAATTATATCTCCATTATTGAATCTGTTATTTTCCAATAATTCTATAAACCAATATGTTTCTTTATCCAAACTTTTATACATAGAATATTCTTTAAAATATTTCATTATTTTTGGATAAGTAAAATCTTTAAATTGCTCTCTTAAAAAAGTGTTTACTAATATTCTGTTATATTTATCAAAAGCATTTTTCATATAATTCCCTTTAAAACAACTTTTTATCAATGCAAGTTCTTGTTCAAATATAGTAAGTTCATTAATAATTGATGCAAAATTTTCTATGAATAATTCACCTAAATATAATAATTCTCTTTTATTATTTTCATATATTTTTATTAAAACATTAGTCTTTTTGCTATTATTCATATAATAAAGCAAGTCCATATCACCGAATAATACATGATTTTTAGGCAATTTATCAGGGAAATCTTTAATATTTATTTTGTTCTTTTTTAATATATTATAAGCTTGTTGATATATTTTTTGATATTCTTCACTATTAGGATGCATATTAGTGTTATTTATTGGATGTATTTCAGGATTGGCGCACCATTTTTCAATATCCTCTAATGTTTTTAATGTTTTTGCTTTAGTTGTTCTAGATATAATCGATGTATTTTTCTGTTTATCTAAAAACAAAAAATCTTTATTAGGAATATCTGTGAAATCGTAATTGACGAACTTATCCATATTGTTTTTAATCCATAGTAAAATTAAATTATAAGCACCATCTTTTTTTACTGTATTAATTTGTATTTTTGTACTATTTAACAGTCCTGGAATCTTTCCATCAGTACTTTTATAAGTTTTTAGCATATCTAACCAAGAAATAATTGTTGCCCCATTATTTACTTGATATAAAGTATCTAATAATTTGTTAATTTCTTGCTTTTTTTTTGAAATAGATTCCATCCTATTTTATAATAATATTAAATATTTACATAACATTCATAATATTTAATAATGTAATAAAGGTTAAAAAAAATTAAAGTCTCTTACATCTATCTTTTAGTTTTAGGAGTTGATTTAAGTATTTTAGGAGTTGATTTAAGTATTTTAGGAGTTGATTTAGGTGTTTTAGGAGTTGATTTAAGTATTTTAGGAGTTGATTTAGGTGTTTTAGGAGTTGATTTAGGAGTTTTAGGAGTTGATTTAGGTGTTTTAGGAGTTGATTTAGGAGTTTTAGGAGTTGATTTAGGTGTTTTAGGAGTTGATTTAGGTGTTTTAGGAGTTGATTTAGGTGTTTTAGGAGTTGATTTAGGAGTTGATTTAGAAATGGGATTATTAACAATTTTGCGCGCAATTCTTGATGGTCTTGATGGACGAGGTTTTATTCTGACTATATTTAACATACCATTTATTTCATCGTCATAATATTCTAATCTATCAGAAAATTCTGTATCTAGATTATTATTATTACTGGGTTTAGGCAACACAAATTTTAAGTTATTTTTCATTTATTCTATTATAATAGAATAAATTATTTGTTATTTGATAATATGATATATATTATATAGTGATATTTAGAATATGTTTTTAGAAGAAAAAGCAACTATATTAAAAAATACTAAAATATAAGTACTTAAAATTAAAAAAAATAACATAGCATATATCTCCCTCTATGTCATTTCTTTTAATATCCTTTTACAATTAACTTTTTACAGAAGAGTCTTTAAGATAAGGAAACCTTTACATTTGACTATTATTAAATTGTTTCCAATCGTTGTTTACAGTCCTGCGATTCTTCAATGCATAAAGAGAATCCCTATTACGTGCAAGAAGAATACGACTATTATTCTTTACCTTAATTTTATCATTAAGGTTACTATTCTTAGTATACTTTTGCTTATACAACTTATTATTAAGCAAACTTACATCATAAAATTCGTCATTGTAATCTAGAGAATAGTCATCGGTATTGTAGGCATCGATGTTGAGGGAGTGAATGTTGTTCTTATACATTTGTATAATATTTTATTTACAAATATTAATCAATTTTTATTATTTTTTAAAAATAATAGAACAATTTTAAATTAAAATAAACCTAAAATAATTATTTTTTTTAAATTTTTAATTTTATTTGTGTTTTTTCATCGTATTCTAATTTTTCTAAAAGCATTGTAATATTATAATTTTCACTTATGCAATGATTTATTATTATCTTTACCTTCTTCATCATATTTTTCAACCCAACGCATTAAACTTCTTGGACTACATTTAAATATTCTACATACTTGTTCTTGTGAAACATCTTCGGTTAAATAATATTCAACAACAGACATTTTGAAATCTTCGCTCTTATGTTTTTAGGCATATATATTATTTAATTATTTATAAAAAAATTGATTTAAATAATATGACTGATATTAGTAGCAATATAATTTGTAATCTTGAAGAAATGGAATTAACCAAATTATCTAAACCAGAACTTTCAGCGAAGTGTAAAGAACTTGGAATAACAAAGTGTAAATCAAAAAATAAAGGTGAATTAATTGAACTTATCAATCAAAAACAAATAACAACTCAAACAATTCCATTAAAAAAAATAGAGTTAATTATTGAAGATGAAGATAATCAGTTGGATACTCCTATTATTAAAAACACACCATTAGAAATTAAATATATTGATTTATTTTGTGGATTAGGTGCATTTCATACTGCGTTTGATTTTATTTCTAATTCACATATTAAATACAATTGTGTATTTGCTTGTGATATAGACGATAATGTTAGAAAAATATATAAAGCAAATCATAAAATAGAACCTGTTGGTGATATAAATAGTGTTGATATTGATAAAATGCCTGATTTTGATATTTTATGTGGTGGGTTTCCTTGCCAACCCTTTTCAATAGCAGGAAAAAAAGAAGGATTTGATGATAAGATTAAAGGAAATTTATTCTTCAGCATTCTTAAAATTATAGATATTAAAAATCCAAATACAATCATTTTAGAAAATGTAAAAAATCTATTGACGATAAATAATGGAGATACTTTTAAAACAATAAAAAGTGAATTAGAGAAAAGAGGATATTTTATAAGTCATAAAATACTTGACTCAAAATATTATAATTCACCTCAGTCTCGTCATAGATTATTTATTATTGGAAATAAACAAAAACAATTTTTATTTCCAACAGAAATAAAAAATAACATAATTCCTGTATCAAGTATTATTGATAATACAGAAACCAGATTTTTAGATTACACCGATAAATATAAATTAGAAAAATGTAATGATAATGAAAATAAAAATAATTGTAAAATGCTTTATAAATTAGTTCATAAAATAACAAATAATGGTGGAAGACAAGGAGAAAGAGTATATTCTATTAATCATTGTGGTCCTACAATTTGTGCTTCATCTGGAGGTCCAGGAGCAAAAACATGTTTATATTATATTGATAATAAGGTGAGAAGATTAAACGCAATAGAAGGAATTGGAATGTTTGGATTTGATAATAATTATATATGGGATGAATTCGTTAAAGAAGAAGATATGTTATTCTATTTAGGTAATAGCATTGTAGTTGATGTTCTAAAAATAATTTTAAAATCATTAGAATTACAATATTTTATCGCATAAATTTAAAATATCTTGTGTTATTTTAAACTTTGCTTGTATATGGTTTGGAGAATGGTCTGTATTTCATCCACCTTTTCTTTGCAAAGATATATATTGTGATAAATGTAGACAAGTTCCATTTTTTTCATTTTAATATCTATTTTTATTGAACCACAAATAAATTCATAAAGTTTTAAACTTGATAAGACATATATTTCCATTTTGTTAAAATTTTTATCAGTTTTCATAATACACCAAAAATTATTTTCCTCACCATCCTCACCAATTAATGTTTTTTAATGTATTTTTTTATGTCAATTAAATTATTATTACATAAATTAATAAAATCTTGTTTTTGGTCTTCAGTCATAAATGTTTCTGTTTTACTTTTTCTAATTAAAGTCAAATGAGTTAGATATTTTCTTATAAATTTTGATTGTCAAATGTATTTTTAATGTGTCTTCTATCAAATGAATCGCCTCTACCACCCAGATTTTCTATTTTTTTGTTTTGTATATTTAGTTTTGTATTATTATTAAATGTTATTAATGTATCATACTTTTTTCCTTGAATTTTTTCCATTGAAACAACATTTAATTTAAAATATGTTTCTAATGCAATTTTTATTTTATTATCAGTTCTAAATATTTCTTCTGCCTTAAATCCTGATTTTGCCGTTAAACTATTTTTTCTACAAATTGTTTCATTTATTATCTCATCCTCTAATACATAGCAATTTGTATTATTAGTCATTGTAATAAAAAAAATAAAAACAAGAATCATTTTTTATTCTTTATAATCCCCCACGAAGACGTAAAACAAGATGTAATGTTGACTCTTTTTGAATATTATAATCCGATAAAGTTCTTCCATCTTCTAGTTGTTTTCCTGCAAAAATTAAACGTTGTTGGTCAGGAGGAATACCTTCTTTATCTTGAATTTTACTTTTAATCATATCAATAGTATCTGTAGATTCAACTTCTAATGTTATAGTTTTTCCTGTTAATGTCTTAATAAAAATTTGCATTATCCTTATTATATTATAAAATAAAATATATTTATATATATTTTAATAAAATGATGAAAAATATCTAAATCAGTTCTTATTACATCTTATATCGCAATTTTAGATGTTAATACTAATATAATTATAAGACTGTATTTATTACAATTTATTCTATAAAATAATTTATATATTTTATATTAATAATTTCCTTTTATTAATTTCATTTGGATTCCACGATATATATATCATATTTGTATTTGGTTCTGGAAGTATTTGTACAAAAAAACCATTATTTTTTAGCGATTCAACAACATATTTTATACAATCTTCTATTTTATATAATGGTTTTCCATATATATAATAAGGTATTTCGTAAAATATATTCATTCCACCTATTGTAGCGGTATTCTTTATTTTTTTATGACATATATTAATTATATTATCGAAGGTAATATATTTAGAAAATTCTTTTTTATCTTTCAATGTATACAATTCTGCCAATGATATCTTAGGAGGCATTTATTTTAATATTTATTAATAATTATATATATTAAAATTATAATTCTTTAATCTTATTATTATCTAATTCATATTGAGATAAGACATAATGTTTTTGTTTATTTATTAAAGTAGTCGATGTTATTACATCTTTATAAAATCCTTTTCTATATATACTATTTATCATATCTTGATCTATTGCATAATTATAATATTTTAAATCTGCTATTTTTAAAATATCTCCTAAATCACGAACATCATTTTGATTATTAGTATGTTTTGCTCTATTAATATTAAAATAAGGGTTTTTTCCTATATCATTATTATTTAAATTCATATCTGGATTAATATAAAAAGGGGATTTATTATTTTTCATTGTAGCGGAATAAATATCACTTCTATACATTGTTTCAACCTTATTCTCAAAAATTAACATACTATTTATATACAATCTGCAAACTGCACGATTTTTATTTAAAATATTATTATTGTCGGATACCTCCTTTATTACAATTGTAACCATAAACCATTTATTATTAAATGTAATATCATATATTCCTAACATATTTTTATTTTTATCATGCCAATCTCCTTCTACACTTTGATATTCGCATTTTTTATAAATAGAATTATTTTGATATGAATCTGGAGATAAAATATTATTATAATCTATCGCAATACTTGTACCATCGTGTTTAATTCTAATTAATGGATTTTTTGTGATTAAATTGACATAATTATTGCTACCTTGCATTTTGTATTGGCAATTATAATTATTTTTGCTATAATATACTGCTTTTTCTCCTTTATAAAACAATACAATATCTTTTTTATTAACTTCTGCTGTATCAGAATTTTCTTTTAATTTAGTCAATCCATTTTGATCTACGTATAACCAAAAATTATAACTATATTCCGCGCCGCCTTGCTGATTAATTGAAGGAGATATATCTCTATAATACATATGAGATTTGTTTACAGTATTAAATTTTATTTCAGAAGAACTATAATCATATATTCCATTTATTATTTCAGTTTCTTTTCTAATATCATTGTTTCCTTTGAACATGTGGCGAAGTTCTATTAAATATATATTATATGCCACATATCCCATTAATAGTAATATAATTAAAGATATTATAATTTGCGTAATAGGGTGATACTCCATTTTTAAAAATTTTTAACTATCTAATTTAAATATGGAAATAAAAAAAATACAATAAATTTATATAAACTATTAATAATATACAATTGGATCACCTCTATTTAATTTATATATAGGATTTCTAATTCCGTATGCATTTAATCCTAATGAAGACAATCCGCCTTTTATAGGTCCTTGTGAATATTCTTTGTATATATCGTTTCTATTTAAATCATAGTTAAATATAGTAAATCTGCTTAAAAGTCCAGAAAATCCAAGAGGAATATTACTATCAATTGGTGTTTCTAAACCACCTACATATAAAATACCTGTATGTTCTAAATTTAGTTTACCAACATTTATTTGTATATTAGGATCTCCTTCTAATTCTTTTATATTTTTATTATTTAATGTTTCTACAAAATTTCCATCTACATATGTGGTAACACTTCCGCCACTATTATCATTTAATACAACAGCAACATGAACCCATCTTTGTATAGGAATATATTTTATATTAATTCCACACATTAATTTAATACCATAATCGTCAATAAAAGTATTAAATGTACTAGCACTACCTAAATCTAGAGGAGTATTATTATTAAGAGTACCAAATCTAAAATCTAAAGAATTATTCTTGTTATTTAATCTAATACACAATGATGATCTATGAACATCAGAAGGTTTATTTTTTTTGTCAGTTATAGTAACAAAATGTCTATAATTTCCTCCCTGTAATGCATTAATATCTAATATATATATCCAGAAACAATAAGATCTTTTATTACCATTACCACTATCTAAAACCTCGGTATAAGGTAATTTTGTGTGCTTTGAGCACAATACTGGCGATTCAGTACCGGGTATTAATATTCTTTTCTGATATATTATATTATCAACTATAATATAATATATTATATAGCATACTATTGCTGCAAGTACTAAAAGTATTATTATAAAATATATAGTAGAAGAACTATTAGTAACAGTATCAATCATAATCTCTTTTGCATTTTCCATAGTCATATTATTTACAGCGCTTGAAACTATCTGCGAACTAGCAGTAATAGCCTCCGATCCTTTATTTACAACAGAATTATTTACTATACCTTCTTTAGTGCTCTCTATATAGTCTTCAATCGATTCGCTTATATTTTGTATTATACCTTTATTTTCTTTAGGGGATCCTATGTTATTCATATTTTTTGATTATCTAATTAAAGGAGATAAATTTTCTATTGCATAAATTAATATGATAATTTTGAATTTGATATAAAGGAAATTTATTATATTTATAATTTTGCTTTATATTTTTTTTTTGCAAAGATAAATATGTCAATATTTTAGTAAATTTTCCTAAATTTGGAGAAGCGTTCTTTTTATATTTAAATAATGATAAATAATATATACAATATGCAAATATAGAGACACAGACCTCATTATTGTTTTTATACATATAATAATCGTATAGACACATAATATCTATAAATTGTTTGTAATATTCTATCTTATTTTTAAGTGATATATTGCGATTATTCAATTCCAGAATTATATTTTCATGAAATGTTAGGGGTATAACCCACTGCTCCTTATTAATAATTCTTATTACCTTATTTCTATTAAAATTATTTGAATTTGAATATAATATATTTATATTGATATCATCATCTACTTCATCGTTATATAATGTTTCAATTTTATCAATATTACTAAATAATTTACTTAAATTACCCTTTGATATTTCATATAAATTATCTATATTTTTTTTTGATAATTTTTTAATAGAAGATGATATAGACATATTAGAAAAATAACTATATATATCTTCTTTTGTAGGAATATTCAAATTATATATTTTACATATTTTTTTTATATCACCAATCTTTTTAATTATTTCCTCATTCGCTAAGCATATTATAGGTATGTTTTTAATTTTATTATCTATTAATATTTTTAAAAGTGTTGCATTAATTGTTTTATCCGCCATATATATACAATCAAAATTATCGATAATTATTACTTTTTTTTTAATATTGTTAGTTAACTGTTGTATAAGTGAAGATGTAGTGCTCTTAAATATTATGTCATATAATTCAGCAGAATTATAACAATTATTATTATTTATATTTATGACTTCGTAATTTTTTGTCATTGAACAAATTTTATTTATTGAATATGTTTTACCTATACCTGTTTTACCTGTAACTATAATACAACTATCTTTTGATATTTTTAAATTATAATTAAATGTTTTTAACCAAATCAATATTTCACAGTATATTGTTTTATTACCACATAACGTATTTATTATATTATAATCATCTTCAGATAGTAATTCCATTATATTATGTATATTATGTATATTATGTTTATTATGTATATATACATTCTATAATTAATGTAAATATGAATAATAATAATGCTAATATTGGTAAAAACAATATTACCGGAATAATAGTAGTTTCTTCATTTATATAATAATCAAAATTTTTCATTTCTCCCTTTGAATTAAACATAATTTCAGGTTTAATTATAAATATTAATATAACTATCATTAAATATATAGAAATACTTATAATTTTTCTTGAAAACATTCTTTATCTACTACTTTAATAAGGAAAGAAAAAAATGAATAATATGTCTTTAGTTATTATATTTATAATAATATCAATAATTATATTATATTTACTATATTTGTATGCATATAAATATGAATATTTTTTTAATGAAGACGATGATTATACATATATTAATGATAATATTTTAAATATTAGCGAAAAAAATAAACATGAAATAACAACTACAAAATTTGTAAACATAATTGATTATATTAAAAAATATAACAATATTTCAAAAGAAATTATATCTGTAAAAACAGACAAATTTAAATTACTTATAGATCCATATATTTCAAAATATATATTTAATAATGGTATAAATATAAAATCTAATGATGTTTATAAAGAAGGTATTTTTGTTTGTTTAAGTCATATAAGAATTGGTATAGAAAAATGTATTTGGGATTTTAATGGAAAAATAGTTGCATATATTTATATGAGCGATTATTTATTTATTCAAGCAATTATAAAAGCATATCGGCAAGATATTACGAGAATTATATTAAAAAAAATTAAAATAGAAGATTTGAAGTTAGTAGAAAAACAATTTGATTATCTTTTTACATATGCTGTAATTGATAGCGAATATATGAATCTATTAAAATATTCAAGATATTACATAAATGGATTAAAAGATTTTGATTATTATAGATTAAAATTATTTTATCCACCGATAGAATATAATTATAATACTATAAGATACTATTTTAATAAAAATGATGATAATACGACATATAATATATATTTAAATAATGATACAGTATTAATACCAATAATGAGATATAATGTAATTAATAATATTCAAAATCTTTATACAATAGAGAATTTTATTACAAGATTAGAATTACCAAAAGATTATTTAGAATATGATAATAATGCACTTACATATAATATGCTAACATCCGGAGTATATGCGTGTTATGGTAATAATAATATTAAAAAAAAATTTGAATGCGATTCTTATTATACTAAAGAAGGTAAAGAAAAAAACTATTATAGTATTTGGGATAAAAAATGTTCTTCAAATGACGAATGTCCTTATTATAAGGCAAATACAAAATATAATAATAATAGAGGCGGATGTGTAAACGGATATTGTGAACTGCCTATAGGAGTTAAAAGAATTGGATTTACAAAATATAGCGATATAGAATATAATCATCCCTTTTGTTACGAATGTTCAGATACAACTAATCTAAATTGTTGTGCAAATATAGCAAATGTTATAGAATTTAGTAAAAAAGATAGTTATAATAATGATTATGTTTTTGAAAATGATACAGAAGATAGACAAAAAAACAATTTAAATACAATAATTTCCTTATTAGATTATAGAAATATATAATATGATTTATTACAATTATCATAAATTATATTATTACGAAAAATTTATGGAATATTATAAATATATTATTAATTACATAAAAAAACATATATTTGGAAATGATTATAGATATTATTTGTTTTCAATATTAATATCAATTATATATATCATAATGGGAATTATATATATTAATAAATTTTTAGTTAATATAAAGGAAAAAATTGCATAAAGTACATATAATTTCTTTGTTAAATTATAGAAATATGAAATATTATAGTAAGCGCACTCTAGATAATTTTCATCGTACGTTTTACTTTATTTCTACAATATTATATATACTAATAATAATTATATATTTCTATAATCTTATAATGAATATATAAGAAAAATATTTAAATACAATAATTTCCTTATTAGATTATAGAAGCATATAAATATGAATTATAGTAATATAATTAGTAATATAATATTATTATATAATGACTTATTAATAATTTTGGTAATTATTATATTTTTTCTAGTAATTAAGAGATATTTAAAGGATAAAGAAAAAAAAATAGAAAAATTCAATATGAATAACGATTCTATTAATTATGATAATCGTTTTAAATATATGCCTTCTAATGCGCGCATTATGTATGAAAATACAGGAGAATATCCCTGGAATAGACATATTATTAACTCTAGTATACCATATGATGTTAATGTTAAAAAAGAAGCAATAAATGTATATTATTATGAATATGATAATCACACTTATAATGAAAAATTAAAAGAAGTATTTAATAATAATTGCAATGAATTAATAATAGCAGTAGAAGGTAATAATTGGAGTAAATGGAAAAATCCTAAGGTTGAAAAAGATAATAATAAAATAAATTTATTACTAAAATACTATAATAATATATATAACTTCATAGATGAAAAATTAAATAATAATAGTATAATGAATTTACCAGGTAAAGACCCAAAACAAAAAATACAAATAGTTCACGATTTAATGTTGAGATATAGAAGTAACAATGATTATCCAGAATACTATATGTTTGATATAGATTTAATATTATATAGAGTGGGTAAATTTCAAGGAAAACATGTAAAAGCGGTTGTTATTACAAATGGTAAATTAATAAATGTAATATTAATTAAAATAATTGGTGTAATATCAGAAGATAATATAGTATTATTTCCTTTCAAAGGTTATGATATTAAAAATAATAATAATTTTATTCAATATATTCCAATGAAATACGGAACTGTTGAAAATGGAAGAACAAATAGTGCTAAATATACATTCTATGTTAATGATACATATATTAATAAAGAATTAGAAAATATAATGTATAAAAAATTACTAGAAGATAATATACCAGAAGACATAGATTTAAGTAATAATAACTATGAACCAACAAAAGAAGAATTGGCAAATAGTAAAAAAAATAAATGTAAATTATAATTATATATATTTTTGTGGATAAGCATACATTCTATTATATTGGTATGGAGGGATTGTATATGTTATTTTAGTATTTATTTTACATTTTTTTTCTTCATAATCTACCAAATCAATATAATACATTAAACATTCTATAATACTTTTCATTATATATTATACTATATTTTATATTTATATAATAGAAGATTTATGGATACTAATATTGCAGATTTTGAAAAATCATTAAAATTTATTCAAGCAAATATTAGACGAAAAATATTTAGAAAAAAAAAGTCTTCTTCTGGAAGCAAAGAGTCTTCGAAATCTGTTTTTATAAATGATATTATTGAAGATGATAAAAATTTTAAAACTGCAAATAAAATATCTAATTTTTTAAAAAGCAAATTGATTGTTAATAAATATACACTTGATAATAGAGTATATTTTTTAAATTATATTAAAAGTAATTTAAAGCACGTAAAGGATGATGATTGTTTAGAAAAAAAGCAATTTAAAGATAGTGAAGGATATACTATACGTAATATAATAAATTTAGAGAAAAGAATAAGTAAACATAATTTTAATGGAGAAATTTATAAAACATCTGTTAAAAATTCACTAGGAGTTTTTCCAATTGCAACAAAAGTAATGAAGACAAACGCTAGCAATTTATTTGAAATTAGTTTAATGAATAAAATTACAGATGATATAATTATGAAAAAATTATCCAAACATTTTTTAATAATATATAGAAGTTGTGTATGTAAAAAAAGAGAAATAAGTGAAAAATCTAGTTTAATTTCAGTAAATGAAATCGCAAATGGAGATTTAGCATCATTATTAAATAATCCTGAAATAATATTAAATAATGAATTATTATATAATATACTATTTCAGACATTTATATCTATAGCTACATTTCATAATTTATTATCAAATGTTCATAATGATTGTCACGGTGGTAATTTTTTATGGCATTATAATAATGAAAAAGGGTATTATCATTATATTTTTAATGGGATAAATATATATCTCAAAGCATGTAAATATAATATAATGATTTATGATTTTGGATTAGTTGAAAAAATAAATAAAAGTAATTCAATGAATGTTATTAAAGATTATTGCGAAATAATACCTACATTTTTAAATGAAAACTATGATTCCGACGAATATCAATATTCGCAAGATAATGATTTTATAATTCAAATGAATGATATTATGATACTTTTAATGAATACATTTAAAACTAAAAAAAATAGTAATTTAGATTCGAATAAGTCTTCAAAATTAAAAATACAAGAAGAAATTTTCAATATATTATTTGAAAAAGTCTTTATAAAACATGGAGGAAATATATTAAAAACTGAAGTAAATAAAACAATGAAAATTATAAATAGTGAACCATATTATATAAATAATATATAATATATTTTAAACATTAAATGAAATTAATAAAAAGATATATAGAATTAATAGAAAATGATAAGAAATATAGCGTTGCTGGATTAATTTTTGGTTGCACAGGTTCTTATTATAGCGTATATGCAAATGAACATATGGGTAAAATAATGTTAGGAGATTTTTCAAAAGAAAGGTTAATACTTTTATTGTATGCAAATATTTTGGCGATGTTTGCGTGCTCACTTAGAGGCGCGTGTTTTACATATTCACAAAATTGTATGAATATAAGATTGAGAAAAATTATATACAATAAATTGATAAATCAGAATTCGCGCTTTTATGAAATAACACCTGTTAGTAAATTATTAGAATATATAAATAATGATGTTAGAATAGTTTCAGATAGTATTTCTCTAAATATAAATGTTATTACGAGATCTCTTGTTCATGTAATAGCGACATTGTTGATGTTGAGTAGAATATCTTGGAAATTAACTATTATAGCATGTCTATTAATTCCTATAAATATGGGAATTTCTAAATTATATGAAAAAACTAACAAAATAATAATGAAAGGGCAAGAAGAATTAAATAGAAATACAAATACATATATTCACGAAACAATATCACATATTTCAATTATAAAAATCTATGCTACAGAATATATAACTAATAAAAAACACACTTTGTTTAGTGATAATCAATTAAATTTCATTTTTAAACAGACACTTTTATATGGAATAAATTTATTAATAATTAGTAATATTCCAACATTTACAACAATAGGGATAATCATTGCAGCAAAATATTTAAATAATACAGAAGGTCTAATATCTTTTATTCTTCATAATCAAAGTTTATACGAAAATATAATGGCAATAATACAATATAATAACGAATTTTTTAAATGCAGAGAACCTTATAAAAGAATAACAGAACTTCTTGATACTAATATAAATTCAAGAGGTTATTACATACCTGTTAAAAATAAATTAGAAGGTAAAATTGAATTTAGAGATATAGATTTTAAATATGAGAAGGCAGAAAATAAATTAATAGAAAATTTTAATTTTAAAATTAATCCAGGAGATAAAATTGCTATCATAGGCAATTCTGGTTCAGGAAAAAGTACAATAGTAAAATGTCTTCTAGGTATTTCATCAATAAATAAGGGTAATATTTATATTGATGACATAGATTTTAATACATATGATAATAAATGGTTAAAACAAAAAATTGGATATGTTGCACAAGATAATATATTATTTAGTGATACAATTGCAAATAATATAGCATATGGAATTGAAAATATTAAAGAAGAAGATATTATTAATGCAGCGATTAAAGCGAATGCTGATGAATTTATATCAAAATTACCAAATAAATATAATACTATACTCGAGGGAACTGAATTAAGTTCTTTATCTGGAGGGCAAAAGCAAAGAATATCAATTGCTAGGGCTTTGATAAGGAATCCTAATATATTAATTTTTGACGAGGCGACATCAGCGTTAGATCCTGAATGTGAAGAATTGGTTCAAAATGCAATTAAAGATTGTTCTATTGAAAAGAATATTACAATGATTATAATAGCACACAGAAAATCAGCATTGGAAATTGCTGATAAAATATATAGATTTGAAAACTCTATATTAACAGATGTTACTTACGAAATCAAGAATAAAAATTATTAAAAAAAATAATATTAAAATAGATAATATAAATGAAATTTTATTTTATTAATGATAATAAAAAAATCAAAGATAATAATGTTATAAATATTGCTTCTAATAATAGCGATATTTGTATTAAAAATCATTTAGATATAATAAATGTTTCTTCTAAAATTAAAACTATATTACATTATAATAATAATTTTAAGAATAAAGTTATATTCAACTTAGAGAAGTTAGATAAAAAATTTATAAACGCTTTTATTTATAGAATTTTTCAAGGTATTTATACCTTTGATAAATATAAACATCAATATAAAAAAACACAAACTCTATATTTCTATGTACCACAAATGTCTAATGAGAATAAAAAAAATATAATTAGTATTGTATACGGGTCATATATAACAAGAAATTTAATAAATGAACCTTCTAATATTTTGACTCCTGATAAATTTTCAAAATACTCTAGACTTTTTTTTAAAAATATAAAAAATGTAAAAGTAACTGTTTTTAATCATATACAAATTAGAAAAATAGGATTAAATTTGATTAATGCAGTAGGAAACTCGTCTGTAAATAAACCTAGATTTTTAATTATTGATTATTCACCGCCAAAATATAAAAAAAAGATTTGCTTAATAGGCAAAGGAGTAACTATAGATACAGGTGGTTATTCTATAAAAACATCTAAAGGTATGAATAATATGTTTATGGATAAAGAAGGTGCTGCTATTGCTATAAATATAGTATATATATTATCTAAATTAAAATATGAAAATAGAATAATATGTTTATGTCCTCTTGTAGAAAATATTGTATCTTCTTCATCTATAAAACCAAACGATATAATAAAAGCTTATAATGGGCAAAATGTAGAAATAGTTAATACAGACGCAGAAGGAAGATTAATATTAGCAGATACTTTAACATATTCGTGCAATAAATATAAACCAGATTATATATTTGATTTTGCAACTTTAACGGGATGGGGTGAGAGAATAAATTGTCATAGCAGTTTTACTTATTTTACAACAAATGAACAAATTTCAAATAAAATAATAGAGTATGGTAATATATATGGTGAAAAAAATATAAGAATCCCAGTGTGGTTAGAATATATATCTTATATTAAATCATCAGTTGCAGATGTAAAAAATCACGGATATGAATGTAAAAATAGCGAGGGTCTTATGTCTAGTTTATTTTTAATGAACTTCATACCACAAAAATATAGAAATAATTGGTGTCATATTGATATTCGTATAACTAATTATAATAATAATGTCAATATAGCAGAAGGTTTTGCAACATATTTATCAATTATTAAAAATATATAATAAATATAACAAAATCTATTATGAATTAGAGAATTTTCAACAAATTAGATAATTTTATTTCTTTTTAAAAGATTTCTTCTTAACAATAACATCAGCTACTTTATCTTCTTCAACTACAATTTCATTATTTTCCTTAACTTCATCCTTAACTTCGCCTACTTCATCCTTAACTTCACCTACTTCATTTACAGGAGGAACATTCTTCGGGAGGAGGTAGTTAAATGTTTTCTCTTTTGTTTTATTCCATTCTTCGGCAATTTTTCTCAATCTTTCTTTGCTTGACAACTCGGAATATTTTTCTTTAAAAATTATCTGCTGCTCTTTCATAAATTCTTGATATGCAGAAAGTGAATATTTCGGTTTTTCTTCATCAGTATTTTTATTTTTCAAAGTCTTTTTACTTTTAAGTTCAACCTTTGCTTCCTTGATACTTTCTTTTACATAATTTAGAATTTCCTTATCATCCATATTTTCAGACATATTAATAAGTTTATCCTTAACAATATTTGCGAGAGTTTTAACTGTAGACATAATTTGATTAATAGGTATTTATATTTTAATACATACAATCAATTTTTATTTTTTTATTACAATATTATATATAAATTTACTGAATAATATGAGTTTTCCTACTATAACATTTAACGATTTAAGATATATACATTCGAAACAAACATATAATAATTCTTCTGCAGATAAAAATGAAGATTATGGAGAATTTTTTAATATGTTATCAAATATAATGGATTATTCTAAAATTTTTAGTGAAATACCAAAATATAAAAATGGTATACCAAACTATGAATATTCAAAAAATGCATTTAGACGAGCATCAAATGGTATGAATTATGAATTAAATAGATATATATCTCAATCTTCTATGGATGAAGATGATAGAATTATGAGAATTATAGATTTTTTCGATGAAGTAAATTTCCTAAATTCAAGAACATATGTAAATAATGAATTAAGACCTATTTTAAGGTAAAATAAATATAGAATATTTAAAATAATATATATTAGAATATAATATATTATATATTATGACTGAAAATTTTGAATTGGTAACTATTACATCTATTATTTTAATATTAACATTTACAAGTTTTACACCATTAATATATTTAAAATATTTTAAAGATCTAAATAATAATATAGAAATATATAATAATATATGTAATAATAAATCAAATGTATACATAAATGAAGTAAAAATTAAAAATACATATATGTGGAACATATCAAATGTAATCTTTGATTTTAATAGATTAGAAAAGTATTTCCATGAGAAAACTGCTAATGAAAACACAGATAAAAAAAATATTAATACATTTTTTAGTATTATTGATGGTGAATTAAATATTATGAAAATATATAATGATTATTTACATTATAGTCTGCCATTATTTATTGTTTTGTGGTTGGTATTTTTATTAAATATATATAATATTATGTCAGGATATGATAAAACCGGCAATGACGAATCTGATAAAAATAAATATTTCTTATATTCCACAATGTATTCCTTTTTTAATGTGGCGATTTTTACAATAGTTTTCTCATTAATTTTGAAAAAAATTACAGAAATTTATAAAGATACAAATTTATATGATTATATTATGCTTTTAAAAGAACTAGATATAATAATTAAACAAAAAGAATTATATAAAACAGCAAATAAAGACATTATAAATATAATAACAAAATATTCAGGAGAAGATATTAATTCAATAGAAGAGGTTTCTTTAAATGAAACATTTGTTAGAGAATTAATAAATTTAAAAAAAACTAGAGATTTAACTACAGATAATAAGATATTTGAAAACAGTAAATTATATAGATTAACATTAGAAAATATAGATAATTTTGAACTCTATAACAATAAAAGTAATTTAGAAAAAATAAATAATGAGATTGATGATGTTACAGGATTTATCACTGCATATATTATTTTAATTTTTATGTCAATATATATGTTATCACAATCTATAAAATCTAATTTTACAATTATAGCAACTATAATAATTTTAATTTATATATTTATTATTTCTACACACGTTATTAAAAAGAAATTACAATAATTTAATAATCTTTTTTTTCTTTATAAGGTATAAAGTGAATTATATTATAAATGAATACATTGTTATTTATTGCATTTATTATGATGATAATAATATTTATAAATGAATTAAAAAATATATCAATGTCTCTTTTTAAAATCTATTATATTAAAGATGTTGCTGATATTAATATAAAAAAATATTGTAATGATATTTATTGTGAAGCAGAAACAGCAAGATTTAAATTAGCGGATAATAGTTACAGTTTAATTTCTTCAAATGATATTTTTAATACAAAAACATATTATTTTATGATATTAATATTAGTAATATTAATATACGTTAATTTATTTTATAATTTAATTGAATATAATAATATTTTTTATCCATTGATAAATAATATTGACGGAGATATCATAATATATATTATAAAGTTTTTGCCATTTTTATTAGCATTTATTATATTTGCATTTATAATAATTATTATAATTGCAAGATACATACCTTACGATAAAAAAGGATATATAAATTATTTTAATTATAATAATCCATATATTGATGTCATAAATAATTTTAATATTGATAATATTCACATCTATATATGGGCGACTATTATAGCAGTTGGTGGTTTATATATATTACTTTCTATTCAATTTGCTGAAATATTACAATATCCCGATGAGGACTATACGCGAGGTAAAAAATATAAATATTTATGTATAGGATATATAACTATAATATGTTTGTTTACATATTTAATTTTAAATTTAATGAATATTCTTCTTTCATTTTCTGAAAATAATTATCCTAAATTAGATGACAATATTATTGATACTATTTTAAATAATTTAGATATTAAAATAAGTGAAATAAGTACAAAATATAATACGCGTGATATAGTAAATAATTTATATACAGATATTCCTAATATTAAATGGAATGATAAAGATAAAAAAATTGAACCTTTATTAAAAGAAAATGCATTATATAATATTGATGACATATATGATTCTTATAAAGGAAAGGGTAGTATTATTGACAATTATATAAAGGTAGAAAATTATAAAAGATTGAAGGAAAATACTGTATTTTTAACAACACAAACAGAGTATAATCTATATTATCAATTAATAAATGATAAATCTGAAATTACAATTAGTATATACGATCCTGTTAAAATTCTTAACAATTTAACAATATATGATTTAGTTATTGGTGCAAATACTACATTTATAGACAAAATTAAAGAGTTTGCATTATGTTTTAATAAACAAAATTGTATGATAAATAAAGGTAATGCAAATATATTATTAACAATTTTAATTTTATTTTCAATGAATGAAATTAAAAAAATTAAAAAAGAGATATTAGAATTAACTAACATAACAAACAAGGTTAAAAATAACTATTATATTAAGCATTTAAAATTATTAGAATTTGTAAATTATACTAATACTCTTATTATTGATCCTAGAAATCTTAAGTTAGAACAAATAAATAAATTAGACGAAAAAATGAAAAAATATATAGATTTTAATGTAATAACAAGTGATTTACAAGATGAAAATTTTTTTGGCGTTGAATACGATCCTTTTAGTACTAAAAATGAAGCAAATGAAAATTATTCAGCAGATTTTTCTTATAATAGTAAAAATACCTTTTACGAAAAATATTTTAATGTTTTAGAAAATTTAAAAAATAAAGGTTATTATGATTTAGAATATAATGTGGGTTCTTATTATATTAAAAATATTAAAACTCTAATATACTTTATATTAATAATATTTGCAGTAGGCATATTGTGTATAATATTATTATATATACCTAATACTGAATTAATATACAAATATTCTGAGGAAATTATATTACCAATCGTATTACTAATTATATTTGTATTATATGTAGCGATATTCATTAATTTTAACACTAATTATAATTCCAATGTTATATATGGTGTTTTAGATAGTTCTTATAAAAGAGATTTAAACGATTTAAATAATATGTTAATTCCTGTTATAAACAAATCAAAAAGTGACGAAAAATATAATACATTAGAAAAGGGAAATTATTTAGAATTATATATTATATCAAACGTATTTATGTCATTGATATATAATAGTAATGATAATATAGAAGATTATTCAATAACTTTAAAAGATAAAACCAATGAAGAAATAGATAATCGTATAGATTATAGTGAAAAATTGGACCATATTAATTTTAAAAGAGATTATGAATATCTTGGAAAAATTATTTATGATAAATTATATAAAAATGATGAATTAAAAACCGGTTCAGATGATAATTTATACAACTTTTTAAATAAATATTCTTCTGATGCTTCTAATCCTTTAAATCCTAACAAATATGCATCTGACTTTTTAAAAGAAGATGGAAATTCTGTGCATTTAAAAAACTATATATATAATTTTATTATGCCACCTACAGGTGATAAATATGTTTATCAAACAGAAGAAAAAAGATATACGCCAAATAATTTAAGAAAATTTTTAATTATTGTTATTAAAAATTTAATTAAATATTTTAAAAAATATGATATTAAAAAGAAGATTATAAATGATGAAGATAATGAAAATTTTTTTAAAAACAATGTAATTTTTTATAAAAAAGATAATAAGGTAATATGGAATAAATTTATATTAAAAAAATCTTTTTTTGATGAATATAAGGCAGGATCATTACTTTCTGGAAAATATAACAAAATTTTCAAGGATGATTTATTTGAAGATGAATTGATAATTGTTGATAAATATGTTGATCAATATTTAAAAATATTATCACATTATTATTTTAACTGTATAATTAAAAAAGAACAAGATGTAACTATACAAAATACAATAAGAAGAACGCTGAATGATAAAGAAAAAAATATACAAGAAGCAGGCTTGCCGGGTTTAATAAAACATATCGATAATTATAGAAATAATAAATTAATTAAATTATTATTATTTATAAAACCTACAACTATATCACAAACAATAGATATAGATATGGATGATACATTTAAAATTAAACCTAAAACTATTGAAGAAGAGAATAATTTAATTAATGGTGCAATAGATTTATTTAGTAATACTAATATAAAAGAAATTTTGAAACCTTTAAATTTAAGCAATATGTATCAGTATATGATTAAAAATAGTTTAAGAAAAAATCAAGACGATTCTACAAATTATTTAATGAATATTATAAAAACAATATATTATGAAATAAATAATGAAAAAATTCAATATCGCAATGATTATATAGATGATGAAAGTTTGAAACATACAAAAATTATAATAAAACAACTAGAAACAGATAGTGAAGAAAAAATATATGAAAATGCAAGATATACAATAAGTTATGAATTATTTAATACATACTTTTTAAATTTAATAATAATTGTACTTATTTATAATATTGCACTGCTAAAAATATAAAATTAATAATAAAATATTTTAATACATTAAATAAAGAGTCTATGACTTTAGTTACTTCTGTAGACGTAACTCCGCTTTGTTTAAGAACTGTTCTAAGTTCTTCTAATAAAAGAGGCGATTATCAAGAATGCCCTGCACATAATAAACTTACGTCAAATGAAGAAAAATTTTGTAAAAATTTAAGAGAAATATGTTTGTATATGGTTATTAATATAACATTTGGTATAATAATAATTGTTATGTTGTTTATGAATATTGATTATTATTATCAATATTTTAAAAAAATATTTGATAATAATAAAGTTAATTTAAATGATATTAATTATTATGTAGAAAATAGAGGAGGATTTTTTTATAATTTAAATTTAGTTCCTTTATTAATATATCTTAATATCAAAAGTTTATTTATTAAATTATTACTATATTTTAATAAGAATGAAAAATTCAATCCTTATATTTTAATAGCAATTACAGTTATATTTATTATTTTAATTACATTTATTGCATTATCTAGTATGGGTATAAATAATATTTAAGGAGATATTATATTTTATTTATTATATGGAAAGTGAATATTTATTAAATATTAAAACAATACAAGCATCTACATTTAAACAAGTTATCGATGCTCTTAAAGAGATATTGATGGATGTTAATTTAGAAATTGATGAAACAGGTATTAAGATAGTTGCTATGGACAATACACATATAGTATTGATACATCTTAAACTCGAAGCAGAAAAATTTGAGATATACGAATGTGCTAAAAAAACATATGTTGGTATTAATATGTTAAGGTTACACGCTTTAATCAAGACTATAACTAATAATGATATTTTATCTATATATATTAAAAAAGATGATCCTAATCATTTAGGTATTACAATTGAAAATAATGATAAAAATTATAAGACTAATTATAAATTATCAGTTTTAGATATTGATGTTTTGAATTTGGATATACCTCCTGTAGATTTTCATACTATTATAAATATGCCCTCAAATTATCTTCAAAAAATTATACGTGATATGAATAATCTAGCGGAATTTATTGAATTTAGGAACATTGGAGATAAATTAATATTAAGTTGTAAAGGTGATTTTTGTAATCAAGAAACTATATTAGGTGCTGAAAAATCTCAAACAATTACAATTACAAAAAATAAAACAGATGAAGAACAAGAAATAATTCAAGGTATTTTTAGTCTAAAATATTTATCAATATTTACAAAATGCACCAACTTATCTAATAATGTAGAATTATATCTTAAAAATAATTATCCTATTATTTTAAGATATACTATAGCTTCTTTAGGAGAAATAAAATTATGTTTATCACAACAAGATATAACGCAATAACATAATAAGTACAATTTTACATTTCAATATACTAGTTATAATGATGTCACAAATAATAATTTGCGTAATAAAAATTAAATTTTTTTTAATTTAGGATATAATATATATTTATAATATATATCCTGTAATTTATACAAGGTATTTCTCAAAACTGCCATAATTTCATCTAAACAATTAAAATAATTATTAGAATATAATATTTCATTATTATTTATAATATAGTTAATTTGTTTTTTTATTTCAATGAAAATACTTCCTATTCTATCCATTGTATTATATAAAATATATATAAGTTCTTTAAGTAATTATTAAATTAAAAATCTGCTTCAAGAGAAAATGTGCGTAATTTTGAATGTTCTTGCTTGCCACCTACATTTGCTTTACTATATTGCGATACACGACTTTCAAAAAAGTTTGATTTACTTTCAATAGAAATTCTATCCATAAATGGAAATGGATTATTAGAATTCCATATTTTATTATAGTTTAATTGAGCAAGTAGTCTATCTGCAACAAATTCAATATATATAGACATTAGATCCGCATTCATACCTAACATAGAACACGGAATACTTTCAATAATAAAGTTCTTTTCTACTTCTACAGCTTCTTTTACAATTTGATGTACAATTTCTTGGGATAGTCTATTATTAATTTTAGAATACAAAAGTACTGCAAATTCCACATGCATACCTTCATCTCTGCTAATTAATTCATTAGAGAATGCTAGACCTGGCATTAAACCGCGTTCTTTAAGCCAGAAAATACTACAAAAAGCACCGCTAAAAAAAACACCTTCTACGAGAGCAAAAGCCAATAATCTTTGCGAGAATGGTGCAGATTCGTCGTTTATCCATTTAAAGCACCAATCTGCCTTTTTTTTTATACAGGGCATATAATTGATAGCATTTAGTGCTTCTTCTTTTTCAGTTGCTTCCTTAAAATATGTGTCTATCAACAGAGAGTATGTTTCAGAATGAATATTCTCTATAGCCATTTGAAAACCATAAAAGAATTTCGCTTCTAGTATTTGTACGTCGTTTAAAAATCTTTCGCCTAAATTAATATTAACGATAGTATCGCTTGAACTGAAAAATGCTAAAATTTGCTTAATAAAGAATTTCTCATTAGTATTAAGTTTATTAAAATCATCTATGTCTTTGGATAAATCTAATTCTTCAGGAGTCCAAAATACACTAACTGATTTTTTATACATTTCCCACATATCATAGTGTTCTATAGGAAAAATAGTCAATCTACTCGACGATTTTAATAATGGTTCATTATTTGACATACTATATACTATTATAATAATATATATTTATATAATAATATATATCCTATATAATTAGAAATATATAAATGCCAGGTCCGGATAGAACAGAATCTAGAACAGCAAGACATCATCCATATGGTGAAAAAGATGAAAAATATAAAAAAGATGAAAAAGATGAAAAAGATGAAAAAAATGAAAATGATGAATATATTTTATTTGGGAATACAAATGGATTATGTGATAAAAATGTGTGCAATGATGAAATTAGTGATGATTATAATATTTATGTATTTAACTTATTAAACAGTTTAGTACAACAACATGATAGAGAATATGAAGAAGAAGTATATTCTAAATTTCATACAGCGGCAGAAACAACCGTCAATCCTACCGTCAATCCTACCGTCTATCCATTAAAGAAGATGACTTCAAACTTAGTAAAAAATAGATCTACACCAAAAATAAAAATATATAATATGACAAGTGCTAATAATAAATATAAAGATTTTAGTGATATATTATTTACAGTTACAAATGTAGAAACCAAGTTAGATTTAGATGCTCTATCAACAAAAGTAGAAAAAGTTAGAACCGTAGCAACCTCTGATAAAGTGATTGTAATTAATACTATATCACGTACATTATTTACACATACAACAACCGATAGTGAAAAAATTGAACTAATAATTGAAAGAGAAGATAAAAATATTCGAGGTGAATCTTTTCCATTTCAAAGAGCTATATATTTTAAATTTAAGATAAATGATAAAGAATATTTTCATTGCACATTTATAATAAGCAGTGACGCCACTAACACATATTGTACATCAGTTCATTATACTACACGTAATAATGCAGGTAAACCTTTCTATATGTATATTGATTTAGACGCTATTATTGATGTATTTGAAAAAAATTGTGGTAAAAATATTATAAATTTTTTAGTTTTTCTTTTAAATAATTTTAAAGATAATATTCATACACCAGAAAAAAGTAGAAAATTTAAGTGTTTTTTAGGTATTATAACAGGCTGTAATCCTGAAATAGAAGTTGAAAAATTACAAGAATTAATTAACAATTTTTCTGATGTTTTCATGAGAGAAAAAATGCTTGGAGGTAAACTTAAAAATAGAAAAAAAACTACTACTGCGAAACCTAAAACAACTACTGCAAAACCAAAAACTACTACTGCGAAACCTAAAACAACTACTGCGAAACCTAAAACTACTACTGCAAAACCGAAAACTACTACTGCGAAACCTAAAACTACTACTGCGAAACCTAAAACAACTACTGCGAAACCAAAAACTACTACTGCAAAACCGAAAACTACTACTGCGAAACCTAAAACAACTACTGCGAAACCAAAAACTACTACTGCAAAACCGAAAACTACTACTGCAAAATCTAGAAACGCAAAATAAATCTAATCTAAAAATATAATTTATAAAAATAATATATGATAAATATTGGATTAAGATGAACACAATACACAAGCATCTCCATTATTTTCCATACATCTCAATTTTTTTTTTACAAATTCAGGATCTATAGTAAATTGCTGTGTTTTTGCTTTTGGTTTTGTTCGCAAATAATAAGAACCTGTTTTAAGTCCTTTTGAATGACCATAAAAATGCATTGATGACAATTTTTGAAAATCTGGTTCTTCAATAAATATATTTAAACTTTGTGTTTGACAAATATATCTTCCTCTGTCTGCTGACATATCAATAATAACACGTTGTTTAATTTCCCATGAAGTTTTATATAATTCCTTCATATTTGCATTAATATTTGGTATATTTTGGATACTTCCTTCGTGTAAAATAATAGTATCACGCATTTCCTTGTTCCATAATCCCAAATCAATCAAATCTTTAATTAAATATTTATTAATAACAATAAATTCACCACTTAATGTTTTTCTTTGAAAAATATTATTAGTAATAGGTTCAAAACTTTCATTAAAACCCATAATCTGTGATGTAGATGCTGTAGGCATAGGAGATAACAATAAACTATTTCTAATTCCAAACTCTTTAATATCATTTCTTAATTTATCCCAATCATACCTATCGCTTGGTTTTTCGTTCCATAAATCAAATTGAAATAATCCTTCAGAAATAGGACTTCCTTCAAAAGTACTATATGCCCCACAATATTTACTTGTAATATTTTTGATTTCAAATTCATTAACATAATTATTAATATCTTCTTCACTTTGCTTTGCTAATATTTTATTAATTATATTAAAACGTTTTCTAGATAATTCCATTGATGATTCAACCGCCGCATGATATATAGTTTCGAATATTTCTTTATTAATATCAGACGCTTCTTTGGATTCAAATGGTTTTTTAAGTATCATAAAAACATCTGCAAGACCTTGAACTCCTATTCCAATAGGTCTATTCTTTAAATTTGATACACGCCCCTTTTCAATTGGATAAAAGTTTTTATCAATTACTTTATTAAGATTTTTAGTTATTACTTTAACTACTTCATGTAGTTTTTCATAATTAAATATACCATTTTCAATATATGTTGGTAAACAAATAGATGCTAAATTGCAAACACCAGTTTCTTCCGGAGAAGAATAAATCAACACTTCTGCACATAAATTACTTGACTTAATAGTTCCTAAATTTTTTTGATTACTTTTTCTATTAGCAGCATCTTTATATAAAATATAAGGAACTCCTTGTTCAATTTGAGATTCTAATATTTTAAACCATAAATCTTGTGCATTAATTTGCTTATTGTATTTACCTTCACTCTCATAACTTTCATAAAGTTTATTAAATTCATCTCCATATACGTCACTTAATCCAGGGCATTTATCAGGACACATTAGAGACCAAATTTTATTATTTTTAACTCTTTCCATAAATAGATCTGAAACCCATAGTGCCATAAATAAATCTCTACATCTTTCTTCTTCACTTCCATGATTTTTCTTTAATTCTAAAAATGCTTCTATATCACTATGCCACGTTTCAAGATAAACAGCAATACTACCCAATCTTTTTCCTGCCTGATCAATATATCGCGCTGTATTATTAAATACTCGAAGCATAGGTATTATACCATTAGAATTTCCATTTGTACCTCTGATATGACTTCCTTTTCCTCTTACTTGATGAATATGTATACCAATTCCTCCTGCATATTTAGAAATTAATGCCATTTCTTTTAATGAATCATAAATTCCAGATACACTATCGTCATTAACTGAACATAAAAAACAACTACTTAATTGAGGACGTCTTGTTCCAGAATTAAATAATGTAGGTGTAGCATGTGTAAAATATTTTTTGCTCAATAAATCATAAGTTTGAAGAACTTCTTTAATATCATTTCCATGTATCCCAATAGCAACACGCATCCACATATGCTGTGGTCTTTCAATAATTTTTTTATTTACCCTTATTAAATATGCCTTTTCTAATGTCTTAAAACCAAAATAATCAAAAGCATAGTCTCTTTGATAATCAATATATGTATTTAATTTTTCTTTATTTTTAGATACAATTTCATAAAGTTCTTCAGATACTAGAGGAGATTCTGCATTATGTATATCCTTATTATTATATAGTATTTGTACTGTTTCAGAGAAAGAAGGTGATGTATTTTTATGATGATTTGATATAATAATTTTAGATGCTAAAACATTATATTCTGGATTATCTAGAGACATACTAGTACATAAGTAGGCGGCTAGTTCATCTAATTCGCTAGTTTTTACACCATCATATATTCTAGAACATACTTTTTGTGCTAGTTCAGAAACATTAATTTTTAAATCATTTGATAAATTTTTAAGACGCATAAGAACTTTATCGAAACTAACATCTTCGTACTCGCCATTTCTTTTAATAACCTTCATAATTATATTATTATCTTAATTAATCTATATATATATTTTTGATTTTGAGTACATAATTAAAAAAATATAAATAATTTAAAAGTTTTTAAAAAATTTTAGAAAAAATAAAATTATGTACTCAAAAATAAAGAAGTAATTAATAAAATGTATGTAAATTTTTTGAATATATGTAATTAACATTTATTATATATGATATACATACAGAGAATATCTCAATAAATTATAATTATAATAATTATACCAATATTTCATCGAATATGCTAGGATTTCCGGATAAATAATTCCAGTTAATATTATCTTGATATTTTTTTAATAGTTCTATTGCTGATGGATTTGCCGATAACAAATGCCATATTATTTCATTAGGATGTTCTTCTAATATTTTTATGGCTTCCGGATTTGGATTTGCAGATAATCTACTCAAATTTATTCTATGAAGATTTGCTTTTATCAAATCCATTGCATTTGGATTTTCTGATAATTTATTCAAATTTATTTCATTAGGATTTTCGTTTAATAAATCCATTGCTGCTGGATTTGAAGATAACATATCCCATTTTATTTTATTACGATTTTCTTTTAATAATTCTATAGCACCTGGATTTGCTGACAAAGCATCCCAATCTATTTTTTCCATGTTTTGTCTTAATAATTCTATAGCTTCAGGATTTGGATTTTCTGATAACCAATCCCAATCTATATTTTCTCTTTTTTCTTTTAATAATTCTATAGCTTCTGAATTAGAATTTTCTGATAAAAATGCCCATTCTATTTTAGTATAATTTGCCTTTAATAATTTAATAGCTTCTGGATTAGGATTTTTTGATAAATAATTCCATTTTATTTCACCAGGATTTTCTTTTAAATAATCTATTGCATTTGGATTTTGTGATAATATCCACTTATTTAATTTTT
>Ga0194129_10002021_pt1 | contig 31441 bp, 21 predicted proteins | sample TA2KigCa35mmetaG_FD_150862 | JGI IMG/M metagenome (GOLD analysis project Ga0194129, IMG submission 150862) | Freshwater microbial communities from Lake Tanganyika, Tanzania - TA2015038 Kigoma Deep Cast 35m | ecosystem: Environmental > Aquatic > Freshwater > Lake | place: Tanzania: Lake...
CCCAGTTTATCCAATTACCTGCATCAAAACGGGGCTCTGTGTGGGGCGTTGAAAATTGGTTCCAGGGGCACACATCCTGACAAATGTCGCAGCCAAAAACAAAGCCTTCCATTTTCGGCTGAAAGGCTTTCGGTATATCGTTTTTTAGTTCAATGGTGAGATAGGAAATACATTTGGAGGCATCTATCACACCATCCTGCACAATGGCTTGGGTAGGGCATGCGTCAATACAGGCTGTGCAGGTTCCGCAATGGCTGCTAGCGGGTAAGTCAGGATCCAGTTCCAGGTCGCAAATAATAGTGGCAATGAAGAAATAGGAACCTACGCCTTTGCGCAGCAACAGGCTGTTTTTGCCCGTCCAGCCCAGTCCGGCCAGTGTGGCCCATTGTCTTTCCATCACAGGCGCGCTGTCTATAAAAATTCTGCCTTCAACAGGCCCGGATTCTGTTTGCAGCTCGGCCAACAGGTCATATAATTTATCTTTGATAACGCGGTGGTAATCCTCGCCCCAGGCATATTTGGCCACTTTTGGTGCATCCGTATTTTGCCGTCCTTTAGGATAATAATTGTATAAAAAGCAGATAACACTTTTGGCGCCCGGCACCAACGCGGCAGGAGTCAGACGCTTTTCAAAATGGTTTTCCATGTACTGCATGGTACCGTGGTAACCCTTTTCCAGCCAGTTTTTCAGCCGGTCTTCTTCTTCGGTCAATTTTCGCGCAGCGGCCAAACCCACAGCGATAAAGCCATATTTATCAGAAAGTTTCTGAAGATGTGTTTTTAACGCAGCGCCTTGCAGCATACGCTATTTTTTCAGTTTGTCGGCAAAAAGCTTCCGGAATTTGGCCGCTTTTTCGCCCACAACCGCCACACAATAGGGTTGGTCAGGGTTATTGGTGTAATAATCCTGGTGGTACTCTTCTGCAGAATAATAGCAGTCAAGCGGCACTATTTCCGTTACGATTGGGTCGTCCCAAAGTTTGGCTTCTTCGGCCGCCTCTCTGCTTTTAAGGGCAATGTCCTCTTGGACTTTATTATGATAGTAAATACCGCTGCGGTATTGTGTACCAACATCATTTCCTTGTCGGTTTAGGGTTGTAGGATCGTGGATTTTCCAGAATACGGTCAAAATTTCTGCATAGTTGGTTTTGTCTGTGTCAAAAACCAGTTGTGTTACTTCCGCATGCCCCGTTAATCCTGAGCAAACCTCTTTATATGTCGGATTTTTGATCTTTCCGTTGGCATAACCACACTCTATGCTTAAAATGCCCTCCATCTGTCGGTAAACGGCATCAAGGCACCAGAAGCAGCCGCCGGCCAGTATTGCAGTATCGGTATTCATACTTTCTTGTTTTTGTGAATTTTTTTTCGTATATTCATGTTTGGCGCGTTTGCCTGCACAGCCTGTCGCCATTAAAAAACCAATCCCGATCCACAAATGTTTAGCGACCATGCAGTTTTGTGTTTAGGTATGCAACCCCCGTGCCCAATATTGCGCCTGCCAAAACGTCGGTAGGAAAGTGTTTACCGGCTATTACGCGTGAAATCATTGTTCCCATGCTTAATGCGGTTAAACCCAGCGTAATGCCGGGTCTTCTGTCTTTTATTGTCAGGCCCCTGTCATAGAAATAATGGCTGGCAGCCATACAGGCTGTGAGTGAGGTGTGGCCGCTGAAAAAACTATACGCATCATCTTTTTTCCCAACTGAAAAACCGCTCTCATTGGCGTAAGGCCTGGCCCTGTGGGCAAGCATTTTGATGGTTTGGGTAATATTCCAGGTCATCCACAGGTTTTGGGTCATCAGCAATCCTGCTGTGTTTCTTTCTGCCGTTTGCTTTTGTGATAATCCGTATACAGCTAGCAATCCTGCTGTGGCAAAGGTGATGTCGGAGGTGCGCGCGTAAGTAGGACTAAAATGCAGCGGTGCCAAGCGGTCAATTCCCCTTATTTTCCAGTAATGTATTTCATTGACTGATATTTTTTCTTCCAGTTTCAGGTTTATGAAACTGTGAATGGCAAGTCCGCCAAAAATAACGGCTTCTTTGCCTTTACTGATATTTAAAGAAGGTTGAGATACTGCAGGATTTGAATGTAGAATCAGTCCAAATAGCAGAATTTTTGTTAATGCAGACCTGATTTTTAAGAGTCCTAAGCCAATTGTGGAGAGAGTGGGCATCAAAGCATCAACAATTAAAGGTAATTTTGCCGCTACGAAATTAGTGGATAAAACCCATGAATAATCAGGAAATCATCTCTAAAATTAAAACAGCCGCTTCTGCTGTTTATGAAAACCTAACTACCGAAGAACTTGTAAAAAAAGCCCTGGAACGCAATGAGGGTAAGTTAACCAACAGCGGAGCCCTTGCCGCAAACACGGGTGAGTTTACCGGTCGCAGTCCCAAGGATAAATTTACGATTAAAGATGCAACTACCGAAGATGTCCTTTGGTGGGGAACGGTAAACCAGCCTTTTGAAAGCGATAAATTCGATAACCTACTCAACAAAGTGGTTAACCACCTGAACGGAAAAGATATTTTTGTACGTCATGCCCATGCATGCGCCGATCCCAAGTACCGCCTGCACATTCGTGTGGTAACGGAAAGTGCTTATCAGAATTTGTTCGCCAAGCACCTTTTCCTGCGCCCTACGGCGGCGGAAATTACCACAGCTCCTACCGAATGGCTTATTCTGGCAGCACCTTCATTCCGTGCCAATCCGGTCGAAGACGGTACCCGCCAGCACAATTTCACCATCGTGAACATGTCTCGCAAAATCATTCTGATTGGTGGTTCAGGGTACACCGGTGAAATTAAAAAAGGTATTTTTGGCGTGCTGAACTATGTTTTACCCCATGAACACGGTGTTTTAAGCATGCACTGCAGTGCCAATATTGGCGTCAAAGGCGATACCGCTGTATTCTTTGGACTGAGCGGTACCGGAAAAACCACCCTGAGTGCCGATCCCAACCGAAAGCTGATTGGCGACGACGAGCACGGCTGGTCTGATAACAATGTATTCAACTTCGAAGGTGGTTGCTACGCCAAATGTGTGAACCTTACCGAAGAAAAAGAACCCCAGATTTGGAATGCCATCAAACCTGGTGCGCTGATGGAAAACGTATGTTTCTTTGATGGAACCAACACCCCCAACTACGATGATATCTCGGTAACAGAAAACACCCGTGTAGCTTATCCTATCGATAACATAGACAATATCGCCGTTCCCAGCGTAGGTGACGCTCCACAGAATATTTTCTTCCTAACGGCCGATGCTTTCGGTGTATTGCCTCCCATCAGCAAACTCACACCTGGACAGGCCATGTACCAGTTCATCAGCGGTTATACCGCCAAAGTGGCAGGAACTGAAGCCGGTGTAACCGAACCTCAGGCAACCTTCTCAGCGTGTTTCGGACAGGTGTTCTTGCCGCTGCATCCCACCAAATATGCTGAAATGCTGGGTAAGAAATTGCATCAGCATCTCAATGTAAATGTGTGGCTGGTAAATACCGGCTGGACCGGTGGTCCTTACGGTGTTGGAAGCCGCATGAAGCTTTCCTATACCCGCGCCATGATTACCGCAGCGCTGGAAGGCCAACTGGATGGTATTGCCTTTGAAAACCATCCCGTGTTTGGCTTTGCAATGCCCACCAGCTGCCCAAATGTGCCCGCCGATTTACTGAATCCCCGCAATACCTGGGGAGACAAAGGGGCATATGACAAACAGTGCGAAAAATTGGCAGAGTTATTCAATACCAATTTTGCCAAATTTGCCGATGGCGCCAGCTATGAAATCAAAGCTGCAGCTCCCAAAATGAGCGGTACCGCTTAATTTTTTAATAAATTGGATGTTGAAATGGCGCTTTCGGGCGCTATTTTTAATGAACAAAAGTCAGCCGCCCTTATCTTTGTAGTTGTTTATGCGCAGCAGCTTAGAGATAAAACAACAGTTTCTCAACTTTTTGGCTTCAAAAGGTCACAGGGTAGTGCCTTCAGCACCTATTGTGGTTAAAGGCGATCCAACCCTGATGTTTACCAACGCAGGAATGAACCAGTTTAAGGATTTCTTCCTGGGAAATGCAGTGGCAGCAGAAAAGCGGGTGGCCAACAGCCAGAAATGTTTGCGCGTGAGCGGTAAACACAACGATCTGGAAGAGGTAGGGCACGATCACTACCACCATACCATGTTTGAGATGCTCGGCAACTGGAGTTTTGGCGATTATTCCAAAACCAATGCCATCAACTGGGCCTGGGAATTGCTCACTGAGATTTATCAGTTGCCACAAGAGCGTTTATATGTAACTGTTTTTGAAGGCGATGCTGCCAGCAACATCTCGTTTGACCAGGTTGCGTTTGATACGTGGAAACAATTTTTGCCGGCAGAAAGAATTATCAACGGCAATAGAAAAGACAATTTCTGGGAAATGGGCGACACCGGTCCCTGCGGTCCATGCAGCGAAATTCATTTTGATATGCGCGATGATGCAGAACGAGATAAGGTTTCGGGCGCAACACTCGTAAATACCGGAGATCCAGAGGTGATTGAAATCTGGAATCTGGTGTTCATTGAGTTTAACCGCAAAACCGACGGAAGCCTGGAAAAATTGACTGCACAGCATGTCGATACTGGAATGGGTTTTGAGCGCCTTACCCGCGTCATACAAGGGAAAAAGAGTAATTACGACACCGATATATTCAGCTTTATCATTGATGAAACCTCCGCGATTGCAGGTATAAAATACGGGGCTGCAGAAGCCTCTGATACTGCTTTCCGCGTAATCGCCGATCATATTCGTGCGGTATCTTTTTGCATTGCCGACGGACAGCTTCCTTCCAATACCGGCGCTGGTTATGTGGTTCGCCGCATTCTGCGCAGGGCTGTGCGTTATGGATACAGCTACCTCAATCTGTCTTGGCCCTTCCTGCACAGGTTAATCCCTTCGCTGGCGGCTTATTTTTCGGCATCTTTCCCCGAACTGAAAACCCAGCAGGATTTTATTGCCCGTGTAATCAAAGAAGAAGAAGCCTCATTTTTCCGCACCCTCAGCACCGGTCTGGTTTTGCTGAACGATTATTTTGAAGCCCACAAAGGTAAAGATGTGAGTGGGACTACTGCGTTTGAATTATACGATACTTATGGTTTTCCGCTGGACCTGACCGAACTGATTGCCCGTGAACGCGGTTTAAATACCGATGTGCATGGTTTTCGGGCTGAATTAACCAAGCAAAAGGAGCGGAGTCGCGCCGATGCCAGTAAGGAAACCGGCGACTGGCAGCTGCTGATGACCGATTCCGAAGAGAAATTTGTGGGATATGATGTGCTGGAAACGCATACCCATATCAGCCGTTTCAGAACCGTAAAAACCAAGGGCAAAGACCAGTTTCAGCTGTTGTTGAATGTAACTCCATTTTACGCTGAAAGCGGCGGACAGGTGGGCGATTCGGGTGTTTTGACAGGTTCTAAAGGTGATGTTATCAACGTGCTGGATACACAGAAAGAGAATAAACTGCATATCCTCATTTGCGATAAATTGCCGCAGCATGCAAAAGATAAATTTGTGGCAACTGTTGACAGACACAGACGCGCTGCCATCAACAACAATCATAGTGCTACCCACCTTATGCATTCCGCGCTGCGGGAGGTTTTGGGCAGCCATGTGGTGCAGAAGGGCAGTTTGGTGAATGAGCACTACCTGCGTTTTGATTTTTTGCACTTTGGCAAAACGAGCAACGAGGAATTACAGAAAGTGGAAGATCGTGTAAACGAAAAAATCAGGGAAGGTATTGCCCTGCAGGAACACCGCGATATGCCCATTGGTGAAGCCATGAAAATGGGTGCCACGGCATTGTTTGGCGAAAAATACGGAGATACCGTGCGTGTGATTGTTTTTGACAAGAATTACAGCATGGAATTGTGCGGGGGAACCCACGTGTCCAATACTGAACAAATCGGGATGTTTAAGTTTGTTTCGGAAAGTAGCGTGGCCGCCGGTATTAGAAGGTTAGAGGCGGTTACCGGAGCGGAAGCCTTCAGAATGTTGCAGAACATCAAAGCCAAAGAACAGCAAATCTCCGAACAACTGGGTAATCCGAAAGACATTCTTCAGGCCATTGTAAAAATGCAGGAAGAGCTTGATGGCCTTAGAAAAACGGTTGAGCAATTCAGGCGTGAAAAAAATATAGCGGAGAAACAGCGGATTCGCGCTATGGTTAAGAATATAAATGGTGTGCAGGTATTGATAGCCCGTGTGCAGTTAGACGGAGCCGATGCCGCTAAGGACATCACGTTCCAACTCAAAAACGAAATTCCCAATTTGTATTGTGTGCTGGGCTGGACTTTTGAAGGAAAACCAGGACTGGCGGTGATGATCAGCGATGAGCTGGTGGCATCCAAAGGCTGGGATGCTTCGGCCATGGTTCGTGAGCTTGCCCGTGAAATTCATGGTGGGGGAGGCGGACAGAAGTTTTTTGCTACTGCAGGTGGCAAAGATTCATCAGGTCTGGATCGTGCGCTGGAAAAAGCCGCGGGCCTTATTTAAGCGTAAATAGAAATTACCTTTTTGGTCTCAAAGAAAGGTTCCTCATACCATTGAGAAATGGACTGTTTTTGAACCTTTAAAGACGATTTGATCTTCAGCAGTTCAGTGATTTCTTTCGTTAAATCACCGCCTTTCAGCAAATAAAAACAGGGTTTGTGGTTCCATTTGCCCTGCATCCAAGTCCACAGTTGTAGCATAGGAGCCACAGCACGTGCGGTGGCAATGTCAAAGTGTTTGTTCAGGGTTTCGGTGCGGCTGTTAACGGCGGTCGCATTTTTCAGTCCCAGTTTTTCAATCACGTCAGTTACCACGGCTACCTTCTTGCCAATGCTGTCGCACAGTGTAAATTCCACATTTGGGAATAATATCGTTAGGGGAATACCCGGAAAGCCGCCACCGGTGCCAATATCAATTACTTCGCTCCCTGTAGGGAACTCGAAGGCTTTGGCCAGCGCAAGGCTGTGCAGCACATGGTGCAGATAGAACATGTCCATGTCTTTTCGCGAAATCACATTTACCCGTTGATTGTGTTCTTTATACAATGTTTCCAGCTGGAGAAACCGCTGTTTCTGTTTTTCGGAGAGTTCCGGAAAATGTTTGAAAATGATTTCTGCCCCTACCATGACGGTTTCTTTGCAAAAAAGGCCCGGATACCGATTATCAGGTACCAATAGGTGTGAAACCAGTTCCAGAATGGATAAAGCAATGCTACCCCGCCTATTTTAAGGACGCGGCTTCGGCCGAAAAAGATGAACCATTCTGGGGTGAGTTTCAGCAGCAATAATGTCAGTGGATAAACAAACCAGTTGCTCATAAAGAACCAAACCGTAATGAGCGTCCAGAAAAATAACTGCGAGATACTGAACCAGCCCTGCTGTCTTTTCACGGAACCTTCGTAGTATTTGCCAATCCACAGGTGGCGAATGCGTTGTTTGATGTATTCAGACCAGGTGCTTTTACCTTTACTCCAGGTTATGGCATCGGGGTGAATGACTACTGCGGTATTTCCGGCATTGGCCACCGATTGCACAAACAAATCGTCATCACCGGCTGGCAGGTAATAGTGTGCTGAAAATCCATTTACGCTGTCATATATGCGCCGGGTATATCCCAGGTTCCGACCCACGCCCATGTAGGGTTTTCCGGCCAGGGCAAAGCCAAGGTAATTGAGGGCAGTCAGCAGGGTTTCGAATCTTATGAGCCGTCCCAAAAATCCTTTGCCGGCATGCAAAGGAGAATAACCCAGAACCACTTCTGCGCCTTGGGTAAAAGGTGTGGCCATGGTTTTTAACCAGTACTTGCTGCCGGGCTTGCAATCGGCGTCGGTGAGCATGAAATGTCCATAGCGGGCTGCTTTGAAGCCCAGTGTCAATGCAATCTTTTTACCGTGCATTTTCACGTATTCTGCATCCAGATGTACGTATTTCAGTCTGGGATTTTCAATAACTAGCGGTGCTATCCATTCGGCAGTGCCATCTGTGCTACCGTCATCGGTGATGATAACCTCAAACTCAGGATAATCCTGTTCCAACCATACGGGAAGAAACTGCTGAAGATTGGTGAGTTCGTTTTTTGCAGCAATAACAATGGAAACAGGTGGATAACTCTTGGCAGGAGCGGTTTTTTGACGTTTTACTTTTACATAAAATCTGAAAAAATAATACCAACTGATACCCATGAACAGCACTACTGCACTGCCAAAAACGTAATCGATAAACGAGGGAAAAGGAATAACCAGGGGAAAGCCGTTCATGTCGTGTGCGAAGTTAATATCCGCAGCTCAATTCAGGTTAACGAAATCCAATTCCGCCCGCGGGTGTTCCAGGTTTAATGTCGGTACTGAATTCTTCCACGTCTTCCAGTACTATTGTATTGATGGCTTTGGCAGTCTGTTTGTTTTTTGGAAGTTCGCTCAGGCGCAAATGCTGGTTGCGTATGGCTTCCTCAATCACTTTGCGTACACTGCGGCCGTTCCCGAAATACTTGTCGCGGTTTTTGTACATAAATTCAATGTATTCCTTCAGGTGCTCCGCCGCGGCGTCATCGGGCGTGATGTTGTTTTCAGCGAGTTGATTTACGGCTACGGTATACAATTCATCGGCATCGAAATCCTCAAAATTAAATACCTTATCGAAGCGGCTTTTCAATCCCGGGTTGAATTCCATAAATTTCTCCATATTCTGTGTGTAGCCTGCTGCAATGACTATGAATTCACCCCTTCGGTCTTCCATGCGTTTTAGCAGGGTTTCCACGGCTTCACGTCCAAAATCGTTGGGGCCGCCGTCAGTAAGGCTGTAAGCCTCATCCACAAACAATACACCTCCAATAGATTTGTTGATCAGGTCGGAAGTTTTAATGGCAGTTTGACCAATATAACCGCCTACCAAGCTTTGTCGGTCGCATTCCACCAGATGTCCCCGTTCCAGAATGCCCAGAGCCTTGTATATCTGCGCCAGAATACGTGCCACGGTGGTTTTACCGGTTCCGGGGTTGCCACTGAAAATATTGTGAAGGCTGAATGCCTTGCGTACGTCTTTGCCCTGACTTTTGTAATAGCGCACCAGTTTCACCAGCTCGTCGATGTCCTGCTTCACCTTGTTCAGGCCAATCATGCGCTTTAGTTTGCCCAGGTTTTCTTTGAGCAGCTCTTCATCGATGGGAATATCTGGGAGCATGCCCTTACCGGTGGTCATGATTTTTTGTAGATCAACCGGTTCTATATCAGATAACTGTTCTTTGGTAAGGTCGGCTGGCTTAGCGGTTTTCATGATGCGAAGGCCAAGGTTCATTTTGGCTTCATCTACAATGCTGTTTACCATACGTGCATTGCCGAAAAACTTGTCGCGATCGCGGTATTTGTCAACCAGATATTTGTAGAGTAAGTCTTTGGCCGCATCGGTGAAATGCACGCCCTTTTTAGCTGCAGCAAAATATGCAATCTGCACAAGTTCCTGTGGCACATAGTCCGCAAAATCATAATACATATTGAAGCGGCTCTTTAAACCCGGGTTGGATTCAAGGAAAATATCCATTTCTTCGGGATAGCCAGCCACCACAATAGCGATGTCATTGGAATCACTTAATTCTTTCAGTAGTACCTCAATGGCTTCGCGACCGAAATCCTTGCTGTCTTCATCTTTGCGTGCCAGGCTGTAGGCCTCATCTATAAAGAGAATGCCGTCTTTGGCTTTTTTAATGGCTTCCTTGGTTTTAGGGGCCGTCTGCCCAATAAATTCTGCCACCAAGTCACCCCTGTCTACTTCATGCACATGACCTTTTTTTAAAAGACCGAGTTCTTTGTAAATTTTCCCAAGCAGTCTTGCTACTGTGGTTTTACCTGTTCCGGGATTGCCTTTAAAAACCGCATGCAGGATGATTTTATCTGATTCTTCAAAACCTTTCTCACGGCGAAGTGCCACAAACCTCAGGTAGTCTGAATATTCATGAATCTTCTGCTTGATGCCGCCCAAACCAATCAGTTGATCCAATTCCTTCATTACCTCATCAAAATTCTGCGCTTCTCGGGATTCTTCTTTTTCCACTCTTCCCTGATGGTTAAAGGCATTATTGTTTCCCTCCTCATCAACATCTTCCATATGCACAAACTCAATCTGGGTTAGCGGCAGAAAATCCTCCTCAGTGGCTTCCACATAATCGTCGCCGATTTCGAAAGGCATGCTCGCCAGAAGTTGGTCCATAAATATGATTTCCGCATAGTACTCGCCGCGCGACCAGGTTCCTACGATATCGCTGCCCCAGCCGATAGTGGCTGTGAAGGTTTCATCGTTGGGTTTGATAAAGAACAACTTTGTCACAGAGCCTTTCAGGTAGCCGTTTGAAGTTCTGAAATTGAATATCAGTTCAACAGGAAGATCCTGACTTTTGCGGGTGAGATTTTTGGTGTTCACTTCCACCCATACATAGCGCGTGCTTATGGCACTGAAAACGGTATAGTATTTTCGGTCTTCGGAGCGTGTGTTTTCGTCCGGACCTTCATACAGCTTAACGGTTTCAATTTTGAAATAGGGATTCATACCCGACCTTACCATGCCTACATTTTCCACATAAAATGTTTTGGTGGCAGCCAGTTCATTGTTAATCCATCCTTCCCAGCGGTAAATACCTGCTTTCCAATATGCACCCGGAGTTTTTACACCCCAGCCTTCCCGTATAAAAATGATGGAATCGCTGGTGTCTACACCACGGTCGCAGTTTAGGTTGCATATTTCGTTATTCTCCTGGTCAAAGCATTTCAGTTGCATTCGCAGTTTCCATGATTTGTCATCAAATCTCTTGTTAAACAGCGAAACCTCACAATACAGGTATGCAATTTCCTGTTCGTCAAAAACACTGCGGTATTTTTTGGTATTGTTGGCCAGCCACTCGGTGCTGCAATAGGTTTTTATATCTCTGAATTTGAAATTCTCTGCACTCATAAATCAGGCTCAATAATAAGGGTAAGTTATTGTTAAACCTAAGGTCAATTTTCATGCCCTTTTTGTTGACCTGATGTTATCACTGTGCGTGCTGGAATATCAGTCGAAATAATTACTTCTTTAAATCTGTTAAGGATGCAGACCGATATTTGCCTTTGCGTGTACGCACCAGTTAATGGAATAAAAAAACCCACACCTTCGTGTGGGTTTAGATGGTGGTCGGGAAGACAGGATTCGAACCTGCGACCCTCTGGTCCCAAACCAGATGCGCTACCGGCCTGCGCTACTTCCCGAGAAGCGACCCCAGTTGGACTCGAACCAACGACCTACTGCTTAGAAGGCAGTTGCTCTATCCAGCTGAGCTATGGGGTCAATGGGGCCGCAAATGTAAATATAAACAATGAATATTTTTAGGGTAAGCAGTATATAATTGGTTTAAATCCGGCATGCTTAATTAATAATTTTTAAACTTAAAATATAATATTATTTAACACAATATTTTAGAAAATGATTTTTGAAAATAACTGAAATTTTTTTGGTGGAGCGGCAAACACTGAAAGACAGCCTCCCTGCGGTTGGCCACTTTTTGTTGGAATGCCTTACTCACTTGCATCCGGCAGATTCGCCGGCATTCCAACAAAAAACCCCGCTAGTTGCGGGGACTTTAAGTGTTTGCGGTGAGGGCGGGATTCGAACCCGCGGTACGAGTTACCCCGTACGTCAGTTTAGCAAACTGGTGGTTTCAGCCTCTCACCCACCTCACCAAACCGGGGTGCAAATATAAAACCTTATCCGCTCGTTTATCAATAAAAACAGCAATCTTTTGCCAAACTTCGTTTGCACCGCTTATTATTAGTAATTTTGTACTCCCAATATATCCGTGTCAATGCAAATACGTATTACTTTTTCCGATGGTGCCTTGAGAGAATATCCCGCTGGCATCAGCGCACTGGAAATCGCCAAAAGTATCAGCGAAGGACTGGCCAGAAATGTATTATCTGCCAAAATCAATGGAAATGTGTGGGATGCTACTCGCCCCATTAACGAAGACGCAACCCTTGCTCTGCTTACATGGAACGATACGGATGGAAAGAAAACTTTTTGGCACAGTTCGGCTCACTTGCTGGCGGAAGCACTGGAAGCCTTATATCCCGGGATAAAGTTGGGAGTCGGGCCGCCAATCGAAAATGGTTTTTATTACGACATAGACTTTGGTGATAAAACATTCTCCTCTGAGGATTTTGCCGAGGTAGAAGCCAAGATGAATGAGCTGGCCAAGCAGCACAACGCCTTTGTTCGCCGCGAAATGCGCAAGCAGGAAGCCATTGCCTATTTTACCGAAAAACAGGATCCTTACAAACTGGAACTGCTGCAGGAGCTGAATGACGGCGAAATTACCTTTTACGAACAAGGTGCCTTCACCGATCTGTGTCGCGGTCCGCACATTCCGCATACAGGTTTCATCAAAGCCATTAAGCTTATTTCTACGGCAGGTGCCTACTGGCGCGGCAGCGAGAAAAACAAGCAGCTTACACGTGTTTATGCCATCACCTTCCCCAAAAAAGCTGAACTGGATGAATACCTGATGATGCTGGAGGAAGCCAAAAAGCGCGACCACCGCAAACTGGGTAAAGAACTTGAGATTTTTACTTTTGATGATGAAGTAGGGTCTGGTTTACCCCTCTGGTTGCCCAATGGCGGACAAATTATTGAGACGCTGGAGGCGTTTGCCAAACAAACTGAAAAAGAACATGGCTATCAGCGGGTGAAAACCCCTCACATTGCCCGTGAGAGTATGTATTTGAAAAGCGGACACCTGCCATACTATAAGGACAGCATGTTTCCCGCCATGGAGCTTGATGGCGAGAAATACTACCTGAAACCCATGAACTGTCCGCATCACCACAAGATTTTTGGGGCACTCCCAAGATCTTATAAGGAACTTCCCATTCGATTGGCAGAATACGGTACCTGCTATCGCTATGAGCAAAGCGGTGAGCTATTTGGTTTGATGCGTGTACGCAGTCTGCAGATGAACGACGCTCATATTTATTGCACCGAAGCACAATTTGAACAGGAGTTTCGTTCTGTAAATGAGCTGTATCTACGCTATTTTAAGGTTTTTGGGATTGATAAATATGTGATGCGCTTTAGCAAGCACGATTCGTCAAAACTGGGACAAAAGTACATTAACAACCCCGAATTGTGGGCTAAAACCGAAAACATGGTTCGCAATGTGCTTGTGCGAAGCGGAATCCCGTTTGTGGAAGTAGAAGACGAAGCTGCTTTCTACGGACCCAAAATTGATATTCAGGTGTGGAGTGCCATTGGAAGGGAATTTACATTGGCCACCAACCAGGTGGATTTTGCCCAGGCAGAGCGTTTTGACCTCACTTTTATCAATGACAAAAACGAAAAAGAACGCCCCATTATCATACACCGTGCGCCTTTGAGTACCCATGAGCGCTTTGTGGGCTTCCTGCTGGAACACTATGCCGGAAACTTCCCGGTTTGGCTGGCACCCAGGCAGGTTGCCATACTCCCTATCAGTGATAAATTCCTGGATTATGCAATTCACGTTGCAGAATTCCTAAAAAAAGCCGATATTCGCGCCTTCGTTGACGAACGATCGGAGAAAGCCGGCCGAAAAATCCGAGATGCCGAAGTCGCCAAAATCCCTTACATGCTCATCGTAGGCGAGAAAGAAGCCGCCGCTGGTGAAGTGTCTGTAAGAAAGCATGGTGGCGGAGACCTGGGTGGCATGAGGCTTCAGGTTTTCACAGATCAAGTTGTCAGCGAAACAAGAATTTGACGAAAAATTTGAGTACGCCCGGTCTATACAACAGAGGTCCACGCAAAAAGGAGGACCTTCATCGCATCAACGAAAAAATCTTTGCACCCGAGGTGCGCCTCGTAGGCGACAATGTTGAACAGGGCGTTTATCCGACTGCGAAAGCCATTGAAATGGCATACGAACAGGGTGTGGATCTGGTAGAAATATCAGGTACTGCAACGCCGCCGGTTTGCAAATTGGTCGATTACAAAAAATTTCTATACGAGCAAAAGAAAAAGCTGAAAGAAATCAAGGCCAATGCAGTAAAACAACTTGTTAAGGAAATTCGTTTCGGCCCCAATACAGACGACCATGATGTGGATTTCAAACTGAAACATGCGCGCAGCTTCCTCGGCGAGGGGAATAAAGTGCGTGCTTATGTGTTTTTCAGGGGCAGAACCATCATCTACAAACAGCGTGGTATAGATCTGCTCATGCGTTTTGCCAATGCAATCATAGAAGAAGGTGTTGCCAAACTCGAAATGGAACCCAAGGAGGAGGGCAAGAAAGTAGCGATACTGCTTGCACCCAAAGGGAAAAAATAAAAGAAATACAAATATGCCAAAAATGAAAACCAATTCCAGTGCCAAAAAGAGGTTCAAAGTAACCGGTACCGGAAAAGTAAAACGCGCCAAGGCCTTCAAGAATCATATTCTTACCAAAAAAGCCACCAAACGCAAACGCAACCTCGGGAATGATGCCATCGTTACCGATGCCGACATAAGCAATGTTAAATTCATGCTTCGCCTGGGCAAATAAAACAGAAACCATGGCCGTAGCTCCCAAAGTATGTGTGGAAGCACATCGCTAAAGCCAATAAACTAACAAACTATGCCAAGATCAGTCAACAATGTAGCGAGCAGGGCTCGCAGAAAGAAAATCCTTAAGCACGCCAAGGGTTACTTTGGTCGTCGCTCCAATGTTTGGACCGTAGCCAAGAACGCCGTAGAAAAAGGCTGGACTTACGCTTACCGTGACCGCAAGGTTAAGAAGCGTGAATTCCGCTCCCTGTGGATTATTCGTATTAATGCCGCATGTCGCGAAAACGGTATCGGCTACAGCCAGTTCATGGGTAAATTTAACAACAGCAAGCTCGAAATCAACCGCAAGGTGCTTGCCGATATCGCCATGAACGATCCAGCCACTTTCAAAGCCATCTTTGATAGCGTGATGAAGTGATAATTTTAACAAGTACAGATTTTAGGACAAAGGCCGCTAAATGCTGTCTTTGTTGCTTTATAGCCTTGTACAATATATTAATGCACAATCTTAAACAGTTCATGCCGCGAAAATTGTCGTGCTTACACTTGCGAGGTGTTATCTTTGCCGTCGGAGTTTAACTCCACTTTGAAAAAATTATGGCAACTATAACCTTCCAAAATCAGGGTACTGGCTTTATGGCGGCTCTGAAACAAAAGACAGACGCTTACTTTAAGGCAAACAACACTGCGCCTTACGGTAACTCAGCGCTGATTGGCAAATCTATTGTGATTCTTTCCATGTTTGCGGCATTGTATGTGTGGCTGGTGTTCTTTACGCCCCAGAATGCATGGTTTGCTATTTTCCTAAGCTGTTTATTCGGTGTAAGTATGGCATTGATTGGGTTCAATATTATGCACGACGGCAGCCACGACAGCTATTCCAGCAATCCTAAGGTGAATACAATTATGGCTTTTTCACTTAACTTTTTGGGCGGTGATGCCTATTTTTGGAAACAGAAGCATGTGGTAAACCACCATACCTACACCAATGTGGAGGGTATGGATGATGACCTTGATGCTGGTATGTTCTTCCGCTTTCACCATGGACAGAAAAGACGCGGTATTCACAAGTTTCAACATATTTACTGGTTATTCCTCTACGGCGCTTTGTACTTTATGTGGATTATCAGCAAAGACACAAAGAAGTATTTCAACCAGAAGATTTCCAAGTATAGCCCCAAATTCAAGTTTACCAACACCCAGCGTGTTATATTCTGGTCAAGCAAGATTATTCACTTGTCTCTCTTCATTGTGTTTCCTCTTTATTACATTGAAAAACATACAGACTATTCTTACCTGCAGATTTTCTTTGGTTATTTTATTGCCTGTTTCTTGCTGGGTTGGATACTTTCGGTAGTGTTTCAGATGGCACACGTTGTTGACCACACTGAATTTGTGTCGCCTAAATATACCACAGACAAAGAGTCTATTGAAAATGAATGGGCGATTCACCAGATGAAGACTACTTCAGATTTTGCAACTGACAGTGCCTTTTTAACATGGGCATTGGGTGGATTGAATTTTCAGGTGGAGCACCACTTGTTTCCAAGAACCAGCCATGTGCATTATCCTGCTATTAATAAGATTGTCAAAGAAACATGTGCAGAATACGGAATACCATTTCTGGAGCACAAGACTTTTCTGGATGCCATCAAATCCCATATCAAGCACCTGAAATTTATGGGTTCAGCGCCTGATTTGGAGCCTCAACTGGCCTAACAAAGTTAATAAAGTCCGAGATGCAGTAAATTTGCTTTTCCAATCGGGATGTAGCGCAGTCCGGCAGCTCTGGCTTTTGATGGTGGAACCACCCCTCTAGGTTCACGAGCGAGTGCAATGAGCGAGTAATCCATCAAATAGTTTACAGTGTATAGCCAACAGTCCTGTAAGTTTCCATACCTGAATAAGTGAAATCACAACTTTGGTAAACAATTTGTATGCATAAATCGTCTATGCTTGGGATGCGCTATTTTCTTATCCTTATGTTTGTATTATTTGCTTTTACCACAAAAGCTTTTGCGGGAGATACCCTTATTGTGCAGTCTTCCCTGAAAAAGTCAAAATGGTTCAGTTATCGTGTTATTACCCAGGAATATATTGCCAATGTTAATGATTTCTTTCTGGATTTAAAGCTGGATACTTTTTACATGGTAGTTCGAAATGCTGGTAAACCCTTTGAGTATAAACTTAGTTACTTCCAGGACGAAAAATATAGCCAGCCTGTAAAAAAGAACGATCCATTGTTGCGCAGTGAATACCATATTCGCTTTGATGTTGTTTCGGGCAAAGCGGTTGAATTACTTAACTGGCAGGTGTTTCGTGATCAAATACTTAGCGATTTGTCTTTCCAGGCCGCCAATAAGCTTATTAGCAGCTCAGAGTTTGATGAGTACAAACAATTGCTGAATTCAGAGCAAATGGTGCGTAAAACCGTTATGCACGATATAACCTATATTTTCAGTATTTACGGAGATACAATTCTAACTGACGCAGAATACCTGAGAATCAAGCCAGTGCGCTCACCCATGAGCGGTAAAGATTACGCAGTACTGGGCAGTTTTACCTCTGAGGTACCTGCAGCGACCCGCAACACCATTGTTTTCCATGCACGCAACAAGGCCGGGGAACTGGAAAAACCTGAGTTGATGGAAGAAGTTAAAGCGTATTTATACAAAACCTTTCCCAAAGACAGTCCCATACCTGAATTGCAGGCAGTAGGCCTAAACTCCGAGATGGACTGGCAATACAATCGGATTCAAAAGCAAATGCTCCGCATTTCGCTGGCTGATGTGCTTGCCATTAATGGGCAATCACGAGGCAATATCCGCACTTTTGATCTTTGGGATAAAGAGTAAGCATTACGGATTCACAAACAGCAGATCCTGCCCCTTGAAATCCATACGAATTTGCCCGTCTTTACTCAGTTCGCCTGAAAGAATACGCTTACTGAGTTCATCAAGCACCCGTTTTTGCAATACCCGTTTCAAAGGCCTCGCGCCGAATTGCGGATCGTAGCCCAGCTGTGCCAGCCAGTCTTTGGCTTCCTCTGTAAAGGTTAGTGCTACATCAGCGTCTTTCAGTCTGTTTTGAATTTCTATCAGTTGCATTTCCACAATGCTGCGGATATGTTCGCGGTTCAGTGGCTCAAACATCACTATTTCATCTATGCGGTTTAGAAACTCCGGACGGATGCTGCGTTTCAGCAAATCATACACTTTTGTTTTGGTTGAGGCGATGATTTCATCCCTGTCGCCGGTTTCTAGGTTTTCAAAATTCTCTCTTATGATGTCGCTGCCCAGGTTGCTAGTCATGATGATGATGGTGTTCCTGAAATTAGCGGTTCTTCCCTTGTTGTCGGTGAGCCTGCCGTCGTCCAGTACCTGTAGCAGAATATTAAAAACATCGGGGTGTGCTTTTTCAATTTCATCGAGCAAAACCACGCTGTATGGCCTTCTGCGTATGGATTCTGTGAGTTGTCCTCCTTCATCATAGCCCACATAGCCCGGAGGCGCCCCAATCAGGCGGCTTACGGTATGTTTTTCCTGGTATTCACTCATGTCGATGCGAACCATGGCCGCATCCGAGTTGAACAGATAATCGGCAAGTGCTTTGGCCAGTTCGGTTTTACCCACACCGGTAGTACCCAAGAAAATAAACGAACCTATGGGCTTTTTGGGGTCCTGTAATCCCGCACGGCTGCGCCTTATGGCGTTTGATAAAGCGCCAATTGCTTCATCCTGCCCCACAACACGTCTGTGCAGTTCCTGCTCCAGCATCAGCAGTTTTTCCCTTTCACTCTGCAGCATTTTGGAGACAGGAATGCCGGTCCATTTGCTCACTACATCGGCAATGTCTTCGGAATCAACCTCCTGTTTTACCATGCTTTTGCGGTCACCTGTGCCCATTTTCATGGTCAGCGCAAATAGTTCTTCTTCCGCCTGTTTTATAAGTCCGTAGCGCAATTCTGCCACACGCCCGTAGTTACCTTCTCTTTCGGCCTGCTCTGCTTCAATTCTGTATTGCTCAATCAGCTCTTTCTTTTCCTGAATCTGGCTCAGCACGGCTTTCTCATTTTGCCACTGCGCATTCAGGGAGTTTCGTTCCTCGCTCAGGTTGGCAATTTCCTCATTGAGCCGGCCCAGTTTTGTTTGATCGTTTTCCCGTTTGATGGCCTCCCGCTCAATCTCCAGCTGCATGATTTTGCGGTTCAGCTCATCCAGATCTTCTGGCACGCTGTTCATTTCCAGACGCAGTTTACTGGCAGCTTCGTCCAGCAAATCGATGGCTTTGTCCGGTAAATAGCGGTCGTTGATATAACGTTGGCTCATTTCCACCGAGGCAATGATGGCTTCATCCTTAATGCGCACCTGATGGTGAACTTCGTATTTTTCCTTAAGCCCGCGAAGAATACTAATGGTTTCCTGTGTATCAGGTTCTTCCACCATCACCTTTTGCAACCTGCGCTCCAGCGCTTTGTCGGTTTCAATGTATTTTTGGTATTCTGCTAGGGTAGTGGCTCCAATGGAGCGGAGTTCACCCCTTGCCAGTGCGGGTTTCAGTATATTGGCTGCATCCATGGCGCCGTCGCTGCGGCCGGCACCAACTAGGGTGTGTATTTCATCAATAAACAACACGACTTCGCCGGCACTGCCAATAACCTCTTTCACCACGGCTTTCAGGCGTTCTTCAAATTCGCCTTTGTATTTGGCACCGGCAATGAGAGCTCCCATATCCAGACTGTATATCACTTTGGTTTTGAGATTTTCCGGCACATCACCGCGTATAATCCGGTGGGCGAGGCCTTCGGCAATGGCGGTTTTACCCACGCCCGGCTCTCCAATAAGCACAGGATTGTTTTTGGTGCGTCGGCTCAATATTTGCAGTACCCGGCGTATTTCATCGTCACGGCCAATTACGGGATCCAGCTTGCCTGTGCGGGCCATGTCATTCAGATTGATGGTATATTTCTTGAGGGCATTAAACTGGTTTTCGGCGGTTTCACTGCTCACTTTTTGTCCGCCCCGGAGCTCCTTGAGGGCTTTCATCAGTTCATTGCGTTTCACACCGGCATCTTTAAGGATATTGGCGGCTGTGTCTTTGCAATCAAGCATACCTACCAGTATATGTTCATTGGTGATGAACGCATCGCCCATTTCAGTCATGGTCTTTTCTGCCAGTGAAACGGCTTTGGTGGTTTCCTGCGAAATATAGACTTGTCCGCCTTCTACTTTGGGCAATGCCGATGCTGCAGCACTGGCTGCGTCTTCAATACGTTTAGCATTCACGCCGGTTTTTCCGGCAATAAATTGCCACATTTCCCCATCTTCCGATATAATAGCTTTCAGAAGGTGCACATTTTCAATGCACTGTTGTCCGGAACCAACAACCAGTTGCTGAGCCCTGGAAATGGTTTCCTGTGCTTTTATGGTGAAATTCTGCAAATTCATACCTCACCAACGGCAAATTCTTTTCCGTTCTTATGCTTGTGCAATGTTGTCAGACATGATTTAACGCAGGGGAATTTTTTCCGTCAAAAAGTCCTGATTTTTCCAAAATATTACGGAAGAGTATGAAAAATTGTCAGCTAAAAAATCTGTTTTTACCGCTTTGCGGTCGGTTTTTGCGTAAAAAACAAAAAATAATTAGGTTTTTTAAAATTTATACCACACCTTTGGCCACTCAAATAGATATTTATGAACCTGTACATTGGAAATCTGAGCTATGCAACCAAAGACAATGATCTTAAAGCATTGTTTGAAGAAATCGGAGAAGTATCCTCCGCGAAAATTATTATGGATCGTATTTCAGGCCGCAGCAAAGGTTTTGGTTTTGTAGAAATGCCAAACGATGATGAAGCCAGAAAAGCGATTGAAAACCTGAACGGCTATGCATTCAACAACCGTGAAATTACCGTTAGTGAAGCCCGCCCAAGACCTGAAGGTGGCGACAGACGCTAAACCATAATATTTATCATCAACGAAAAGTCCTGCCATGGCGGGACTTTTTTTATTGCCCTAAATCCGGCAGGCCTTCTTTTTCTTCAAGGATTGCATTGTCAGCAAGCTTTGGACGTCTTAGCCCACGCACTGCAGGACCGGTAATTTTTACGTTGAAACTGCCTGAGTCTGTGGCAGAAATATCGCCGTGTTTGAACAAGTTGTTTCGTATGGCTACAAAGTTCCAGTTCTTTTGTGATATGAAACCTGTGCTGTCTAAGAAATAGGCATAGCTCTTGGGCATGGGTACAATACTGGCCAGAAACGCACATTCCAGCGGTTCAAGTGCTGCAGCCGGCTTGGCAAAATAGAACTGTGAAGCTTCTCCAATACCAAATACGCCGGGACCCCATTCTATAATGTTGAGATATACCTCAAACATGCGGGATTTTCCTGTCAATCTTTGACTTTCAATGAGCCACACGATAAGTATCTCTTCTGCTTTTCTTGACAGTGTTTTCTTTCGGCTGAGAAACACATTCTTAACCAGTTGCATGGAAATGGTGCTGCCACCACGGGCAAATCGTCCGCGTACGTAATTTTGTGCAATACTTTGCCTGATAGCTTCTGTATAAAACCCGTTATGACCATAAAAAGCGGGGTCTTCGCCTGTCATAACCGCCTTTTGTATCATTTCAGGAATTTCTGAAATTGGAGTGAAGCCACTGTTGGACAGCCCTACCATAAAGCTGCGTATCGGTTTTCCATGGTCGTAAAAGGTGTACCTGAATTCACCATTCATTTTTCGCAGGTTGGTCTTACCCATCTCCACGATTTTGAAATCATAGGGTTTTATCTCGCTGAAAAAGGTGCAGTCAAACGGTTTTTCATCATCCAGATGGGCCAACATCCGGTACTCCAGTTCCCCTGAAACCTTCATGCCGCTGAGGTTCTGAAACATGCCCTCGGGCAGTGATGCAAAGAAATCTGAAGCTTTGATTTTAGCTGCCCTGAACTTAAGGTCATATTGTTTGTGTTCGCCCAGATCGGCTTTTGCATAAATGAAAGTACTGATTTTATTAAGTTTCAGGTTACTGCTGCTGTCAATTTCAATGAAGTCCTTGCCCAGATTGGCTACCAGCGTTCCTGCGCACTCCTTTATAACCACGTTTGTATCTGCCAGTCTCTTGTCGTTCACAAGAATGCCCTGAACAGTGCCTTTAGCCTGTATTTGCAGCACACCGCCGCTCATAACGAAATTTTCGAGTGAGAAATCAGCTTTTTTAAAACTGGCACTTACCCCAAAACGGCTTTTCAGAAACGGCAATTCGTTTTTGCCGTTGCCGGAAGGTTCAATTACAAGAGATCCGGTAATGTCTCCTCTGTCAAGATTACCCGATATGCTGAAGGTGTTTTTTTTGCCGTTTTCAAGCACACCCAGCGTACCTGATATGTCATCGCCATCGTAAAGTAGCTTAGTTATGTTTATGCCAATTGCATTGCCGGTATCGCGGTATTCTACCGATACATTCTGCAGTTCAATGGTTCCGGGCACTTTGGCCAGTCCGTCTTTGATGAGGTTGAAAACCCTTTGTACTAGCGGATCTTTTGATTTTTTACTGCGTTCGCTTTTTTCAATCAAACCGCAATAATTGCAACCGGTTTTATCATTTATAGCTGTTAACCTAGTGTTGAAGAGTTTTACGCCACCGATACTTGGACCGTTCCATAGTGTTTTACAGACATCCACGGAAACCGAAAGTTTTTCGGAAAACAGAAGTGTATTGCCCGATTTATGCAGGTGCAGGCTGTCAAAACCTACGGTGAAAATACCTGAAAAACCTTTTTCAGAACAGGTAAGCGTATATCCTTTTTTCTCGGTTTTGGTTACGGCTTTTTCCCATACCATCTGCAAAATTTGATTTCTGAATACAAACCATAAAACCCCTATGAGCAGAAGGAATGAGCCTGTAACATAAGCTGCCAGCCGGAGTCGTGTTTTGACCACCGGCTTTGAGAAAAAAGCCGGAATCTTACCTGGAACCTTCGCTAATGCCTGTGTAATTGAACGGAGAAATGGATTTGAGTTCATGCTTTACGGAATCAGAGACGTCTAAGGTATCGATAAACCGGGCGAATGAATCCCTGTTCATTTTTTCGTTGGTACGGGTCAGTTCTTTCAGCGCCTCGTAGGGATTGGGATAGTTTTCCCTGCGTAAAATGGTTTGTATGGCTTCGGCCACCACAGCCCAGTTGTTTTCCAGGTCGTTTTGTATGGCGGCTTCGTTCAGCAAGATCTTGTCCAGGCCTTTCATCAGGCTTTTTGTGGCGATGAGCGTGTGTGCAAAAGGCACACCGATGTTGCGCAGTGCGGTGCTGTCGGTGAGGTCCCTCTGCAATCGGCTGATGGGTAGTTTTGCAGACAGGTGCTCAAACAAAGCATTGGCTATGCCCAGATTACCTTCCGCATTTTCAAAATCGATGGGGTTAACCTTATGCGGCATGGCGCTGCTTCCCACTTCGCCTACCTTAATTTTTTGCCTGAAATACTCCATGCTGATGTAGGTCCACACATCCCTGCAAAAGTCAATCAGGATGTTGTTGATGCGTTTAAAATTATCGCACTGTGCCGCCAGGTGGTCATAATGTTCTATCTGGGTGGTGGTCTGGCTGCGGTTCAGTCCGAGTTTGTTGTTTAAGAAACCATTTGCGAAATCAACCCAGTCCACCTGCGGGTAGGCAATGTGGTGGGCGTTTAAATTGCCGGTAGCACCACCAAATTTAGCCGCGTGAGGGATTGTGTTCAACAGTGCAAGCTGGTTTTGCAGCCTTTCTGCAAATACCCTTATTTCCTTGCCCAGGCGGGTAGGAGAGGCAGGCTGTCCGTGGGTTCTGGCCAGCATCGGAATGTGCTGCCATGCGGCGGCCATTTCCGAAAGTTTATCTGTCACTGCCTGCAACTGCGGCAGTATGCTGTTTTCAAGTGCTTCTTTGATACTCAGCGGAACGGCAGTATTATTCACATCTTGGCTGGTGAGGCCAAAGTGAACCCATTCGCGATAAGCCGAAAGGCCCATGGCATCTAACTTTTCCTTAACCACATATTCCACGGCTTTTACATCATGGTTGGTAGTTTTTTCAATTTCTTTTACCCTCAGAATTTCCGATTCAGTTAGGTTGCGGCTCCATGCTGTGAGTGCATCGACTTTTTTGAGCAATCCTGAAAAATCAATATTGGGAACCGGTAGTTCTGCCAGTGCCAGCAGGTAGGCCACTTCCACGCGGATGCGGTATTTTATGAGTCCGCTTTCTGAAAAATAGCCGGACAATTCTTGTGTGGCTTTGTGGTAACGGCCGTCTGCCGGGCCAATGGCTGTGAGTGGGTTTAATTCCATGATTACTCCTTACAAAGTTACGAAAAATACATGGGAGGGATATTACAGAATGGTTTTTTCGTATTTTATTGACCGGTAATTAGGGGTTTGGATTAGTATTTGTTGTATAATTAAATATCGCAATCATTAAAAACAAATAACCCAAATCCACAATGAGTATAATTACAATATTTGCTACTTCGGCATTGCTGATAACAGGAAGACCCAATGAGGATAATACTTCGATGATGCACGCAGATTCTATCAAACCTGCAGTTAAAAAGAGCGATTACACATTCCGCGACGGCTTTATCGGCATACATTACGCATCGCAGCAGGCGCTGACACCCTCCCTTAAAGACAGCGACCGCTACAACGCCGGTTTTAACCTGCAGATCATGAGCCGCAATTTGCTGCCGGTTTCGCCATTTGGCGGGTATGTGGGCCTTGACTGGGGAATGCAGTTTTACGGCAAGGGCAACAAAATCAATGTGCAGCTGAATACCAACAACGGTGACAGCGGCTGGACGAGGCTGAGCACTTTCAGCATGGACTTTTTTGCCCGCGGCCACATTGAATACGCCAGGTACAAGCTTATACCGTATGCGAATTTCTTTGCCGGACCCAGGTTCTACAGCACCAACCAGAGGGTGCAGAGTTACATCCCCCTGGCCAATACTGAAAGCAGCGATCTGGTTAATGCGGCTACATCCATGAATTTTATGACCGGGGCGGGAGCGGGTTTGCGCTGGCGGATTACAGATGTAGTTTCGCTGGATGCCCGGTTAGACTGGATGAGCGGCAGCAATGCCAAAATTGTGGATCTGGATAAAAGTACCTTCAACGGGCTAAGCTACAACCTTGTGAAGAAGAGTGTGAGCCCGGAATATTATCAGGTAAAATTCGGGATATTGTTTAACCTGGGCAATGATGAAAATTATGAGCCTGCCAAAACCACCCATAGCACTTACCGCGAGCCGCAATATATTTATACCCAGCCTACATATCAGTATTATGACAGTATTAGCAAAACCTGGCAGGAATTGCCTATGTGCCCCTGCAATTGCGACAGCAGCGGTAAAAAGATTTCTCCGACCAATATACGCAGGGTTACTCCAAAAGCACCGGCAAAGAAATATGAGAGTCCGGAGAATAATAAAAACCAGCCCCAAAATCGCCCGCCGGGCGGCAGCGGCAGTTCTACTTCTCCATCGGGTGCTAAGGGTGCGTTTCCAGGCATAAAACCCTCCGGGAGCAGGGGCAAGGTTAAGAGTTGAGGCAGGATAAATTGTTTATTTCAACACGATTATTTCTGAGTTCGTTTTGGTATTGGTAAAACCCGCATTGACGGTGGTTTTAAAAATAATGCTTTGCGCTACCAATCCGCTATCCTCACATTAAATCCAACGCAGGTTGTTCCTTATACTGTCCCTTGCTTTTGCGGATGGTACAGGCCACTACCTTGTATTCGGGGCATAGAGCATCGGTATCACACTCAGAACTGGTAATGTTGTTTATGGCAATTTCAGGGAAGTGAAAGGTGCTGGAGAACACGCCGGGTTTTACCTTGTCGGTAACTTTGGCTTTGATATCAACCTTGCCTCTGGCACTTATCACACAAACCATATCGCCGCTTTGAATGTCGTGGCGGGCGGCATCTCCGGGGTGGATGAGCAGTATATCTTCATTTAGGATTTTTACATTGTCGGTTCTGCGCGTCATGGTACCATTGTTGTAATGCTCCAGCTCGCGGTTGGTGGTGATGATGTATGGGAAATCCTGTCCGTGCTTCACAATTTCATTGGTTTCGCGCCATTCCGCTGCTACAAACTTGCCTTTGCCGCGCTTAAAGCTTTCGGTGTGCAGAATTTCGGTATCCGAACCGTCGAGGGCCACGGGCCATTGCTTTCCGTTGTCACCCAGTTCATTCCATTTTACGCCGGCAAAGAAGGGCACAATCTGCGAAATTTCCTGCAGCATGGTGTCGGGGTGGTAGGCGGGCTGTGCATAGCCCATTCTGTTCATAATTTCAACCATAATCTGCCCGTCGGGTTTTGTGCCTTCCAGTGGCTCCACCACTTGCTGCACGCGCTGAATGCGGCGTTCGCTGTTGGTGAAGGTTCCGCTTTTCTCCAGAAATGAAGCCGCAGGCAACACCACATGGGCCAGTTTCGCGGTTTCGGTCATAAATATTTCCTGTACCACAATCAAATCCAGCTGTTCCAGTGCGGCCTTTACATGGTGTGTATTGGGATCGGTCTGTACCACATCTTCGCCCATCAGCCACATGGCTTTGAGTTTGCCTGCAAGGGCGGCATCGTACATCTGCGGTATTTTGTAGCCAATATAATCGGGCAGTTTGGCTCCGTAAAATTCTTCGTATTTCTTGTGGTTTTCGGGAATGGTCACATCCAGATAACCAGCGCCTTGGTGGGGCTGACAACCCATATCGGCTGCGCCTTGCACATTGTTTTGTCCGCGCAGGGGATTTACACCCACGCCACGACGGCCAATGTTGCCGGTAATCATGGCCAGATCCGCAATTTGCATCACAGTGAATGTTCCCAACGAATGTTCGGTTACTCCCAAACCGTGGAAACTCATGGCATTGGGGGCTTTGGCATATGCCATGGCGGCTTCGCGCACCAGGTTGCGGTCCACACCGGTCACTTTTTCGGCTTCATCGAGGTTCAGTTTCAACACTTTCTCACGGAACTCATCATATCCTTCGGTGCGGTTTTGGATGAAATCCTTGTCTTCCAAACCTTCACTCATGATGTAGTACAACATCATATTTAGTAGTGCTACATTAGTCCCCGGGCGCAGCTGCAGGTGGTATTTGGTGTAGCGTGCAAGCTCGGTTCTGCGGGGATCAATCACAATGGCAGGCTTTCTCATGGCAAACTGCTTGAGTTTGGCTCCGGTAACGGGGTGCCCTTCGGTGGGGTTGGCCCCGATAACCATGATGAGGTCGGTGTATTTTAGGTCGGTGATGCTATTGGTGGCTGCCCCGACTCCAAAAGTTCTTTGCATACCCAACGCAGTGGGAGAGTGACACACGCGAGCACAGCTGTCTATGTTGTTGGTGCCAATCACAGCACGAATGTATTTCTGCATGAGGTAGTTCTCCTCGTTGGTGCAGCGCGCACTGCTAATGCCGGCAATGTAGTCCGGGCCATGCTGGGTTTTTATGCGGGTAAGTTCCGATGCGATGTGATCATAGGCTTCGTCCCAGGTGGCTGGCTGCAGTTCTCCATTTCGGCGAATAAGGGGAGTGCGCAGGCGATCGGGGTGGTTGTAGAAGCCAAACGCAAAGCGGCCTTTGAGGCAGGTGTGGCCCTGATTTACTTCGGCATCAAACGGGGCCTGAATGCTTTTTACCTTGCCGTTCACGCTGGCCACTTCCAGGTTACAGCCTACACCGCAATAGGTACAAATGGTGCGGGTTTTTTCGGTATTTGCAACACTTTTGCTTTCAAATACATCGCTGATGGCACTGGTGGGACAGGCCTGGGCACAGGCACCGCAGCTCACGCAATCGCTTTCGAAAAAGTTTACTTCGCTGCCTTTCACAATGTGGCTTTCAAAACCACGTCCGGCCATGCTCAGCACAAATTGTCCCTGCACTTCTTCGCAGGCGCGCACACAGCGGAAGCAGTTTATGCACTTGCTCATGTCGCTGGTCATGTAGGGATGGCTGAGGTCTTTTTCGCGGTCCAGATTGGTTTTTCCTTCGGGATAACGAACCTTACGCACGCCCACCTTGGCGGCCACTTCCTGCAGTTCGCAGTTGTTGTTTACCTCGCAGGTAAGGCAATCCAGTGGGTGGTCGGTTAGCACCAGCTCTATGATGTTTTTACGCAGTTTTTGTATGCGTTCACTGCTCGGATAAATGTAGCTGCCGGGCATCAGGGGCGTATGACAACTGGCTACACTTTTGCAGTATCCGTTTTCGGTAAGAGCCACATCCACACTGCATACCCGGCAGGAGCCGAAGGGCTCCAGGTTGGGCGCATCACACAGGGTGGGTACCAATTCTTTTCCGTAAATGCGGCACACGAATTGCAGAATGGTTTCACCATCGCGTATTTCGTGTTTTGCGCCGTCAATGTATGCAAACTTTTTATCAGTTTCCGGCTTTTTTGGTGTACTGTCGCTTCCCGCATCAGTTCCTTCGCGGTTACTGATGTTGTTTGAAGAAGTGTTTTTCAGGTCAAATGTCATGGCTGTTCAGCATTAACAAGTGCAATTTAGGGAAAAAGGATGAAACAGCAATTAACACTGCATGCAATGTGTCTACCTGTCTGTTCAATATGCATTAAGGTATCCTGATCACTTTGGTTTGGTAAACAACGTCCTGTTGTATAGCGCGAATCAAATATGCACCGGTTGATATTTGTTCAAGATTCAATGTCAGGTCTGAGGTTTGATCAAGATGTATTTGTCTGATTACTTTACCATTCAGATTACATAAAATTATAGTTACCGGACTTGCAGTTTTCAATCCCTGGATAGTGACCTTACCGGAAGTTGGGTTGGGCCTGATGGAGATGTTGTGTGGTGTTACAGTGCCCAAATCAGCGCTGTTCATTACCATACACGTTCCTGTGTCTTTGCAATTGTTTTCGGTGATTTCTACCGTGTAACGTCCATTTTGCCAACAAATGAATTTCTGCGCGGTTTCTCCCTGAACTTTGGATTTCGCCTTATCACAATCTAGCCATTGATACGCTACGCCGATTGCAGCGGAAATTAGAATTCCTCCATCCTGCTGAATGGTAGTATTGGGTTTCCATATTTTCAGGTTCACCTGAATAATACTGTCGCAGCCTTTTTTATTTTTGATGGTGTCCGTGTAGGAACCACTGGCTGTGTAGCGGTATTTCCCGGATGGGCTGAGCAATGTCTTGCAGGCTGTGGTTGTAAGGGTTCCGGTGGTGGTTAAAAAGTTCAGTTTTATTTCAATGATGCTGTCGCATCCCGATTTATTGGGAATGGTATCGGCATAGGTGCCGGCCACATGGAGGGTTCTTTTTCTGCTAGGCACGAGATAACTTCTGCATGCATCCACAGAAATAGTGGCGTTAGAAGCTTTACCTATGAAAACATTGATTGTCAGCGCACTATCGCAGCCGGCTTTGTTCATGATGGTGTCTTTATATATGCCCGTTTTGGTGTAGGTATATTTGCCGCTGGGGCTTTTTACGGGCTCACATGTTTTCAGTAAAAACGAAGCCTGACTGCTTAATAGCGTGAACTGGATGTCCAGAATTGAATCACATCCTGCAAGGTTACGTATGGTGTCAATATAACTGCCTGTTGAATTCATCATAAATTTTCCACTGGGTGAGCGCAAAGGCTTACATGAACTGCTTTTTATGGTGGCACGGGTACTGTTTAAAACAATGACATCAATGATTAAAATACTGTCACAACCAAGCCTGTCACTGATCGTGTCGGTTATGGTACCTGAGAAGAGGGTACTGTATTTACCGGACGGACTTACATAGATATTACAGGCTGATGCCTTTACATTGGTAGTGGTGAAGTTAAAGGTAAGATTAATGGTAATGTTGCTGTCACAACCTTTGCTGTTAACCAGTTTATCGTAATATTTTCCGCTTTTAGTCCATGTAAATCTTTTTGACGGACTGGTGTAACTTTTACAGGCGGTAACATTCAGTACGCTGGAGGTGGATTTATTGATGGTCAGCTTGATTTTCAGAATGCTATCGCAATCCATTACATTTTTAACCGTATCAGTGTAGTTGCCGGAAACAGTCCATGTGTATTTTTTGGATGGACTGGTATAGGAATTACAGCGAGATATGGTCACGCTTGTAGTGGTATATCCAACGGATAGGGAGGCGCCTTCTACCCAATTGGAACCTGAACCTGTTAATGCAAAATTTTCCAGTGTTCCTGTGTTTTTATTGCCTGAGAAGTCAGTGAGTGAGGTAACTGTGCTGTTGGATCCGCCTGCTTTTCCCTGATTGAATTTATAATAGGCAACAAGTCCTTTTTGGGTGCTGCAGAACTCTTTTTTATAATTATCTGAAATTTCTTTTGGGGTGCGGTAGTTCTCCCACACGCGTACCTCATCGATTTGACCAAAAAAAGGTCTATTGTAGGTATTGTGATCTCCAATGGTCATATCTACGCCATTTTTAACAAGTGTCCCCGAATAGCTCAGTGAATCAATCTGTTTGCCATCTACAAAAATGCGCATGTAAGAACCGTCGTATGTTCCAGCTACGTGTTGCCACTGGTTTAGGCTTAAAACCGCAGAGTCAGAAGTAAGCTCATTCCACCCACCATCACCCAATGCAAAATTGAGTTTGCCGCCTTCGCCTGTCCGAAGCATGAATCCGTCATCATTGCTGTTGTCTTCTTTAACGACAATGTTGTTTTCATACACATACTTGCTGAAAAAGGTTGGATAAATCCAGGCCTCTAAGGAGATGGTACTGCCCGAAAACTTCAGACTGCTGCCGTTACCGCAATTTACCCTGTCATCAACGCCATCAAAATTCAGGCTGTTTTGCGATTCAACGGGTAGAAAAACAATACTTAGCAGGCTTAAAAAAGCCAGTTTAATTCTCTTCATTGGGTAAAAGTTTAATCAAACTTAATACATTTTAACTTCAATATAAACACAAATAATAGACAGTTTCTACGGTTAAATCCAAAACTAAGACTATTTTTGAGCAAGAAACTTACTTTGCATTTTCACGATTTTTTATTTGAATACGATATTCAGGATGGTTTGGATGATATGGGATTTGAAACGCCCACGCCTATTCAGGAAATGGCCATCCCCATTATACTCGAGGGACATGATCTAATTGGCTGCGCACAGACCGGAACCGGCAAAACAGCCGCTTTTTTATTGCCTGTTCTCAACAAAATGGTTTGGGACCCAATTTCCGAAACCGATACGCTCATTATCGTTCCCACCCGTGAACTCGCTTTACAAATATATCAGGCATTGCAGGGTTTTTGTTATCACACAACTATCACCTCTCAGGTAGTTTACGGAGGAACAGACGGTATCAGCTTTGAACAGGAAAAAAAAGCCCTGCTGCATGGCGCCAATGTGGTGATTGGAACGCCCGGAAGGTTGATAGCCCATCTGAATATGGGCAACCTGAAACTGGAAAATCTGCGCCATCTGATTTTGGATGAGGCCGACCGGATGCTGGATATGGGTTTCGTGGAGGATATTCTGAAGATTATTGGCAAGACACCCAAAAAGCGTCAAACCTTAATGTTTTCAGCCACTATGCCCCCAAAAATCAGACAGTTTGCGGCCAAATTATTGCAGGAGCCCAAGGAAATCAGCATTACGGTTTCCAAACCGGCTGAAAAGGTCATCCAGGGTGTATTTCGGGTGCACGATAAAGACAAGAATACTATTGCTGTATGGCTTTTGAAGGAGAAGAATCTGTCTTCTGTAATTGTGTTTACTGGTACCAAAGCCAAGGCTCGTCAGTTGGAGCGTGATTTACAAAAAGCAAAAGTGGATGCAAGAAGCATTTCATCTGATCTGGAGCAGAAGGAAAGAG
>Ga0194129_10002022_pt1 | contig 31411 bp, 17 predicted proteins | sample TA2KigCa35mmetaG_FD_150862 | JGI IMG/M metagenome (GOLD analysis project Ga0194129, IMG submission 150862) | Freshwater microbial communities from Lake Tanganyika, Tanzania - TA2015038 Kigoma Deep Cast 35m | ecosystem: Environmental > Aquatic > Freshwater > Lake | place: Tanzania: Lake...
AGCCAATGGGTTGGGGTTTTTTACCTAGCAGTTCTTTTTCTGGCATAGGGAAGGGGCCATCTACATCCAAGGTAAAATCGGACATGATATACAAATCGTCCCAGAGCTTTTGGTCGTTTTCCTGCTTCAAGGAGGGATTGAGTTGCTTGATGATGTCCACGATGGTATAGGCACTTTGGGTGCGCTTTTCACGATCTGCTATGCTGCTGACGTGCTGGACCAATTGCTGGATATTCTTTCCGTATTCTTTCAAAATGAGTTGTTGTTTTTCTGATTCGGTATGCTCCATAATGCCTCCCAATTTTTCCTAGTTTAAGGTAGCAAAAAATCACCAAAAGGAAGGAGTGCAGGCGGTTAGTCTATAATTCTGAGCTTAGCAAAGCTAAGCAATAAAGTTTTCTCCCCAAAATGTTCAAACCTAATGCTTGCCTTTTTGTTGAGTCCCTCGGTTTCAATTTTGATGACCTTTCCAAATCCAAATTTGGGATGCTCTACCCCTTGCCCTTCTTGCAAGGCATTGGTATTGCTAGGCTTGAAATCGGGACTTGGGGTATGCAGCTGCTGCTGTGTAGGAAGGCGATTGGGGGGACTGGATTTGAGACCCACAAATCCTCCACTGCCCGGTAAACCTTCCTTTCGGAGTGCACCCGGAAAGTCTTTGGTGGCAGAGAGGCGTTTATTGACTTTTAGGGTGGAGGGTTCCACTTCTTCTAAAAATCTACTGGGTTCGCAGTTGAGTAATCTCCCGTACCTATACCTTGACAGCGCGTAGCTGAGGTAGAGCTTGTCCATGGCTCTGGTGGAGGCTACATAAAATAGTCTTCTTTCTTCTTCCAAGTCTTCCCTGCTTTGCATCATCATCTGAGAAGGGAATAAATCTTCTTCCATACCCACCACAAATACTTGTTTGAATTCCAGTCCTTTGGAGGCATGGATGGTCATCAGGGTAATGGCATCGCTTTGGCTTTTGTCTTGGTCGTTGTCGGTAAGTAGGGCAATTTCCTGGAGAAAGGCACCCAAACTTTTGTCTTCGTTCTCGGGGGTGTCTACGTACTCCTTGATTGCATTGAGCAATTCCTGCACATTTTCGTAACGATTGAGTCCCTCTATGGTTTTGTCTTCGTACAGCTCCCTCAGCAAGCCGCTCTGTTTGGCTACCGTACTTGCAGCCTCAAAGGCATCCTTACGTTCGATTTCTATTTGAAAGGCCTTGATCATGGTCGAAAAATCATCCACGGATATTCCTGCCCGACCACCCAGAAAGCTGTGCGCATGTTGCACTACCTCCCACAAAGGGATGTCATGTTCGTAGGCAGAAACCAAAATTTTCTCTACAGAGCCATCTCCAATACCACGTTTGGGGTAGTTGATGATGCGCTTGAAGGCCTCTTCGTCTGCGGGATTAACGGCAAATCTTAGGTAGGCCATCAGGTCCTTGATTTCTTTTCTTTGGTAAAAAGAAAGTCCCCCCACGATTTTATAGGTAAGGTTTAATTTCCTCAGGGCTTCTTCTATGGCTCTGGATTGGGAGTTGGTTCGGTAGAGTATGGCAAAGTCACTATTTTGAAGCTTTTTGCTATTTTTTTCTTCAAAAATCGTGGTGGCTACGATTCGTCCTTCCTCGTTGTCTGAGCTGGCTTTGATGAGTTCGATGAGTTCTCCGTCTGGGTTGGAAGTCCAAACTACCTTTTTGAGTTGGGCTTTATTTTTATCAATGATGGAATTTGCCGCGTCTACGATGGTTTTGGTGGAACGGTAATTTTGCTCCAGTTTGACCATAAATAAGTCAGGATAGTCCTTTTCAAAATTGAGGATGTTTTGTATATCGGCTCCTCGAAAAGCATAGATACTCTGTGCATCGTCACCCACTACGCATATGTTTTGATGGACTGCTGCCAGTTTTTTGGTGATGAGGTACTGAGAAATGTTGGTATCCTGAAACTCGTCCACCATCACGTATTGGAAGCGTTGCTGGTATTTGTTGAGTACTTCTAGGTGGTCTCTAAAAAGTACGTTGGTGTTGAAAAGGAGGTCATCAAAATCCATGGCACCCGCCTTGAAAAGTCGGTCTTGGTACCTTTGGTAGAGTTCTCCCATGCGAGGACGCAAGGCTGCCTCATCGTCTGCTTTCACAAAGGGGTCGTTTTGATAGGTTTGCCAAGAAATCAACCTGTTCTTGGCACCGGAGATACGCGAGAGAACTACGCTGGGTTTGTATACTTTATCGTCAAGTTTCAGCTCTTTCACTAAGGTCCGAATGAGGGACTTGGAATCGTCCGTGTCGTAAATCGTGAAATTGGAGGGATAGCCTAATTTGTCGGATTCTACCCTCAAAATTTTAGCGAATATCGAATGGAAGGTGCCCATCCAGGTATTTCTTGCTTCCAGCCCTGCCAATTTTTCAATCCGTTGCTTCATCTCACTCGCCGCTTTGTTGGTGAAGGTGAGGGAAAGGATGCGGAAAGGATCTATGCCCTTGGCATAGATCAAATGGGCAATTCGGTAAGTAAGTACGCGCGTTTTTCCTGATCCTGCACCAGCAATGATCATGACCGGTCCTTCGGTTTGTTCTACTGCTTGCCGTTGCGGAGGATTTAGTTCCTTTAGGTAATCCATAGGTGTAGTATCAAGTAGCAAGATAAAAGTAGCAAGACTGCATGCCATTACCCAGCTATCAAGCCTTAATCTGTAAGTAAATTATTTTGTTCCATTGCTTTCAGTCCGAAGCTGTTCTCTACTAGTAGAGGAAGAGCCTTCCCGAAGGGTACACCTGCGATTTTACACTCTCCAGCGCTTGTGACTCCACAAATATAAATCAGGCTGAAGTTGGATATTTGCTTCCAATCGTTCACAAAATGCATCGGTAATGCTATGCTCTGGTTGGGAATCGTAGGGACCTTTAGAGAGCAATTCGTAGGTGGCCTGGTATTTTCCTCTTCCTTTTTTAGAAATTTCCCCAAAGATCACAGGAAGGTTCATGCTTTTTGCCATGTGCTCTGCTCCCTCATAAAAATATGCAGGGCGGTGCAGAAAAATCCTCTGGTAGCGGGTAGTTCTTCTGTTGGGGCGCTGGTCGGCGGCAAGCTGCACTACCCTGTGTTGGGTAGTAAGGGTTTTTGCGGTTTCTCTAAACTCGTTTTTCTCCGTGATGGTGTTGCCAAAACGAGTTCTGGCTTCGTACATGAGCTTCGCAAAAAAGGGATTATTGATTTTTAGGTAGACCCCTTCTGAAGGCACTTGACTCAATACAGCGGCTCGTTGAAGGCCCAGTTCCCAATTGAAAAAATGGCCTGCTAGGAGCAATACACTGGATCCATTTTTTACTTCCTGATCCAAGAAATCCTGATTGGTGATGGTAAATCTTCTCGACAATTCTTCCTTGGAGATGGTTAGGGACTTGATAGTCTCGGCAATAGAGTCAGTGAAATTTCTGTAAAATTTATTTCGAATGGCTTTTCGTTCCTTCTTCGTTTTTTCGGGAAAGGCATGCAGCAAATTTTCATCAATAACTCTTTTGCGGTAGCGAAAGACATACCTAGCTAGGAGGTAAAGCATATCAGAAAAAAGATACAGGATTCCGAGGGGTAATCGGGAAAAAAGCTTGAAGAAAAGCATGCGTCCTAGATCGTATTGGAGTGATTGCCCCGAAGATGAAGCTAATTCACTTGCAAAATAAAGGAAAAGCAAGGAAATAGGCTTGGGATTTAGGTATAAATTAAGTCATTGCTTACTTTTGGTTTATGTCTGAGGTACAGCGAAGGAAATATTCTCAAGAGGAGCAAACGAGCATTTTTGATAGAGAATTTATGCCCCATATCGACTCCATGTACAATTTTGCCTTCAGACTAACTTTTGATGAGGACGACGCCAAGGATTTGGTTCAGGATACCTACATGAAAGCCTTTAGATTTATCAACTCTTTTGAGCAAGGTACCAATGCGAAAGCTTGGCTTTTTCGGATCCTCAAAAATAGTTTCATCAACGACTACCGAAAAAAAACCAAACTGCCCGCTACTGTGGATTACCAGGAAGTAGAGACTTTTTACAATTCCGACGACGTAGACTACCAGAGTACTACCGATCTCAGGGCTGAATCGGTACGAGACATGTTGGGGGATGAGATTTCAAATGCACTAAATTCCCTCGATGTAGATTTTCGAACGGCCATCATCTTGGCAGATTTAGAAGGATTTACCTACGAAGAGATGGCGAAGATCTTAGATATTCCCATTGGCACGGTAAGATCTAGATTGCACAGGGCGCGAAATCTATTAAAAGAAAAATTAAAAGGGTATGCCCAATCGATGGGATATAACACCGAAGAAGAGGAAGTATAATACATGACGTATGAACACAAACGATCAATCATCTGGGGAGCGAAAAATGCAATGTAGCGATGTGAGCAAATGCTATGAATTGCTCGAACGCATCCTTGACGGTGAGCTTGGAGAGGAAGGCAGGGAGATGTTGAAAGAGAAGCTGGAAAAATGCCAGCCTTGCTTTGTGCATGTTCATTTGCAACAAGCGATTCGCGAGGTTCTCAAAACCAAGTGCCCCAAACAACCTCTACCGGAGACGTTGGAGGAATCCATCCGAAAAATGATTCAAAATGCACGATGAGTAATCCTTCTGGCAAAGCCATCATTTTTTCTGCTCCCTCTGGATCAGGAAAAACCACCTTGGTAAAACACCTACTTCAACATGTCCCTAACTTGGGGTTTTCCATCTCTGCTTGTACCCGAGACAAGAGAGGTAGGCATGAGGTGCACGGGAGAGATTATTACTTTTTAAGTATTGAAGAGTTTAAGAAAAAAATCGATGAGGATGCCTTTGTGGAGTGGGAAGAAGTCTATGCGGGCAATTTTTATGGAACACTCAAAGAGGAAATCCATCGCATTTGGGACCAGGGAAAGGCAGTTATTTTTGATGTAGATGTCAAGGGAGGTCTGGCCTTAAAAAAGTATTTTGGGGACAAGGCCTTGGCAATTTTTGTAAAAGTACCCTCTTTGGAAGTTTTGGCAGAGCGATTGAATGTGCGCGGTACAGAGACGGAGGAATCCATGTCTAGAAGGATCTATAAAGCAAAGTTTGAAATGACCTTTGAATCCCAATTTGATGTAAGTATTTTAAACTACGATTTTGAGCGAGCTTCCCTAGAAACCCTGGAGGTGGTCACCCAATTTTTGAGCAAAAAAGCATGAAGGTAGGGCTGTATTTTGGCAGTTTTAATCCCATTCACATGGGGCATTTGATCATCGCACAGACCCTGTACCAACGAAGCGGATTGGATCAGGTTTGGTTTGTGGTAAGCCCTCAAAACCCTTTCAAACTGCAAGAGTCCCTGGCACACGAGTTGGACCGCTGGCGTATGGTGGAATTGGCCGTGGAGGACAACTTTGATTTTCGAGCCTCGGATGTGGAATTTCGCATGCCCAAGCCCAGTTATACCATAGATACACTCACCTACTTAAGCGAAAAACATCCTCAGCATAGTTTTTCCCTTTTTATGGGTTCAGACAATTTGAATCATTTTCACAAATGGAAAAATTACCAAGCGATTCTTGAGCATTACCCAGTGATCGTGTATCCCCGTCCTGGGGCATTTCAAAAAATGGAGCACCCCTCGATAAGTTATGTAGAAGCCCCTCTTTTGGATATTTCTGCCACGTTTATCCGTCAATCCATCCAAGCCGGATATTCGGTGAAATACCTGCTCCCCCAGCGCGTGGAGGAGTACATTAGGGACAAAAAATTGTACCAATAGTAAAAATATGGATGGTATTTTTTCTTAGAAATAAACAAATCTCCCTTTGTCCCCCTTTTAAGAGCCTGTCCCGTCCGCCGTGGCGGATCGGGAGGGAGTTGCCCAACTAGGCCTTCAGATAGATTTTCTAAAATCAAATTCTATTTGAAATAGAAAATCTGACTTCTTAATTAATTGTTTAGAATATCAAGGATTTGATTCCCCCTTGAAAGGGGGTTAGGGGGATTTACAATTACTTTTTGGATCGGGTAGAAATTTTTTTCCAGATCAATTCCCCCACTTGTTTGCCCTGTTTTCCCCCTTCTTCAATCGCCGGTAAGTAATGTATGCCTCCATAAAATCTGCTGATGGCAGCTTCTTCAGCAGCTTCTGAAAAGGAATCAAATTCTCTTACGGGGAGTCCATAGGCCACCTCTGTACTATCCACCAAGTGTAGCTTATCCCCAAAAAGTTGGGTCAAGGTGTAGGAGGCTGCGTTGGAGGCTACGCTATGTCCAGAAGTATGCTCTGGAAAGGGAGGGGTTTGAAGCAGAGGCACCCAGTTTTCATCGATATGCTGGTTGATAAACGTTTCGGGCCGCACCAGCTTGCTTCGGTATTTTTCATCCCAACAGGAAATAAAGGCTTCATTGAGGGAAATGGCGGTCAGGGTCAAGGCTTCTACAGTAGCCTTCCAATCTTTTCCTGCTGCGGCAGAAGCAATGGAAGCAATTCCCATCCAATGCCCCCCAGGGGTAATTTTTTTGGTAGCAAACATCACGTGGCCCTTCACATTCATTTTGTAGGGGTTGCAATCCCAAAAATTAGCAATGTCTTTTTGCTCGGAAGTCATGCTTTGAGAAATCTCATACACTTCTTTGGCTCTTTGGAAGAATTCAGAATTTGGATCCGTGGAAAATGCGGGTGGAGGACCTGGCTTAAATTGGGCCGCAGAATCCAATACAAAGGGTCGAATCTTATTCCAATGGGGTTCTACTGCTTCCATGTAGGCAGGAGGAGTAGGCTGCCAGGTACCGGCAATGGTGGATACCGAATACTTAGGAAAGGAACGACTCTGGTGGTAATTGTCTTTTTTGGAATAATCCCGAATTCTTTCCCCAATTACTTGTCCATAAGCTACAGAAGCTTCAAAAATATCCTCTGGGATTCCCTTTTTTTTCAGCTCAGCAAATACAGAATCTCTATGCTCGTGCATTTTTTCTTCCGAAAAAATCAAGGCAGTACCTACATGGTAATAGGCTGCTAAGGAAGCCAAGGGAGGATAGATATTTTGAGGTACTGGCAGGTCAATGGGCTGCGATCCATTGAGTTGTCCCATCAAGGAAACATAATTTTCTGGATCAGTGGCAGCTACCACTTCGTAAGCGGCCAAAGAGGAATAGGAATAAATTCTTGCCGCTACTGGGGGCGAAAAAATATCGTGAATGATAACTTCTGTAATTCTGTTTTGGGCTCCCTGGAAATACGTACCATCGCTGATGACTTGAGAGTAGTCTTGTTTCTCTTGGCAGGAGTAGATGACTAGGAGGCTTAAGGCAAGAAGGAGTACTCTAGTTAGTCTCATGTTGGTTATAAAATGGTGCCCTTTGAAAAGCAGAGGTCCAGAAAAATAACTGGTCCTCACCGGTCAAGGATAGTATATTTCAAAATTAAGGATTAGCTAGACAAACACCAATGATTTTAAGCAAGGAATTAGTGAATCCACACGGGAGTGTTTCCATTTCGAATACCCAAGATCCAATCTTGCTGAGCTATCCGGAGCAGACGAAGACTTCTCAATTCCAAAGGCCCCTGCACGCTGGCTTGTACTGGGACTGGTACCCATGCCCCATTCTTCCAAAGGTAGGAAAGAGGGAGGAGGTTGAGAGACTTGCCAAGGTCGGCTCGAAATCCAGAAAAATTACCTCCTAGCCATACCTGCCCTGGCGTCTTGCCCAAGCTTATATCAAAAATAGGTGCCCATTGTGCCTGATCTGGAAAAGGAACAAATGTAAATTTCCCTTTACTCTCTTGAAAATATACTCCTGAACGAAATTCAAATGCAGGTAATTTTCTGCTTTGATCGAGCAACTCTTTTGAAAAGAGATCTTCAGGGCTGCCAATTTTTGCGTATTCGGCATAAGAAGTATGCTTTTTCTTCAGGCTAGGGATTTGTCTAATGAGATCATCTCTTGTGCCGAATGGTACTAATTTTTCCCCCATATAATGAAAAATCAGGGGATCTGCCTGACCATTCCCATCAAAATCGTGGTGATAGAGCCAGACGGGCTTTTCTTTACTTGCTTTGAGTTTGCTGTTTTCCCCTAGGTTACCCACCAAGAGGTCTTGCAAGCCATCTCCATTGAGATCTGATACTTTTATTACATTGATCCAGCCGGAGCTGAATTCAAGCCCTGAAGGAATAGTTTCAACCAAGGACTTACCCTTTAGGTCAAAAACCCGAATCCCTTGCCAGTCCCCACTGAGTAGAAGGGAAGAGGCGCCGTCTCCATCTAAGTCTGCCCAAATCGCCGCATTGACCATACCGCCTTGGAAATTGGCTCCCAGCCTTGCATAAGTTTCGTCCTTAAACATTCCATTGCCTTGGTTGATCAATAAGCTACTTTTTGGATTGGCTCCATAGTCTCCTGAGCGTACCGCGCTCCCTACAAAAAGATCTAGGTCTCCGTCCTGGTCTATATCATGTACGGCTACGCAGGAAGTATTTTCTCCTATGGGAGGCAGGGAATTCATAGAAAACTGAAACTCTCCTTTTCCGTTTCCGAAGAATATGCGATCAAAATTGTAGAGGTTGCCCGATTCGTATTCATTGCCAGCACTACCAACAAATAAATCCACAAATCCATCCCCATTGAAATCAGCAAAAGCGGCGGCTACATCCTCTGCTTTTGCCAAGAGGTCAAACATGGGGTTATCCACTTTGTCAAAATTCCCTTGGGAATTTTGGACATAAAGCGATCCCGCTTGGTCCATGGCACCTCCCAAGTACAGGTCGTCCAATCCGTCTGCGTTGACATCCCCCACCGCTACTGCAGGACCCATGCGCGTGAAACTCTTTGGAGCCAGGTACTCTCGCTTGAGCTCGTCCACTTCATCTTTTTCTTCGTGGGACCAGACCAATTGAGGAGGAATCATTTCCTTGGTTTGAGTTGCGGACTGCAGAGGAGCAGTAGCTTTACCTTTACCTTTTTCCACTACCGTGGCTTTGCCTAAGGATATGTCCAAAAATATTTCCCTATCCCCATTGGGCCAAGTGACCAGCACGGAGTCAATAGCCGAAACTTTTCCTAATCCTACAATCAATTTGGCCTCAGGTCCGGATTGAAATCCCCTACTGGTACTCACTAGCTGCGACCACTGCTTTCCTCCCGCAAAGACCTGTACGCGTCCTCCGAGGGCTTGCCTATTGAACCCTTCTTGTTTGAGTGAGATGGAGGCGAAAGCATGGCCTAAGCGTTCGCTTCGATTTTCGTACACATAGGATTCTTGATCCAGATTATTGAGTACCAAATCCAGATCTCCGTCGTTGTCCAAGTCGGCATAGGTAGATCCGTTAGAATACGTCTCTTGACCTAAGCCTAAGCTGGAGGCCTGATTTTCAAAGCGTAGATTTCCTACCTGCTTCCAAGCAAAATTGGCAATCTTTAAGCTAGGCAGAAGTTCTATTTGCTTTTTTCTAAGTTCTTCTAGGGGCTGACTTGCATCGGCTTCTTGTGAATACTGGATAAAATCCAAATCGTTGGGTCGCTTCACAATCCCATTGCTCACATGGATGTCCTTGAAACCATCGTTGTCCATATCAAAAAGTAAAGGCGACCAACTCCAGTCCGAAGCATGGACTCCAGAGAATAGAGCTACTTCTGCAAATTTTCCATTTCCTAAGTTGACCTGTAGGTGGTTGCGCACGTATTGGTCTTGGTAATTGTATTGCTTTTTGATCTGGTAAATTTCCGCTTTGTCTTCCCCCACGGATTTCATCCAAATTTCAGGGTTCTCAGGAAGCATGTCCGTGGTAAAGATTTCGGGCAAGCCATCTCCATTTAAGTCTGCGGCATCGTTGCCCATGCTGTAGCGGCTAGTAGATGAAATCATCTCAGCCAAGGATTCCTTAAACGTACCGTCCTGCTGATTGAGGTAGAGGTAATCGTTTTCTGTAAAGTCGTTGGATACGTAAAGGTCAAGCCATCCGTCTTCGTTAAAATCTTCGGTAGCTACGCCCAATCCAAAGCCAAGGATGCTGGAATAAATGCCAGATGCTACGGTGACGTCTTCAAAGCCCATTTTCCCTTCTGCGAGAAGGTTTTTGTAAAGTTTGTCTCCGCTTGCATCAGGAATGTTTCTATTTTCTGCTTTGGCAAATACCTCTGGAGACTTGATGTTGTGGTTGAGTAAATACAGGTCTAGGTCTCCATCTCTATCGTAATCGAAAAATACCGAATGTGTGGAATACCCGGAATAAGCTAGGCCATAGGCGGCTGCAGATTCTTTGAAGGTAAATTGCCCTTGGTTGATATAGAGTTTGTTGCTTCCTGCAGCTTTTCCCAATTTTCCCACCTGACAAACGTAAATATCTAAGAGTCCATCTCCATTCACATCGGCCATGGTGACGCCGGTAGACCAGCCTCCATCCCCGCTTACTCCTGCACTATCCGTAAGGTCCTCAAATTTGAAATTTCCTTTGTTGCGAAACAGTTTATTGGGAACCTGATTGCCCGTGAAGTACAGATCCACTCGTCCATCGTTGTCCAGATCTCCTGCCGCTACTCCACCTCCGTTATAAAAGTAAAGGTAATCCAGTATGTTTTCCTCGTCGGTGGACTGCAGTCGGTTTTCAAAGCGAAGACCGGTTTCCTCCGGATTTTTTAGTAAAAAAAGAGGATCTTCTTTGGGGGTTTCACAAGCGGAACCCAAGAGGCTTAGTCCCAAAAGCAGGAGGGGTATGCGGATTTGCATGGCCATCAATAATTCCAAATTTCTGCAGGAGCGCTGTTTTTCACCACCAAAAGTTGGTTTTTACCCAATCGGGTAATTGCCCGAACATCCCCTTCTAGGCGAAGGCCATGCATGCGATTAGGCCAAAAAGTAAAGGTGCCGTCTCCCTTACCTAGCAAGATTTCTCCAAATCCTGCATCGTATTTTCCAAGCTCAGGCTTAACCTGAGCCAGGTTGCCGCCTAGAATCAAGTCCTCATTTCCATCCTCGTTAAGGTCGAGCACTGCTATGGCAAAAATCCAAGTTTTTTGTGCTTCAATAGGGAATGGCTTCCATTCAAAATTACCGTTTCCTTGGTTGAGTAAAATCCCCGATTCGAGTTGATTCATTTCTTGGACAATGGACCTGTCTATCACTTCTTTGGAAAAAATATCCTCTAAGCTTTGATTGGCATAATCTGCATAGCGAATGTATTTTTTCTTGATGCTTGGTACTTGTCTTTCCAGTTCATGCTTCAAGGTATAGGGAACCTGGACCGAAGCAATTTGTTGGGTGTAGAGGTGCTCAATGGATCCATTTTGATCAAAGTCATTGATATACAAGCGAATAGGTTGCTCCACCGAGCCTTTCATTCTGTTATTTTTGCCTTGATTTCCAAGTGCAAAATCAGGTTTTTCGTCTCCATTAAAATCCCCAACTTCTAAGCTTCGGTACCCTCCTTTCAGCAATTCTGTGCCAGGTATGGTGATTTTTTCTAGTTTTTTCCCTCGATTTTTGAAAAAAGTTGGAGCCATCCATTCTCCCACCACCACCAGGTCCTGCAGTCCGTCTCCATCGAAGTCTACCGCCTTGGCATCGGTGACCATGCCTAGGGCTTTAAACCCGGGGGCCAAACTTACAGATTGTTCTGTAAAATTCCCCTTGCCATCGTTGATGAGGAGTTGGGTATCTGCAGGGGCTCCGTAGGTAAAGGGCACGAGTCTGCCTCCGACCACGAGGTCCATGGCTCCATCTCCGTTTAGGTCTAAGGGTTCTACAACAGAGCTACTTCCAAAAATACCTATTAGCCCGGTATGAAACCCTTTGGTAAAATTGCCTTTGCCATCGTTGAAGTAGAGTCGATCAGCTAGGTCAGGGCTTCCAAATCCGGATTCATTCCCCCCCGAGGTCACAAATAGGTCTGCATCGCCGTCCTTATCTGCATCAAAAAATAAGGCGTCGGTATCTTCCGAAAGGGCATCCAGTAAAAATGCTTCCTGAGGTTTGTAGATAAATTTTCCTGAGGCTGAACCCACATAAAGCTTTCCAGGGAATGTTTTGGCACCTCCGAAGTAAAGGTCTTCTAGCCCGTCTCCTGTGACATCCCCTTTGGTAAGAGCGGGCCCCTCAGTAGAATACATAGTATAGGTAAGCCTGTCTCGATCGAAATCCACAAATTCATTTTCTTGATGAATAAAGTCTAGTGTTTTTGTTTTTGCTAGACTAAATCGAGCAGTAGGGGGGGCATCAAAGAAAGAAGTTCCTTCTGATAAAGGAGTTGCGTCTGACCAGCTTACCTGAAGGAGCTTATCAACTGGCACATTGACCGATTGGGTCTGAGTCCCGTCCGGCCACAAAATCTTGACTTCATCCACTAGAGTGGCTTTTCCTAAGCCTAATGTGATTTTGGGATCAACGCTAGATTGAAACCCTCGGTTAGGCATTTGCTCGGTGTAGTACGTTTGATCTCCAACCTTGACTTGGATTTGTGCTCCTATGCCTGCTGTATTTTTTCCTTTTCCAAGGAGCTGAAGTTGGAGGCTATGGTTTTCTGGATAGACGGTCTTTCCTTTATTTTTAAAAATCTGGGCAGGAGCATTCACATTATTCACGACCAAGTCCAGGGTGCCGTCATTATCTAAATCTCCATAAGCAGAACCATTTGAATGTATCGGTTCACCTAGCCCCCATTGTTCAGCTATATTTTCAAATTTTAAGTTGCCCAAGTTTCTGAAGGCATAGTTGGAGACGGGTGTGATGGGTATGGGGTCAATAAGCGCTTTGTAGTCCACTCCATTTTGGGTAATGATTTTGACTTTAGTTTCCTCGTCATCGATAAAGTTGAGGTAGTCCAAATCGGTGATGTCTTGGTAGATTCCATTGGCTACAAAAATATCTCGGTGCCCATCGTTGTCCATGTCGAAGAGCAAGGCTCCCCAGCTCCAATCTGTAGCCTCCACGTTGGCAAGCCGGCCTACTTCACTGAAGGTGCCGTCCCCATTGTTGAGGTGAAGCATGTTGCGGGAAAATTGGTAATGGTAGCCGTGTGTTTTGTTGAATTGGAATTTATCCCAATTTTCAAACGTGGTTACCTGCTTGAGCCGAGCAGGAGGCTCAGGAAGCATGTCGGTTACAAAAATATCCAAAAGACCGTCTCCATTTATATCTGCAATATCTGCACCCATAGAAGCCGCACTCAAGGAGCGCATAGAAGATTCTATGGATTCGGTAAAGGTGCCGTCTTGGTTATTGATGTAGAGGTAATCTCTTTCAAAAAAGTCATTAGAGATAAAAATGTCGGGCCAGGTATCTTGATTCACATCACCAATTGTAATCCCTAAGCCAAACCCAATAACGGATCCATAGATGCCCGCCTCCTCACTCACATCGGTAAATTTTTCCCCGTCGTTACGAAAAAGCTTGTCTCCACCTACAGGGTCACGAACTGGGCGTTCGTTTTGCATTTTATTGAAGCTGCCAATGGCTTGGTAGGAATTGTTGAGTAGGTAGACATCCAGGTCACCGTCCTTGTCGTAATCAAAAAATACGGCATGGGTGGAGAAACCCTGATCGGCTAGGCCATAGGCTTCTGCTTGTTCTTGAAAGGTCCCGTCCCCTTGATTGATAAAGAGTTCGTTCTGTTTGTTGTCACCGGCGATATCTCCTGAGTTGCAAACGTAGATGTCTAGCCACCCGTCTCCATTCACATCTGCCATGGCTACTCCAGTACTCCAAGCTCGTGTGCCACCTACCCCAGCCTTTTCGGTTACGTCCTCAAATTTAAATTCCCCTTTGTTGAGGTAAAGTCTGTTGGGACCAAGGTTGGCCGTGAAGTACAAGTCAGCAAGCCCATCGTTGTTTACATCCCCTATGGCTACTCCGCCTCCATTGTAATAGTTTCTGTAGGTGAAGACGTTGAATTCCTCATCAAAGGTGAGGTCATTTTTAAACTTCACTCCGGACTGTTCGGGGCTAATTTCTTCGAAAAGAACCGGGCCTTTTTTTTCTTCCGAAGCACAGGCCGCAAGGGCAATAGATAGCACTAGTCCACCAAGTAACTTTTTCATGAGGGAGTTTGGCTAATCTTTTTTTGCAGGGGAAGATCTGAAATTTCTGCTCTTACAGAGGAAATCGTTTTTTTGAATACCCGTATTCTTCGATTTCCATCTACTTTTACATAAGCGATTTGGGACCTATCCTCGTTGGTCACTTCCAAAAATCCTTCCCCATACCATTGTTCAAAAAGTTTTACCACGTCGGCTCGAAGGACTTCTACACTAAGGGAGTCATTCCAAGGAGACCAACCGTCGTAGCTGAATTCAATTGGCATGAAATATATTTTATCCTCATGAAATTGGGGATAAAACCTCATTTTTCCAGCATTTCCCGAAGGAAATACCAAGCTGTGCTCAACGGAAAGTTCACTTGGACCATTGGTGAGCACCCCTTCTTTGTTGAGGGTCCAGCAGGTTTCGAAAAATTCGCGTTGGCTCATGCCAAGCTTTAACCCAAAAAATAAATCCGTGACTTCTTTTCCAGAGGCAAGTTCCTTTTCTTCCAATTTTTGGTACTCCGTTTTACAGGAGGATAAACTACTAAATAGTAGACTAATGAGGAGAATATACCAGAGGTTTTTCATTGTTTCTAAATACAAATAATTGGGTACTATTGGAGGTGTTTATCCATTGGAAGTCTCGTATTTCTCCGCTTACATAGATCCCACTTTCCTGAGGTTTTAACACTTTCCATTGCTTGTTGGTGCCTTGCTCCACTACCCATGCATAACTACCAAGTTGGGTACCAAGTTCAGGTTTTATTTTACTTTCATTCCCGCCCAAGAGGAGTAGATGGGATTTTCCTGGCCTTTTAAGCAGGGTAATGGCATGAACGGGTGCGTATTGCACTTCTGCAGGCAAATTTCCAAGTTCAAATTTACTTCCCCCTTGATTGATCCATAGGCTAGTGGCAAGTCTATCCACTTGTAAAAATAATGAATTTGCCCAAATGGATTCAGGAAACAGTTCCTCCAAGGATTTATCCTTGTAAGAGGCATAGGTCAACACTTGTTTTTTGAGGGAAGGGAGCTGCTTGAGCAAGGTATTTTTTAGAACCCAGGGTATGCTTTTCCCTTCTTCTTGGAAGTGTAAAATATGTTCTATGGAACCATTTTGATCAAAGTCATTGACAGCCATTCGGAGTGGGCGTTCTAGGCTGGTTTCTAATTTTGAGTTTAGTCCCAAATTACCTACCAATAGGTCTGGTTTTCCATCTCCGGTGAGATCCTCTATAAAAATTTTTTTCCATAGTCCCCGCGTATTTTCAAAGCCAAATGCCGAAGAAGTATCCGTCCATACGCCTTGTTTCCAAGTAAAAATGCGTATGGGCATCCATTCTCCTACCAACACCAACTCCTGTTGCCCATCTCCATTCAGATCCGCCAAAGCACCATCGGTCAGCATTCCTAAGTTGGAAAATAGATTACCAAATTTGGAGGAAATGTCTTTAAACTGTCCTTTGCCATCATTTTCCCAAAACTGTACACTAACGGGGATGCCATATCCAAAGGGAAGGGCACGCTGGCCCAGGATAAGATCTAGGTCTCCATCCTGATCTCCGTCCCAGCTCAAGATAAATGAAGTGGGGAAGGGAGCAAATTTTTGGTTAGATAGCGAAAAATTTCCTTTGCCATCATTGAGGTAAAGGCGGTCCATATAAACGGGAGCATAATCAGAAAATTCAATACCCCCACTCCCTACCACTAGATCAGGCATCCTATCCCCGTTAGCATCAAAAAAATGGGCTACTACGTCTTCGGCGAGGCTATCCTTTTCGAAAACGGAGCGCTGAGCTTGAGCCCAGGATCCATTAGCTTGCTGTACCAGCAATTGGGAGGGCTTTCCTTTTCCTCCGGGAAGAAATAGGTCTACTCGTCCATCGCCCTGAATATCGGCTTGGGCAACTCTTGGTCCTTCGTTGCTAATTGACCAAAATCTCAATCGATCTCTATCAAAATCTATAAAGTCACTTTCTGGGTGTGCAAATGGGAAAATCACAGAAGACTCTAAGGAAAAGTAGGTTTTTGGTTTCGAAATTATTTTTTTTGAGAGGGATTCAGGCGTTTCTTTCGGGGAAAGTAGTTGGTTGCTAGCTACTTGCTTGAGTACTGAAATATTTCCTGATGGCCAAGAGATGAGTACGGAATCCACTATTGTTTTTTGCCCTAATCCAAAATGAATCCGGGTATCTACCGAGGACATGTAACCTTTTACGGGTTGGTACTCCTGGGTTTGCGCCTCTGAACCTGCGTACAGGGTTACCTTGGCGCCAAAGGAGTTTCCCAGATCGAATTTTAGGAAATTTAGGGAAGCGCCTGGATTGGTATTGTTGCGGTATACGAATGCCCTTTCATTCAGGTTATTGACGACTAAGTCTAGGTCTCCATCGTTGTCTAGATCTGCATAAGCTGCTCCGGTGCTAAAAGTTGCTTGGTCAAGCCCATTGGAGCCAGCTTCATTAATAAACTGCATTTCCCCCTTATTTTTAAAGAAGAAATTTTGTTGGGGAACTGAAGGAAACTCATCAATCATTTTGGTTACCAAAACGGAATCTCTTTTGTAGGAAGAAATTTTTTCTTGGTTGTTGGAATAGAAGTCTACGAAATCAAAATCCGTAAGGTCTTTGACGATTCCGTTGGCGATAAAGATGTCTTTTTTGCCATCCAAATCTGCATCGAAGATCAGCGCTCCCCAACTCCAATCGGTGGCTTCTACCCCAGCAAATCGACCTATTTCAGCAAATACGGGAATGCTGTCACCGGGGAGTAATCCCAAATGTCGCTGCAGGGTATTCCTAGTAAATTGTCTGTGGTAGCCATTTTTGATATTGGCTTGAAACTTGTCCCATTCTTCAAAGGGAGTTTTAGTTTTCACCCTTGAAAGCTCCTGGGGCAGCATTTCAGTTATGAGTAGGTCAGGAAGCAAATCGTTGTCTAGGTCGGCAATATCTGCTCCCATAGACCCCATGCTGATTTCGGGCATGGATCGGGGAAGAATTTCAGAAAAAGTTCCATTTTTCTGATTAAGGTAAAGGTAATCCCGTTCAAAAAAATCATTGGAAACATAGAGATCAGGCCAGCCATCTAGGTTAAGGTCAGCTACGGTTACTCCTAGTCCATAGCCTATGGCACTTCCATATATACCTGCTTGGGAAGAAACATCAATAAATTCCCCCCCATCATTTCTAAACAGCTTGTTGCCCCCTTCTGGGTCTCTGATCTCCCGTTGGCCTTCTCTCAGGTCATATATGCCTACCGAGCGACCGGAATTGCTGAGAAGGTACATGTCTAGGTCAGAGTCTTTGTCGTAATCAAAAAACACAGCATGCTGGCTAAGGCCAATTTCGGCTATGCCAAACTCTTCAGCCCTTTCGGTAAAGGTGCTATCGCCATTATTGATAAACAATTCGTTGTGTCTATTGGGCCCATCTAAGGGGCCAGATTTGCAAACGTAGATATCCAAGAGCCCGTCGCCATTTACATCGGCCATACTTACCCCGGTAGACCAGGAGCCTTCAGAAAGTAATCCTGCTTTTTCAGTGATGTCGGTAAAGGAAAGGTTCCCTTGATTGAGATAAAGTCGATTGGATTGCTGATTGCCAGCGAATAAGATATCTGGAAGACCATCCTGATTGATATCGCCTATGGCTACACCTGCGCCGTTATAAAAATTTCTAAAAGTGTAGGGATTAATTTTCTCTGTATAAGAAAGGTCATTTCTGAAGCGGATACCCGTTTGGCTATCGGATAAAAGTGAAAAAAGAGTTGAGGGTTCCTTTTGGTTGCAGGAGAAAAGGAAAGTTAGAATAAGAAAAAAGAGGAAACTTTTTTTCACGAGACAAGTGTAAAAAAAAGGAAGTGTACTTGCGCACACTTCCTTTAATATTTATTTCAGAAGAAATTAATAACCTGGATTCTGCTTCAAAGCAGGGTTAGCATTCAACTGGTTTTGAGGGATAGGAAATAGACTTCTAACTGTGGCGTTGGAAGCTGATTTTTCCCACCAAGGCTGACCCCACTTGCCAAAACGAATGGCGTCTGTTCTTCTGCTTGCTTCTGCAAACATTTCTCTACCTCTTTCATTGTACAATTCATCCAAAGTAAGTGTAGTAGAAGTATATGCAGGCATACCCGCTCTAGTTCTCACTTGGTTTACAGCAGCCAAGGCTACTGAAGTCTTTCCTTGACGAAGTGCAGCTTCTCCTTTGGTAAGGATGATTTCACCCAATCGGAATAGAGGATAGTCGTTGCTTAAGCTTGGTCCTGCTCCAGAAGCAAACTCAAACTTACCTACACGAACACCTGCTTGTCTGAAGGCATTAGGAGCCAACATATTAATCGCAGGTGTAAAGGTGAGGGCTTGTCCATCAGGATCTCCTGCTTCAGCAGAGATATCTTTCAAGCGAGTTCCGTCTGCAGCGAATTGAGGGCCAACCAAGAAGGACTTCTTTCTAGCATCCGCATTGTCAAAGGTGTTATAAAATTCCTCTAAGGAAGCATATCCATTCCACGGCTGTGCTTGCAAGTTGTAAGTAGCCTGAGAAGAATAATGCAAAGTCATTTGAGGAAGGTTAAATCCACCTGCATTGTTTTCATCGTAAGGAAGTGTCAAAATGTTTTCTGTAGATCCTCCGTTTCTCTCAGAGAAGTTGGAGAAGAAATTAGAGGAAAGAGAATACTTACCGCTGTTGATGATTACGTCTGCAGCTGCTTCAGCGTCTGCCCAGCGAGCAGTACCTGTATACACTTGTGCATTCAAGTACAATTTGGCTAGAATCGCGTGTGCGCTGTAGTAGTTTAAGGTAGACTTAGAAGCATCCTTAGAAAGTAGGTTTGCATTATCTTTTATTGACTTTTCGATAAATGCAAATACTTCAGCTCTTGACTTGTTGGTTGGGCTAGCTCCAGTAGAAGTCTCATCAATGATGGGTACATTACCGAAGGAGTCAATCAACCACAAATACACCAAGGCTCTCAATACCTTCAATTCGGCATTCAAAGCAGGTACGTTAGGATACTGAACCAGCAAGTTGTTGATCTCACCCACTGCAGAGAAGCAATACGCCCAAGAGTTATTGAATGATTCTTCGGAAGCATTCCAAGTGTGTCTGTGCATTCTTAGCCACTGTCCACCGTCTTCCCAGTCAGCACCCTTTTGAGGGATAGCCATTTCGTCAGACGATACCTCTTGGATAGACCAAATGCTGTTGTGTCCACCCCAAGAACCTACGATTCTAGCATAAGCAGAAGCCTTAAGGACGTTAATCAAATTCGGGTTAGTGCTTTTGGCAATATCCTCCGCGGTCACCCCATCCAAAACGTCCTGCTCTAGCTCTTGACATGCGCCCATGGCAAAAACCAACGGGAGCATTAAACAGATTTTACTAATTGATTTAAACATATCTGTAGAATTTGATTGGTTATTTAAAGTTTACGGTAATGCCCAAAGTGAAAGAACGAGTTTGGAAATAAGTATTTCTACGCTCGATACCTGGAGATAGAGAGGTAGTAAAGGAATCTCCATTCTCAGAATCATTCACGCGTACTTCAGGGTCAACACCAGTATAATTGGTAAGTGTAAACAAGTTTTGACCTGCAAAATACACTCTTAATGACGAGAAGTTTTGTGAATTTGTTTTCACGTTATAACCCAATTCCATGTTGTCCAAGCGAATGAAAGAAGCATCTTCGATCACGGAGCTGTTAAACGTAGGAGTAGAAGTTACAAGGGGGCTGGTTGGGGTCTTGTCTGTAATTACAGAGTTCCAAGTATTGGAAGCGGTATCGCCGTTTTCGTAGAAACCTCTGTAAGAGTTGTACAAGTCATGTCCCCATGCTCCTCTAAGGAACATATTTAAGGTCCACTGTCCATACATAAAGGTGTTGGCAAAACCAAATTCACCCTTAGGTAGACCGTTACCTAGTTTTTCATATTGGTTAGGATCTGTAGTTGAAAGGATATATTCCCCTCTTTCAGTCAATCCAGTTAATCTTGGACCATAGAAATCACCCAAAGTTTGACCTACTCGGTTGTAAACGATAGGGTTATTGTTTTGTCCTGGAGCTCCTGGAGTAGCAAAACGCAACTCTTGGAACCCTAACTCACCAGCAGATAAGCTTTCGATAGTAGTCTTGTCGTAAATGGTGAAGTTGAACGCTGGAGTCCATTTAAAAGCTCCTTTACCGATTTGGTTTACGGAAGCAGCAAATTCAAAACCAGCAGCTCTCAAATCTGCCAAGTTCACCCAAGTAGAAGATGCCGTGTTGAATCTTCCTGGATCAAATGGGTTAGGAGCACCTGTTGCTACAGGAACGTTGAACAAAAGGTCAGAAATATTTCTAGTGTAGTAGTCAATGCTACCGGTTACTTTTCCATCCCAGATACCGAAGTCCACACCCACGTTAAATTCTTGCTTGGTTTCCCACTTCAAGTCTTTGTTGGGGTTGGAGAATTGGTTGATTCCTACGAAAATATCGTTTTGAGTCAATGGATCTCCATCTAGGTCAATACGGTTTCCGTTGCCATACACACCCAAAGCCAAGGTAGCAGAAGGAGGCAGGTTACCGGTGATACCGTAAGAAACTCTAGGCTTAAATTGGTTGAAGATACCCATGTCAAACAACTGGGTTAAATCAGCTCCTAAAGAAACAGCGGGGAACAAACCGGTTTGGTTGTTGGCTCCAAATCCCGAGTAGGTTTCAGCTCTCGTGGTGACAGAGAAGAAGAAGGTATTGTCGTAGTTGAAGTTTGCTCTTCCGAATAGGGAGTTCAACTGATCCTCATTTGCATAAGAATAAATGTTGGTGCTGTTACCCACACGAATCGCACCAGCGCCAAGGTTGTTCCAGCCTAAATCAAATAGGTATTGACGGACTCTAGCATTGAAACCTTGGTTGGTGGTGTATTGTACACCCGCTCCTCCCAAAAGAGTCATATTTAATTTGTCAGTCAAGTTGGTTTCGTAACGAAGCGTAGTTTCCAAAATTCTTTGGCTTCTATCGTAGGTATTTCTTTCAGCAGAACCTTGAGCTCCAAATCCTACTTGATAGTCTTGGATAGACCAGAAACCACCAGAAAGGGTGTTTCTTCTATCTTGAGAATACTGAGCAGAAAGAGTCAAATTAGGAAGAATGTCAAACTCAGCTCTGTAAGAAAGAAGAGCAGTTTTAGTTTCGCCAACAAATTTTTGCTGTCTTGCTAAGGCTACAGGATTGTAGAAATCAAAAAGGTCTCTTTGGAAATAACCACCAAATTTCTGGTTAGCTGCTGGAGTATCTTCGAAGGTAGGAGCAGTTGGATTATAGATAGTTGCATAGCGGAAAGCAGCATCGTTGATAGACTCTGAATTCACGTTAGAGAAAGAAAGATTTACATTTAATCTCAATCTGTTGTTCAATGCACCCTGAGAAAGGTTCAAACGGGTGTTTAATCTTTCATTTCCTACTCCTTCTACGATACCGTTGTTGTCACGGTAGTTAACTGCAGCCAGATAATTGGTGTTACCAAAACTTCCTAAAACACTAGCGTTAGTGGTGAAAGAATAACCATCATCGATCAATTCTTGTCTCCAATCGGTATTACTACCGAAGTTTGTTCCGCCTCTCGCTACAAATTCTTCAGCAGAAAGGACAGGAATCAAGTTAGTAGCCTTGTCTACTGTAGCAAAAGAGTTGATGCTTACATTAGTAGTGCCTTGCTTGCTTCCTTGCTTGGTAGTAGTAATCAAGATTACCCCTGAAGAACCTCTAGCACCGTAGATAGCTGCTGCAGAACCGTCTTTCAACACGTCGATAGACTGAATGTCATTTGGGTCCACGTTTTCCAAAGAAGCACCGATGACTCCATCCAATACGATCAATGGAGCAGAGTTGGCTCCAAAGGTAGAAAGACCTCTCAAACGAATATTGAATCCGTTGTTGGGGTTACCACCTGGACGAGTGATGGAAAGACCTGCCACCTTACCTTGAAGCAATTGTGCAGGGTTGGATACGTTACCTCTGTTGAAGTTGTCGGGCCTCACACCCACCACCGCAGAAGTAATTTCTTTTTTGTCTTGTGAGCCATAACCGATAACTACTGCTTCCTGAAGGCTCGTAACGTCCTCCTGAAGACTAATGGTTAGGGTTGACTGGCTTCCGATTTCTACTTCTTGGGTAAGATATCCCACGAAGGAAACCACAAGCACTTGATCTCCAGCCTGAAGTGGTAGGGTAAATTTACCGTCCAAATCAGTTGCAGTACCTCGGGTAGTACCTTTTACGAGTACCGTTGCTCCCGGAACAGGGTCTCCAAGTCTGGCGTCAAGGACGGTACCTGAAACGCTTCGACTTTGGGCATTGGCGCCGATGACAGCTCCCATAAAGAGGGCCATTGCTAGCATCAATGACTTTAGTTTTGGTAAATAATTTCTCATAGGGTTTTATGTGTTTTTAAAAAAGCGAAATTGGTATGAGTACTTAATTTCGGAGCTAAAATCACCCTTAAAATTGGATTTTGCAATATTTAACAAAAACCTTTCTATTTTAATCAAAAACGGCCTTCTAAAAGAATACCCTTTATCTTAATAAATTGGTAAATTAATCTAAAATATTTAATAATTAAATAATGGAAAACGTTTTCCATTTACATATTCTTAAAAAAAATAATTTTTATTAACTAAAATAAAATTTATCTTATTTATCAGATTTTCTTTTAGTTTGTTTATTAAGTATCCCTAAATCAGCACCTTCTCTTTGATTAATTCTCGTTTCAATTAGCTATTAAAAACGACTAATTTTTACTTTTTTGAAGTTCCAAACGTAAAAATAGGAAGCCCAAAACAAGGAAAATCGAGACCATGAAAAACTTACTGGGCAACCCCTGCGTTCTTAATTGCATCTTTACCTTTAGTACACCCCTTGGATTTATATGCCTCGTATTCCTTTTTTACTAACGTACTTAATTTTTATATCCCTGGCCACGGTTTCCCTTGGACAAGGGATCAAAGGAACGGTAAAAACTACAGCAGGAGAGCCACTCCCTTTTGCTTCGGTGTATATCAGAAACCTTCAAGATGGGGTACCTACCAACGAAAATGGTTCTTATGAATTTAAGTTGGGGCCAGGATTATATGACGTAGTAGTTCAATTCCTAGGATATGCTACTCAGATTCAGACGGTGGAAGTAGGATCGAATTGGGTAGAGCTTCATTTTTCCCTAGAACCTCAGGCCATCACCTTAAGTCAGGTGGAAGTGCAAGCCGGTGCAGAAGATCCTGCCTTGACCATCATAAGAAAGGCTATTGCGAAATCTACCTACCACAGGTTGCAACTGCAGCGCTACTCTATGACGGTGTATTTAAAAGGAACCGGACAGCTGACCGACGCCCCTTTTTTCTTAAGGAAAAAGCTGGCAGAAGAGGGATTAAAGCTGAATGAGGCCTACACTTCGGAATCCGTATCTCGCATCACCTTCAGCCTACCCAATAAAGTAGAAGAAAAGGTAATTTCTATTCGAACTAACGGAGACAACCAGGGAACCTCACCTGCTCCATACATTCAAAGTTCCTTTTACCAAGATAAAATCAATGAGGTAGTCTCTCCACTTTCCAAATCTGCTTTCATTTACTATCAATTCACCTTTCAGGGAAGCTTTTTTGACCAGAATCTCCTTATAAATAAAATAAAAGTAACGCCTCGTTCCAGGGGAGAAAAGGTATTTGAAGGCTACATCTACATCATCGATGATCTTTGGGCCATCCATAGTTTGGACTTAAAGACATCCGTGTTGGGCTTCCAAGTACATGTGCGCCAAAACTATTCGCCCATCGCTCCTAACGTTTGGATGCCTTTGACCCAACAGTACACTTTTGGTGGAAAGGTCTTTGGTTTTGCAGGCCAGTTCAATTACCTGGTCTCTACACGAGATTACGACATCAAACTCAATCCCGATCTAGCCCACAAGCCAGAACTGGTGGATGAAAAAATCCAAGAAGCCCCAAGTAATCTCCAACGAATTTCCAAGACTAAATCTTCACTGGAACAGTTGGCCAGCGAGCAGCCCAAGACCCAAAAAGAATACCGAAAACTTTTGAATCAATACGAGAAAGAAGTTTTTAAAGAGCGGCAAGGAGAAGAAAAAAAAGGGGTTGTTGCGGAAAGAAATTATTCGGTGGATAGTCTGGCTCGGAAGCGTGACCTTGCCTACTGGGATAGCATTCGGCCCGTACCACTGAGTTTGAAAGAGATTGAAGGCTATAAACGTGACGACAGCCTAGCCGTCATTGAAGCGGCCAAGAAAAGCGAGGTAGATTCCATCGCCAAAAAAGCCAGAACCAAATTTAGCCCTGAGGATCTGGTTATGGGGGGCTCTTACAGTTTTGGAAAGGGGATTTCCATAGGATTTCCTGCCAATCTTACCAAGTTTTCATTCAATACAGTAGAAGGATGGAAACTGGGAATTGGATTTTTCTACCGTAAGGTGGAAGAGATCAAACTGCCAGATTCGGTGAATCGCATTCGAAAAGTTTTTCGAATTGAGCCAGAGCTCCGGTACGGGTTTTCAAGCCAACGTTTTTATGGAAAATTAAATTTCCGAAGGTCGATTGTCAAGCCTACCTCAGGTAGTAACTGGAGCCTGGAAGGAGGTAGGTTTGCTTACCAATTTAACGGAGAAAATCCCATTCAAGAACAAGTGAATGCTTCTTATTCTCTCTATGCCCGAAAAAATTACTTAAAACTCTATGAGCAGAGTTTTTTACAGGGGACTTGGGGGGTACGCGTGTATCCTGGATTATCTTACCGCTTTTCGTTTTTATGGGCTCAAAGAAATCAACTCAGCAATACCAGTGATTTCAGTTTTACCAAATCGGCAGAGCTCCAGTATTCCTCCAATCGACCTTTTTCCGTGGAGGCAGAGGACGGAGCATTTACCAACCATCATATCTCAAGGATATCGGCTATCCTAGAATGGAGACCCGGGCTGACTTACACCATCCGCAACGGACGAAAAATTGCCAATTTTGACCGAGCGCCTTTAATCACCCTTACTTATCAAAAGGCTATTCCCCAACTCACCACTTCAGCTCGGGCAGCAAACTTTGACCATGTGGAAGCCTCCTTACAACACGAGGTTGATTTTGGAGTCAGCGGCACCTTTGCTTTCAATTTTTCTGGAGGGTCATTTTTAAACTCGAAGCAAGTATTCTTTCAGGATTATAAACATTTTGGAGGCAATCGAACGCTTTTTTCTTCCATGGGTGCTGCCTCCAATTACCGAGTGATGGACTATTACCGCTACAGCACTTCGGGATCTTATGTTTCCAGCATTGCGCATTATCAATTTCGTAAATTCATCTTCACACAACTTCCCATGCTTCGCTTCTCCGGTGTGCGGGAAAATATTTTTGTCAACTACCTCAAAACACAACATTCTCCGCATTACTTGGAAATCGGCTACTCCTTGGATAATCTTTTCCGCATCTTTCGTGTGGAACTCGCCGCTGGATTTGAAAATGGTAACCTCCTTCGTGCACGACCTTTATTCGGCGTAGCTACTTTTCTTAACTTTTCTATTGACTAGTCAAGGGTTCCACCAGTAGGTAAATTTTAGCACCAGGGAACGGTTTTTCATCAAGAAAGGTGCAGGTAGGTAATTGTCGGTATATACCAAAAAAAGATCTGAAGCTGGCTTAAATCTCCATTGAAAGCGCGTATTCAGGTTGATGTTCTGGATCTGTTCGTTGTACTGCACAAAGGTGGTAAAGAATACCGTGTTAGTCAGCGTCACATCTATTCGCGGACCAACCAACCAGAACTGGGTTTTGCCCCAGGGTGCGGGAAGGTCAATGGAATTGTAATTGCTGCTGAATGCTAGACTCACATAAGGCTGAAAGCGGTAGCCCAGTTCTGTGCTCAAGTTGAGCCGCTTTCCATCCGCATAGTACCCGCCTAGACGTCCGCTAAAGGCATAGGTAAACACACTTTGTGGTTTGGAACTGTATTCCAAACCCAGCGCCGACCACTGGTGTTCGGTACCTGAAGCCAAAGTTTTTCCGGAGAAGTTGGTTGGGTCAAAGGGGCGTTGAAGTAATACAAAGTCATGTGCTCCCCAGACCAAGAGACTACTTTGGCTACGAAATTTGATGCTGTAAGTGGCGTAGGTGGTATTGTCTGTCTGGATTCCCTTCAAGGAAAAATACCGAATGGAATTCAGCTCAGGTCCATGACTGAGGATCAGCGCACTTTTTGGAAACCAGCGGTAGCCGATGGAAGGGCTAATTTTGTAAAAAGCAGTTCGAGGGACAAAACCTACTTCGGCTGTGTAGTTTTCAGATACATATTCATGCTGCCAATTCCAGGTCAAATTGCCACTGGCATATTTCAGGTTGGCTGCGTGTGCGATCCCCCTTCCCACACCTTCAGGCCCGAAAGATTGTAAAACCATCGCTTTTCCCGTCCATAGGTTATTGGCAGAGGCGAGGTTGTACTCTAGGCCTACATTACGATTGAATTCGGTATAGGGGGTTTGGTTTTCGGGAAGTTGCGAGGGGTCATAGTTGAGGGACTGCTTGTTGACCACCAAGGCGCCAATGGTGGAGCGAGCCCCCACTTGCCGTTGCAGGGACAGCACCGAGAAGTTTTGAGCAGGTAGCCCTGTCTCTTCCACTGCTCCTGTCTGCATGTTGAGGGCTCCAATCCGCCAATCTTTGTTCAGCTTCCCACTCAGCCTTGCCCCAAATTGTATGGGTGCATTGAGCCCAATTCTACGCGAAAAAAAAGGGCGCAGCGTACTGTAGCCATAACTCCCAAACAAATCCCCGTTCTCCAAGAAGAACTGCCGACGCTCCGGAAAGAACAACTCAAAGCGATCCAAATTGGTAACCTGCCGATCCACTTCCACTTGGGAGAAGTCGGGATTCACCGTTAGGTCCAGATTGAGGGATGAGGTCAGGGAAACTTTGGCATCCAAGCCAATTTCGCGCTTGTAAGTTGCTTTTTCGCTGGACTGTCCATTTTTACGAAAGCCTCCCAAGGTGTAGGGAATCAGGGAAATGTTTGCTCCTGCGTCAGGTGGAGGATTGTCCCAGACCAGGATACCGGTGTAGGCTAGGGATGCCGAAGGAAATTGTCGAGGTACCGGAGCCCATCCGGACTTTTCGGTGGTTTTTAAGTCTAGACGAGAAAAGTTGATTCCCCATTCTGTAATGCCTTTTTTGTAGCGGATGGATTTGAAGGGGATAGCTGCTTCAAACACCCAGCGATCAGGGTAATTTTTGACTTTTGATACCCACTTGTTGTCCCAGCTTAGATCTACAGCGCCTCCATTGGACATTTGCCCATCCCACTGCGCACCCGCAGCATTGGCGCCAAAGGTGAATCCATTGGTGAGGTCATCGAAGGGATCCATAAAGAGCAAGAAGTTGTCGTTCTTCCCAAAATTGAAATCACGTCGCAGGGATTCCACCATGTAAGGTCCCTCACTCGCATGGTAGTTGATCACATAAAGGTAGAGTTGCTCCTCGTCATAACTCATCCGAACCTCGGTCTTCACCTTGGAGAAACTCGTGTCCATGGGGGAGATCATGAAAAAATTGCTCGCCACTTCCGCCTCCTGCCAAGTCTGTTCATCCATCATTCCATCTACCGCGATGGGACTACTCGCCTTTTGAATGTTTAGGCGGTAACCCGCATTGATTTTTTGAGCTCGTATTGGAGCGCTGATAAGAAAAAATGAAAATAAAATGGGGATTAAAAAACGCATGAACCGTGCCTTTGGATAGAAAACTACTGTTTGATTCGGTAAGTAAAGGTCAGGTTCGTTTGCCGTAAAACCATCTGGGATTCCCCTTCCGTGAAGAAATTAGCTCCCTCGGTAATGTAGCGGTTGATGCGTGAGTTGAGTGCATCCGCTACATTTAAAATCAAGGTTCCCCGTTGATTCAAGATTTTTTTGCTGGACGAAAGGTCTAGAAAGAAGATTCCTTTTTGAACACCCTGGGCTGTTTTTCGTCGAGCCTCGTAGTTTCCCCGAACCTGTAAATCCCATCCCTTTGGCAGCGTAAATCGAGAACTCTGTCGGAACAACATCGAGGTGGTGGTGGCTTGAAAATTTTGGTTCAAGTTGCTTCCATCCACTGTCGCATAAAAGAAGTTCGCGTTGAAGTCCAGCTTCCACCAGGACTTGGCTACATAGTCCCCGCTAAATTCCAATCCATAGGAATCTTCCCCTATCAAGTTGTAGGGTGCTGTTACCGAGAAACCATTGTCTCCCACAGTTCGGATGCGTTGAATCTTATCTTGGGTGCTTCGGTAGTATAGCGTTGAAAATAGGGTACTTTTTTCTCCATACAGGATGTGGCCGAACTCGTAGGAATCCGTAAACTCAGGATCCAGGTTGGGATTGCCCGAGAAAAAGTTTCGTTGATCGGAAAAGGTCACATAAGGGCTCAAGTCATTGTATACGGGGCGTCTGATTCGGCGGCTATAACTCAACTGGAAGGCGTTTTTTTCATTGGCCTTGTAATTGATATGCCCGCTAGGGAAAAGGTTGGTATAGGATCTCGGATTGGACTCTTTGGTTGCAACCAATCGGGTTTCGATGTCCGTGTACTCCGCTCTGAGTCCTGCTTGGTAACTCCACTTGGCTCGTTCATTTCCCACGATCCCATAGATAGCCAAGATATTTTCGTCGTAGAGGAATACATTGTCCAAGCCATCAATGGTCTCAAAAATTCCAGACTCCTGCTTTTCTTGAACCAGGTAGTCGTTTTCCATTTCACGAAAACTGGTACGAATGCCGGTTTCAATCTTGCCTTTGGTAGCAAAGGGTTGGGTATAATCTACTTGTAAGAGAAATTGATTTTCATATTCGTCATTTAGGGAAGTTTGGATGAGCGAACCCTTTGGGCGAGTTTGGCCCATGGGGTCAAATGCATTTTCTGTAAAGAGTTGGTCTGACCTTTCCCAATAATTCAGGTAGGTGAAAGAAGCATTGAGTTCATGGCCTTGCTGTGCAAATTTCTTTTTAAAGTTGATTATAGCTTCTTTGTTGGGTTCGTCTTCCGTTTCATCCTGTCTGCGCAAGGCATATCCCAAGTAGTTTTCGTAGGTATTAAGGTAGTCTTGGTACCGGATATCGGTGATGCGGTGGGCATCGCTCCTCCTCCACACGTAGGAAGCGGTGAGAATGCTTTGCTCGCTAAAGAAATAATCCAAGCCCCCTCGCAGGGAATTGTTGAGGCTAGTTACCGTACTCGTGACGCTTTGCTGAAGTAGGGAAGTAGTACCATTTTCATTGTACACTTCCTGTGACAAGTTTCCTCGACCCGGGCTTTTTCTATGGGCAATTCCGTAGTTGATAAACCAGTTGATTCGGTTTTTTCTATAGTTCACATTGGCAGTGATTCCCAAATTCAGTGGATATCCGGTCACCACTTCCCCCGATCCATTGAAGCCTTGCTTGTTGTCTTTCTTTAAAATGATGTTGATGACCCCTGCCATGCCTTCGGCCTCGTACCTTGCCGAAGGGTTGGTGATGACTTCTACCCGCTCTACTAGGTTGGCGGGGAGTTGCCTCAGCCCACTGCTCCCCTTAAAACTCACCAAACCGGAAGGTTTACCATCGATCAGGATCCGTACATTGGCAGATCCTCTCAAGCGCACGTTTCCCTCGGGGTCTACCGCTACCGAGGGGAGATTCATCAGGATATCGGAAGCATTGCCTCCCGCATTGGCCAGGTCTTTTCCTACATTGAAAATCCTTTTATCCAAAGAAAGTTCCATGAGCGTTTTGTCCCCCTGAACTAGCACTTCGTCGAGGTCAGCGGCCTGGGTCTGTAGAGATTGGAGAGGCAATTCCAACAAAAGGCTCATCTTGCTTAGGGAAAATGGCTCAGACTTCGCTGCCTCATATCCCATAAATTCCATTAAGGCGTAAAAGGTGCCCAAGGGCAAATCTATCTCATAGCGACCCTTTTCATCGGTAATCCCTCCGCCCACCAAGCTGTCTTTTAGGCTATACACACTGACCGTAGCAAAGGGCAGTGGCTCCCTTGAAGCCAGATCTTGGACCATCCCCTTGATTTTACCTCGCTGCTGTGCCTGGCTAGGAGATAGGCAGAATAGGGGTAGACTCAGGATAAATAGGAAATAAAAAAGGAGGATGTTCGGCTTCATGCAAAAGTTAAAGTAGGAAAAAAGGAGAGTAAACCATGCTTTAAGATAAAATTAATCGAAAGGAAAGGAGGGTGTTAGGGTTTTTGACAAGTGGAAAATATTCCGTGCCAAAGCACCAGAAGATGGAAAAAAGAATGTCAAAAGCCTAAACAGTCAGCAAATGAAAACCCAGCTAGTCCAATTCTTCTAGGAGGTGAAGGACCAAAGAGGCGGAGTTAATGGCAGCAGGCCGTACAAATTGATTGAAACTTACTCGTGCATTTTGATTGGCATTGTCACTACAGCTTCGAAGCACTACGAAGGGGACCCCGAGAGATCGACAGAGGTGTGCCACTGCTGCTCCTTCCATTTCGGTTGCCAGAGCCGTATGGTCTTGGTAAAGTTGTTGGGCAGTAGCCTGATCACTGACAAATACATCTCCCGTTGCGATCACCCCTGAAAAAACCCTAGGGACTCTGGAGGAAATGCTGAGGAAAGAGACTTGAGTTGCGGCACTTTGTGCTTTTTGTACCAACAGGGAATCGGAGGCAATCAGTAGCTGTTCGTGCCTACCTCCCTCGAGTTTACGAAAGGGAGAGAGGTGAAAACCCAAGGAGTCTATTTGTCCAAAATCAAATTGGAGCAAATGCGTGCCTATTACCACATCTCCAGGTAAAGCCTCTGGGTGTAGTCCACCGGCTACACCAGTGAAAATAACCTGATCGGGCTGAAAACGATCCAGCAATATGGCAGTAGTGTAAGCTGCATTTACCTTACCTACCCCTGACTTTCCTATCACCACCTTTTTTCCTTGTAGCTTACCCAGATAAAAGGGCAAGCCGCCCCTATGGACTTCCTTTTTTCCCCTCAAGGAATCTAGCAAAATTTCTATTTCTTGGTCTAAGGCCCCAAGTATAGCCGTTCGCTGCGCCTGGGCAGTAAGTAAAAAAAAGAAGAGGAGTATGCTCAGCACTAGGGATTTTAGATCCATAAAAATAAAGCAGCTAGAATACTAATAATCAGTAGGATAGGGTGGATTTCTTTTCTTTTTCCAGAGGCAATTTTGAGTATAGTCCAAGTGATAAATCCAAAAGAAATACCAATGGAAAGGCTAAAGGTAAAGGGAATTAGCACTAGGGTCAGGAAACAAGGCAAGGCTTCTTCAGGGTCTTTCCACTGGATTTGCAGGAGAGGAGTTACCATAAAAGTGCCCACCAAGACCAAAGCTATGGAACTTGCAATACTGGGTACCAAGGAAAGCAAGGGTG
>Ga0194129_10002025_pt1 | contig 31385 bp, 34 predicted proteins | sample TA2KigCa35mmetaG_FD_150862 | JGI IMG/M metagenome (GOLD analysis project Ga0194129, IMG submission 150862) | Freshwater microbial communities from Lake Tanganyika, Tanzania - TA2015038 Kigoma Deep Cast 35m | ecosystem: Environmental > Aquatic > Freshwater > Lake | place: Tanzania: Lake...
GGCCTCGGCATGGAAGTGATGCACGAGCGCAATGCTCACAACTTCCCCCTCGACCTGGCGGCTGCCAGTGCCACCCCTGTGGCCCTGACCGCCCCGGCGATCGGTTGATCCAACCTCTCCAGAGCTCTGGAACCTTCCAACCCCCTGCGCGAGCAGGGGGTTTTTTCATGGCGACGCGGTTCATGCCGACGCGGTCCGGCTGGGTAGGCTCCCTGCTTCGGAAAGCCCGATGGGCAGGGCGGTGCGATGGGCAGCAGTTTCGGCGATCTCTTCCGGATCAGCACGTTCGGCGAATCCCACGGCGGTGGCGTGGGGGTGATCATCGATGGCTGTCCCCCCAGGCTGCCGCTGGATCTGGAGGAGATCCAGGCCGATCTCGACCGACGCCGTCCCGGCCAGAGCCGCATCACCACCCCCCGCAAGGAGGAGGACCGGGTCGAGATCCTCAGCGGTCTGCTCGACGGGGTCACGCTCGGAACGCCGATCGCCATGGTGGTCCGCAACAAGGACCAGCGCCCCGGGGACTACCAGGAGATGCAGGTGGCCTTCCGGCCCTCCCATGCCGACGCCACTTACCAGGCCAAGTACGGGATCCAGGCCCGCAGTGGCGGCGGCCGCGCCTCGGCCCGGGAAACGATCGGCCGGGTGGCCGCCGGAGCCGTGGCCAAGCAGTTGCTGGCCCGCACCCACGGCACCGAGGTGATCGCCTGGGTGCGCCGGATTCACACCATCGAGGCCCAGATCGATCCCGCCAGCGTGAGCCTGGAGGCGGTGGAGGCCAACATCGTGCGCTGCCCCGACGCCGGAACCGCCGAACGGATGATCGAGCGCATCGAGGCGATCGGGCGGGACGGCGATTCCTGCGGCGGTGTGATCGAATGCCTGGTGCGGCGGCCGCCGGTGGGTCTGGGCATGCCGGTGTTCGACAAGCTGGAGGCGGACCTGGCCAAGGCGGTGATGTCGCTGCCGGCCACCAAGGGGTTCGAGATCGGCTCCGGCTTCGGCGGCACCCTGCTGCGCGGCAGCGAGCACAACGACGCCTTTCTTCCCAGCGATGACGGCCGCCTGCGCACCGCCACCAACAACTCGGGCGGCATCCAGGGGGGCATCAGCAACGGGGAGGAGATCCAGCTGCGGGTGGCCTTCAAACCCACGGCCACGATCCGCAAGGAGCAGCAGACCATCGATGCCACCGGCGCCGCCACCACCCTGGCGGCGAAAGGACGCCACGACCCCTGCGTGCTGCCCCGGGCCGTGCCGATGGTGGAGGCGATGGTGGCTCTGGTGCTGGCCGATCACCTGCTGCGCCAGCAGGGCCAGTGCAGCCTCTGGTGATCCGCCCGCTCAGGGCCGCTGGGGCAGGTCCGCCAACACCTGCCGCACGGTCTCCGGCCCCTGGGCGACCAACGACGAGCCCAGGGCGACGGCATCGACCCCGGCCTCCAGCCAGGGACGCACATCACCGGGACCGAGACCGCCGGCGGCGATGCAGAAGGGCAGCGGTGGGCCGAGGGGATCCCGCAGGCGCCGCCAGTGGCCGATGCCGAAGCTGGCGGCGGGGAAAAGCTTGACGATCGGACAGCCCAGGGAGCGGGCCCGGTTCACCTCCGTGGGGGTCATCACCCCGGGGACCAGGGCGAAGCGGGCCATCGAGGCGGTGTCCAGCAGCTCCGCCTCCAGGACGGGGGAGACGCCATAGGAGAAGCCCGCCTCCAGGGCCGCCGCCAGGGCCGCGGGGGTGCAGATCGAGGCCGCCCCCAGATGCAGATCGGGGAACGCCTCGATCAGGTGCCGGCAGTCGGGGATCCAGCCCGGCGAGGTCCCCCAGGCGATCTCCACATGGCGCACCCCCAGGTCGGCCAGCTGGCCCAGCTGGGGGGCCAGCAGCGCTGGCCGCTCAGCACGAAGCACCACCAGCAGGGGCTGGTGGTGCAGGGACTGGATCAGGGACTCGCAGGGGGGCCTAGACGTAGGCGGCCACCGTCACATCGCGGGAGATGAGCAGCTCCTGGAGCTCCTCGGCATCCACCGTCTCCTTCTCGACCAGGAGCTCGGCCAGCTCATCGAGCACGGCCCGGTTGGCGAGCAGCACCTCGGTGGCGCGGCGGTAGGCGTCGGCCACCAGCTGGGAGACCTCCTCGTCGATGGCGGCGGCGGTGTCCTCGGAGAAGTCGCGCTCAGCGGCGATGTCGCGGCCGAGGAACATGCCCCCCTGGGCCCGGCCCAGGGCCACCGGGCCGAGGCGGTCGCTCATACCGAAGCGGGTGACCATCTGGCGGGCGACACGGGCCACCTGCTGCAGGTCGTTGGAGGCCCCGGTGGTGACTTCGTCCTCGCCGTAGACGATCTCCTCGGCGACCCGGCCACCGAGGGCGACGGCCATCTGGTTCTGCAGGTAGGAGCGGGAGTAGAGGCCCGACTCCATGCGCTCCTCACTGGGGGTGAAGAAGGTGAGGCCGCCGGCCTGGCCGCGGGGAATGATGCTGATCTTCTGGACGGGGTCGTAATCGGGCATCAGGGCTCCCACCAGGGCGTGGCCGGACTCGTGGTAGGCCACCAGGCGCTTGCGGCGCTCGCTCATCACCCGGTCCTTCTTCTCCGGGCCGGCCATCACGCGCTCGATGGCGTCGTTGACCTCATCCATCGACACCTCGGACAGCTGGCGCCGGGCGGCGAGAATGGCCGCTTCGTTGAGCAGGTTGGCCAGGTCGGCACCGGTGAAGCCGGGGGTGCGGCGGGCCACCTTGTCGAGGTCGACGTCCTTGGCGAGGGTCTTGCCGCGGGCGTGGACACCGAGGATCTGGAGGCGGCCGGCGTAGTCGGGGCGGTCGACCACCACCTGGCGGTCGAAGCGGCCCGGCCGCATCAGGGCCGAATCGAGCACGTCGGGACGGTTGGTGGCCGCCACGATGATGATGCCGGTGTTGCCCTCGAAGCCGTCCATCTCGGTGAGCAGCTGGTTGAGGGTCTGCTCACGCTCGTCGTTGCCGCCGCCGAGGCCGGCGCCGCGCTGGCGCCCCACGGCGTCGATCTCATCGATGAAGACGATGCAGGGGGCGTTCTTCTTGGCCTGCTCGAACAGGTCGCGCACCCGGCTGGCGCCGACACCCACGAACATCTCGACGAACTCCGAACCGGAGATCGAGAAGAACGGCACGCCCGCCTCACCGGCCACGGCCTTGGCCAGAAGGGTCTTGCCGGTGCCGGGAGGGCCCACCAGAAGCACCCCCTTGGGGATCTTGGCGCCGACGGCGGTGAAGCGATCGGGGTTCTTGAGGAAGTCGACCACCTCGGTGAGCTCGAGCTTGGCGCCCTCGATGCCGGCCACGTCACCGAAGGTGACCTGGGTCTGGGGTTCCATCTGGACCCGGGCCTTGCTCTTGCCGAAGTTCATGGCCGGGTTGCCGCCGCCTCCCTGGGCGCGGCGCAGCAGGAAGAACAGGCCGCCGAGCAGCAGCAGCGGGAAGATCAGGCTGCCGATCGCCTGCTGCCAGGCCGCCGGCTCCCGGTTGGGCTGCACGGCGATGTCGACGTTGTGGTCAGTGAGCAGCTTCAGCAGGTCCTTGTCGGGGGCGAGGTTCACCACGGCGCGCTGGCCGTCGTTCTCCACCACCTGGGCGGTGCCGCGGTCGGGGGAGATCAGCACCCGGGAGATCTCGTTGGCCTGGACGGCCTCGACGAAGTCGCTGTAGCGCAGGGTGCGGGGGGCGCGGGCCGGGTCAGGCCGCTCCAGGAAGGCGGTGCCCACGGCGATCATCACGATCACCAGGAGCACGTAGAGCCCCGCGTTGCGCCAGCGTTTCTTCACGACCCTGTCTCCTGTGTGAGAATGAAAGTAACAGAATGTTAATAGGCGTCCGCGGTCGGACGGGGCTCAGGCTGCGGCCCTGAGCACCTCCACCACGCTACGGAAGGCGAACCATTCCGGGATCTCCTCCCCGCCGCGCAGCATCTGGCGGAACTGGGTGCCGCTCAGCTTGCGGATGTGCAGCCCCCGGGCCTGGGCGTGCTCGGCGGTGACGTAGCCCTCCTCCTCGGTGTAGACGAGGTTGAGGGAGGGCACCGTCTCCATGCCGAGTTCGGTGGCCTGGTCACGGGCGAAGTCCTGGGCCTCGTAGGGGCCGTAGAAGTCCTCGCCAGTGAGGGACGATTTGCAGCCGGCCATGTCGCGGCCGATGATGAAGTGAGTGCAGCCGTAGTTCTTGCGGATGATCATGTGCTGCAGGGCCTCCCGGGGGCCGGCCATGTGCATCGCGTAGGGCAGGTAGGCCCAGCGGATGCGGGGGTTGTCCACCTCGGCGGCCAGCCGTTCGTAGGTGGCGAAGCGCACCTCTCCGGCGATGTCGTCCTCCTGGGTGGGGCCGCAGGTGGGGTGCACCAGCACCACCGCCCCCTTGCTCACGTTGGGGGCTTCGAGGGCGCGGGTGAACAGCTCGTAGTGGGCCCGGTGGATGGGGTTGCGGCACTGGAAGGCCACCACGTCCTGACCCGCGGGCAGGGTGGCGCGCACCTCCACCGGGGTGCTGCAGGGGAAGACCCGCTGCGGCAGGGCCAGACCCTGGAGGCGCCCGCCCAGGTAGTAGCGGCCGCGCTCGGTGGCGATCATGCGTACCGCCGGATGCTCCAGGGAGGTGGTGCCATAGCAGCCCTTGGCCTCGACCACCTTGTCGGGCTCCCAGCGGCTCTCCACGGTGAGCACGGCCAGGTCCTGGCCCTGGTAGGTGAGCAGCAGCCGCTGGCCCACGGCGACGGAGGCATCGTCGGTGTCGAAGATGATCGGCAGGCCGAACAGCAGACCACTGGTGGTGCGGTGGCCCGCCACCACCGCGTCGTAGTCCTCCTGGTGCATGAAGCCGCGCAGGGGGGAGAAGCCGCCCACGATCAGCAGCTCCACATCACAGGCGTTGCGGTGACTGCACTCCAGCACCTTGTCCACCGAGGCGCGCACACCCTCCTGCTGATCGGGCGGCACCATCAGATCAACGAGGCTGCCGCCGTGGGGGGCGATCAGGTCGGAGGGGGGGGCGGTATTGGCGAGCGTCATGGCGACGGGCCGGGGCGTCTCAGGGAATCAGCCCATCCTCCCAGACCAACCCTCGGCCATGAAAAAGGGGCCCGGGGGCCCCTGAGATCATCGGCTTGTCGAGAAGTGGAGCCTGGGCAACCCGGCCCGGTCCTCAGACCTGCTCGAGACGGCCGTAGAGCTCACCGGTGATCTTGACGTCGACGACGGCCTTGGTGCCCATGTCGGTGTCAGACGGCTGGATGGCGGTGAACACGCCGGCGAACTCACCGGTGCTGGGATCGACCTTGGTGATCGAAAGATCCATGGTGCCGGAGCCATCCACGTAGCGCTTGACGGTTTCCCCGGCGAACTCGTCACCGGCGGGCACCAGACCGACGGCGCTGCTGTAGCCGGTGGTCAGGCCACGGCCCTTGGGATCCAGGAAGTTGCTGGTGCGGTAGCTGGGGGCGCGGTACTCGCCCTTGAGGTCGGTGCTGGTGGAGAAGGAGGTGCCGTCAGCGGAAGCCTTGAGCTCCTTGCTGGAGAACATGAAGGGCACTTCTTCGCCGCCGGGCATCAGCACGGTGATCGGCTGGAAGTCGATGCCGCCAAGCTCCTTGAAGCTGAGCTTGTCACCGCTGACCTTGAGGTCGCCGTAGACCTGATCAAGGCTGGAGGTGTACCGGGTGAGGATCTTGCCGGCGACGAACTGGGCTTCCTGGCGCTTGTTGGCGGGCTCACCCTTTACGAAGACCTCGGAGGGGTGCATGCAGATCTCCTTCAGCTGGTAGGTCGCCGAGGGATCCAGGGTGATCGTGCCGCGCGCGGAGTCGGGCAGGGTCGGGCAGTCATTCGCCAGACCGGTGTTGTGGATGTCTTCGTAGGTGAGATTGGCCCGATCAACGGCCTTGGCCCCGCCGCTGCATGCGGACACCAGGGTCAGGCACAGAGCCAGCACGAGGGCCAGCAGGGGACGGAAACGCATGGGGAGAAGCCGCAGAGACGGAACAGGAACTGGGCTGGCCGGGATCCTACCGGTGCAAAACGCCCATTCCAGGTGGCTTGCGTGGGCTCTCAACAACCTGTATGAGAGGGAGATGTCCCTGAGCCACACCCACCCGATCGACGAATCCACGCCCTCCCCGCCGCAGTCCGCAACCGCGTCCGCACCCGCGACCGAGCCAGCCTTCGACCCAGCCGCCGACCCCGAACTCCAGCACGCCCTCGACACGCTGCTGAGGATCGCCGAACAGCGCGCCGAACAGCCCGAGGCCCTGCTCGATCTGCTGCGCCGCATCGAGCACCTGCACCGCAGCATCCAGGACGGCCCCTTCCGCAGCAGCCTGCCCAGCGACCGCAACGGCCTGTTCACCCTGCTCTCCGAGATGGAAGGCAGCGGCGGCTGGCCCTACATCCCCCGGCTGCAGCTGCGCACGTTCATGGATCTGCTGGCGCCCGAGCCGGAGCCCTGAGGGCCGCCGCTTCCGCGAGCGCCGAGAGCAGGCGGTGGGCCAGGGCCAGCTTGCCGGTGGGGCCCACCTGGCTTTCCCGCTCGCCGGGACCGAGCAGCCAGCCCTCGTTGCCGGCCGCGCCGAACCCCGCTCCGGGCCGATCGATGGGGTTGGCGAACAGCAGATCGCAGCCCTTGCGGGCGAACTTGGCCCGGGCCTCCTGGAGCACCTCGCCGCTCTGGGCGGCGAAGCCCAGGATCGCCTGGGCTTGAGGCCGGCGCCGCACCAGGGCCGCCAGCAGGTCGGGCACCGGCTCCCAGCCAGAGGTGAGGGAGGCCTCCAGCGCCTCTTTAGGGAGCTTGCAGCCCTCGGGGCTGCGGCGGCGGTGGTCGGCGACGGCGGCGGCCATGGCGATGGCATCGGCGCCGTCCTGAAGCCGCAGCAGCGCCGCTTCCATCTCAGCCGCGGTGACGACGGGGTGGCACTGGAGGCCCTCCAGCCAGGCCGGATCGACCGCCAGCGGGCCATGGACGAGATCGACGGTGGCACCACGCAGGCGGGCGGCCTGGGCCAGCAGCACCCCCATGCGCCCGGTGCTGGGGTTGGTGAGGCAGCGGGCCGGATCGAGCGCCTCCCGGGTGGGGCCGGCACTCACCAGCAGGCGGCGCCCCCGCCAGTCGCGGCGGCAGCCGGCCACCAGCAGCGACTCCAGGGCCAGCAGCAGCAGCTCCGGGTCGGCCATGCGCCCATCGCCCACCCGGTCGCAGGCCAGCAGGCCGCTGCCGGGATCCAGGGGCAGCACCCGCTCCCAGCCCTGCAGCTCCCGCCAGTTGCGGCGCACCGCCGGAGCGGCCCACATGGCGCTGTTCATGGCCGGGGCGGCCACCACGGGGGCCTCGCAGGCGATCAGGGTGCTGGCCAGCAGGGTGTCGGCCATGCCGTGCACCCAGCGGGCCAGGCTGGTGGCGCTGAGGGGGGCCAGCAGCACCACCTCGGCCCACTCGGCCAGGGCGATGTGCAGCGGCCTGGATTCCTGATGGCTCCACTGGTCGGCCTCGATGTGGCAGGGGGCGCGGCTGAGGCTGGCCAGGGCCACCGCACTCACCAGCCGCTCGGCGCCGGGGCTGAGCACGCAGCGCACCAGGGCCCCGCGCTGCACGAGGGCGCTGACGAGCTGGGGCAGCTTGACGGCGGCGATGCTGCCGCTGATCAGCACCAGCACGCGCCGCCCGGCGAGGGCGTCCCCCTCACTCCTCATCGAAGGGTTCCTGATCCACCAGATGGACGTAGGGCCGGATCAGGTCGGGGCGGTGGATGGCCAGGGCCCGCAGCAGGTGCCAGTCGGCCAGGCCCGCGAACGGGGTGGGGTAGTCGTCCTCCTCGAGGCGGCGGGCGAGCTCGGCGATGGACGCGTCGTCGAAGGCCGCGAGCCGCTCGGGGGTAATGGACAGGCTGGAATCAACCAAGGGGGCGGCCGGGAAGGGGGACGGGATGGTGATAATGGCGATCGAAGGGGAATTAGCTCAGCTGGTAGAGCGCTGCGATCGCACCGCAGAGGTCAGGGGTTCGAGTCCCCTATTCTCCATCCACCATTCTCCCCGGCCAGGTCTGCCCCGGTCCCTCAGGGCTTCCCAGCGGCTCCCGGCCCCGTCCCGACCCGTCCCGATCAGCCGCCGATGAACTGGAGCAGCGACGCGGAAACCAGCCTCAAGGAGATCCCGTTCGTGGTGCGGCCGATCATCCGGCGGCGGATCGAGTCCCTGGCCCGTGAAGCCGGCCTCGACGGTGTGGATCTCGCCTTCTACCAACAGGCCAAGGAGCGTTTCGGAAGGAAGTGAATCGGCGATGGGGTAAAAGAGGGGGTTGATCAGGGGCCCGCTCAATGTCGCAGTCCAAGCGCGAACAGGTTGTCAGTCATCTGCGCTACATCCGCCAGGAGCTGCGGGAGATGCACCAGGGCGTCATGGAGGACGGCCTGCTGCCGGAGGCCGGCGAGGTGCGGGGTGTGATGGCCCAGATGGAGGCCCTGCTGGAACTGCTGGAAGGCAAGGGCTCCCGCAAGAAGGACGGGGACGGCTGAATCGGGACGTCTGAGAACGACCACGCCACCCGTCAAGCCCCCGCAGGGACGCTCCGGTCAGCGGCTGCCCCCCCTTGCCCGACCCGCTGGAGATTGGTTTGCTGGTGTCGTCCCCATCACCCTGCCCGGGCCTCGGCCTCGGGCTTTTTTATTGGCATCCCCTATCGGTGGGGGGAAAATGCTGTCAAGACGCCAGAGATGGTGTAGACAAGAGATCGCAGGGATTGGGCCGGGTGATGGGGATCACCGCCAGCGGCTTTCCACCCTCGGGTGCTGAGCCCCCTGCTCCCCTTCCCACCCAGCGGCAGGTTCGCACCGGTGCCACCCCGCTTCCAGCAGACCCGATTCCAGCAGCGGATCACCCAGTCCGGCAACCTGCTTGAGGCCTGGGCGCAGAACCCCTGGCGCCGCCTTTCCCTGCTGCTGATCGTGCTCCTGGGTGGGTTCGTGATCGGCGGCAGCGTCGGCTCGATCACCGGCGCCCTCGCCCTGTTCGATCCCCTCGGCGCCCTGGTGTGCGTGCTGGCCATCGAAGCGGCGGCCCGGCTGCGGCGCCGGCTGCTGGCCCAGCCGCTGAAGCTGCGGCTGCAGGTGCTGGACATGGCCCGCATGGGCCTGCTCTACGGCCTGCTGCTGGACGGCTTCAAGCTGCTCTGACGGCTCAGACGGCGGCGAGCAGGTAGAGCAGGGCCATCCGGATCGGAATGCCGTTGCGGACCTGCTCCTCCACCAGGCTGCGGCCGGGATCGTCGAGCAGCTCGCCGGCGATTTCGACCCCCCGGTTCACCGGGCCGGGGTGCAGCACCGGCACGGCGTCGCCACAGAGGGCCAGGCGCCGGTGGCTGAGGCCGTACTGGCGGTGGTAGGTGTCCAGGCTGGTGAGCAGGTGCTGCTGCATCCGCTCCTTCTGCAGGCGCAGGGTCATGACGGCGTCGGCCCCGGGCAGGGCCTCCTCCAGGCGCCGCTCGACCCGCACCCGGCCCCGGGCGGCCACCGGATCGGCCCCCTGGCCCGGCGGCGGAGCCAGCACGAAGTCGGCGAAGCAATCGGGCAGCAGGGTGGCCGGCCCGCAGAGCACCACGTCGGCGCCGCAGGCGGTGAGGGCCCAGAGGTTGGAGCGGGCCACCCGGGAATGGAGCACGTCGCCGACGATGACGATGCGGCGGCCCCGCAGGCTGGCGGGGGAGGGGGCCTCGGGTTCGAAGTGGCGCGCCAGGGTGAACAGGTCGAGCAAGCCCTGGCTGGGGTGGCTGTGCAGGCCGTCACCGGCGCTGAGCACCGACACCCGCTCGCCGCAGCGGTCGAGGTCGCGGGCCAGGCTATGGGGGACCCCGGCGCAGCGGTGGCGCACCACCAGGATGTTGGCGCCCATCGCCACGTAGGTGCGGGCGGTGTCCAGCAGGCTCTCCCCCTTGCTGAGGGAGCTCGACGACGGCGAGAAGCTCTGCACCTCCGCCGAGAGCCGTTTGGCGGCCAGCTCGAAACTGCTGCGCGTGCGGGTGCTGGGTTCGAAGAACAGGCTGGTCATCAGCCGGCCCTGGAGGGCGGGCAGGCGGCGGGCGCCGGCCACCGGCAGGGCCCGGAAGCGCTGGGCCAGTTCGAGAACGGTGGCGAAGTCGTCGACCGAGAAGGACGCCAGGTCGAGCACGTGGCGGTGACTCCAGCCGCTCAAGGCGTTCCGCTTCCATCGGTCGCCCCAACCGTAGAGGCCAGCAGGGCGGCGAGCCCATCGTGTCGGGGTGTCGGATCGCCGCGGGCCCGCCGACTGACGCTGCGGCTGGCACGCAGGTACCAGCGCCAGGGCAGTTCCTGTCCCTGGGAGACGCCGATGCGCTGGGTCTGCAGCAGCGGCGCCTCCCCCTGGGGTGCCGGCCCCTCCAGCAGCGCCGCCAGCGCCGGCGGCCGCGCGGCCAGCCAGAGCCCCGAGGCCGGCGCGGCGATCAGGCCGTCCTGACGGCGGTCGATGGCGAAGCAGCGGGCCAGCAGGCCGGGCCCGGCCGCCGCCCGCTCCGGTGCCCCCGGCAGGGCCGCGGCCCGCAGCAGCACGCCGTTGGCCCAGTCCCGCCGGCCGGTGACCACGTTGACGCAGTGGTGCACGCCGTAGGTCAGGTACACGTAGAAGCAGCCGGGCTCGCCGAAGAGGGTGTCGTTGCTGGCCGAACGGCGGCGGTGGCCGTGGCAGGCCGGCTCGCTCTGGCAGTAGGCCTCGGTTTCGACGATCACCCCCCAGAGCAGGGCGCCCGACGGCTGGCGCCGCAGCAGCAGGCAGCCGACCAGCTCCGGCGCCACCAGCTCGGCGGGGCGGGCGAAGAAGGACGGGGGGAGGGCGGGGGCGGGAGGGTCCAGGCGGCTGATCGCCATTCTCATTTCTTGAACCGTGTCCGTTGGTACGGCAGGGGCCGGAACAGACGCCTTAGCCAGGTCTTAACCGGGGCATAACGTTGGGCGGCCATGGCGAAGCGCTACTCCACTCTCGATCGGCTGCGCTTCACCCGGACGGGCCTGAAGGCACGCCTCAACTACCTGAAGTCCAGGTACATCTTTGTGCACGTCCCCAGGTGCGGCGGCACCTATGCCTCCACCCTGATTCACGGCAGGCCCCTCGGCCATCTCTATGCGGATTTCATCCGGCGGAAGCTTCTTGGTGATGGCCAGTATTCCGCCCGAACGTCCGTCGCCTTCGTTCGCTGTCCCGTTGAGCGGCTGATTTCGGCCTACTGCTTCTCCCTCCGTGGCGGCACCGATCTGGTGTCCCAGTTTCTGCTGCACAGGCCACCCCGCTGGGCGCTGACGGACTTTCGGACCTTCTGCCAGGACTGGCTGTTTCAGCAGAGTCTGCACCGGGTCGACTTCATCTTCAGACCCCAGAGCTGGTGGCTGTTCGACGAATCCGGCCAGCTGATCGTTGACGAGGTCAACCATCTGAGCCGGCTTGATTCATGGCTTCAGGAGAAGGGCTTCGTCACCGAAGCCAGCCCGGTGAACGTCAACGCCTCGGAGCGGGGTCTGGCGGATGAAGCGCGCAGGACCCTGAGTCCGTCCCTGATCGCCTCGATCCGCGATCTTTACGCCCAGGATGTCGCCCTGCTCAGCGGCCACCTCTCCTGCACCCCCGCGGACCCGGCCACGGTGCGGGGAACCGGACGACAGCTCTCCCCTGTGCACCGTTGACGCGTCTGCGGGCCACACTGACAGCAGCGGTGAACAGCCCTTCGCCTGCCGATCCACACCCCTCCATGGAAACCGCCAGCTTCAACCTCGGCACCGTCCTTCTGGCCGTCAGCGGCCTGTTCGTGCTGACCACCCTGTTCTTCGGCACCAAGGGCGGCTACTACGACACCGACGACTACGACGGCAACGGCACCGCCCACTGAGAGCCCGCTCAGGCAGGGAGGCCGGCGGCCGTCGGGCCCATGATCAGGAACTCCCCAGCCGTTCGGCCTCGGGGCAGTCGCCGGTGGTGGGCAGGTCGTCGGCATCGGCGGAGCGGCTCACCGAGGCCAGCCGGGTGCTGACGGCCCCGATCGAGGCCAGCCGGACGCTCTCTTCCCAGCTGTGGCGCTCGTCGCCGTCCTCGTCGTCGTAGCGGAGGGTGACCAGATCGCCCTCGATCTCCACCACCAGGGCCCTCTCGATCCAGCGCTGCTGATCCAGCAGGTAGACCCAGACCGGTCGCTGCTCCAGGCGAAATCGGTCGAGCTTGCGATGCAGCATCGTGACGCCGCGGATAGGGTCGATCCTAGGCAGCACGGCGCCTGTCGCCATGTTCACCATGACCCGATCGATGCCCAGTACCGCCCCAGGCCCCAGCACGGTTCCGGGCCCCGTCGCCAGCACCGAGGCGATCCGGCTGCAGTTGCGCAGCTGGCCCGAGGTGGAGGACTACCTGAGCCGCTGCCGGGGGGTGATCGTGCCGCTGGGCTCCACCGAGCAGCACGGGCCCACCGGCGCCATCGGCACCGACGCCCTCACCGCCGAGGCTGTGGCCCTGGAGGTGGGTCGCCGCACCGGGGTGCTGGTGACGCCGGCCCAGGCCTTCGGCATGGCCGAACACCATCTGGGCTTCGCCGGCACCATCAGCCTGCAGCCCTCCACCCTGCTGGCCGTGCTCCATGACGTGGTGCTCTCGCTGGCGCGCCACGGTTTCGAGCGCATCTACGTGATCAACGGTCACGGCGGCAACATCGCCACCGCCCGGGCCGCCTTCGCCCAGGCCTACGGCACGGCCGCGGCCCGTGGGCTGCCGGGCGCCGAGCGGCTGCGCTGCCGTCTGGCCAACTGGTTCACCGCCGGCCCGGTGATGCGGGAGGCCCGCGATCGCTACGGCGACCGGGAGGGCCACCACGCCACCCCCAGCGAGATCGCCCTGACCCTGCACCTGGAGCCCAGCCTGGGCGCCAAGCAGCGGCCCCTGCCGGAGGCGGCCCCCGCCGGGCCGATCCATGGCCCCGAGGACTTCCGCCGCCGCCATCCCGATGGCCGCATGGGCTCCGACCCCTTCCTGGCCACGGCCGACCACGGGGCCCAGTTCCTGGAGCTGGCGGCGGCGGCCCTGACCGGCGACCTGGCCGACTTCCTCGGACCGGACGGGGAGGCCGGCTAGGTTCGGGGCCTGAAGCAGCCAGCGACGATGGAGCGGATCACGGCCGACGATGTGCGCAAGGTGGCCCAGCTGGCCCGCCTGGCCCTGCCCGAGGAGCGGATCGCCACCTACACCGTTCAGCTGGAGCGGATCCTGGATTACGTGGCCCACCTCGAGCAGGTGGACACCGAAGGGGTGCCGCCAACAACCCGGGCGGTCGAGGTGGTCAACGTGACGAGGCCCGACGCCGTCGATCCCACCCCGGTGCGCGAGGAGCTGCTCTCCCTGGCCCCCCAGCGGGAAGGCGATTTCTTCCGCGTGCCGAAGATTCTGGGCGACTAGCGCACCGGCGAGACGGCGGTGCGATGCAGCAGCTCGAGCACCCGACGGCGGGCATGGCGGGTGGGCATCAGCCGGGCCAGGGGCCGCAGACGGCTGCGACGCTTCTTGTGGGAGCGCACCCCCAGGAAGATGTCGTAGAGGAAGTTGAGGCTGTCGGTACGGGTTTCGAACAATCCAAGTCGCTGGGGTGAACCCTTGGCATCCAGAATCGGCTTGGTGGCGTGATACGCCGGCTGGTATTCAAACCAGGGGATCGACGGCCAGAGGTGGTGAATCAGGTGGTAGTTCTGGCCCATGATCAGCCAGTTCATCAGCCTGCTGGGATAGACGCGGGCGTTGTGCCAGCGGTTGCGGGACTGGAAGGGCCGGTGGGGCAGGTAGTCGAAGAACAAACCGAGGGTGACCCCCACCATCAGGGCCGGGGCGAACCAGCAGTTGAAGACGAACGGCAGGAAGTTGTAGCGGGCGGCCGCCACCACGATCAGCACGAAGATGGTGCGGGCCAGCACCCACTCGAACAGCTCGTTGTGGCGCCAGAGGCGATGGCGGAAGAAGAAGACTTCGTGATAGAAGAACCGCGGCGCGATCAGCCACAGGGGCCCGAAGGTGCTGACGATGTGGTCGGGATCGTGCTTGGGATCGTTGACGTGGGCGTGGTGCTGCAGATGCACCCGGGTGAACACCGGGAAGCTGAAGCCCAGCAGCAGGGCGGCCCCATGGCCCATCACCGCGTTCCAGATGCGGTTGGGATGGGCGGCGTTGTGGCAGGCGTCGTGGATGACGGTGCCCTCCAGGTGCAGGGCCAGGAAGCCCAGGGCCAGCAGGGGCGGCAGGGGCCAGCCGCCCACGAACCAGCCCCAGATCGTCAGGCCCGCCAGGCCGTAGCCCGCCAGGAACAGGCCCACCGTGGGGTTCCAGGCGGCGGGGGGATCCAGGTACTCCCTTGGGACGCTGAGTCGCGGCACGGGCGTGGTCGCGGCCACGGGGGCGGACGTGGGTGCCAGCGTGTCTGTCATGGCCTGGGCCAGGTCCGGATCCCCGAAGGAGGACCCAGATTACGGAACCCGCACCGGCGGCGCGACAGGGGCCGGGCCGGAGCGGTCACGGCTGGTTGGGGCCGATCGGCTGGTTGGGACCGATGGGCAGGGTGGGCAGGTTGGCGGTGACATCCACCAGGGGAAACTCCGTGGCGCCCCAGCCATCGGGGGGCAGCAGCGACGGGGCGCTCGGCCCGGGGACAGCGGCGGCTCCAGCGGTAAAGGCGCCGTCGGTCCAGGCCAGCAGCAACCCCCGCAGGGCACCGCCGCCGCCCTCATAGGAGGAGCGCAGGTTGAAGTGGTCGCCATCCTTGGCCAGCACCAGCCGGTGGCCGCCGCCGGTGTTGCGCGCCTCCAGCGCCATGGGCCTGAGGGCCTCCGGCCCCGAGGGCACCACCCAGTCGCGGCTGCCGCTCACCAGCAGCACCCGGCCGTTCATGGCCTTGGCCGAGCCCTGATCGAACAGCAGTGACATCGGCGGGCTGACCGCCACCACCGCCTTGACCCGGGGGTCGGCCAGGCCCGCCTGGTCGGCGGAGGTGAGGAAACTGCACTGCAGCACCCAGCTGACGTTGCGGGCGGGGTTGGTGACGTCCTTGCAGAAGCGGTTGAGCAGGGCGGCGCTGGGGCGGGCCCCGGCCAGCTGCAGCGACGTGGTGGCGCCATAGGACTGGCCCATCGCCACAACGGCATCGGTGCGCAGGCCGGCCGGCAGCCCCAGGCTGCCCGCGGCGGCCGCATCGATCGCCGAGGTCATGTCCATGGGCCGCAGCTTCAGGTCCTCCGGCTTGGGGGGCGGCACCTCTCCGGAGAGCATGGCCTGCTGCTGCGACTTGTCACTGCCGGGGTGGCGGGGCAGCAGCACGGTGTAGCCATGGCTGGCCAGGTGCTTGCCCCAGCCCTCGAAGCTTTCGGGGGAGTCCCAGAGGCCGTGGGAGATCAGCAAGAGGCGGCCGTTGGCGCCGGTTTCCGGCTGGATCGTGACGACCTGAAGGGGCTTGGGGCGATGGGTGACGGGGATCGCCAGCTCCTGACGCTTCACCGCCAGCGGGCCGACCTGGCTGAGGGCCGGACTGATGCCGGCGGCGGGCATCGAGGTCACCAGGTCGTTGCCCAGGCGTTGCTGGTTGGCGAGTCGATCGATGGCGAAGACCACCCGCTGCAGATCCACCGAGGCGCTCTTGCCGGGCAGGGCCTCGAGCACCTCCAGCAGGTTGAGGCTGCCCTTGGCCTGGCTGCTCTCCAGGGAGGTCGCCAGCTGGCTGGAGTCCAGCGGCTGGCGCACCCCCTCGACCAGCACCACTGATGAGATCAGCAGCAGCACCTGGTTGACCAGGGGCGAACCCACCGACTGCTCGGCGATGGCCTTGACCGGCAAGGGCAGGGGCGTCTGGAAGGCCTCCACCAGCCGGCGGCCGATGGCGCCGTTGGTGGCCCGATCCAGCTCGGCGAGGTCACTGTTCCCGGAGAGCAGGCTGCGCTGATCGCGCAGTTCCCTGAGCTGGATGGTGAACGCCGTCTCCAGCAGGGGCAGGCTGAGCTGGATTTCCTCGAGGGCCCGGGCCGGAGCCGCCGCCGCCAGGAGGGACCCTGCACCCAGGAGCAGCGCCGTGAGCTGGCGGAGAGGGCTCTTCATGTCGGCAATTCCGTTGATGAGCAGCGTAGGTGTGTCCTCGAAGACGCCACCGTGTGCGACGTCGCGGTCGCCACCGCCTACCGACCAGGGGGGATGCCCACCGGGGGACTTGAACCCCCACGACCTGAGCCACTGGAACCTAAATCCAGCGCGTCTACCAATTCCGCCAGGTGGGCACCCCATCGACTCTAGACAGGTCGGCCGGCGCCATCCGGCGGGATCGGCGCCCCGGTCGTCACCGCCCAGAATGGGCCCAGACGTCGCCCCGGCCATGCTTGCCACCCTCGGAGGCCTCCTGGCCCTGCTGCTGGGGCTGCTGCTGCTGCTGCTGCCCCTGCTGGCCTCCGAACTGAGCCGGGCGAGGGATTCGGTCTGGGGGGCGGTGGTGCTGCTGCTGGGCCTGGTACTCGTCACCAGCGCCGAGCGGCTCACGGGCGCGCCGATGCTGGCGGTGCTCTGCGGCGGCCTGCTGATCGGACGCCTCGGTGTGGAGGTGGGCCAGGCCCGCTGGCGCCTGCTCAGCGAGGAGGAGCGCCAGCGGCTGTGGTCGTGGGAACGCTGGCAGACCAGCCTCAGTCAGCTCGGCGCCTCCCTGGCGCGGCTGCTGCAGCTGGCCGGCGGCGTGGTCAGCGGCCTGGGGGCCTGGCTGGCGGAACGGCGCGCCAGCCGCCCCGCCAGCACCAAGAAGTGGGTGCGGCCCGAGGCGGACAGCGACGCCGCCCCAGCCGCAGCCGCAGACCCCACCACGGCAACGGCGGTGGTGGCTGAGGTGACCGCCATGGCCGAGGTGGCCGAAGCCGCCGAGCCGGACCCCGAACCCGAAGAAGGCCCGCTGGTGGTGGACAGCTTCGAGGCCATCGATGCCCTGCTGGAGCAGGCCGTGCCGGAGACGCCGGAGCCCGTCAGCCCACCGGAGACCGCTGCCGCCGGGGAGGGTCTCGGCGAGGCGGGATAATCCAGCCTTCTCGCGCCCCGGCGACGTGACGGCAAGCCCGGCGTCCTACAAGGACACGCTCAACCTGCTGCAGACGCCCTTCGCGATGCGGGCCAATGCCCGGGTGCGGGAGCCGGAACTGCAGGCCTTCTGGAAGGAGCACGACCTCTACGGACGGCTGAGCCGCGGCAACCCGGGCGCCCCCTTCACGCTCCACGACGGCCCGCCGTACGCCAACGGCGCCCTGCACGTGGGCCATGCCCTCAACAAGATCCTCAAGGACATCATCAACAAGCACGCCCTGCTGCAGGGGCGGCGGGCCCGCTTCGTGCCGGGCTGGGACTGCCACGGCCTGCCGATCGAGCTGAAGGTGCTGCAGGGCCTGGGCAGTGAGGAGCGGCGGCAGCTGACCCCCGTCGACCTGCGGCGCCGGGCCCACGCCTACGCCCTCGAGCAGGTGGAGGCCCAGAAGAGCGTCTTCCAGCGCTGGGGCATCTGGGCCGACTGGGAGGAGCCCTACCTCACCCTGCAGAAGTCCTACGAAGCCGCCCAGATCGGCGTCTTCGGAAAGATGGTGCTGGCGGGCCACATCTACCGGGGCCTCAAGCCGGTGCACTGGAGCCCCAGCTCCCGCACCGCCCTTGCGGAGGCCGAGCTGGAGTACCCCGACGGTCACACCTCCCCGAGCGTCTACGTGGCCTTCCCGGTGGTGGAGCTGCCGGAACCGGTGGCCGGGCTGCTGGCGGCCGCCGGCATCGCCGGACCCACCGATGCGGCCCACCGGGAGCAGCTGTTCGTGGCCATCTGGACCACCACCCCCTGGACCCTGCCGGCCAACCTGGCGGTGTCGGTGAACGGCCAGCTCGACTACGCCATCTGCCGCGACGGCACCACCAACGGCGGCACCCCCCGCTACCTGGTGGTGGCCGCCCAGCTGGTGGAGCAGCTGCGCACCAGCCTGGAGCGCCCGCTCGAACCCCTGCTCACCCTCAAGGGGGCCCAGCTGGAGGGGATCCAGTACCGCCATCCGCTGCTGGATCGCACCAGCCCCGTGGTGATCGGCGGCGACTACATCACCACCGAAACCGGCACCGGCCTGGTGCACACGGCCCCGGGCCACGGGGTCGATGACTTCCACACCGGCAACAAGTACGGCCTGCCGGTGCTCTGCCCGGTGGACGAGACCGGCACCCTCACCGCCGAGGCGGGCCCCTTCGCCGGGCTCAACGTGCTCAAGGACGCCAACCCGGCGATCATCACCGCCCTGCGGGATGCCGGGCTGCTGCTGGCCGAGCAGCGCTACGAGCACCGCTACCCCTACGACTGGCGCACCAAGAAACCCACCATCTTCCGGGCCACCGAACAGTGGTTCGCCTCCGTCGACGGCTTCCGGGCCCAGGCCCTGGAGGCGATCGCGGCGGTGGAGTGGCTGCCGGCCAGCGGCCGCAACCGCATCGAGGCGATGGTGCGCGACCGGGGTGACTGGTGCATCTCCCGCCAGCGCTCCTGGGGGGTGCCGATCCCGGTCTTCTATCACCGCGAGACGGGCGAGGTGCTGCTGAACGCCGACACCCTGGCCCACGCCGAGGCGCTGATCGCCGGGCACGGCGCCGATGTCTGGTGGGAGCGGGACGAGGCCGGCCTGCTGCCGCCCGCCTGGGCCGACCAGGCCGACCAGTGGCGCAAGGGCACCGACACCATGGATGTGTGGTTCGACTCGGGCTCCTCCTGGGCCGCCGTGCTGGAGGGCCGCGGGCTGGGCCGCCCCGCCGACCTCTATCTGGAGGGCTCCGACCAGCACCGCGGCTGGTTCCAGAGCAGCCTGCTCACCTCGGTGGCGGTGAACGGCACGGCCCCCTACCGCCGGGTGCTCACCCACGGCTTCACCCTCGATGAGAAGGGCCGCAAGATGAGCAAGTCGCTGGGCAACGTGGTGGACCCCGTTGTGCTGGTGGAGGGGGGCAGGAACGAGAAGCAGGAGCCGCCCTACGGCGCCGACGTGCTGCGCCTGTGGGTGAGCTCGGTGGACTACTCCGCCGATGTGCCCCTGGGGCCGGGCATCCTCAAGCAGCTGGCGGACGTCTACCGCAAGGTGCGCAACACGGCCCGCTATCTGCTGGGCAACCTGCATGATTTCGTGCCGGCCGAGCATGCGGTGGCGATCGAGGATCTGCCCCTGCTGGATCGCTGGATGCTGCAGCGCACCGCCAGCCTGATCGAGGAGGTGAGCGCCGATTTCAAGCGCTTCGAGTTCTACCGCTTCTTCCAGGCCCTGCAGAACTTCTGCGTGGTCGACCTCTCCAACGTCTACCTCGACATCGCCAAGGATCGCCTCTATGTGAGCGCGGCCGGCGACGTCCGCCGCCGCAGCTGCCAGACGGTGCTGCACCTGGTGGTGGAGCGGCTGGCGGGGCTGATCGCCCCGGTGCTGTGCCACATGGCCGAGGACATCTGGAAGAACCTGCCGTATCCGGTGGCCGAGACCTCGGTGTTCGAGCGCGGCTGGCCCACGGTGCCGGCCAGCTGGGCCGCGCCGGAGCTGGCGGCGCCGATGCAGCGGATCCTGGAGCTGCGCGCCCAGGTGAACCGGGTGCTGGAGGGCTGCCGCGGCCGGGGGGAACTGGGCGCCTCCCTCGAGGCCCAGGTGCAGCTGGAGCTGGTGGAGACGGCGGCTGACGCGGCTTCGGAGGCCGGCTCCCTGCAGGAGGCCCTGGCCCTGGTGGAGGCCAGCCCCCACCCGGAAGTGGACAACCTGGCCGACTGGCTGCTGGTGTCGGCCCTGCGGGTCGGCGGGCCGGCGCCGGCGGAGGCCGTCCTGGCGGAGACCGAGGCGGAGGGGGTGCGGGTGCGGATCGCGCGGGCGGCGGGCCACAAGTGCGAGCGCTGCTGGCACCACGAGAGCGACATCGGCCAGCACCCGGACCATCCCACCCTGTGCGGCCGCTGCGTGGGGGTGCTGGAGCGCCAGGGGGCGGGGCCCGCCTGATCGGAAAGGATCGGGTCAGACCAGCCCGAAGGGACTGAGGGCCTTTCTGGCCGCGATCTTCAGCGGCAGCGGAAGGCCCCGTCTGGGGAGCTTGCGCACAACGCGGGCCGCCAGCCGGCGGGACCGCGTGGCCAGCGAATGGGACTCCAGCAGGGGATAGGGGGAGCGCTCCCGCAGCAGCGCGATCAGCCAGGCCTCCGCCGCCGGATCCTGGGAACCCGGCGCCAGGGCGGCCTCCGCCAGGCGGATGCGCTCGGCGAACTCCGCCACCATGGCCTGGTAGCCGCAGGCCTCGGCGACGGGCCCGTGGGTGGCATGAACCCGGGCGAAGTGCTGGAGCGATTTGCGCTCCAGCAGGGCGGCGTGGTCGAGGAGATCCTCGATGTCGTTGGCGATCCGCACGACGCTGGCCTGGGCGCTGACGATCGGCATCTCCTCGATCGCCAGCGGGGGAGCCTGGCGATCGGCGGGGCCTGCGGCACTGGCCGCGCCGTAGGCATGGGCGATCGCCTCCACCTTGCGGCCCACCAGTTCCCGCAGCAGGGCCCTGTTCCGCTCAGTGGGGGCCAGATGGCGGCCGGAGCTGGTGTTGGGCATGTAGGCGGCGTGCAGCAGGGACGCCTTGACCAGATCGAAGGGGGCGCCGTGCACGACCAGGACGCTGGCCACCCGGACGACATTCTCCTGGACAGTTTTCTTGGAGCCCCGGAAGGAACCGCCGTGCAGCTCGGCGGCGACATCGAACACCCGGTTCAGCTCGGCGATCTCCTTGCGGAAATGGCCCCGGGCCAGGCATTGGCGCACCAGCAGAGGGAAGGAGTGCACATAGGGATGGGCGTGGTTGTCCACGACCTCGGCCACGGCGGCAGCGGGCGCCACGGGGCGGGGGTGCACCAGCTCCATGCTGCCGATCTGGCGGTTGAGGAAGGAGGTCATGCTCTGGAGGGAGCGCAGCTTCCATTTGCTGGAGAGGTGGGCCACATCCCGGGCCGCCACCTCATGGCTCCAGCGGCCGCGGAAGGGCTCGATGTCACAGAGCCAGTAGGGGGATTGGGCGTTGGCGTAGACATAGCTGACAACGGACTTCGGCTCGAAGATGACCCTGTGGTTCGCCTGCCGGGCCACCATGGCGATATCGATGTGCTCATTCACCTGGAGGTAGGCCTCATCGAGGGGACCCACTTCCTGGAGCATCTTCATGCTGAGCAGCATGCAATGAAACTCGCCGAAATCGGAGTCTCCCCCCTGCAGAGTGCCGACGATGCGGGAGGCTGGGGCGTTGGCGAAGAGGTGTTCTTCGTTGTATTCGATCTGGCCATTTTTCTCCGAGAGATGGTTCTTGCCGCCGGCCATGTGGATGCGATCCTCCGACAACTCACCCATCAGGTAGAGGGGGAAGAGGATGCCCGCTCCGGTTCGCTCCGCCGTGGCCACCAGGGTCTCGATCCAGCCCATGGTGACGAGCACGTCATTGTCGATGAAGCACACGTACTTCGTCGTCACCGCCTGCAGCGCCTGATTGCGCAGCTGGTTGGGGGTGCCGGAACCGGCCGTGAACAGCGTCAGCTCGCCGCGGGCCTCGGCCGCTTCCAGTTCCCGGCGCACCGACGGCGGGGACTGGCTGTCGTGGTAGTGGAGGGCGAAAGGGTAATCCCGGTGCTCCAGGATCGAGCGCAGCGAGCGGGAGGCAAAGCTGTGGCGCTCGCGGAACACCACGACGACCGTGACCAGGGGGGCCGTCGGGGCGCCGCCCAGGCAGTTACGTACGTGGCCGTCACGAACGCCTGTGCGGCGAACGGGGGCGTTCATCGATTGCCTATCGAAAACAGGATGGCAATGTTAAGGAGACTCTGGAAAAGTCGCCTCACTCACGGGACAATGGCCTTGTGATCGCAGTCGGGAGTGGGTTCATGGGAGGCAAGCAGCTCGGGTTCGGTGACTACGAGCAATCCACGGCCAAGAAGCGCACCAAACGTGAGCTTTTTCTGGCTGAGATGGAGATGGTTGTTCCTTGGAAGGCTCTCATCGATTTGATCGAGCCTCACTACCCCAAAACAAGCTCCAAGGGGGGACGCCCGGCCTATCCGCTGGCCACCATGCTGCGGATACACCTGATGCAGCAGTGGTACTCACTCAGCGATCCAGCGATGGAGGATGCTCTGATCGAGGTGCCCACCATGCGCCGTTTCGCAGGGATCGACATGATCAGCGACCGGATTCCTGACGAGACGACGATCCTGGCGTTTCGGCACCTGCTGGAGAGGCACAATCTGGGCGAGCAGATCTTTGAGACAGTGAGGGCCCACCTCAAGGCCAACGGCATGGCCATGAAGCAGGGAACGATCATTGACGCCACCTTGATCGCGGCTCCCAGCTCCACCAAGAACGAGATGAGGGAGAGGGATCCGGAGATGCACCAGACAAAGAAGGGAAACCAATGGTATTTCGGAATGAAGGTCCACATCGGCGTGGATAAGGACTCAGGCCTCATCCACTCAGTGGAGACCACGGCCGCCAACGTGCATGACCTCACACCAGCAGCTGATCTTCTCCATGGTGAGGAGACTGTCGTCTACGCCGACGCCGGCTACCAGGGGATCGAGAAGCGACCCGAAATGAAAGGGAGGGGCATCGGCTTCCGTGTTGCCATGCGTCCAGGAAAGCGACGGGCTCTGCTCGACACACCCGAGGGGCGACTGGATGATCTTGTGGAGACTGCGAAAGCGCACATCCGTGCCAAGGGTGAGCACCCGTTCCGCGTGATCAAACGGCAGTTCGGATTTCAGAAGACCCTGCTGCGGGGCATGCTCAAGAACCGCTGCAAGGTCAACGTGCTAGCAGCCCTTACGAACCTATTCATGGTGCGTCATGAACTGCTATGCAGGACATGATCAAGGGAGTAGTGTGCACATAGGGGACAAGATCGTCTTCCATGGACGGCGGAAGTCACCTAATAGAGGTGAAGTCAGGCCCATTGAAGCCTGATCTGGACGGCGGTGGTCCATCCTAAACATTTGAGGGTCTGAACCTTGGTTTGCAGGCTTGTTGCCCAGAGTTTCCTTAACATGAGTTTTATTGATGCAGTCCCGCGTGCCGAATCCCCTGCCTGATTCCGCGCCGCATTGATGCATGGCCAAACTCGCCTGGCAGGACTTACTGAACACGCCGGCCTTTGTGATCAATCTCGATCGCCGGCCGGATCGCTGGGAGAGCAGCCGCAGGCAAATCGAATGGGCAGGATTCACGGACGTGCGTCGCTGGTCGGCCTTTGATGGAACAACAGGAAACGCCAGGGAAAGTCTGCGACGTTTCAACATCGATCAACTGGCGGATCGCGAACACTTTCTCAGCCAGCCTGGCTCCCAGGGCTGCGCCGTTTCGCATCTGACGCTGCTCCAGCACATCATCGACCACGGGTATCCACGGGCCTGCATCTTCGAGGACGACGTCCGCTTCTCCCGGTCGTGGCATCAGTTGGCGCCAGGGTTCCTGCGGCAAACGCCACGAAACTTCGATCTGCTCTTCCTGGGCTCCCAGATTCAGTACGACTTTCTACCCCGTCTGCATCCTGCCCGGCGGTTGCATCGATCCCGAACACTCACACAGCTGAGCCAGAACGCCTGGCCCTGGCCCTCCCATCGGCTGGGCGATGTGGTGCAGGGGCCGCTGTATTGCATGCACGCCTTCAGCATCACGCGGAAGGGCTGCCAGGAGCTGCTGAAGTTTCTGACCACCCAGAGCATCGGCCTCTACATCCCGGATTGCATGATTCACGACGCCATGGCCGGGCGACGCCATGTGTCGCGGTTCCCGCTGCGCTGGTATGCCTGGAACGGCCATCGCCTCCCTGCCCTTGTGGAGGAACGGGGCACGAATCCCCACTGGGTCAGGCGGAACTGCGGCCTCGTGTATCAGGAGGAAAGCTTCGGCACGGACATTCAACCGCGCCCGGAGGTCTCCCCGGCCTGAGGCGTTGGCGGCAGAACGCCCTGGGCGGGTGGGGTCGTGCCCTTCATGGGGGGAACCAGGCGCGCGCCGAGGCTGAAGGCCCCCGCCAGCAGTCCGGCCAGGGCGATGGCCACGCTCCACAGCTGCACCGGCCGGAGGGCACCGACCAGCTCGAACATGGAGAGTTCGGCCGGGTTCAGCCCCCGCAGCGGCGGCGGCGGGGCGAGTGGGCCAGCCCCCGGCTCGAAGGCCAGCACCTTCTCCTTCCAGTCGGCGAGCACGCCGTTGAATTCGTTAGAGCCCAGCGCCATCGCCTCCAGGGGCACGGTCTGCACGTACCAGTCGTAGCCGGGCTCCAGCAATCCCTCCGCCTTGAGGCCGGCTTCGACGATGACCAGCAGCGGCAGGTGCTTGGTGTAGGCCATCGCCGCTTCGATGTGATTCCACGGTGTCGGCAGCCTTGTTTCGGCCAGATTCACCTGGCGCGGACCGCCGCGCTTATCGAGACCGGAGGGGAAATAGGAGCGCTCCAGGGCGATGACGACGATGCCGGAGCACTTCTCCATCAGTTCGGTGATGGCCTTCAGCGGTGCATCGGCGCTGAAGGTGTTGCGGCCGACGGTCTTGGGGATCAGGGATTCACTGCGCAGGCGATCCTCGATCGATCGCACGAAGGATTCCTGCTCCGCCGTGGCGGTGGCCCCCACACTCACGAAGACGAGTTTCTCCTCCATCCCGCTCCGCGCATCACTGGGCGGAGCCTACCGATTCCCCCACCGGCGCGCTCGCAGCGACTGATCGGCCGCGGGGGCCGCGCAGCCTCAGAGGCCGAGATCGGACAGGCCGGGGTGATCGTCGGGGCGGCGACCGAGGGGCCAGTGGTACTTCCGCTCGCTCTCCTTGATGGGCAGGTCGTTGATGCTGGCGATGCGGGTGTGCATGAAACCCTGGGCATCGAACTCCCAGTTCTCGTTGCCGTAGGCACGGAACCATTGGCCGGAATCGTCGTGCCATTCGTAGGCGAAACGCACGGCGATGCGATTGCCATGGAAGGCCCAGAGTTCCTTGATCAGGCGGTAGTCGAGTTCCTTGGCCCATTTACGGGCCAGAAACTGCTGGATAGCCTCGCGGCCACTGACGAACTCGGCCCGGTTGCGCCAGACGCTGTCCGGGCTGTAGGCCAGCGCCACCCGTTCCGGATCACGGCCGTTCCAGGCATCCTCGGCCATTCGCACTTTCTTCGCCGCCGATTCGGCATCGAAGGGGGGAAAGGGGGGCCTGGGGGATTCCGGAGCGGTCACTGGAGCGGTCATCGGGGCAGCGATCCCAAAGCGTGGACAGGCTAATTGAGAAGGGAATCGTGTAGGTGTTCCCCCGCTCGCTGCGCACCAGGAGGGACGAGGAAGTCTGCCGGTAGGCGGCCAGGGTGGTGCGGCCATTGCTGGGCTCGGTGATCAGCAACTTGCCGCATTCCTCCTGATCCCCCTGGCCGCAGGTCCAGGGCTCGCCCACCTTCTCCATCTCGATCTGCTTGCCGTCGGAGCGAAAGGTGACTGTGAACGCGGTGGAGCCACCCGCGACCAGGCAGGCTTCGGGGCGGCCGTTGAAGCTGCAGGTCTGCCAGGCGGCCTGGGCGTGGGCCGCCGGGAGGGCCGGGAGAGCCAGGGCGGCACCGGCGGCGGCGAAGGTGCACAGGGCCGCCAGGGGGGAACGCATGGGCGGGGGTGGGCGCCGGGAGGATCCACTCTCGTCCCCGCGGTTCCCAGGGCTATCCCCATTGATGCGGAAGCATGTCACCGCTCAAGGCGACCTGCACGCAGGATGTCGACCAAGACATCCAAGACCTCAGACATTTTCATAGGATTCAGCCGGCCGGCCACTCCAGAAACGATCGAAGAATTCGCAGTGAACAACTTTCCGATGCGCAGAAAGCTCTCACGCTTGAGCCCACCTTCGGTAAAGTCAACGTCCGAGAGAGGTAGTGCCAGCCGATCGGAGTAGGACTTGCTTGTGATCTGACAAAGAACAAAGTCTCCCATCCCAACGTCTGCAATGACCAAGGCCGGCCTACGCTTGACTTGCGACAGGTCGGAATAGGGGAAGAGGATGAGTACGACGTCCCCTATTGCAGGTGGTCCCATGCAGCTTCCTCTTCTGGGTTCAGCCAGTCGGCCGCTAGAGCCGTTTCGCTCAAGACAACTCCGTTGATAACAGGGTCAGGGTCGTCACCGGGAACGGAAACGAACACCTTCGCCCCAGCCTTCAGATGGACAGGGCCCTGGATCCTGATACGTCCATCTTTATCAACAACAGCTTCATATTTGTATTCCATCGGGATGGGCCGGTGGGCCTACGACAGCAGTGATTCAGCATAGCTCGAATGATGCCGTCTTGAAAGCAAGCTCGAAAACTGCTTGTAAGATGGGCGGACGCCATGCAACAACTGGGCATACAACGTTGCTCGCCTCCCGGGGGTGGTGGGGGCAATCGGGCACGGCGTACAGCCATGCATCGGCACGCAGGACTGCCAGCACCCCATCGGTCGATGCTGGATTAGACGCACGTACGGTGAGGATCATGGCGAGCTCCGTGGCAGTCGGTTACAGTCTTACGTAAGCGTGCATCATCGTATTCAAGCCCTCCTTCTTGCGCCGCATGGGATTGATGGCAAAAGCCCATCCACCAACCGCTGGGCGACATCCAGACCCAACGGAACCCCTGGCTTGAGAGCATGAAGATCCTCTTCATCCTGTGTGACAACCCCTTCAGGGCCTCCTGCGGCATGGGAAGCTCTGTCAAGGAAATCATTGAGGGCCTGGCCCAAGCAGACCAATCCATCAGGATCCAGGTGTTGGATTTGCGATGGAACGACGGCCACCAGACGATCACCGATCAGATCGAGGTGTTGTCCTGCGGATACAGGGATTGCCTGGGAAGTGACTTTATTGTCCAGACCCTGATGAACGGCCCCATACAGATCATCCATGGGATCAAGAACCTGAGGAGGCCCGATATCATCCACCTGCAGGACTGGACGTCCATTGCGGTGGGCAACGCCTTGGCCAGCTACTGGGGAGGCAACATCAAGACGGTCTACACAACCCAATTGAGTTACACCCTGTTGCTGGAGGATCTGGCGAAGGAGGCGATGGCGGCTCCGCCCGTCAACCAGTCGATCGTGGCCGAGATTGAACGACTGGAGCGGGAAAGCATTCAATCGTCTGACAGGGCCATCTTCCTGAACCGGAGTGATCAGACAAGGCTCGACGGACCGCAGGATTCGCAGGTGATCCCCCACGGCATCCATCTGGAGGACGTTCAGTCGATTCCATTCGAGGCGAAGAGACTTCCAGGAACGAACCCGACGAAGCTCCTGTATTTCGGGCGCATCGATACGATGAAGAATGTCGGGCGGCTGCTCGATGCCCGATTGCCGGGCGGTGTCGACCTGATCGTGATGGGAGGAGAAGCCGGCTCGAACCCAGAGTTGTATCAGCGGCTGGAGAACCTGGCACGCGAACGGGATAACTTGCACCGGATCCCATTCACCTCAGGGAATGACAAGTTCCATATCATCCGAGCGGCGGACGGCGTGATCTTCCCCAGCATCCATGAGCCCTTTGGCCTGGTTGGACTCGAGGCCTTGGCCTGCGGCACACCCCTGATCGCTTCTTTTGCCGGAGGGATGAAGGACTACCTCAATGACGCCTGCGCGATCCGAATTGACGGACTAAGCGCCGAGGCCATCGAGAACGCCGTCCACAGGTTCATGACGATGTCAGACTCCGCCAAGGAGGCCATGGTCAGGAACGGATTGGACGTCTGTAAGCGCTTCTCATGGAAGGATCCGGTCGAGCGGCACTATCAGCTGTATCGGGACCTGACCCATGACGGCAAGCCCGCGTAGGCCCATGGTCACGGACCATCGCATCGACATTCGAGGCTGCCAAGTCGCCTATCAGCGTGGCGGCAAGGGTGAACCCCTCCTGCTCCTGCACGGCATGGATGGGCGAGCGTCATGGGACAGCGTGCTTCCCAGGCTCACGGAGCATCACGATGTGATCCTGCCCGACCATCCCGGCTTTGGCGCATCGGGGTCAGGGGAGTGGATCGACGGCATGGCTGATCTGGCCCTGTTTACCCTCGATTTTCTGGATGCGCTGCAGATCGAGACCTGCCACCTGGCCGGCCACTGCCTGGGCGGCTGGCTGGCGGCGGAGGTTGCCGTGATGCAGCCGCAACGGATCAGGAGCCTGAGCCTGTGTGCCGCGGCAGGCATCCGCATCGACGGCTGCCCGATGGGAGATGCCTTCCTGTGGAACCCGGACGACACCATCGGCCAGCTGATCGTTGATCCGCAGGCCAGGGAAACCATGCGGGCGAAGCAATCAAGCGAGCGTGACATCGAACTGATGTTGAAAGCCAGACAGATGTCGGCGCGGTTGGCCTGGCATCCTCGCTTTCACAACCCCCATCTACGCAAATGGCTGCATCGACTGACGATGCCAACCATGATTCAATGGGGTGAGAGCGACAGGCTTTTCCCCGTGGCCTATGCCCACGGCTACCACGCCATGATCCCCCACGCCCAGCTCCATCTCTACAGGGACTGCGGCCATTTTCCGATGCTGGAAGCCACCGATCGCTACCTCGAGCATCTGGACGCATTCACTGCCAAGGCATCCGCATGAAGTTCTATTCCTTTCATTTGATGCCCTATGGTGCCCTCGACCTGGATTACGTCGAGAAGCACGTCTCGGCGAGCCTGGTGCTCCCCAACAGCTATTACGACCCCAAGATTGGGCATGAGCTCTATAACCGCTATCTCGATGAGCTCGAATTGGCCGATGCGCTCGGTTTTGATGGTGTGTGCGTCAACGGGCATCACCAATCGGCCTATGGCCTGATGCCCACACCGGCGGTGATGGCGGGCGCGCTTTCCAGAAGCGTCAAGCGAGGCAAGATCTGCATCCTGGGGCGTGCCTTGCCCCTGTTGTCGAATCCGCTCAGCGTGGCGGAAGAATACGCCATGCTCGACAACATCACCGGCGGACGATTCATTGCTGGCTTTGTGCGAGGGATCGGCGTGGAGTATCACGCCACCGGCGTCAATCCCACCTATTCCCTGGAGCGTTTCCATGAAGCGCACGATCTGATCATCCGGGCCTGGACGGAAGAGGGCCCCTTTCCGTTCGAAGGCAAGCACTACAGCTACCACTACGTGAATCTCTGGCCGCGTCCTTTCCAGCAGCCCCATCCCGACGTGTGGATTCCTTCGGGAGGCAGCCTGGAAACGATTCGCTGGGCGTCGCATCCCAAGCGGAAATACGTCTACCTCAATGTCTACAGCACCATCGATGTGGCCTGCGGGCTCATGGACACCTACCGGAACTGCGCCGAGGAATACGGCTATACGGCCAGCTCCGACCAGCTGGGCATGGCCCTGCCCATCTATGTGGCGGAAACCGATGCGATCGCCCGCCGAGAAGCCAAGCCCCACATCGAGGCCTTCTTCAACAAGTTTCTGCGCATGACCAATGAGATGTTGCTGCCACCGGGTTACACATCGGTGTCCTCCCTCAAGCGGCTGCTGATCACCAGCCACGAAACGCTGATGGCCAACCATTCCCTGGAGGCCGTCGACAAGCTCGGCATGTTCCTGGTGGGTTCACCCGAAACGGTGCGCGATCGGCTGGCGGAGTTTCAGCAACGGCTGGGCCTGGGCCATCTCTGCGCCATCCTGCAATTCGGCAGCCTGCCCCATGCGGAAACGAAGCGGAATCTGCACCTCTTCGCCGAAGAGGTGATGCCCCATTTCCGTGCCAACGTCATGGCAGGCAGCACCACATCGGCGCAGCGGCCGTAGATGGCGACCCGCCAGGCGGCGGCAAGGCACCCAGGCTCGCCGACCACGGCGGGCTGCCTACCATCTCCCCTTTGCCGCCCTTCCCCATGGCCAGCCAATGGCAGAACTTTCTGCGCAACCTGGGGGAGTGGCGGGGCAGCTTCACCACAATCAGCGCCGGCGGGGAGGTGCTGGAGAGCCACCCGTCGGTGCTGACGCTGGCGGCGGGCGATGACGAGCACCTGGTGCGCTTCAGCCTGCAGCGCTGGCCCGCCGGCACGGCGATCGCCACGGGCGGCGGACCGGCGCCGGGTGCGGGCGAGCCCAGCCGCGCCATGGAGCAGGACTACCGGAGCCTGGGGCGCCAGGTGGTGTTCTTCGATTCCGGGGCGTTCAACAAGGGGTCGCTGCAGGTGGCGCCGAACACGGTCTTCGGCGGTGAGTTCGGCTTCATCGCGGCCGACCGGCGCCACCGGATCGTGCAGCTGTACACCCCCGACGGCCACTTCGATCAGCTGGTGCTGATCCGCGAGTTCCGTGCCGGCAGCGACGCCGCCGAGGCCGCGCCCGCCAACGCCGAGCAGCTGCTGGGCCACTGGCAGGGCCAGTCAGCCACGGTCCGCGCCGACTAGGACATGGCCGACACCAGCGACGTGCAGCTGGAGCTGGGGCCCGCAGAGCTGGAGGCGCTGCGGCTGCTGCCCGATGGCGGCTTCGTGCACCTGCCGGAGCAGGTGAGCCACCGGGCGGCCTTCGAGCTGGTGGGTGGCTGGCTGCAGGCCCCGGGCCGGATGGAGCGCCTCATCCGCCGTTATGACACCACCGGCGCCTGGGTCTCCGCCAGCCACGAGGTGCTGGAACGCGTCTGAGGGGCCGGCACGCCGGCATCGGCCTCACTGCGGCGGCAACCCATCCAAGATCTAAGGCTGCACGAGAGGAATCATCTGCCGTCCATGACGACGATAGATCTGGAAATCACTATCCGTCGTGAGAAGCAACGGCGAGTCATTGATCTCCGCCAGGCGGATCAATGCGGCATCCGCCAGAGAAGCGGGCACATTCTCATACCGCTTGAAAAGTGTGCTTACTGAACCAATCTGCTCCTGGAGCACGAACGGCAATTGGACGACTCCTCGCTCAATGAACTGCAGGGCCAACGAAGGATCAAAACCGGAGCGCCTGAGCAGAAAGCAAGTCTCAGCAACCACTGCCTCACAGCTCAGCAGTGGAGGCGGCAATCGCCTGAACTGCTCAACAGCCCATCTGTGATGGGTGTCGTTGCGACTCAACAGCGCCACCCAAGGGCCGGTATCAAGAAGAACCGTCATGAAGGATTGGTTCCGAAATCAGCCAGGTAAGCAGGGTTGGATGACAGATCAGCGGGCCCGTCTTCGCAGCAGCCCACGAGATCGGCCAACAGATCAGCTGCGGAGGGTTGGGCCGCGTCGTCCACGCCCTGCTCTGGGGATTGGAGAAACGCCGTCAACGCGCGTCGCACCAATTCGGACTTGCTGAGACGGCGCCGTTGGGCCTGCTCCG